>Ga0123519_10000376_pt1 | contig 78576 bp, 70 predicted proteins | sample YelNatPaOPRAMG02_FD_87396 | JGI IMG/M metagenome (GOLD analysis project Ga0123519, IMG submission 87396) | Hot spring microbial communities from Yellowstone National Park - Yellowstone National Park OP-RAMG-02 (version 2) | ecosystem: Environmental > Aquatic > Thermal springs > Hot (42-90C) ...
GATTGCGACACGCTGCTCCTGCCCACCCGACAGTTGTCGCGGATAGTGGTTCGCTCTGTCTTCTATGCCTGTAACTTTAAGCGCTATCTGAACCTGCTCGCGGCGCTTCTTTGCGGAAAGCGGCAGAAGAAGAAGTGGCAGTTCAACATTCTCGTAAGCGGTAAGAACAGGTATCAAATTATAAAGTTGAAAAATATAGCCGATGTTCCTGTTGCGCCAAACAGAGAGGGCGCCGTTAGAAAGACCTGATAGATTCTGCCCGTTCACGATAACAGTGCCTGATGTCGGAAAATCGATTCCTGCAATAATGTTCAACAAAGTCGTTTTCCCCGAGCCCGAAGGACCCATAAGCGAAATGAATTCTCCCTCTTCAACTTCGAGGTTGATTCCAGCAAGGGGAGTTATTTCGACCTCACCCCGTAGATAAGTTTTCGTAAGATTGCTTATCTTCACGATGACATCTCCCATTTTTGATACTCCTTACTGTCTCCTGATAATCTCGACCTTCTGTCCATCCTTCAAGTGAGCAACAGCGGTTATGACGACCTCATCGCCCTCCGATACTCCTGAGAGTAGGTATGCTTTATCACCTTCAATATGACAGACTTTTACTTCTCTCTTGAATACAAAACCGTTTCTTACGACAAACACAAAATCTCCGCTGACTTCTGAGACAAGCGCTGCCTTGGGAACCATTATGCGTGGGTCAGACATATTCTTCTGCGAGTCAGTGAGGAAATCAACCATTGCAGTCATCTCAGGATGGAGCATCTCATCAGGCTCAAGGATTCTTACTTTGACTCTGATTGTATCTCTCGCAAGGTTTGCTTTTGGCTCTATCCTGATGACTTCGCCTTCATAGGGCTTATCCTTACGCGCCTCAACCGTCACTTTCGCTTTTTGTCCCAAATGAACCTTTCCGATGTGTTCTTGCCGCACATCAACACGCACCTGAATCTGCGCAGGGTCGTAAATGCTTGCGACGGAGGCTTTGCCATCCTTCATACTGATATAGTCGCCTTGCGCAACGAACAGTTCTAACACCTTGCCGGATACAGGCGCTTTAATGTCAGTATATGAAAGTCGGGAACGAGCAAGAGACACTTCCGCAGTCGCCTTCTCTACTTCCGCACGCGCTTCGTCTATCTCTTCCTTCCTGAAGCCACTTTCAACTAATTTCAATCCTGTCGCGCCTTTTCTAACTCTGCTTTCGCCTCTTCAACTTCTTCCTTGCGGTAACCTGCTTCAAGCAGTTTGAGCGCCTGACGAGCACTCTCTACACGCGAACGCGCCGCATCGTATTCGGCTTTGTCTTTGTCAAATTCTTCTTTCGAGATGACTCCTTTCTTTATAAGTGCCTCACTGCGCTCCCAGATTATTTTCTTTATCTCTTCGTTAACCAGTGCTTCGGAAAGTTCCGCCTTTGCTCTGTCAACCTCTTCAACTCTAAATCCAGCGAGAAGTTTTGCGAGTTTTGATTCTGCCTGTGCGACGGATGCGCGCGCTTTCTCAATCTCCTCATAGCGAAAACCCGATTCCATCTTGTTCAAACGTGCCTTTGCTGCTGCCAACTCCGCCTCCGCTTTATGAAGTGCATCCTGTAAATCCTTCTTGTAAAGAACCGCAATAATATCTCCTTCTCTTATAACACTGCCTTCAACCACATTCAACCTGTCAACCTTGCCCTCAATGAGTGAACTGACGACAATTGGATACGGAAAAGCAGGCTCTATCCAGCCGCCGGATGTGAAACTGCTCGATACGCCGTTCAAAGAATGGGTAACGAGATATGTTTCAACGGACATCGCTTGCAGTTGTTTGAATTTATTGGCGAAAAACAGCAAGAGAACAGCCACCAGTGCAGAGGTGAGAATTAGAGAAATCATCTTCCAGACAGTAGCCGAGCCGCCTGAGTGTTTCTTCTCCTCGGGTAAATCAAGCCTCAGTTTATCAATATCCCCGTCCATTTCGCCGTTCTCTTAACTTGTGTCCTTAATTTCTACTATTATAGTAGGAATTAGTCTCATTATATCAACCGTTCTTTTGAGTGTCAAGCCCGATGGCGCAAAATCTGGCAGTAAGAACCCTGCCGAGGTGCAGCATTACTTGAGAGATTTTATTTTGGTTATTGGCAGAGCACAAGACTTCTTGAATGGACTTGGTGCAAAAGAAAAACATTTTTCTTCGCTCATTCGCCGTCCGTTGTCTGTCGACTGCCTCTTATTTATACTCGATACGGTACTTGTTGATTTTGTAACGAAGGGAACGAAGAGGAATGCCCAAGAGCGCAGAGGCTTCTTGTAGGTTTCCTTTCGCTCTGCGAAGCGCCTCCTTGATGTATCCGCATTCAATCTCCTCTTGATGAGCCTCGAGATTGAACGATTCGGGAATCTCGAATTGCTCTTTTTGGATAGATGGTTGAAGAATTATGTTTTCGTTTTTGAGTATATTTCCGTCGCAGAAGGTCATCGCGCGCTGAATGACATTTTCGAGTTCGCGGACATTGCCATACCAGGGATAGGCGATAAGCCGCTTAAGAGCAGATTCCTCAATCTTCTCCACGGATTTGTTGAACCTGGCGTTGTATTTCTGCATAAAGTGTCCGACGAGAGCGGGAATATCATCGCGACGCTGACGAAGTGGCTGTACTTCAATCGGTATGACATTTAATCTGTAAAACAGGTCTTTACGGAAACGGCCTGCTTTCACCTCGTCTTCAAGGTTCTTGTTGGTTGCGGCTATGATTCTAACATTGACGCGTTTTGCCGCCGTATCCCCTAATGGAATGAACTCGCGTTCTTCGATAGAGCGGAGCAATTTCGCTTGTGTCGTGAGCGGGATTTCCGAGATTTCATCGAGGAAAAGACTGCCTTGGTCTGCTACTTCAAAAAGCCCCTTTTTATCTGCGAATGCACCCGTGAAGGCTCCTTTTTTGTAGCCGAAAAGTTCACTTTCAAGAAGAGTTTCTGGAAAAGCGGCACAGTTCAAAGAGATAAACGGTTGGTTGAAACGAGGTGAGTCAAGATGGATTCTCCTCGCTATAAGTTCCTTGCCTGTTCCACTTTCTCCGACAATCAGAACGGTTGAGTCTGTTGCCGCAACACGACGGACAAGACGCAGAATATCCTGCATATGCGGAGAAACACCAACCAATTGAGGTGTGTCGAACGGCTGTTCTTCTCTGCGAGAGAGGAGTTCGCTGTGACGAATGGCACGCTCGATAGTTGTGCGTAATAGGTCAATGTCGAAGGGCTTCTTTATGTAGTCGAATGCGCCGAGGCGCATCGCTTCCACGGTGTTCTGGTCCGTATAATACGCCGTAATGATAATAACAGGCAGAAGAGGTCTTTTGTCTTTTATCTGTCGTAATAGTTGGAGTCCGTCCATGCCTGGCATCCTAATGTCCTCGACGATGACATTCGGGTTCTCAGCATCAAGGATGCGAAGAGCGTCCGATGCGTCCTGTGTCGTGAAAACATCGAATCCGTGCGAAGAGAGAACAATCTCAAGCATTTCAAGAAGACTTCGCTCATCATCAACGACGAGAACCTTCACCTTTTTATCTGTCATATTTACTTACTCCTTCAGGAAGACCCGTAGAGTGACCTGCTCTTGTAACGCGGGGAAGGAAGATCTTGAAGACACTTCCTTTACCGAATGAAGAATCTACTGTAATGACTCCACCATGCTCAGCGACGATTTTGTTTGCAATGGCAAGACCCATACCGATGCCGTCAGGCTTTGTTGTAAAGAACGGTGTAAAGATTTTTGGAAGGTCTTTTGAGCGGATTCCGCAGCCATTGTCGGTGAAACTGACTACGACTCCATCTTTAAGGGAAGGCAACTGATAAGGCGTTTCCTCTGCACTTTGTATCTCTTTGAGTTCTATGACGAGTTTACCTTTACCGGAAAGTGCCTCCAAAGAGTTGATTCCGATGTTTAAGAAGACTTGTTTGATCTTGTCGGCATCGCAGTGGCAGATTACGCATGGTGCTTTTAACTCTATTTCCACTCCTGCGGATTCCTGCCTCGTTTTAAGAAGATTGACCGTTTCATCAAGGAGCAACCTTAAGTCTGTTCGGACAGGGACGATTGGTTCCGGACGAGTGAGGTGAAAAAATTGGTCAATAATGTCGTTTAAGCGGTCTGATTCTCTCTGAATTATACGCATCAGTCCTTTGTATTGTGGTTGTAAGAAATCACTCCGTTCAAGTTGCTGGGCGCAACCGCGGATAGAAGCGAGTGGATTGCGGAGTTCATGAGCGAGACCTATGGAGACCTCTTCAAGTTCGGAAAGTCGTTGGACATGACGAGCAATCTTTTCCATCTCTCTTCGTAGAGTAAGGTCTATGAAAAGGATTACCTTCCCTGTTTTATGCTTTCTGTTACCGCTTATAAGGTTCGAGACACGGACTTCCACATTCTTCCGTTTGCCATCGCTGATAATCTCTGTTTCTGTCGTCCGGAAATCCTCTTTTTTCAAGAGATTCTTCAGCAAGAGATGTTCGGGACGACGAAGAATCTCTTCGAGTGGTTTCCCAACGAAAGAATGAGTTGGACCTTTTATTCCGAGAATGTTAAGCAACTCGTTATTTACAAAAATAGTCTTGCCATTGTGGTCGAGCGCAAGAACCCCTTCGCCGATGTTTTCAAGAACAGGCGCATAGAAGAGAGATAGCCGTTTGCTTGCACGGGCTAACTGACTGCTTAAAATGGCAATGACGAATGCGATGCCGCTGTTTAGGACAAGGCGCGGGAGCCATTCTGCTGTGTCAAGACTGATGATTCCTTCTGGAACAAAGGGCAAAACAAGATTTTTTGTGGCTGCCTGATGGTAGAGAATGTAGGTAGTTGCGAAAGCGACGGTCGTTGTTGAGGCGTAGACTATTCCTGCTGTCGAGGATAACCAGATTGAAGCGAGAACGGTTGAGACAAGGTAAAGAAACACAAGAGGCGAGATTAGACCGCCTGTGATATATATTACGAAACTTTCGAGGATGTAGTCAAACACGAACTGGGATATGAGAACAGGTCTCAACCGATTCACAAAAATAGCGATAAGGATGAAAAAAACTGATGCTGCGATAGCGACGAAGAGGGAAATCTTAAAAGGACTTACAACCTCTGTCTGGATTTTCATCTGATTGGTAACGATGAATATGAAAGTTACGGTACAGATGATGAGTCTTCCAAGCGAAAGGACTATAACAGAACGCAGAAGAGGTTCGTCTTGCATTATAACTATCTCTCAAATAATTTCTTGCGAAAAAGAGGCTCTCTATCTTTTTCCGACGGAACCTGCCATTGAAAAAATTGGCAGGAAGACCGCCATAACGATTCCACCGACAAAGACGCCCATTATCGCAATCATCAATGGCTCAATAAGCGAGGTGAGTTGCTTTACGGTAGTCTTCACTTCAATGTCGTAGAAATCGGATATTTTTTCAAGGAGGGTCTCAAGAGCGCCAGACCGTTCGCCGATGGAAATCATCCGTGTGACCATCTTGGGGAACATACCACTTTTAGCAAGAGGCACAGCAAGGGGGTCACCTTCCTGAATGTTCTTGGAGGCGCTGGCAATAGCCTCTTCGAGGACCTTGTTGCCTGTGGTTGTCGCAACAATGTCGAGCGTTGCGAGGATAGGAACGCCTGATTGAAGCAGAGTCGCAAAAGTGCGTGCGAAGCGACTGAGCGCTACTTTATGGAACAGTGTACCAAGGACAGGGAGTTTAAGCATAAGCATATCTTTAATGTATGAACCTTTGCTTCCTCGCGTAAAGGCGAACAGCAGAATAACGATGCCTGCAAGAGCAGGAACCCAGATGCGAATCTCGTTGCGCATAAAGTCACTCAAAGAGAACATAACTTTGGTTGGAAGCGGAATATTCGTCATTCTCAGCTGCTTGATGAACATATCTTGGAATCTTGGCACGATGAAAATCATCAAGAATCCTGCGATGAGAACAATCATAGTGAGAGAGACTGCTGGATATGTCATAGCCGATTTAATCTCTTGGCGCAGCGCTTCCGTTGCTTCAAGATATTCTGCGAGACGGTTTAGAATCTCGTCTAATTTTCCGCTTGTTTCTCCTGCACGCACCATATTGACATAAAGGTCTTTGAACACATCAGGATGATGAGAAATCGCTTCTGAGAAATCGGTGCCTGAGCGTACTTCCTCACATATTGATTCGAGAGCGTGTTTGAATCCCGGGTCGTCCGCTTGGTCTGCGAGGACCTCAACTGATTCGAGCATAGGAATACCTGCGGAAATCATAGTTGATAACTGGCGCGTAAAAACGGCGAGTTCCTTAGCCCTTACTCTTGCCCTTGGCGCACCTGTGCGTTTGAAAAGTTGCTTCTTGACTTTTTCGCTGATGGAGAGAATAGCGATATTACGCTTTCTGAGGGCTTCTTTCGCATCAGCTTCCGTTTCGGCTGTTATTGTTCCGTTCACCGTCTTACCGCTTTTGTCTCGCCCTGTGTACTTGAACTCAGGCATATGATGCATCCTCCGTCGAAGTCACTTACTATGTAAAATCAGGTAGACTGACCGAAAGAACCTCTTCAAGAGAGGTCAGTCCTGCCATAACTTTGAGAAGTCCTGCTCGTCGAACCGTTATCATCCCATACTTCTCTATCGCTGTTTTCTTAATGTCGGCTACTGAAGCGCCGTCAACAATCATCCTCTCTATCTCGTCGTTTACTACAAGTGTTTCAAGCAAAGCCATTCTGCCCTTATAACCTGTGTCATTACATCTATTACAGCCAGTAGCCTTGAAAATCGTCAGGTTTTCTAATTCTGACTCTTTGAATCCTACCCTCAGAAGCTCCTCTTTTGGCGGTAGCCGCTCTACTTTCTGCTTGCAGTAAGGGCAGAGTTTACGTGCCAAGCGCTGGGCACTGAATAATAGGGTTGCCGCTGCCACCATAAACGGGTCAACCCCCATATCAACCATACGGAGTATCGCCTGCGCGGCGTCGTTCGTGTGAAGAGTTGTCAACACAAGGTGTCCTGTAAGAGCCGCTTTCACGGCAATGTCCATAGTCTCCATATCACGGATTTCGCCGACGAGGATGACATTCGGGTCTTGACGCAGAATCGAACGAAGCGCGCCTGCGAATGTTAACCCCTGTTTCACATTAACCTGCACCTGATTTACGCCGTCCATCTGATATTCGACAGGGTCTTCTACTGTGACGATGTTAGTCGTCTCGGACATAATCTCTCTGATGATGGAGTAAAGAGTGGTTGACTTGCCAGAGCCAGTAGGTCCAGTGATGATAATCATCCCGTAGGGTGCCTTTGATGCTTCGCGCAAGTCACTTAGGCATTTCGGTTCAAAACCCAACTCTTCAAGATTGTATGAGAGGTTTGATGTATCAAGAATACGAATCACGGTCTTTTCGCCGTGAATGGTCGGCAGAATGGAAACACGAAAGTCAATATGGCGTCCCTCAATGAGGAGTTTGAATTTACCATCTTGTGGAATGCGTCTCTCTGCTATGTCCAGTTCGCTCATAATCTTTATACGAGATGTTATAGCGTTTAATAGGCGCTTCGGTGGGGATAACACCTCGCGCAACTTGCCGTCTAAACGGTAGCGGACTCTTAACTGTTTGTCGTAAGGCTCTATGTGAATATCGCTCGCTCTACTTTTCACCGCCTGATATATCATCATATTCACTAATTTGACAACAGGCGAATCCTTAGCGGTCAATTCATCACCTACGCCGTCAAGTTCATAGCCGTCCTCTTTCTTTTCTTCAACCACGAAATCACTATCTTTCGCCTTCTTCTCTGCCTCGAGGTTTTCTACAAGAGATTCAATCGCACGGTCAGCCTTGTTGTAGTTGCGCTTGATTGCTTCGAGAATGGAATGTTGAGTGCTCACCACAGGTCTTATTTCGTGACCTGTGACTATGCGCACATCGTCCAATTTCAGCACATCGAAAGGATTTGAAACGGCAAGTGTGAGCATATTGTCAATCTTCGAAATAGGTAGAATCTGATAGTATGTAGCAAGGTCCTGGGGCAAAACGGACAATACATCGTCCGGCACTATCACTTTGGATAGGTCAATAGGCGGTATGTTCATCTCCTTTGAGATAGCAGCAAGCAGCGAAGATTCTTCTACAAGTTTGTTGCCAAGAAGCACTTCCTCCATTGATTTGCCGTCTTCTTCTGCGGCAACGGCTGCTGCCTCTAAGTCACTTTCGCTTACGAGTCCGTATTTTTGAACAATCTGTCTCAATTTCTTGTCGAAACTTGATGCCATAAAAAACTCCTAACTGCAATGCTTCATCCCAAGTGTAATATATAACAGAAATTTCGGCATAAGTCAAGTATTATGCCTACTACTATTTGGGATTGCTCAAGTCTTATTCCTGGTTTCTCGGTTGCTTGTCGCTATCTATTCTGGTGCGGGAGATTTTAAATTTGACTTTACCTGCATCGGGACAGGAGAAAAAAGCGACATTAGGGTTATTAGCCCACCAAAAATCAGCGCCCAAAAGCATAGCGTAAATCTTTTGCCAAATAGCAACAAGGGCGACAGGGCAGATTGAAAGGGGCGTATCAGGGCTCTTTGTCTTCCACTTGTCGCCGACCTTATGACCTGCGCTACATCCACCGACAACATCTTCTACTTCAATCGTCACTTCGTATCGCATATCTACTCTCCTTTTGCTCTTTCATTTAGACAATCTTACCATTTCGGCTGATGTTATTCAAAAAGTTGAGTGTTTCTTGCTTGATTCCGTGTAGGTTTTGCGATATTTTTATTTCAGCAATTTGTGTTTTGTGTCCTTATGCTTAAGGAACCGTGTATGGGAAGAGGCGAAGAATTGAGCGTCAGAAACATCTGTTTTGTCGGACATTCGGGCTGCGGAAAGACAAGCCTTGCTGAAGCGCTCCTGTTTGCCGCAGGCGCTACAACGCGAAAAGGCTCCACCGCGGACGGGACTTCGATTCTCGATTTCGAAGAAGAAGAGAAACAGAAGAAAATGACAATAAAAGGGGCGACCGCATTCCTTAAATGGAAAGATACAGTTATTCACCTTATTGACTTACCGGGGTACCTCGATTTCATAGGGGAGATAATCTGCGGAATGTCAGCGGTTGAGACCGCTTTCTTATGCGTTGATTTGGCCTCAGGCGTTAAGGTCACTACTCGTAAGGCTTGGGACTTCGCCCAACAATACGGGCTTGGAAGAGTTCTCGTGTTGACCAAGATTGACCAGAATCCTGAGGATATAGAAAAAATGATACAAGAAATAATTAAAACTTTCGGCGACTCCGTCGTGCCTTTCTTCACCCTTGAAAACGGTAAAGCGGTCTCCCTTCTGCCATACCTTTTGTCTAGTGAGAATAAAACGCTTCAAGAAAAAACTATTCCTGTCTTGGAAAAGATAATCGAAACCGATGAAGTGTTGATGGAAAAGTATTTGAACGGAGAACCGCCGAACGCGGTTGAACTCACAAAAGCCTTGCAGAAGGCGATTATCTCGCAACAGTTGTCTCCTCTTATCCTATGTAGCGCGGAAAAGGATGTCGGAATCAAAGAGTTGTTGGATTTCATCGTCGATGCCTGTCCGCCTGCGGATTGCCCACAGCAGAAAACCGCATTAAAAGGAGAGGAAAAGGTTAAGATGGTTTTCTCTGCCGACAAACCTTTCTTGGCGCAGGTGTTCAAGATAATGACTGACCCGTATGTCGGGAAATTAGCGTATTTTCGGGTTTATGCGGGAAGTATAGGGGTGGGGCAGAGCTTCGTCAATCCGCGAACGAATAAGACGGAAAGGGTCGGAAGTCTCTACAAAATTATGGGAAAAGACCAGAAACCTGTTGAAAAACTATCCGCCGGAGAGTTAGGAGCGGTGAGCAAGATTGAGGATATATCAATCGGAGACAGTATGTGCGCGGTGGACGAGCCTTTGGTTTTTGAAAGAATAAAGTTTCCAGAGCCTATGGTGATGTATGCGTTGACGCCAAAGTCTCGTAGCGACGAAGAGAAAATCAGTGGAGCGTTAAGCAAACTATCGGATGAAGACCCGACTTTTAACGCAAAGTGGGACACGGAAACAGGCGAGTCGGTAGTAAGAGGGAACAGCACGCTCCATCTTGATATGATGATAAAGAAGATGAGAAGGCGCTTTGGTCTTGAAGTAGAGATGAAACTGCCAAAGATACCGTATCGCGAGACTGTGTTAGCAAAGGCAGAGGGTCATTACAAGCATAAGAAACAGACAGGTGGGCGTGGACAGTTTGGAGAGGTTTATTTGCGGATTGAGCCGCTTCCGCGTGATGGCGGATTTGAGTTTGTGGATGCAATCGTCGGCGGCGCTATTCCGCGACAGTTCATCCCATCGGTCGAGAAAGGTGTTCAAAAAGCAATCAAGAAAGGAGTTCTGGCAGGGTATCCTGTTCAGGATGTCCGTGTGACGGTTTTTGATGGCTCATATCATACGGTTGATTCGGACGATCTGTCGTTCAGAATCGCAGGAGAAAGAGCATTTTACGATGGTCTGGAGAAGGCGAAACCAGTTTTGTTGGAACCTGTGGTAGATATCGAGATAGTTGCGCCGCCGAAGTATATGGGTGACATTACAAGTGACTTGAACGCTCGCAGAGCGCGAATCACAGGTATGGACCAAGTCGGTGATTATCAGACAATCAAGGCTAAAGTGCCGCTTGCGGAGGTTATGACATACTCGACGCAGTTGCGCTCAATCACAGGTGGAGAAGGAAGTTTCACGATGGCTTTCTCTCATTATGATGTTCTGCCGGCAAACATCGCCCAACAGGTGATTGAACGGGCGAAAAGAGAAAAGACAGAGACAAAATGAGGAGATGAGATATGGCGACTGTTACACTTGAAGAGTTGTTGCAAGAATTGGTGGAGCGGAACGGTTCAGACCTTCATATTCTCGCTGGTTCGCCTCCAAGAATAAGAATTGATGGGAAACTCGTGAATGTTGGTGCTGATGTTTTAGACGGTGAAGATGCTCAGAAGCTTGTTTACTCGATTCTCGACAACGAGCAGATTGCGCGGTTTGAGAGAGACCTCGAAATAGACCTTTCCTTCGGCATTTCAGGGCTTGGAAGGTTCAGGACGAATGTCTATATGCAGCGTGGCACGGTAGCGGCTGCGATGAGGCGCGTCCCTTGGGAAATCTGGAAGTTAGATGATTTGGGATTACCTGTCAAACTCATAAAAGAGATTTGTGATAAGCCAAAAGGGTTAGTTCTTGTGACAGGTGCGACAGGCAGTGGCAAATCAACCACGCTGGCGACTATGATTGATTATATTAACTCGACCCGCAACGGACACATAATTACCATAGAGGACCCAATCGAGTTCGTCCATCGTCACAAGAACTGCCTTGTTACGCAGCGCGAGGTTGGCTCTGACACTCGTGGTTTCCATAATGCACTTCGTTCGGTTCTCCGCCAAGACCCTGATATCGTCTTGATTGGTGAAATGCGCGACAAAGAGACGATTGAGACAGCACTTGTGCTTGCCGAAACAGGCCACCTTACATTTGCAACTCTACATACATCAGACTGTGTTCAGACTGTAAACCGTATCGTTGATGTTTTTCCTGCCTACCAGCAACAGCAAGTGAGAACGCAGTTGTCGTTTGTTATACAAGCGATAATATGTCAGCAGTTGATTCCTCACGCATCTGGGCGGGGTAGAGTTCTTGCGGCAGAAATAATGTTGGCTACCCCTGCGATAAGAAGTTTGATTCGCGACGACAAGGCGCACCAGATTTACTCGGTCATTCAGACTTCAGGAAAACTCGGAATGTGTACCTCGAACCAAGGACTCGCTGAACTCGTAAGAGCACATAAGATTACCAAAGATGAGGCGTTAGCCCATTCAACAGACCCCGAAGAACTCAAACGGTTGCTCAATATAGCGTGATGTGACGAACAAAAGTAGTCTTTAACCATAGGGGAACCTGCTCTTTTAAAAAAGACCAACCACTCATATCTTGAGGCTTTTCTTTTTCGAGCCTCTCTTCTATCTCGTCAGGAAGATCCGGCAGAAAATCGAGTCCTGTTTTCTCCTCAACCTCGTCAACCGATACGAGAAAGTTCTCAAGAATGGTCTTTCCATCTTGGTCATCAGCGTTTTTCATTATGAACGCTAAGACCCTTACTTCGTTTCCATCATTCCTCACGATTATCTTGTAAAACCCATCCGGGATAGCAACCCTGTCGTTCAGTTTCTTAGGCGCTTCGCTGAAAATCGGACCTGTAACAATCCAGACTTCGCCGTATTTTTTTGCCCAACAGCGCTCTTTATCCTCTAATGTCGACCAGATACCGCTATTAAGTTTGTGCTTCTGCGGACAGATGTTTGAATAGTAGAAGGACTCTTCCGCAGCATCAGGTTGCCCTTTCCGACATACGGACCTAAACGCCGCCATATGCCCTTTGTCGTATCCGCTATGTTTGTAGTCGTTATCAGTTGCGGATTCCTCTTCTGGCACTTTCGGGTCACGCTTGAAGTTATTACTCCTTTTCTGCGAACAATCCAGGGTATCCTTCTTCACATTATAAGCGACCCATAAGGGTTGTCTCTTACTACTATCGTAACCGACTGTGAAGGCGATATGTGTAATAGGTTCTCTCGTTATTCTGCCTTTAGGCAATCCCCAATAGGCGTGAGGATGTGGTTGAAATTTCGTTGTCTCTCTATGTTCAGGTAAAGGTGTCTCTTTTGCAGGTTTTGGCTCTGGTTTCGGGGTCTCAACCCGCGGGGCAGATGTGCAGGCTGATAGGGAAACAAGTAATGATATGATTACCGCTACGATATACGAATTCTTCGTCATTTTAGTAAGCCACCTCCTTGTCTTGTCTAAACGAATACCGCTATTCAGCGGTTCCTTTTTCGGGTAGTTCTTCTTTAGAGGAATCTTCTACGGTTTCTTGCTCTTCGTCTTGAGGAGTTTTCGGTTCTTCGGACTGATTTAGTTCACTTGGTTGTTCGGTTTGCTTCGATGTCAGTTCGGGCGGTGCGGATGTTTCACTTGTTTTGAGAACTTGGCGCAAACTCAGACCGATGCGGCGCTCAACGGGGTCAAGACGAATAACTCGCACCTCGACTTCGTCGCCTTCGCGTAAGACCTGATGCATATTCTGCCCGCGCTCGGCAAACTCGGTAATATGAATAAGACCTTCAAGTTCAGGTTCAAGTTGCACAAATGCTCCATATGTGGTTAGCGATGTGACTTTCCCGGTACAGATTGTGCCACGCTGGTATTCCTGCGGGATTCTACGCTCCCAGGGGTCTTCTGTCAATTGCTTCAAACCGAGTGAAAGGCGACAGCGCTCTGCATCAACAGTCAATACCTTCGCCTTGATTTTCTGCCCTGGTTTCAGCACCTGCTCAGGATTGGTAATACGCCTTGTCCACGACATATCGGAGATATGTAAAAGACCATCTATACCCTCTTCAATTTCAATGAACGCTCCATATGAAGTGACGCTTTTAACTGTGCCTTCGACAACGGAGCCGGGCGGATACTTCTCTTGAACTCGAAGCCACGGGTTCTCTTGCGCCTGTTTCATCCCGAGAGAAATCTCCTCTTTTTCCTTATCTACATCGAGAATTACCACATCCACTTCGTCGCCGACATTAAGAACTTCCGACGGATGGTTGATGTGACAGGTCCATGACATTTCAGAGATGTGGACAAGTCCTTCAATACCGTCTTCAAGGCGGACGAACGCACCATAAGGCAGAATGTTTACGACCCTTCCTTTATGATGAGAACCAACAGGATATTTCTGGTCTATGTCCAGCCAAGGGTTAGGCGTCTTCTGTTTCAATCCGAGTGAGATGCGTTCTTTTTCTTTGTCTATTTTCAGTACCATCACATCTATCTCATCTCCGATTGCGACGATTTCAGATGGATGAGAGATTCTACTCCAAGACATATCAGTGATATGAAGCAATCCATCTATCCCGCCTAAATCAACGAATGCGCCGAAATCGGTGATGTTCTTTACCGTTCCCTTGACGATTTGCCCCTCGGCGATCCGACTGAGGAGTTTCTGTTTGGTACCTTCTCGGACCTCTTCTTCGAGTTTGCGACGGGAAACGACGATATTCATCCGCTCACGGTCTATCTTGATTATCTTAACATCAAACTTCTTGCCAATGTATTCGGCAATATCAGGTGCTCGACGGATGCCGACCTGAGATGCAGGCAGAAAAACAGGAACTCCTATGTCAACGAGAAGCCCCCCCTTTATCTTGCGAAGTACTTTGCACTCGACAACATCGCCTTCCTGTTTCGTCGCAAGGATGTTGTCCCATGCACGGATGCGGTCAGCACGCCGCTTGTTCAGCGCCAACATTCCATACTCATCCTCAACTCTCTCTATGAATACCTCAACTTCCTGCCCGACTTTTAAGGATTTCTCATCCTCAAATTGGTCTATCGGGACAATCCCTTCTGATTTATAGCCAATGCTGATGACCACATCATAAGGTGTCACTTCAACAATATGCCCTTTGACGATTGTTCCAGGTTCAAAATTCTTAATAGTGCGGTCATATTCACTTTCAAGGTCATCAATCCCTTCGTCTTTGAGAATTTCATTAATCTGCTTGTCTAATTCCTCTTCTGACGGGACTCTGATCCTCGGAAAAGTAGGCTTTTTCGTCGCTTCTTCAATCCCCATAACGAAAGATACCTCCTAACCCAAACCAAAAGTTACGATGCATACTTCGTGCCTGTCTGATACCAAGCACGCAGCCGCTCGCAGAGCAACCGATAGTCTGCATCTGGTTCCACAGAAAAAACAACTCCGTATTCTACCATAATTGGACTGAAAAGTCGAGGAAATTTAGAGTTTCTATTCCACGCTTTGTGCGCACCTCTGATTCGCACAGGAAGTATACGAGCATTAGCCCGTTTTGAGACGAGAAAAACTCCCGGCTTGACTTCACTGACAGAGCCGTCTAATGAGCGTTTTCCTTCAGGGAAAAGAAGCAGACGAGAGCCTTTTTTGAGAATCTCGACTGCGGAACGGAGTGCTCCTAAGTCAGCGGAATCGCGTTCAATCTCAAAAGCGCCGTAAGAGCGAATCAGCATAGCGAAAAGTGGATTCCTGAAAAGAGTCTCTCGTGCCATATAGCGAACAGGTAACGGGCAAGAGAAACCGATGAGAATCGGGTCAAGATAAGATTGGTGGGTGGACGCGACGATAAATGCACCCTTTTTGGGTATGTTACGCCTACCCCTGACTCGGACCGAAAAGAAAATAATGAACAGAAACCAAGCGAAAAACTGACTTATCTTATACTGCAGATACCGTATCATAAACGCGTAACCTTTCGGCACTCCTTGTTTTGACATTCCTTGTATAGTTTTTCTACCACCTCTTCTATGGAAAGCTCTGTGGTATCAATCCGAATGGCATCCTCGGCTTGACGCAAAGGCGCAACTTCGCGTTCCATGTCTGAACGGTCTCTTTCTTCAATCGCCTTCTCAACCTCTTCAAGCGATATTTTCTCGCCTTTGGCACGGAGTTCAAGAAACCTGCGCCTCGCACGCTCTTTCTTAGATGCGTCAAGATAGAATTTGACATCTGCATTTGGGAATACAACCGTTGTCGAATCTCTGCCTTCAACGACGATGTTTTTGTTTTTGGCTATTCTCTTCTCAATTCCTGCGACGACCTTGCGGACTTGTGGGGAGCAGGCAAGGAATTTCACTTTCTCAGTTACTGATTCGGAACGGATGTCAGCGCTCACATCTTCACCATTGATGAAGGTCTGTTTTCCGTTGAAGTCGAGTTTTATGGATTTCGCGAATGTAGCGAGTTTTTTTTCGTCATTTAAGTCAACATCTGCTCTGATAGCAGCAAGCGTGAGTGCACGAAAAAGCGCTCCCGTGTCGAGATAGAAGAAACCAAGCCTTTCGGCGAGTAACCTCGCAGCCGTGCTTTTTCCAGAACCCGCAGGTCCATCAATAGCGACTATCATTTGTCGTCTCCTTTCGGTTCTCTGATTCGGTATTTGCGGAGTTTCTTGCGCAATGCCTCGCGACTTATGCCTAATAGCGACGCCGCTCTCTTCTTGTTGCCGTTTGCTCGCTCCAAAGCCTTTTCTATCAGTTTTTGCTCCATCTCTTCGCGGTTTTTTCGTAGGTTCAAATCGGAGATCTTTCTCGTCGGCTCTTCAGATGCGGCGACCAGTCTCGGAAAATCGGCTATGTCTAACTGCTCCTTTTCAGCAAAGATGATGGCGCGTTCGATTTCGTTACGCAGTTGGCGAACATTTCCTTCCCATTTCTGTCTCTTTAGCAATGAAAGCGCCGATTCGCTTATCCCGAAGACCCGTTTGCCTAATCGTTCTGCCGCTTCCGATAAGAAATGCAGTGCCAACGGCTCAATATCGGATATGCGCTCTCTAAGTGGCGGAATATGTATCTCGATTATATGCAACCGATAATAAAGGTCTTCACGGAACTTCCCTTCGGAAACGAGCTTTTCAAGATTGCGGTTTGTAGCCGCAATGAAGCGAACATCAACAGGACGCTCTGTGGTCGAACCAAGCCTCGACACTTTGCGTTCCTGTAGCACTCTCAAAAGTCGCGCCTGCATCGAAGGCGCCATATCTCCAATCTCGTCAAGAAAAAGTGTGCCCCCTGCCGCACTTTCAACTCTGCCAACCCGCTCCTCAACTCCTGTGGCAACACCGCGCTCAACACCGAAGAGTTCCGCTTCAAGCAAACTCTCAGGAAGCGCAACACAATTAACGACGACAAACTCGTTAGTTGCACGCTTGCTCTCGTAATGAAGAGCACGGGCAACTAACTCCTTTCCTGTTCCTGTCTCGCCTGTAATAAGAACGGTACTGTCAGTATCTGCAACTTTCAAAATAGTCTCTCTGATATTTTGAACCTGTTCTGAAACTCCGATTATCGCCTCGACTCCAAACTGGTGCTTCAGTCTGCTAAGTAGTCTCCCTTTTTCCTCCCGAAGAGAGCGGGTGATTTTAGAAAGGTAATCGTAGCGTCGCATACCCAAGATAACAACGAGCGCCTGTTTGGCGAGTACCTCTAACAGATTTTTGTCTTCCTGAGAGAATGCTTTTCTACGACTGTTAAGCGCCTCTATGACGCCGATTCTCGCACCGTCACGCCGCACCATCGGAACACAAATGACGCTTTCCGTGCGATAGCCTGTCTTCTTGTCTATTTCCGAATAGAACCGCTCATCTTTGTATGCGTCGTCAATAACGAGAGTTTCTCCTGTGCGCAGAACATAGCCTGCTATTCCGTGCATTTTTGCGATTCGGAAGTTGCTCGATTCGACTCCAAGCGCCGCCTCCGCACTCAAATAGTCCATATCCTCTGTAAGCAGAAATATCGTAGCACGCTCGGCATTTACCAGAGAAGCGGCGAAGTTGGCGATTCTCTTAAGCAGAGCACCCTCGTCCTCATCTGGAAAAGTCCCGCTGAAAAAGTCGAGTATCTTCCTATAACCCTCTTCCTTCATCAGATACCCCGTATCTACATCTTAAAAGAATTATAACATAGAAAACCGAAGAGTTGGAGAATTATGTCCACTGAATAACGGCAAGATAATGTTATTCGTTGAAACTACGGAGAATTAGACTATATAATTAGAATATGAGATTTCGGAGATGTCCTTTTGGAGAAGGGGTATTATCTGTCTTTTACAAGCGGAAAGAAAAAAGGACTTCATATTCCCCTTAAAGGAGAAAGCCGTCTTGTTTTTGGACGGGATGCGGGATGTGACATAGTACTCGATGAGGTTGACATTTCCTCGCGCCATATGCTACTTGAGACGAGTGGAGACCTTGTGCGAGTTATTGACCTCGACTCAAGAAACGGAGTCTTTGTAAACAATATCAGGGTAAAAAGTACCGCACTTTCCCCTGGTGACACCATCAGACTCGGTGCGAGCGTGACGATGCAACTTATGCTTGAAGGTATAACTGCATCGGTATTTGCACGGCAGGAACCGCTCTCAACGCGCATTCTCCATTCCTCTGTCGTCGAGCCAAAGACTGCTGTGATGACTCCGCTTTCAACCGATGCCGCATCTCGACTTCGCTCTATCGTTGATGTTATAGACCTCATCCATCAAGAGTTGGATACAAACAGGATTCTTGGCAGAATTGTTGATGTAGTCGACTCCGTCTTTAATCCTGACCGAACTTTCGTGATTTTGAAAGACAAAGAAGGCAATCCTATACCGTCAGTTTTCAAGTATAAGGAAGGTGCAGGAAATGCGCAGATTTCCTACACAATCGTACGCAAAGCCATCGAAGAGAGGACTGCGCTTGTAACTCGCGACGCAGGAATGGACGAGCGGTTCAAGAGAGGAATGTCAATAGTGATAGGGGGCATCCGTTCTGCAATGTGTGTGCCGATTGCAGCAGGCGAGAAGGTGCTTGGTGCCATCTATATTGACACAGTCGGCAGAGCACAGGAGTTCAACAGCGTTGATTTGGAGTTGCTGGGTGCAGTCGCAAAGCAGGCGGCGCTTGCACTCCATCGTGCTCAACTTATGAAAAGCGTCGAGCGTGCATATTATTCAACGGTTAGAGTGATGGTTGCAGCAGTTGAGGCAAAAGACGAATACACGAAGGGACATTCGGAGCGGGTCACGACATACAGCTTGCGGCTGGCTGACCATGTTGGATTAACAGGGAAACGGCTTGACATTTTAAGGCTTGCCGCACTGCTACATGATATCGGAAAAATCGGCGTTCCAGAGCATATATTGAATAAGTCAGGAAAACTCTCGGACGAAGAGTTTGAGACTATCAAAAAGCATCCTGAAGTTGGCTATAGGATAATTAAGAACATTGACAGCGAAGACGCAAGTGAAGTTGCGAAGATAGTCCGCTATCACCACGAACGATACGACGGGAAAGGTTACCCTGATGGAGTAGCAGGAAAAGATATCCATGTGTTCGCAAGGCTTATTGCGGTATGCGATACATACGATGCGATGACATCGCACCGCCCATATCGAGCGCCGATGCCTAAAGAGAAAGTCTTGGAAGAACTCGAACGCGGCGCTGGCAACCAGTGGGACCCAACTATAACCGCTCTTATGGTCAAATTGATTAAGGAGAACGAGATTGTACCGCTTTAGTCTGTTTCTTATTCTGTTAGTCTTTCTTTCGTCTTCTGGTTGCGCTTCGGTCGGACGATACTTTGCAGACAGAGGCAACGATTTCCTCGACATATTTGGGCTTAATGTCTCATATGGCGCAGGTGTTCTTGTTAATGTGAGAGCAACCCAGTTCGCTCAAGTCGGACTCGTCGCATTCAGCGGCGCAAGATTCGGATTCAACGGCAGGCGCTGTCTCTCGTGGTATGAGGAATCTATCGAAATAGGCATATCCCCCTTCTATTATGGGAGAGAAGTTTCAACCGCTTCTATGTCGAGTAATATGCCTGAAATCCACCAGGTTATGCGGGTGTATACTCTGCTTGGTCCCATTTTCGCCCTCTTTGAGACAGAAGAGTCTGATGTGACCCCACAGAGTGAGAAAGGGAGTTTTGCTATAATATTCCGAGAAGATGGTGACAAATCGTTTGACGAGGCTTATGACAGACGGCTTTTCGATATCGGTTTTTCTGTTCACTGTCTTCTTGTTGGAATCGAAGTTTTCGTGAATCCTGCTGAGGCTATAGATTTTGTTCTCGGACTGTTCACAATAGATTTGAGCGGCGATGACGGGGGCAGAACGAGGGGAAAAGATGAAGAAGGAAATGGAAATAAAAACAGGGGAAGCGGCGGAGAATCTAATAAAAGCGAAAGAGAGACAAGCGGGGACAGAAATGGAAGATAAAATCAACCTGCGCAATTTCTGTATAATCGCGCATATAGACCATGGTAAGAGCACGCTCGCGGACAGATTCATCCAAAAAAGTGGGCAGGTCACACAACGCGAGTTTTGCGAGCAACTCTTGGACGGAATGGAACTCGAACGAGAAAGAGGAATCACCATAAAGGCGTCTGCGGTTGCTCTCGATTACACCATCGGTTCGCAGAAATACAGGTTTAATCTAATAGATACGCCGGGACATGTTGATTTCTCTTACGAGGTTTCACGGGCGCTGAAAGCGTGTGAAGGGGCAGTCCTGCTCGTTGACGCCGTTCAAGGTGTAGAGGCTCAGACAATCTCCAATTTTTACCTCGCTCTCGAAGAAGGACTCACCATACTTCCTGTTTTGAACAAGATTGACCTTCCCGCGGCGCGGATTAAAGAAGTGAAAGAAGAGATTGAGACGATTCTCGGTCTTGAACAGGAAGATGTGATAGCGGTTTCGGCGAAGACGGGAGAGGGTGTAGATACGCTTATACAAAAAATCGTTGAGAAGATGCCTCCTCCGAAACTGATACTCGATTCTCCGCTCCGTGCGCTCGTCTTCGACGCGCAGTATGATGAATACCGCGGAGTGATTGTTTATGTACGAGTTTTTAGCGGTAAGGTGAAAAGAGGCGACAGAATTAGGCTTCTTAGCGCGGGGGCGGTTTATGAGGTAAGCGAAGTCGGCGTTTTCAGACCCAAGATGACAGTCCAAGATTCATTGGAGGCAGGTGCAGTCGGCTATGTGATTGCAGGAATCAAGCGGATTCAGGATATCCATGTTGGAGAGACTATTACAAACGCCGAGGCGGAGAATGTTGACCCTCTCACAGGTTACCGCGAGCCAAAGCCGATGGTCTTCTGCAGTTTCTTCCCTGGGCTTGAATCCGACTCACAAGCGCTTAAGCGGGCACTTGAACGCTTGCAGTTGAACGATGCCGCCATTAAGTTTGAACCGACCCAGTCGGAAGCGCTCGGGTACGGATTCAGGTGCGGTTTTCTCGGACTCCTCCATATGGAGATTGCACAGGAGCGGCTTGAGCGCGAATTAAATGTTGATGTCGTCCAGACTGCGCCATCAGTCTCTTATCAGGTGCTTCTTAAAACAGGTGAATTGGAGCAGGTTGAGACACCGTCGAAACTTCCTCCGCCAGATAAGATTGCCGAAATACGCGAGCCGATGATGGATGTCTCGATTGTTCTTCCGAACGACCACATTGGCGCTGTTATGCGACTATGCGAAATCAGAAGAGGCGAACTCAGAAGTACTCAGTATCTTGGACCAAAGAGGTGTCTGCTCGTATTTAGGATTCCTCTCGCGGAGATTATTTACGATTTCTACGATAAGTTGAAATCTATAACGCGCGGGCTCGCAACTATGGATTATGAGTTCAAAGGCTACGAGAAGGCAGATCTTGTAAAACTCGACATTCTCGTAGCAGGCAAACGAGTCGACCCCCTTTCTATGATTGTCCACAGAAGCAAGGCATATGAGACAGGCAAGTCCATATTAAAGATTTTGCGCAAGGAGATTCCTCGTCACTTGTTCGATGTGGTGCTTCAGGCTGCCATCGGCTCGCGAATCATAGCGAAAGAGAGTATCAGAGCGATGGGGAAGAATGTGACCGCGAAATGTTATGGCGGCGACATCACACGAAAGATGAAACTTCTCAAAAAACAGAGAGAAGGTAAAAAACGGATGAAACAGATAGGAAATGTTACCGTCCCCCAGAGCGCTTTCCACGCTGTCCTTAAACGGACCGAAGACTAATCCTCGCATTAGTCGTCAGCATAATTCAGAAATCTCTTCGCTAAAAGGCTACGATGAGTGCTCCCTTCTCAATGAGATTCATCTAATACTCGATTCCTTTACGGGCAGTGATTCCTTTACGAAACGGATGGGCTGTCTCGTGCATTTCGGTAACCGTGTCTGCTCGCGCAATAAGCCAATCAGGAGTGTTCCTGCCAGTTACAATCGTATGACCATACGAAAGAGCCTCGTTGATGAGAGATTCCGCTTCCTCTTGGGTCAAAAGATTCAACGAGAGCGCAACCGATAACTCGTCGAGAACAATCATCTGCGGGCGAACCTGTTCAAAGAGTCTCTTCACTTTTTTAAGACCACGATGAGTTGCCGCCTTCGCCTTCTTAAAAGATTCTTCATCGCGGACGAATCCGCCTCCAAGTGTAACGAGTTTTATGTTCAATTCTTCCCCGTATTTTTTGAGAAAAGTCTGCTCTCCGCTTTTGATTGAGCCTTTTAGAAATTGAATTATGAGGACTTTGTAGTTATGGCCTGCCGCTCGGATAGAAGCACCAAGCGCCGCCGTCGTCTTACCTTTCCCATCGCCAGTAAACACGAGTAGAAAATTACCCATTAAGGAGTTCCTTAAGACGCAGAGCGTTCTTGACTGCATATGCGTTTGTGTCGTTATTGAAATAGATGAAGAGTTCTTCCGATTCTTTGAGGAGTTTTTTCGCAGTCTTCGCCCAGAATTTGAGTTCATCCTCGGAGTAGTCATAAGAATACCAGTCGGTCACACCGTGTAAACGGATGTAAGAAAAGGAAGTGGTCGTCACTTCGCGGTATTCCTGCTTCGGAGCCGAAACGAGCACATAACAGACTCCGAATTCGCGTAATACATTAAAGACATCCTCTTCAAGCCAGGTGTTGTTGCGAAACTCAAAGGCGTGCCTGAAGTCGGGGTAATCCTCCTTGATTCTCGCGCAGAACGATTCAAGAAGGGAAACATCACGATGCAACGACGGAGGAAGTTGATATAGAACGCAACCGATTCTTTCTTTTATTGGCTCGAGAGTCTGAAAAATCCTTTTGAGTGTTTCACTACACTCTCTTTCCTTAAGTCTGTAGATGTGGGTGATGTGTCTGTTCGCTTTGACAGTGTATCGAAAGTTTTCAGGAACTCTGCGTGACCAACTCTTGACGGTTTCGAGTTTGGGAATACGATAGAATGTCGCATTGACTTCTACGGTGTTGAATCTTTTAGCGTAAAATTCTATCCATTTGTGCGACGGCAAATCGGCAGGATAGAAGATTCCTTTCCAGTGCGGATAAACATACCCACTCGTGCCGATGAAAATGTTTTTCACTTTCTTTCTTCCGTCGGAGGGTTCCTCTCGTCTCGAGGCTCTTCTTTCTCTGCCTCCTTTTTGGGCTGCTCTGTCGGCTTTTCTTGTTTCTTTTCAGGAATTGGTATGTCCATATTCGCTATGTAAGCCTTTGCCTTCAGTGCAACCGCCCCATTTTCAGGAGCAGATGAAATAGCCTCTTCCCAGTGCAACTTCGCCTTGTCCCTCTCTCCACGCCCGAACTTTATAAGCCCAAGATAAAGTAATGCTTCCGCACGCAGTTCGCTTTGGGGATAGTTTTTAAGAAACTCCTCCCATCGTCTCAAAGCGACTTCCGGCATTTTCGTCAGAAACTGGATTGATTTTGCGACTGCGAAATCTGCATCATCACAATAGCCGTTCTTGTTCTCTTTGTCCCATTTTTTGATATTGTCCGCCATTGTGACGACATTTTGCTGGTTACCCTTGTCGAAGTAAATGGAGAGCAGTTTCACCGCCGCTTTAAGAGCGAGCCCTTGCTTATTCTCTTCATCTACTTTCGTGACCCGTTCAAAATGGGTCTGCGCATCCTCGTTCAAACCGCGCAATAACTCGATTTCCGCAAGACGAAGAAGAGACTCCGCATCGTCAGATTTCTCTTTGAGTTTTCCCTTCAAACTGTTCATCTCGGTCTCCGTTGATAAAACATTTTTCACCCACTCATCCGCAGTGCCCATTTTTTCAGGGTCATCCAAACGCGCAAGAACGGTCTCCGATTTCGGGTCAACGAGAACAACGGTCGGCATCGTATGTAGCATCCACTTAAACCGCAGATTGATGTCATCTAATTCGCCGAACTTAAGCGCAATGAGTCTTGTTGCAGTATTACCGAGTTTTGTCTTGTCAAGCGCCGCTAAAGCGCGCTCGCAAAGATAAGAACCTTCTTTGTAGAAGAGAACGAGTAATAATCTCCCCGCGTCGGAGGCAGTCTGCTTCGCGTTCTTTGAATCTGTCAGCCACCACTGCTCGGGTTGAGACGGCGGAGTGGTATGCTCCAACGGCTTTTCTTGTGCAAAAGCGAATGAACATAAGATACTCACAACGAACATCAGAAGGTAACGCATCTTTATTCCACTCCCATAACAAATTATGGCGGGAGTGGATGGGAATCGAACCCACCCAGAACTCCTTATTGAAGCTCTGCGCCGGGTTTGAAGCCCGGGAGGCCCACCAGGTACCTTCCCACTCCCGCTTTTTGTTCTATTATTGAAAAAAACAGAATGAAAGTCAAGATACCTCAGGAAATTCTTTCCTGATGATATTTTCACTGACAGACTATCCTTGTAAAAATTTTTATCGTTACACCAAAAAATTTGGCTATTTTCCTATATTTTCTCTTGACAGGTCTTGTGAAGGTGTTATATTTTGCGACTTGTAGCGGTAGTAAGGCCGTGGTTTAAGGTTTTATTTGGCTTTATTTGGAGGGGTTTTTGATGAACAAGATGCAACTCGTTGAGGAGGTAATGAAAAGCCTCGAGACTTCAAGGACTCAGGCTGAGCGCAATGTCAACGCAGTCATCGCTGCTGTGCGCAAAGGACTGAAGAAGGACAAGAAGGTCCAGATTGTCGGCTTCGGCACATTCAGCGTGCGCACCCGCAAGAAGAGAACAGGACGGAATCCTCGCACAGGCGAAATGATTACCATTCAGGCGAGCAAAACAGTATCGTTTAAGGCAGGCAAATCGCTTAAGGATGAACTCTAATCCACAGCGCATTCAGAAACTGCAGAAAGTCGCCCTCTATAGAAGAGGGCGGCTTTTTTTATTAACCTGTTTTTGTAAAAAATTCAGTTGCCCCCGAAGGCTTTGAAAAACGAGCCGAGACTGAAAACGACTACCCCTTCTATCTCCTCGAGTCGGATGAATCCGAAATGGCGAGAGTCGTTAACAGGAGATGCGAGGTTGTCGTTTAGGACAAAAAAGGAGTCTTTGGGGACGCATATCGTCTCATGCGGATGGTTATGTTCAACAGGATAGTTTTTATCGTTAACGATGATGGAGTTCTCGTCGAAAGTTATGGTGTCGTCAGGAAGCGCGATAACGCGGCCGATTCCACGATAGACGAAGTCATCGAATTTTTTAGTGAAAATGATAGCCCGTCCTCTCTTGACTCCTCCGTATCTTGGAGAAAATGATGGGAAGCCGCCTTCGTGGTATTTGAAGAATCTATCGTAGATGACGCGCGTTCCGGGCTTGAATTCGGGTATCATCGAATCGTTATTGTCGGCGACACGATAAACACCACACTGAAAATACAGAAGCACAAAGCAGAGAAGGATAGTGTAGAAAAGCACCCTCCTTATGATGTGCATTATGCGGAAGAGTTTCTTGTTCTGAACTTGTTGTTCTGCGGTCTTACCAAAGCGCATATTTACTCCTTTACAATGGCACTGCTCAAAGTATAATATTATCTTCATCGCTTGCTTAATGCAACAGATTGAGAAGGAAGCAGGGTTATGGGCGATTATGAGATAGTAGTTATCGGTGCAGGTCCTGCAGGCGTTGCGGCCGCTCTGTATGCCAAACGCGCAGGTGCGAAGACGGTTATCATTGATGACGGACTTGTTGGAGGTGCAGTCAATTATACCGATTATGTGGAGAACTATCCTGGACTTTCAAAACCGGTCAGCGGAATGGAATTCGGCAATATTTTGAACGAGCAGATGGAGCGTTTTGGTGCTGAACGATTCAACGAACGCGTCGAGAAACTTTTTCTTAAAGACGGGTTGCCGTTTATTAAGACGAGCATTTCCGAAATCGTCGGCAAAGTAGCGATAATTGCGACAGGTTGTCGTCCGAAAAAACTGAATGTAGAAGGTGAGGAGAGATTCATCGGAAGAGGAGTCTCGTTCTGTGCGGTCTGCGATGGACCACTTTTCAAGGATAAAGAAGTAGCGGTCATTGGAGGCGGTGATTCTGCTTGTGAGGAAGCGATTCATCTTGCACGGTTTGCCAAGCGCGTGCATCTTATTCACAGGCGCAATAAATTGCGCGCCTTTAAGATTCTAATTGAGCGCGTCTCTTCAAATCCAAGAATAACGCTCCACCTTGAACGCGTTGTCAGCAGATATGAGGGCGACATACGGCTCAGGCGGCTTGTTCTCCGTTCTACAATAGACGGGAGTGAAGAAACGCTCGAAGTTGAAGGAGCGTTTCTTTATGTCGGAAACGAGCCAAACACAGGATTCATCGAATGCGAAATCAAGAAAGATGAGAATGGGTTCATAATCACGGACGATAATATGCTGACATCTGTTGAGCGGGTTTATGCAGCAGGTGATGTGCGTGCTAAACCGCTGCGACAGATAGTTACGGCAGTCTCTGACGGTGCAGTCGCAGCTTCGGATGCGGTAAAACGGTATTTAGAAAACTGACTGGGGGATATTCTGATAAACAGTTCTGCAAAACTCATAGTTGATGTATTGTCACTTTTTCCAGAAGTGTTTGAGCCATTTTTGTCCACGAGCATAATCGGAATCGCAAGGCGTAAGGGTCTCGTTGAAATAAATCTTCATAATCTGCGAGACTGGGGCAAAGGAAAACGCAAGCAGGTTGATGACAGACCCTATGGCGGTGGTGCGGGAATGGTGATTATGCCTGATGTCGTCGTGAACGCAGTCGAGGATATTGTAAAATCGGAGCCTGCGAAAATCGTGTTTCTTTCTGCTTCTGGAAGACTGTTCAAACAAGATGTCGCGCGAGAGTTTGCTCAGTGCAAGAGAATCGTGCTGGTCTGCGGCCATTATGAAGCGATTGATGAACGCGCGAGAATAGTCCTTGGTGCTGATGAGGTTTCTGTGGGAGATTATGTGACGAGCGGAGGCGAGGCGCCGGCAATGGTAGTGCTCGATGCGGTCATACGCTTAGTGCCTGGCGTCTTGGGGAACGAGATTTCACCTGCTACGGAATCTTTTTCAAACGGACTGCTTGAGCATCCTCATTACACAAGACCTTCTGAGTTTAGAGGATTGAAAGTGCCTGAGATTCTTTTAAGCGGAAACCACGAGAGTATTACAGAGTGGCGGCATCGAGAATCTCTTAAGCGCACGAAGGAGCGCAGACGCGAACTTTATCGCGAATACCTTGATGACCATCCTGAGGAGGAGGAAATATGAAGGTTTTTGTTTCGGTTGATATGGAAGGGATAACTGGCGTTGCTTTCACAGATGAGATTGACCCGTCGAGCAAGAAGGAGGATTACAGGAAGGCATGCGAGATGATGACTCGTGAGGCGAATGCGGCGATTGAGGGGGCATTTGAGTGTGGTGCGGATAGTGTGCTTGTGTGTGATGCACACGCGGAAGGGCGGAACATAATCCCCGAACTTCTTGAGCCGCGTGCCGAACTTGTGCGCGGTGAGTTCAGACCATTCGGGATGATGGAAGGAATAGACGGAGGCTTTGATTGCGCATTGTTCATCGGCTATCACGGGCGTGCGGGCGCTGACCCTGCGGTTATGCCGCATTCTTATTCTTCGCGCATCATCTTTAGACTAAAAGTAAACGGCGCGGAGTTTGGCGAAACGGCTTTGAATGCGGCGCTCGCAGGCAGGTTCGGTATTCCTGTCGTGTTCGTGTCAGGAGACCAGACCGTATGTAGAGAAGCGGAAAATGCGATTCACGGAGTCTCTACTCATATTACGAAGAAGGCGCTCTCTGCTGGCTCAATCTCTTTTGAAAACATCAAACGGACTCATCAGGCGATAAAAGAAAAGGTGCGTGAGGCGGTCAGGATGCGGAGTGCGAGGATATTGCGTGTCGTTGAGCCTGTCACCGTTGAGTTGGAGTTTGTGCGCCCGATTTACGCAGATGCCGCCTCGATGATGCCGTCAACCGAACGAAAGGATTCTCGCACGCTACTTATCAAGGTTCAGGACTATGTAACAGCATACAAAGCGTTTCGTGCGGCATTTAACCTTGCTTACCACTTCGCTTATTAGTTGTGGAGCGTTTGGAGAAAATTGTTTCGGATAGGATATTTTTGAATGTTGTCGTTTTCGCTTGACTTGTGGCGATAGTGGATTAAGATTTGCGGTTTGTTGCTTTTGGGGGATATTCAGGAATGGCTACACAGAAAAGGCATTTGTTTACATCAGAGGCGGTTGCAATCGGACATCCTGACAAGTTAGCAGACCAGATTGCGGATGCAGTGCTTGACGCAATTCTAACGAAAGATGAGGATGCGCGTGTTGCCTGCGAGGTTATGGTCTCAACGGGAATGGTCTTCGTGACAGGGCAGATAACTACGGATTGTTATGTGGAGATACCGAAAGTTGCTCGCCAGACTGTGCGAGAGGCAGGCTATGATGACCCAAGTATGGGGTTTGATTGGCAGACGGTTGCAGTATTGACTTCGATTGATGAACAATCGCCTGACATAAGCATAGGGGTAAGGCTTTCAGATGGAGAAATAGGCGCGGGTGACCAAGGAATGATGATAGGATATGCGACTGACGAGACGCCTGAATATATGCCGCTTCCGATAATGCTTGCGCGCAAAATGATGTATAGATTAGAAGAAGTTAGAAAGAAAAAGATTCTCGATTTCTTGCGTCCTGATGGCAAATGTCAGGTGACTGTCGCGTATGATGGGCGGACACCTGTTCGTGTACATACTGTTGTTCTTTCCGCACAGCATAAGGATGTTCCCATCGAGGAAGTTCGGGAAGGCTTAAGGGAAGAAGTTATCAAGAAGGTGATTCCTGCTGACTTGATTGATAGTAAGACGAACTTTTACATAAATCCGACAGGAAGATTCGTTGAAGGAGGACCGAAGGCTGATACAGGTCTTACTGGGAGGAAACTGATTGTTGACACATACGGAGGGAGAGCAGGGCACGGTGGAGGCTCTTTTTCAGGGAAAGACCCTACGAAGGTTGACAAATCTGCGGCATTGATGGCTCGTTATGCGGCGAAGAATGTGGTTGCTGCGGGACTGGCGAAGGAATGCGAGATTCAGGTCGCATACGCGATAGGTGTTCCGAGACCTCTTGCGATTTTCGTTGACACTATGGGAACAGGAGTAATCAGTGACCATGATATTCGCCACCTCGTAGAGAGACATTTTGATTTTCGTCCGAAAGCGATGATTGAAGAGTTAGAATTACGCCGTCCGATGTACCTCGACTTGTGCAGATATGGCTACTTTGGTAGAGAAGAAGAACATTTCAAATGGGAGCGTACGGATAAGGCAAAGGTGCTGCGTTCTGACGCAAAAATATAAAGAAAGGGATTGGAAATGGTTATCTCAAAAAACAAGGGGATGTGTGATTATGATGTGAAAGATTTGAGTCTCGCTGAGAGCGGGCTGAAGAAGACGCTCTGGTCGGATAGGTTTATGCCTGTTCTCGCGCTTATTAGAGAGCGGTTCGAAAAAGAGAAACCGTTAAAGGGCGTAAGAATCTCCTGCTGTCTTCATGTGACAAGCGAGACCGCGAACCTGATGCGGACGCTATTGGCAGGAGGCGCGGAATTGGCGCTTTGTGCATCGAATCCGCTTTCAACACAGGATGAAGTTGCAGCAGCGTTAGTCGAGCATTTTGGAGTTAAGGTCTACGCAGTTAAAGGTGAAGATAACAAAAGATATTACTCGCACATTGAGAGCGCACTCTCGCTGAAGCCGAACATAACGATTGACGATGGTGCCGACCTCGTTTCAACGCTCCACACACGTTACACAGACCTTTTGCCGAAAATATACGCTTCAATGGAAGAGACGACGACCGGGCTTGTGAGATTACGCGCAATGGAGAAAAAGAACAGTCTGAAGGTTCCGATCATTGCGGTGAATGATGCGAATGCGAAGCATTTCTTCGACAACCGATATGGCACAGGACAGTCAACGGTTGACGGCATAATCCGCGCGACGAATATCCTATTCGCAGGTAAAGTAGTTGTTGCTTGTGGATACGGCTGGTGTGGGAGGGGTTTTGCGACGCGAGCACGCGGAATGGGCGCTACCGTCATTGTGACTGAAGTTGACCCGCTCAGAGCGCTTGAAGCGGCGATGGATGGATTTCTTGTAAAGCCGATGAGTGAGGCATCTGCCATTGGTGATATTTTCTGCACTCTTACAGGGAACAAGAGTATCATCCGCAAGGAGCATTTCGAGAAGATGAAAGATGGTGCTATTGTTTGTAACAGCGGACATTTCAATGTCGAGATTGACATTCCTGCGCTTGAAGCGATGAGTGTTAAGGTCGAGAAAGGCGTGCGTCCGTATATAGACAGGTATGAACTGAAAGATGGGCGTTCGATTTTCTTGTTGGGCGAAGGACGGCTTATCAATCTTGCCGCAGCAGAAGGACATCCTCCTTCCGTAATGGATATGAGTTTCGCTATTCAGGCACTCTGCTCCGAGTTCGCTGTCAAGAACGCAGGCAGACTCAAAGTATGCGTCCATCCGGTTCCGAAAGAGATAGACAATGAGGTCGCCTATCTTAAACTGAAGAGTATGGGTATAAAGATTGACACTCTTACAGAAGAGCAGAAGCGGTATCTCTCCTCGTGGGAAGAAGGCACATAAGTTGAGATTGTGGGACTGAAGTTCATATTACTTTGGTAGAATGCGGACGAGGCGGTTTATGAGTTTAAGTCTACCTTCTGCGAATAAGTTAATTGCTTCAGGATAGGCTTCGCATTCTTTTTCAAACACTCTTTTTTGTAGAGTTTCAGGCGTGTCTGTATCGAGGACAGGGACGGTTTTCTGGATGATAATGGGACCCTGATCGTATCTTTCGTCAACGAAATGGACTGTACAGCCTGAAACCTTGACTCCATAATCGAGAACTGCCTGATGGACTTTCAATCCGTAGAATCCTTCACCGCCGAAAGCAGGCAGAAGTGCGGGATGGATGTTCATAATTCTGCCGCGCCATTTTTCAGGCACAGTAAGCAATTTAAGGAACCCTGCAAGAGCAATGAGTTCCGCATTATGTTTTTCGACATAGTCGTAAATCGCCTTGCTAAAACTATCGGTATCAGGAAACTCCGAGCGGCGGATTACGGTTGAAGGAATGTTGTTCATTCGTGCTCGCTCAAGGGCGTGTGCTTTTGAGGAAGAAGAAACAACGCAGACTATCTCGGCGTTGAGTTTTCTTTCTTTGATTTTGTCAATGAAATTCTGGAGTGTAGTTCCACCGCCTGAAACCAACACCGCCATTTTAACTTTCCGTGTTTTGTTCCGCATTTTGGTTCTCCAAGAGATTCTCATATATGATTCTTACAGGAAGCAGTGGCATCAAACAAAACTCTGTTTTCAAGAAAGACCTTTTTTGTAACTTGGAGAAGAAGTTTTAGTTGAAAAGAGATAACATCTGATTTAAGATGGCTTATGTTGTTATTCGTTTTGGAGGTGTGTTGATGTTTTATTTGTTGCAAGCGGAAGGCTGGGGAACACTATTGATCTTCATATTGGTCATAGTAGGTATATTCGTCCTTATTGGACTTGGACTATTCATTAAGTTTTTCAATCTGTGGATACGGTGCGTGATGACACGAGCGGAGATAGGATTCTTTGATTTAGTTGGAATGTGGCTACGGAAGGTTGACCCATCAGTAATAGTGAATGCGAAAATTATGGCTGTTCAGGCGGGCATAAGTACACGGACTAAGGATTTGGAGGCGCACTATTTAGCGGGAGGGAATGTGCCGAGGGTGATTCGGGCACTTGTTGCGGCTGATAGAGCGAACATTCCGCTTGATTATAAAACCGCTACGGGAATTGACCTTGCAGGGCGCGATGTTTATGATGCGGTGCGGACTTCCGTTAATCCGAAGGTTATTGATTGTCCTGACCCATCACGCGGAAGAGACACGATTGACGCCGTCGCGAAGGACGGTATTCAGTTGAAAGTGAAGGCGAGAATCACAGTGCGTGCAAACATCGCTCGGTTAGTCGGCGGTGCAACAGAAGAGACGGTTATTGCGCGTGTTGGAGAGGGAATAGTTACAACAATTGGTTCTGCACAAAGCCATAAGGAAGTGCTTGAGAACCCTGACTTGATAAGTCGTACGGTTTTGAAGAAAGGATTAGATGCTGGCACGGCATTTGAAATTCTTTCGCTTGATATCGCTGATATTGATGTCGGGATAAATGTTGGTGCGGGTCTACAGGCTAATCAGGCGGAAGCAGATATGCGAGTGGCGCGTGCGAAGGCGGAGGAACGGCGTGCGCTTGCGATTGCGAGAGAGCAGGAGATGAAGGCGCTCACACAAGAGAACCGCGCTAAGGTAGTCCTTGCGGAAGCGGAGATACCGAAAGCGATAGCAGAGGCTTTCAGAAGCGGACGATTAGGCGTGTTCGATTATTACAATATGAAAAATATCCTTGCGGATACATCTATGCGCGAGGCGATTGCAGAAAGCGCTCATCCGACTAAACCAAAACCAGAGGAAGGACATAAGGGAGAATAAAATTGGCAGTTTTTCTTGCATCGTCAGGTGATTTTGCTGGCTTAATAATCTTCATTATTTTCCTTATTATTTCTATCATTGCCAGGGTAATCGGCGAGAAGAGAAAGAGTTTTGAAGCGTACAGAGGCTACATTGCAAACCTTCCTAAAGAAAAGAAGAAGCCAGAGCCTATTGTTGACACAATAAAGGGGGAATATGAGACAAGAGAAAGAAAACCTCTACCGACCATTGTTTCAGAGAAGGAAGTAAGAGAGTTTACGGAACCTGAACCGTTTGAGCATTCACCGTTAGGCGAGCATCTTATGTTCGGATTAGGAGTACGCGATACCATATCGGATATAGAGCGAGGAATGAAAGAGTTAGATGAGAATTTTATACGGAGCGACGAGGAAGAAGTAGCACCTACGCTGAGGAAGGATGTATTGACGATGTTCAAAAAGTTCGGTGACTGGGGAGCGATGGTTGTATTCTACGAAGTGTTCCAAAGGAGAAGACCATTCTTCAATCGTCGGTAAGTGATACCATTCTTTCGACAATTGTAGGGTAGTTTTGAAATTTTCGTTTTTTATCTTGCGCAAGCAGTTTTTGACTTAAAAGTGAAGGTATACTCGTTGACGCTTACAGGAAATTTAGATGTAGACTGTTATTTTCTTGAAACTTATCTATTGTTTGTTATTATTTCGAAAGAGAAATAGGAGAGGAGGTAGTATGGGATGTTAACAAAGGAGAAGAAGCGGAAAATCATTGAGGATTTCAAGACACATGATAAGGATACGGGAGGCACAGAGGTACAGATTGCCATCCTAACCGAAAGAATCAACGAGATAACGGAGCATTTGAAGACTCATAGGAAAGATTTCAGTTCGCGAAGAGGGCTTCTTATGCTTGTCGGGAAGCGCAGTGCACTTCTGAGGTATCTCGCCAAGAAAGATAGACAAAAATATCTTTCGCTGATAGAGCGGCTTGGATTGCGTAAGTAAAGGTGTCTGGACGGAGGTTTAATCTAATGGAATATATTGAATTCCGTTTGGCAGACCGCTTGTTTAGGTTTGAGACAGGTAAGATTGCGGGGCAAGCAACAGGCTCCACAGTGGTGCGGTATGCTGATACTGTCGTCTTTGCAGCGAGCGTCCACGGAGAAGAGAAACCTGATGCAGGGTTTCTGTCGCTAACCGTTGACTATCGGGAAAAGATGTACGCTGCGGGGAAATATCCGGGTGGATATTTCAAGAGGGAAGGGCGTCCGACGATTCAAGAGACTCTTGTTATGAGGCTCATAGACCGCCCTATCCGCCCACTTTTCCCGAAAGGGTATCTGAACGAGGAAGTGCTCACTTCCATCGTTCTATCTTACGATCAAGAGAATGAGCCTGATATTTTATCCGTAAATGCCGCCTCTTGTGCGTTGCTTCTTTCAGGCGTTCCTTTTGGAGGTCCTGTTGGCTGCGTTCGTGTCGGGCGAATCGGCAAAGATTTCATCATCAATCCGACTCGCACACAGATGAAATCGAGTTCCCTCGATTTAGTCGTCTGTGGAACAGAAGATAAGATTGTAATGCTTGAGGGGGAAGCGAACGAGGTGCCACCTGAACTCCTCGTTGATGCCATTGATTTTGCTCGAAAGCCGATAAAGGAACTTGTAGATGCCCAGCGCCAACTTGCCCAGAAAGTAAAAATTCCTTCTGTTGATTATGTTATAGCCGGGCGTGATGAAAACTTGTTCGAGGAATTGCGCAAAGAGTATGGAGAAAAAGTAAGAGAATGCCATTTTACAAAGGGCAAGTTTGAACGACGCGATGCGCTCAATGCACTCTTCGCCGATATTGTCGAGGAGAAGCTGTTGAAAACAGCTGTGGATAGCGATGAGGAAGAGAAGGCGAAACTGAAAAAGGCGTTTGAAGAACTCGAAAGAACGATAATGAGAGAGGCGGTTTTGGGCGAAGGAAGACGGGCTGATGGTCGTGGCACGAAAGAGTTAAGACCAATCACTGCGGAGGTCGGGGTGCTACCGCGCACGCATGGCTCGGCGCTGTTTACCAAAGGCCAGACACAAGCGCTTGTAACCGTCACGCTTGGAACATTGACCGATGCGCAGTTGATTGACGGGCTCCCCCCTGAGTATTTCAAGAAGTTTATGTTGCATTACAATTTTCACGGGTTCAGCGTGGGCGAGGCATGGGTAGCAACAGCACCGAGAAGACGCGAGATTGGACATGGTGCTCTTGCGGAAAGGGCACTTGCCCCGATGCTTCCCGGTGAAGATAAATTTCCATACACAATCCGTGTGGTGAGTGACATTCTCGAATCGGACGGGTCGACTTCAATGGCGACCGTCTGCGGTGGGACACTCTCGTTGATGGACGCAGGCGTTCCGATAAAGCGTCCAGTCGCGGGCATCTCCATCGGATTAGTTTCGGAAGGTGAGAGATGGGTAACACTGTCGGATATATGTGGTCTTGAGGACCATTTGGGAGATATGGATTTCAAGATTGCCTCTACTGAGGTTGGTGTTACTGCGGTGCAACTCGATATCAAGCTCGCAGGTGTTCCGATTGAAGTGATTGAGACGGCGCTTAAGCAGGCAGTAGAGAACAACAACGAGGTCATAGAGAAGATTCTTTCTACGAGTGGCTTGCGCCGTCCGCGAGAATCTGTAAGCCCATACGCGCCGAAGATAGCCCAGATTACCGTCGCTCCTGAAAAGATAGGACTTGTGATAGGCTCACAAGGAAAGACGGTGAAGAAAATCCAGAGCGATACAGGGGCGACTGTCGAGATAGAAGATGACGGAAGAGTGCTTATATCAGGTCCGACTGAAGAAGCGGTTATGGCGGCGAAAAGTGCCATAAATGCGATTGTCTCAGATATCGAGATAGGCAATATTTATACAGGCAAGGTGTCAGGACTGCGGTCTTTCGGGGTTCTCGTTGAAATAGCGCCTGGCAAAGAGGGGATGTGTCATATTTCGGAATTGAGCGACGGCTATATTCGGAACATCGCAGATTTCGTCAATGTCGGCGATACTATTACCGTAAAAGTTATTGGGTTCGACGAGATGGAGAGACCGCGCTTAAGTAGAAGACTTGCATTGAAGGAACTTGGGAAACCTGAAGAATGGCAGGTAGAGTCAAGGCAAGAAGGGCGACAGCAGAATGGCTCTCAACGCAGACTAGCACAAGGAGAAAAGCCGAACTCTGAGAACAGGAGGAAGCATCCGCCAAGTCAACACGAGAGGGATAGTGACGAAGGTTTTTGATAGATTTGGGAGGAGGTTGTATGGTTTTTTCCAACCTGAGAAGAGTTCCTGCGGAAAAGATGTTGCCAGGCGTAAAGGTTCGGCATATCTACTTAAAGGGTATGTTGGTCTCTGTTGTTGAGTATGAGCCGAATGCGATGCTGGTAAGGCACGAGGATACCGGCGCCCAAATCTCTATTGTTCTTGAAGGCGAGGTTGAGGCAGTGGTAGGTAAAGAGAAAAAGAGGGTAAAAGCGGGTGGCATTGTTTTCGTCCCACCACATACCCCTCACTCTATGAGGGCGTTTAAGGAAGGGGCTAAAGTTGTTTGCACATCTTCACCCGTTACGAAACCCTATGTATTTGAGCCTCTGCCTGATATATACGAGAGAGACAGGAGCGGAGACTGGTAATAATTAGGTTGCTGATATTAGGAGGTTCTGAAAGATGGTTTTTTCCAATCTTAAAGATGTGTCTGTGGAAGAGATTCTTCCGGGCATAAAGGTTCGCCACATCTACTTTAAGACTATGCTCGTCACTATGATTGAGTTCGCACCCAAAGCGGAGATTCCGAGCCACAGACACTTACACGAACAAGTCTCACTTGTTCTTGAAGGCGAAATCGAAGCGGTGGTCGGGAAAGAGAAGAAGAAGCTCGGTGTCGGTGGAATAGTTTCGGTCGAGTCAAATGTATTGCATTCCTCAAAAGCGACATCAAAAGGCGCAAAAGTCCTTTGTTCTTCTTCACCTGTTACCAAGCCTTACAAGTTCGAGCCCGAAGAATAAAACGAGTGACAAAAAGGCGGAAGAAAAAGCAATTGGTGGATTTTATTTTCATCTCGATTATCATTCTTCTCTAAGGGAGCGGATAGGGTCGAGTCGTCCTGCGTTAAGGGCAGGGTATGCGCCTGCAAGAAGTGCACATCCGATACAAAATGCAAGAGTCAAGAATGGTAGCCACCAATTGAACAGAAAGAATGTCACTCCGCCCCAACCCTCGGCAAATGTGAGATTGATGATAGTGTCGGCAATGCTTGCGAGAACAAACGCGATAACGCAACCAAGAATCCCGCCACCTAATCCTAAAAGAACCGCTTCAAGACAGAAAAGGTTTGTTATTTGACCGCTTCTTGTACCGAGCGCTTTCATTATGCCAATCTCTTGCCGTCGCTCGTAAACGCTTGATACTAATGTGTTCCCGATTCCAAGACCCGCAACAAGAAGCGCAATCCCAGCGAATACCCCAAGCCCAATCTCGACTATGAAAAACAGTCCAAGCAAGAATCCGAGTCTGTCCTCAACCGTAATACAACTCATCCCTTTCTTTTCGATTGCTTTACGGACTTCTTCTATGTTCTTCTCGTCGTCCACTGTTACATTCACAACAAGAGCGAATTTCTCCTTTGTATGAAGAGAAGGGTCGTCAAGGAAGTATCGTGCGATTTCCAAGCCTAATCTTGAAGGAACGAAAACAGCCATAGAGAGAAGCGAGTGTTTCACGAGTCCAACGACTTTCGCTGTTATCCTGATATTGTCACTCTTAATCTCTCTTTTGAACAGCCATTCGAATAGCCTTTCAAGTAGTCCTACGGTGCCTCCTATTGTTAGAGGACATTTGGTTACACTCAAAACCACATTCTTTCCAATCAACTCTTCAGGACGCTTGAATCCGAATGCTTCAAGATATTTGTAACTTAAGACGACTTCTCTTCCTGAGTTTTCAGTGAAGCCTCTTCCTGCAGCGATATCCATCTTAAACCCCTCACCTTCAGGAATACAGACTCCTTCAAAGCGGTCGCTACTCCCTTCAAGCGCAATCCAGTCGATAAAAACTAATACTCCAGGAGTAACCCGAGCGATGTGGGGAGTCTCTTTCAGAGATGTTATCTCACTGGGCTTGAAGTAGCGAAGGTTGAATGCCCCAGGGTTCATCCCACCACTCTCATCTATCTTTCTTGGTGGTTTTCCAAGTCTACCGATTATGGATGAAGTAACGAATGAAAGAGGAGACTGCTTTGTAGGGAAGACCTGCATCACTTTCGGGTCGGCGAGTGTAGTGACCTGATGGTGGATAAAGTAACGCAGACCTGTCGAAAGAGAAAGCACAAGCGATATTGCAAGGGCACCGATACCGATTCCAATAAGATTAAGAAGAGTGCGGACCCAGTGCCGTTTCAAATCGCGTAGTGCCATCATACACATATCAGACGCCCGCATATTCTTCCCTCACAATGACCCCGTCGCACAAATAAATTCTTCTTCTTGCTATCGCCGCCACTGCCGAATCGTGCGTTACTACGATGGTCGTCATAAGCCGCTCTTTGTTCAAACGCTCAATAATGCGCATTATTTCCATTCCTCTTGCAGTATCGAGGTTTCCTGTCGGCTCGTCTGCGAGTAAAATCTTGGGCTCTGTTACCATCGCTCTTGCAATTGCGACGCGTTGGCATTCCCCGCCTGACAGTTGGTTTGGACGATGGAGAATCCGTTCTGAAAGTCCTACCGCATCGAGAGCGGCTTTTGCGAGTTTGCGCCGTTTATCAGGACTAACTCCTCTTATGAGAAGTGGTAACTCAACATTCTCAATGGCGGTCAGGTGCATCTGAAGGTAAAAATTCTGAAACACGAAACCGACGGTCTCGTTGCGAAACTTCGCCGCATCTGTATCGTCCATTTTGGAGATGTCTTTCCCGTCAACGAAAAGCCTGCCAGAGGTTGGTCTGTCAAGCGCACCTATTATGTGTAACAGTGTGCTCTTCCCTGAACCACTCGAGCCAACGACCGCAACGAACTCACCCGCCTCTATGACGAGACTTATTCCTCTTATCGCATCAACAGAGGTTTCGCCACTCCCGTAGCGTTTATGAATGTTCTCAAGAATAATCTTCGCACCGCTCATCCTTTTTCAGTCCTTCTACTCGTCTTTGAGGTCTCATCTTTTTCATTGGATGTGTTTGTAGGAGGAGATTCCGCACCTGTGCTCTCTTTCTTTTCTGTTTGTGCTATGTTCTGCGGAAGAGACCCATTCTGTTTTTTCTCTTGCGCTATTTGTGGTGACTGTTCGGATTCTTGTGTCTGCTTATGCTCTTTCTTATCTTTATGCGCGTCTCTTAACGCTCTGTATTTGAGTACTATTTTCAGTGTGACGAAGTACACAAGGACACCGAGAGCTGCTCCGAAAAACAGACTTCCGATGCACATAGGAATGAACGCGGAGATGAAGACTTCGGCGATTTTTTTGATACATTCGAAAAACTCCGCTATGATACCGGTGCTTTCAGGAGTGAAGATTTTTTCTATATCAGAGAGACTGAGCATCTTGTCAAGACGAAGGATGAACGCTCCGATGATGTAGTTGATGTAGCATATTGGGACCGCCGTAAGAGGATTGGATACCCAGCACATAGCGGCAGCGGCGATTAGATTCCCTCTAAATATCCCTGCCAAAGTTACAGCGATGACAGTTTGAAGTCCAGGGGTCGGTGTTATGGAGACAAAAGTTCCGATAGCGGCGCCTAATGCAATCTGCTTTGGCGTATCATTCAACTCGACCAATTTGATAATAAATCGCTTTAACCAGCCTTGACTTTTCTGGGTATCTTTCTCTTCCGCCATCTTCATCCAGCCTGACTTTCCCCTTATGAGATTATCTCTGACGCAAGGCTTGTGTCAATAGTATGGGAAGGTAAACGAAAAACTTAACAAAGAGATTCTTCCGTCGTAGAATATGTAACGGAGTTATGGGGGCGTAAAGATGCGCAAGTTCGATTTTGTTCTTTTAGGACTCATCGTTCTTGTTGGATTCTGGTGTCTGGGTTTACAGTTAGGATTCCTTCATAAGGCGGAAAACCCAAAAAGCGAAACATCTATTGAGTCTTCGGGAAGCAAGGAGAATATCGAGAATCGGCTTGAACAACTTGAGCGTTCTGTTAAGACTTTTCAAGACGAGCAAAGGACGATAAGTCAAAAAGTAGAAAGCCTCCACGAAGCGATTGATTCCGGAAAGGACGCTAAATCAAGTTCTCGCTCGAGGCAGGAGGTGAGGGGCGATACCGAAGGAGGTGGTGTTATTCGCACGGAAAAAGAACTCGAAAAGTTCGTCGATTCGCGGATAGCGAGGTATCTCCAGAATCGCGAAAAAGAAGCGATGGACGAGGCGAAGGGATTGATTGAGGAGATTTCGAAGCATCAGGAGGAGATGTTGGATGAATGGGTAAAGGGCGCGGTTAAGGCGCTTAATCTTACGGAGCGTGACGAGGAGATAATCAGAAACCTTATGGTCGAACGGAACGAGAAGATTGAGGAAAAACTTGAGCAAGAGAAGAAACCTATGCTGCCTTTTGGGGACAAACTTATGAGGGAAGCGGATGAAGAGATGTTCAAGGGTTTTGCGCGCACATACGGAGATGCGATTTGCGAGTCGTTCAAGAGATATTATAAGGAGAATCCTCTGCCGTTTATGTTCTCGTCGGGTAAGGGCGGTGCAGTTAGAATCGGCGTTTTTCGTCCCGAACCACCTCAGGGTGAAGAAAAAGAGAACAAACCACCTACTGAAAAATAGAGTTTCGCGAAATGCGGATACAAAATTAAAACGGTCTTTTAGTTTTGATTGTCAAACAGTATAATAGAATCTATGAGCAAAAGAGGTGTTATTGTTACACTGGCATTGTTGTTGGGTTGCGCGGGATTGTTCGGTTGTGCGACTCCTGTCGGTAACTATTTCTTAAACCGCGTTCGCGACTTCAGCGAATGTTTTATTTTTGAAGCAGGAATCGGCTATGGATTAGATGTTCATATTCTCTGCACAGATGCGATTTCGACAGGCGCAGGTTATAGCCACACGAATGTCGTCGGAATATGCCACGGTAAGGCTTACGATGGTTCTAATCTGCATCAGGGGCTTCCTGTGTCACCATTTTTTGCGATATTCGGCAGCGAAGGTGGTTTCCCTCCTATATGGATAACCGACGGAGTGGCGGCGGTAAATCCGACAGGACCAGCGCCGAAAACAAATCTCCCTCGTTACAACACTCAGAGTTTTCTCTTCATAAACCTGCTTGCGTTTACAAGTGGTGATTTAGAGGGCGGAACAGGATGGCGCAATAAGTATTACTATCCGAACGAAGACCTCGCGGTTTTCGATGTCGAAGTGGCAGTGACAGCAGGGTTTTTCTCACTCAGAGTAGGTTTTAGTCTCGGACAGTTCGTGGATTTCCTTCTCGGCTGGTTTGGGGTAGACATAGGAGGCGACGACCGCGGGTATAAAGCACCTCCTCCACGCCAAGCACCAGCAGAAAAGACTATTCGGCCTCCTGAGAATCGATAGACAACCCGTAGAATAATGGCAAGCGGTTATTGACTATTCGACGAAAAAGGTGTCGATGTATTACTATTAAAAGGATGTGTCGAAGAAGAAATGGAAATTGCGGGTCTCGTCTGAGGAGAGTCTACGAAGAGGCCAGGCGAAGTCGAGATTGATTGAGAAGAACGGCTGTGGCTGGATTCTTAAACCGAAACCGGCGGAGATGCGGGTATCGTTTAAATAATAACTATCCCACGATGACGCGAGGTTGCCTGCATCAAGAAATATCGCGAAACGGAAGTTATCCGTTCCTGTCGGCAATGGAATCGAAAGTTCTGTGGAAAGAATCGTCAAAACAGAGCCTCCGATATGAGACTTTCCTTCGGTAGGACCGATTCCTCTGTATTCGAATCCACGGAGCATTGAACCGCCTGCGAAGAATCTGTCGAAGATTGGGACGGAGGGGCTTCCGCTGTGAGGTTCTGCGTATCCTGCGATGAATCGGCTCGATAAGATTATATGTCGTTCAAGTAAATCGGCGTAGAGAGGAAGATAGCCATTTGCGGTAAGTGAATGTTTTGAGTAACTCCAGTCGCCGCCCAAGAAGCCGCCTGTGTATGCCGTCTCTGCCCTGATTTTGAAGCCTTTATAAGATTTGCTGTGTTTATCAACATTCCGCTTGTCGAGCACAAAAGAGAAGGATAAAGAATAAAGGTCGAGAGTGCCTTCTATGTCGAAGACATCGAGAGCCGCATAAGAAGGAATATCTGTTGTAGTGATGCGTCGCGGACGAGCAAAAATCTCGACGAAAGAGTCCTTGCTCAGGTATCTTCCTATTCCGAGATTAAGAGAAGCCTCTTCTTGCGTCCATTCGCTCCAGATGTCTTTCTGGTATTGCGGTCCGATTGTAAGGCGGTATTTGGTGTCGAAAAGGTAAGGGTCAACGATATTGAATCCGTACGAGGAATGGGTGCGTCCTGGGGAGAGTTCGATTTTGAATATGTAACCTCCGCCAACGAGTCGTCTTCCTTCAAAGAATCCGAGGAAGGCTTCGGAAAACGAAGTCGGCAGGTCAAATGGGTCAAAGTTTGGGTGAATGAGAAGGAATTTTCCTTGAAAACCAAGGTCACCATAAGAGAACCCCATTTGGAACTGCCCGCAGCGTGCCTCTTTCACTTGAATGACGAGGTCTTTTAGATTCGGAGCATCTGTGTCAACGAAATCTACACCTATCTCCGAAAAGTAACGGAGTCTGAGGACACGGTTGAAAGATTCTCGTAATCTGTTTAAGTCACAAAGTTCCCCTGACGAGATGGTCAATTCACGCCTAATGACCTTGTCTCGTGTCCGCCAGTTTCCTTGAATGACGATTCTTCTTAGCCGTATTTGTTCACCTTCGTAAACTCTGAACACAAGGTCTATAAAACCTTCTTCTTCGAGTACACGGTAGGATGTATCTACTCGCGCGGTTATATAACCTGCTTCATAGTAGAGTTTGAGTATACGCTCTGTATCGGCATCAATACTTTCCTTTCGGACGAAATCGCCTGCTTTGGTCTCTATCTTTTGGCTGACTCTGTTAATAGGAAGTTTGCTTACCCCATCGAGGACGACGGTGCGCACTTTGTAGCGTTTGCCTTCCTGAATAGAAAACTTGACTTTTGCGATGCCGTCCTTGAAACCACTTTCATCCGTTTTCGCTGTGACTTTTACATCAAGATATCCTTCCGAGTAGTAGAATTTTTTAAGGGCTAATGCATCGCTTTTTATCTGGCTTTCGATGAAATATCCTCCGCCGAAGATAGAGCGTAAGAATGTGCGCACACGACTTTCTATCTTGGAATAAAGAACATCCGACTCGTAAGACTCGTTTCCTTCAAACAAGATGTCTGAAACTACTACGAATGGACCGAGGTCAACGATATATGTTACAGTCACGCCGTCAGCGGATGGGCTCAATTTATATATCGCCTTGGCGAGAGGATAACCTTGCTTTCGAAAGTGATCAGCGAGTTCTTCTGTATCATAGTCGAGTAAATGTGGGTTCAGAAACTCACCTGTCTGCGCCGAGAGACGCCAGCGAACCTCGTCTGATACCGAGAGATTAGTCTCTTGTGGGTCTTTGAACTCGACTTCTTTAACCAAAGGCAAAAGATGGATATCGAGTTTTATGGCGACTCCCTCACCTTTTGGACTTGTTGAAGCGGAAAGTGTATATTTTCTTAAGCGCATCAGCCGTTTTATATCCGAATCGAATCTCTCGGCAGAAAAGAGCGCTCCAACTGTTGTTCTCATATTTCCTAAGACAGTCTGTTCGACGGATGAGCGTTCCGCCTCTGTCATTGGAAGTTTTGTGCCGTCAGGTAACTCAGGAGGATGGACTACAATACTGATTTCAACAACAGGTTTTTGCTCCTGCGCAAAAGCAGAAACATAGAAGGCTATAATGAGAATGAGACTAAGTGGGAAAATCGCCAATTTCATCAAATTCGTCTTTCGATGCTGTAGCGTTTTCGAAGCGGAGACATTCAAGGTCGTAATAAAGGTTAACCGTGCCTGTTGGTCCATGGCGCTGTTTCGCCACAATGAGCTCTGCCGTTCCTTTCGATTTATGTTCTCCGCTTTGATAGTCTTCACGATAAAGGAAGAGAACGATGTCAGCATCCTGTTCTATCGCACCCGATTCGCGCAGGTCGCTTAAGCGGGGGCGCGCATGTTCTTCTGCTGCTCGTCTTAACTGCGATATCGCAAGAACAGGAATCTTTAACTCCTTCGCAAGGCTTTTCAGATGACGAGAAATTTGAGAGACTTCCTGTTGAGGATTATCTTTAATTTCAGGGACTCGCATTAATTGGAGATAGTCTACTATTATGAACGCGACATCATATTTCGATTTGAGGCGCCGCGCCTTCGCTTTAAGAGTCAGAGGAGTGAGAACACTTGTATCATCAATGAAAAGAGGTGCTTCTGACAATTCGCCGACCGCTAAAGAGAGCCTTTCGTTTTCTTCCTCGTCAGTATAATTACCTCGCATTCTGTGTGCGCTTACCCGGGAGTGAATGCACAAAAGGTTGCGGGCGAGTTGGTCTTTGGTAGTTTCGATTGAAAAAAAGGCGACAGGTTTACGCTCTCTGACTGCTACATGTTCTGCGATATTCATAGCAAGGGTCGTTTTTCCGACGGATGGTCGGGCGCCAAGGACTATAAACTCACCTGCTTGAAAACCGCCTGTCATACGGTCGAGGTCTATATACCCTGTCGGGATTCCGATTAATCCGCCGAACCTATCTTTTTCTCCCAACCGTCTGTCTAAAAGAGCGAATGTTTCCATAAGAATATCTCGTAGGGCAACCGCTTCTTCTGTCATAGAGAAATGGGATATTTGGAAGATTGCCTGCTCTGCGGATTCGAGGATCTCCTCGGCTGAGGAGTTTTGTGTGAAGGCACTTTCGCGGATTTTGTTGCAAGTCGAGATGAGTTGTCTGAGAATGGATTTCTCTTTTACAATCTTCGCATAATGAATGGCGTGACTGCTTTCAGGAGTGCTTTGAATAAGGTTACCCAGATACGAGACGCCTCCGACTTCTTGCAGGATTCCATCCTGGCGTAACCGTTCTGCGACGGTCACAGGGTCTACGCGTTCGTTGTTGAGACAAAGGGAGCGCATAGCTTTGAATATTTTTCTGTTATTTCCGTCGTAAAAATCGTCGGAGTCAAGGATATCAACGATTTCGTGCAGCACTTCTGGCGACTGGAGAATAGAACCGAGCGTCGCGTTCTCTGCATCGAGAGAGAAAGGTGGCTGAGGAAGTTTCTCGTCCATACCATTCCTCCTATGCTTCCTCTTTTCCTCCTTCTTCTTTCTTTACGGCTTCTTCTGTGAATTGTTCCTTCTCAACCACCCAGACGCGCAGACGAGCACTCACGCCTTCGGCAAGGTTTACCGTCACTTCGTAGGCGCCCAATTCCTTGATGGGAACTTCAAGCGCTATCATCGTCGGCTCGACAGGCAAACCTTTTGCTTTCAACTCTTCAGATATAGTTACTGCGGAGACCGAACCGAACAGTCTCCCCTCTTCTGTCGCGTTAACGGCAATTGTGCAAGATAGAGTCTCAAGAGCCTGTTTCAACTCTTGCATTTTATCAATTTGGTACTTCTGCCTCTCCTCAAGGTGTTTTTTCTCTACTTCAACGCGCTTTACATTCTCTTCGGTAAAAGGGTAAGCGAAGCCGTAAGGTATGAGGTAGTTCCTTGCGTAACCATCTTTAACATTGACCACATCGCCTGGCTGACCAAGCCGTTCCATCCGCTTGCGTAATATAATACGCACTTTTTGTTCCTCCCCTAAGATGACTGTAATCCTGCCGAGGAAAAACGCTCGTTAGACCGCTGTTTTGTGTGGACTACCGACATACGGTAGAAGACCGAGAAATCGGGCGAGTTTTACAGCCCGTCGCACCTGTCTCTGATGCCTTGCACAGTTGCCTGAACGCTTCCTTGAAAATATCTTTCCTGTTGCGGTTAAAAGCCTACGCAAGTTTTCGACATCTTTGTAATCAACGGTTTTTATACCCTCTCGGCAAAACCTACAACGCGTTTTTCCGAAACGAGACAAAGCCAAGTCTCTTTCCATATTAGTTTACACTCCTTCTAAAATGGAGCATCCTCTTCGTTAGTATGAGATTCGTCTTCTTCCTCGTAAGGAATTTCGCTTTCTTCCTCCGCTTGTGCAGGAGTAGGAGCGGAAGATGATGCTTCCTGCTGTCTTTCGACGAGTTTAGCCCGTTCGATGAACTGCACCCTTTCGGCAACGACGCTTACTCTACTCCGTTTGTGCCCGTCAGGCGCCTCCCAAGAGCGATAGCGCAGCCTGCCTTCGACGAAGAGCGTCTTGCCTTTTGAAAGGAATTTGTGACAGGCGTCAGCGTTCTTTCCAAAGACCTCAACATCTACAAATGTTGTCTCCTCACGCCTCTCACCATTGGCGTTTGTCCTGACCCGGTTAATCGCTAATGAGAAGTTGGCCACCGGCGTTCCAGTCGGTGTGTAACGCAACTCCGGGTCTCTTGTCAAATTGCCAATCAAAAACGCTTTGTTCAAATATGCCATACCCGTATCCCCACAAAAACCCCTTATGAAACAACATCTTCTTTTTCCGTTTCTGTAACCACCCCTCCAGATTCACCTTTCAGTTCTATGTATTTACCATCTGGAAGAACGACTTTTTCAGGAATCCCTTTTGCGCTGATGAGAAGAACACGAAGAATCTCTTCTTTCAAATAGCAGTCACGCTTGAACTCGCTGACCTTAAGCGGTGGTATCTTCGCATATATCAGATGGTATGAACCTCTGGTTAACTTCTTGATTGGATATGCGAACTCATAATCTGCCCACTTCTTGCTGACAAGGACTTCACCGCCGTGCTTTTCAATGAGGGGATGTATTACGCGCTTAAATGCGCGCTCATCGTTCCCAATACGGTTTATATCCATCACGAACATCGCTTCATAAAGCCTTTTCTCTTCCATATCAAGTTCCTCTTTAAAACATCCTACACTTCTTAATCTTACTTTTTCTCTTCCTCTGTTTCCTCTTCTTTCTTGCGTCTCTCGATAACTTCGGGTTCAGTAACTTCCGCAGTAGGCGTCTCGACAGGCTTAACTTCCTCCTCGAGTGCCACTCTGGTTACGCTTACTATTATATCCTCGGGTTTAGCGAGGGTTTTTACTCCTTCGGGTAACTTCAAATCTTGGATTCTTATTATACCACCCACATCCAGTTCACGCACATCAACGACTAATTTGTTTGGAATCGCTGAAGCAAGGCATTCGACCATTATCTTGTCCATATGACGGTCGAGAGTGCCTGCACTCGGGGGACACTTAGGTTGTCCAAATATTTCAATGGGCACCTCGATATGTATTTTGTCGGAAAGCTCTACCTTGTGGAAATCAATGTGAATAACTGCACCGCTTATAGGCTCTCTTTGAATATCCTGAAGAACCACATTATGTTTTTGTCCCTCAATTGTAAGTTCAACGAGCTTGGAACCGCTCGAGAGTAGTTTGCCAACCGAATCGGATTTAAGCGCTATATGCAGGCACTCTGTCCCTTTTCCATAAACAACAGCAGGAATCTGTTTATCACGGCGTAGCCTTTTCGCATCTGCCGTCCCTAACGCTTTCCTTAGTGTCCCTTTGAGTTCTATCTTCTCCATATTAGGAACTCCTTTCCTTCAAAAGAGATTGTCAGTTAAACATAGCGGAGATAGAAAGGTCATTATGGATTCTCCTGACCGCTTCAGCGAATATCGGTGCAACAGGCAATATCTTCAACTTCTCCGTTTCGTTTGCGTAAGGGTTGGGAGGAATCGTATCTGTAACAATAATAGTCTCTACATCCGAAACGGCAAGTCTCTTAAGAGCGTCTTTTGCGAAGACTCCGTGTGTCGCACATACAGTAATGGTTCTTGCGCCTTTTTCCTTCGCGATTTTTACGCCCTCAATCACCGTTCCGCCTGTCGCTATTATATCGTCTACCAGAATTACATCTCTGCCTTGAACATCTCCAATGAGGTTGTAGACGACTGTCTCTTCACCACTCACGCGCCTTTTGTCAACAACAGCAATTTCACACTTTAACTGTTTTGAGTAAACTCTCGCGAGTTTGGTGCCTCCGACATCAGGACTTAAAACACACAAGTTCTTCTTGTTGAGACTCTCTATGAACGGAGCAATAACCTTGACCCCAAGAAGTTCGTCAACGGGGATGTCGAAGAACCCTTGTATCTGCGGTGAGTGGAAGTCCATAGTTAGCACGCGGTCTGCGCCTGCGGTTACAATCAGGTTTGCAACGAGTTTCGCAGTAATAGGCACGCGTCCTTCCGCTTTTCTATCCTGCCGTGCGTATCCGAAATACGGGATGACCGCGGTCGCTCTCGCTACTGATGCGCGACGAAGGCAGTCGAGTATAACGAGAAGTTCCATCAGGTTTTCGTTAACAGGTGGCGATGTAGGTTGTACGACAAAAACATCGCAACCACGCATATCTTCCTCAACTTTGATGTCAATCTCGCCATCAGGGAACCTCTGCCTTCGCATCTTTACAGGTTCTATGCCAAGATGATAGCATATCTCATCCACGAGTTTCGGATGCGCACTCCCACTTAAAACCTTCAACTCAAAATCACTCATCTTCTTGAACACCCTATATTATGTCAGGATGAACCAGAAACGGAATATATAAGTTTACCACCAACGATTCGATTCGTCAACACAAAAATCAATTTACAAGGATTTCAACTTACATCGTTCTCCGAATTCTGAAAAGATTGTTGTTTTCTTACTAATCGCACTGTCTACGATTTATTTTGAAGGAATTGGATTTTTGAGTGTCATTAGAGGTTGTGGTTGAAGAATTGTTTTTGTTTGTTCTGCGGTTTTTTCGTATAATAGTTTAAGCGTGACAGGGGTATAGAAATGATTAGTGAAGGAAAGATGTTCGGGCGTTATAAGATTTTAAGCAGGCTCGGTTCAGGTGGTATGGGAGCAGTATATAAAGCGCAGGATACTGTGAAAAACATTCTTGTAGCAATCAAGGTGATACATCCTCACATTGCGGAGATTAAGCAATTCATTGGGCGGTTTCATCAAGAGGCGAAACTTCTTGAGAAACTGGCGCATCCTAAGGTGGTGCGCATCTATGATTCGGGCGTGATAGATGGAAACCATTACATTGCTATGGAGTTCGTTGTTGGTAAAAGTTTGACGAGTATGATGAACGAGCGAGCCGAAAGCACCGAGGGAGGAATCTTACGGTTTACGCCGTTTCCAGAAGAAGGGGTAATGCGCGTTCTCGAGCAGATGGCGCGGGTATTACAGGAAGCGGCAGAGTTAGGAGTTATTCACCGTGACATAAAGCCTGACAATATCGTCGTGACCGACATCGAAAAATGGGATATCAAACTTCTCGATTTTGGAATCGCAAAAGACACAGCGGAGTTGCACACGATGCTTTCGCAGACAGGACAGGTAATGGGCACTCCTGCTTATATGAGTCCTGAGCAATGTGAAGGTCGAAACTTGGACATAAGGAGCGATTTGTATTCTCTTGGTATAATGGCTTATCAGTGTGCGAGTGGTAAACTGCCGTTTGAGGGACCGACCACGATGGCGTATATAAAACAGCATCTATTTGAGCAACCGCAGCCGTTGAATAAACTCAACCCCGATATCAGTGCAGGATTAGCGGGCATAATCCATAAACTGTTGATGAAGACCCCTCAAGAAAGGTATCAGTCTCCTCTTGACCTGCTTGAGGATTTGAACCGTGTTCGTCGTGGCGAGATGCCGCGGTTTATGTGCGAATCTGCTACGAAACCTGCGCCTGTGACGCCTGCGGTGGCAACATTTGGCACACTCGACACACCGACATTTAGGACAGAAACAAGAGCGGAAACTCTCCATACAGGTCCGTCGAAGAAGAACAGTTTGTATATCGCTGTCGGAGTGGTAGTGGTTCTCGTTGTTTTGGGTGTTGTTGGCTGGCTATTTCTCGGAAAGAAAGAACCCGTTTCTACTCCTGAACTGCCGAAAAAAAGCGGAGAAGTTACAGACAGGGAGTCGGATGAAAAGATGGCTCTGCGGAAAAGTCTTGAGGAAGCGTTAAAAACTGGCGATATTGATAAAGCGTTGAAGGCGCTTGATTCGATTGACAGTCTATTCTCCGAAGACGAGATGAAAGATGAGATGAAGAAAGTCCTTGGTGCTGTGAGGAGAATCGTTGACGAGGCGGAGAAGGCAGAGGATGAGAAGGGTTACGAGGAGTTACAAGAGATTAACAAGTTGCTTAATGGTATGGACCAAACGGATGATGTGAATAGGTTAGTGGAAAGGGTAAGGAAGCGGATGAAATACATAGAGTTGGTAACGGCGGCTGACAAGGCGTTGAATGGAGGAGATTTTGACCGCGCGGACGATGCGATTAGAGAAGCGAAGAAGTTGTTCGATACTAAACGCGTGCAAGAATTAGCGAGAATCTCTGCGACTCGGAAGGCAAGTAAGCAGAAAGCGGAGGAATGGAAACGGCTGATTGAGGAAGGCGATGATGCTTGTAAGAGAGGCGATTGGAAGGCGGCGGAGTCGAGTTATAAAGCTGCACTTGCGATACGAGAGGACGAAGATGTTTCAAGGAAATACAAACAGGTTAAAGATGAATTGAGTTATGCGGAGATTGTTGCAAAGGGTGAGCGCCTGCTGAACGAAGGGAAATATGATGAAGCGGTGATGAGTTTCAAGGATGCTCTTACACTTTTCAAGCGGAAAGAGGCAACGGACGCTCGCGATTTTGCCGAGATTGCTTCGAGCGGAGTTGCGCGCTTTAAGGCAGGTGATTATCAACGGGCGGTCACATATCTTGAAGGTGCGCTCCAATTGAGAGAAGACGGTAAGTTGAGGCAGATGCTTGTTCAGGCGAGAGCGCGTAGTGGCGAATGGTGGCGAATGCTCTCCGAGCAAGGCGTTAGTCACAGTGCCCATAGAGGCGAGTTAAACTCGATGGCTATCTTTGGTAACTTGCTTTTCAGTGTAGGTGACGATGGAAGGATATCGGTTTTCGACAACAACATAAAGAGAGATGTTACTGAGACTATGGTAAATGATGGGAAACCGCTTTCACTTGCAGTAAAGAATAATATCGTTGTTGTTGGCACTACGACAGGCTTTGTCAAAATTTGCTCCTGGGATGGAAAGACTCTTACCGAATCGAAAAGCATAGCGGCGCATAAAAGTTGGGTGCGAGCGGTTGAGATTTCCTCTGACAACTCTTTCGTTGTTTCAGGTGGCTATGATGGTGTGGTTTGTGTTATTGACACTTCAAGTGGGGTCGTCAGACGACGCATCGAGACGAAGTCCGGCTGGATATACTCTTTGAAGATGGTATCGGATAAGAGGGTCGCAGTAGCAGCGGCAGACAAGATGATAACCATTTGGGATATCGAAAGCGGGGAGAAGAAGACCGTGTTGAGCGGTCATAATGGAGTCGTCTGGGCGCTCGATGTGTCAAGCGATGGCAAAAGAATTCTCTCCACTGCCAACGACGGTTCTCTCTGCTTATGGAGTGTTGGCTCTGACGGCGGGGACGGCAAACTTCTCAATAAGATGCAACTCAAAAGAAATGCGAATGCGGTCTTTATGGACAAATACAGCGATATAGCGCTTGCGAGTACAGACACAGAAGTTCTGGTATTCGATGCGCGCAATGGAAGTATCTTAAAACGGTTCGGCATCGAGAAGGTAAAGACTCTTGCGGTTTCAGATGATTACGAGTGCATATTCGGGAGGAAAGATGGCAGTATTTTCATTCTCTCGATAAACACTCAAAAACGGTAGCGAGAAGAAAGGTGTTTTATGTTTCTCAATGTGGCGTGGGGAAAGAAGGCAAAGGAGACAATCGAGAATATTGATATTCTGGTCTGTGCGCGCTATCCGCTTTTATACATTGTTAGCCACGAGGAAGAGCGTGTAAAAGAGGCGCTTGATGAAGTTTGTAAAACGAGACAGCGGAGTCTATATATCTGGACGATAGCCGATGGAATCTTTGATTCTAATGGGACGCAGATACATCGCGCTTCTCAACCTTATGAAGCACTTGTGCAGATTCGTAAGAGTAAAGAACCTGCTATATGGCTACTCAAAGATTTTCACTGTTATTTGAATGAGCCTTTGATTGTGCGGTTCGTCCGAGATCTCGCGAGGGAATCACGCAATCTCTCACGGACGCTTGTAATTCTTTCGCCCGTTCTGCAGATTCCTGTTGAACTTGAAAAAGAAGCATATGTGATTGAGTTTCCTCTTCCTACATACGAGGAAGTAACTTCGCTATTTGATGCGATGATTAAGCACTATGAACAGAAAGTCAAAGTTAACTTGAGCGGAGAGGCGAAGAAGCGGATTATTAGTTCATCGCTTGGACTCACTATGAATGAGATAGAGGGGATTTTCTATCAAGCACTTGTTACGGGACGCGCGTTAGATGATGCTGATGTACAGTATGTTCATAAGGCGAAGAAGGAGTTGGTGCGCCGTTCGGGGATTCTCGAGTATGTTGAGCCGGTTTCTACATTGGAGGATGCAGGGGGCTTATACGAGTTGAAGAGATGGCTACGCAAGCGCAGGAATGCGTTTTCAGAGGAAGCGAGAGATTTCGGGCTTCCGTATCCTAAGGGCATAGTTCTTGTTGGTGTTCAGGGCTGCGGGAAGAGTCTATGTGCGAAGGCGACCGCTTCACTTTGGCAACTACCTCTACTTCGACTCGATATGTCTAAGATATTCTCCAAATATGTTGGCTCATCGGAACAAAATATGTCAAGCGCACTGAAGATAGCAGAAGCACTTGCTCCGTGTGTTCTCTGGGTTGACGAAGTAGAGAAGGCATTTGCGGGTGTTCAGAGTTCTGGACTTTCGGATGCGGGCACGACCGCGCGTGTGTTCGGCTCTCTTCTGACTTGGTTACAGGAGAAGGAGAGCGCTGTCTTCGTTGCGGCGACTGCGAATGATATAGCGCAGTTGCCTCCAGAGTTCCTGCGCCGAGGCAGATTCGATGAAATATTTTTCGTTGATTTGCCTATCCCTTCCGAAAGGGAGGAAATCTTTAAGATTCACCTTAAAAAGCGCAATCGCCAGCCGACATCATTCGACATCAATAGACTCGTTGCCAACTCAGAAGGATACACGGGAGCGGAGATAGAACAGGCAATCATCTCTTCTCTTTACGATGCCTTCGATGATGGAATGCGTTCACTCAATACAGAAGACATAATCCGCTCTCTAAAAGAGATAGTTCCACTCTCGGTGATAATGAGGGAATCTGTGTTGACACTGCGCGAGTGGGCGAAGGGGCGTTGCCGTCCTGCTACCGGGATGAAATAGTATTTAATGGAGGATGATGAGATATGAGAAGTGTGACTATGGGTGTATTGGTGGGCTTGTTCTTTGCGACGCTGGTCGTTGTGGCGTCTCAAAAAGAGTATGAGTTGAAGTTGAAGTTCGAGAAAGATAGCAAAGCGTATTACAAGTGTAGCGGGAAGAATATGAGGAAAACAGTAGGTGGAGACGAAGACGGACAGCAGGATTCGATTATCGAACATGAAGTAAAGGATGTCTCTCAAGACGGAACTGCAACTCTCGATATGAAGATTCTGAAATTAGTATTCAAGTCGAGCAAAGGGGAATATGACAGCGAGAAAGGTAAGAAGACGCTACCGAAGGAGCGTGTGGAGATGTTCGACGCACTCCTTGAAAAACAATTGAAAGCGAAAGTCACACCTGACGGTGAGGTGAAAGAGACAGAGGGAGAGAAGGAGATCGCCGAAGCAATCATCAAGGGAATGGGCGACAATCAGATGCTCAAGATGATGCCCAAGGAGACGGTTCAAAAGATGGTTGAAGACAGTATTAAGACCTCATTCGGATTGTTGTTCTTTGCGTTTCTGCCGAAGAAGAAGGTTGCAATTGGGGATACCTGGACATTCGAACAAAAGCAGCCGATGGTTAATCTCATCTGGGAGGCGAAACTGAAGAGCGTAAAAAAATCGGGTGGAAAAGAACTCGCCGCAATAGAGTTTGTGTTGAAAGATGTTGTTCTTGAGACCACAGATAACAACCCGATGGTTGCTGCGCTTGAAGTTGAGAAGAACTATAAGGGTGGTGGAAAGGCAGAGTTCAATATAACAGACGGGAAAACCGTTTCGGTTGAGATGAATCATCAATACGCAATCAAGAACAAGATTACTAACGGACCTGCGATGGAAACGAACGATTCCGTGAAAGCGGAACTTCTAAAAGAGCCTCCGAAAATCGGAAAGCAAGACAAGTAGAGCAGCAGCCAAGAGGAAGATTTGTCGCTGTAATATTACAGCATAACGAGCACGCTTGGTGACTTAGTTCTAATCTTCGCTCTGTAAATCTTACTTTGCTGGAATGCTCTTCGTTACTTCTTCAAACAATTGTTCAAACTGCTTGCGCACAGTCTCCGGAATTTGCGAAATGTGTTTCGCCAATTCCTCCCTTGCTTGCTTCTCTTCCCCTTTCAAAATCTGCGCGCGGATGTGGAAGAATAAAAGGAGTAGTTGCTCGTGGTCAAGCATCCGCTCGACTTTATCTACGGATTCAGATGCTCCCTCTTTTTGGATGTTTTTGCCCTGTCCTGCTGCTAACCCGGCAGGTGGTTCAGACTTCTGCGTAGGTATGGAAGAACCCTGCAATTGGTCCTGTCTTCCAGGAACCTCCGAGCCGGAGGCTGTTCCTTTATCCGAATCGCCCTTCTTATCCTTCTCATCTGCCTCCTCTTCGGTAGTTTCTTTTTCTCCGTGTGGCTCTTTACTCTCTGCAGAGCCGCCTGTTCCTCTAACTGTTCCTCCTTTGGCAGACATTCCTTTTCCGGTTTCGTCTTTTTTCAACCCCTCTTTTTTATCGAGCATGGCGAGGAGCATTCCTTCGCCAAGCGGTTTGTCTTCTACATCAATCATCGCGTTCTTTATGTCAGGAGAATCTTTGCCCACAACGGAAGCGACTGCGGAACGGAGTTCGGACGAAATAGTGTCCACTAACTCAAGAAGCTTGCTCTTTTGTGAACGCTCAGAAACGCCCTTCACTACACTGTGGTCAGAACATCTGACGATATTTATATTGACTGCTATGGAATCACCGATGATATAAAACCTTCCTGCGATGAGAAAGTCAGCGGAAAGTCTCTCTGCTACCTTGTCAACATCACCGTCCGTTTCTTTTAGCAATTTCCTGAAATGGTCGAGTTGGACGACATTGAAGAACTTGAACTGACTCAAGTCCGTAACAAGCATATCAGGCAATCCGAGAGAAAGCCATTCAGTTTCTGCGTCTTTACTCGCATTTTCAAACTCACAGACGAGAATCCGCCATATATCTTTTTTTACCTGAACCGTCGGCTGTTCACCGCTTGTTGGTGTAGTCTTTGGGGCTGTTTGTTGTCTATCAGTACCACCGCCGATAGCAGGCAAGGGTTCTACCTTATTAGTGAATTTTGGCATCAAAAAGACTGCCAGTAAGACGAATACGATAGTCACTGAACCCACGCCGACAAAAAAGGGAATACTGTTTTTTCTTTTCGAGTGTCGGGTCGGCACAAAACCTGCCGTTCGCGCTTCACTATCCAGGACTTTGAATCTTACCGTTTCTGCCGTTTCATCAATAGGTTCATTCGCAAGAATCTCCGTTATCTCGGAGATGACTTCTTCTGCGCTCTGCGGACGCTTATCCGCTTCCTTTTCGAGCATACTCATTATGAGCGATTCTACTCGCTTGGAGATTTTCGGATTGAGATTAGACGGAGGAACAGGAGTCTCGGAAAGAATCTTCTTGAACAGTCCGAGAGGGGTCTCCGCGCTAAATGGCAACTTGCCTGTCAGCATCTCATACAGCACTACTCCGAGAGAATAGATGTCAGTGCGATGGTCGAGATTCTGTGTTTCACACTGCTCCGGCGAAGAGTATTCCGGAGTGCCGATATATGTACCTGTCTGCGTAAGTTTCTCTTTCTGTGAGGTGATTTTCTTGGCAAGTCCAAAATCCATCACGACCACTTTTCCTTCTTTGTCAAGCATAATGTTTTCAGGCTTGATGTCCCTGTGAATAAGCCCGTGCGAGTGAGCGTAAGCCAATGCGTTCGCCACGCCTTTCGCGATTTTCAACGCTACGGGAACGGGTAATATGGGAGTCTCTTTCTCTAAGGATGCGAGCGTCCGTCCGTCTATGAACTCCATAGCGATGTAGTAGACACCATCATCGCAACCTGCTGAATAGATTCCGCATATTGACGGATGGTGCAAACTTGCCGCAGACTTCGCTTCTCTTAAAAAACGCTCGATGAACTCTCGGTCTTCCGATAGATAATCGGGCAGAATCTTTACTGCAACGACACGCTCGAGAGTCTCATCCCATCCCTCGTAGACTTCTCCCATTCCGCCTGAGCCAATCTTCCTGTTCAGTCTGTAACCACCCATCCTTCTGCCTTCGTATTTCTCTCCCATTGCGTCTTCCTCGAATAATGTTTCCGATTGATTAGACAAATGAAAAACGGTTTCGGTTTCTGAAACTTGCGATTTTACCTCTCTATTTCTCTACTATGGAAATCCTTACTATATGGAGTTTCGTCCTGACAGGAACGATGATTCCGAGCGAGCCTGTGTCCCCAGAAGTGCTTTTAAGAGAGACTTTCATATTTTTGTGCAAGAATGTGACGACGACGGTCTCCCCAGCAGTCTTAACTGAAACACGCATCTTCTGGTTGAGTTCCACGAGCGGATACTTGACTTCTTGTTGGACGCCTGTTTCCGGTTTGTCATCGTGGGCGAGAAAAATAAACTTGAAGCTTCCTTGGATGAGGATGAACTCAATTTCCGCCTCTATATTCTTTGAATCATCGAATCCGAAGAAGAGGATTGTGTCTTCTGTTTCTGGCTCAACTTTAAGTATCTTTTCGTGAAGTTTGGGAGTATCTTTTCCCTGTATCCGAAGTAGTGCTGTTGAAGTTCCGTTAAAGATGTTCGCAAGTATCCACTTCCGTTCTTCCTGAACAACCGAATCGAATTTCGTCCGCGCCTCACGGTCAACTCCTGTATCAGGATATTTCTCCCAGAACTCTTTAAGCATCTGCTTTACTTTTTCAAAATTATGTTCTTGAATTCCCCTTTCGACATCCGTAAGAAGAGATTCGTAGGCTTTCTTCGCACGGTTTCTATAGTCTGCCGCTGCCTTGTCGTATTCCGCGAGCATCCGTTCAATGCGCCCCTTTTCTTGCGCCAGAGGTTTTAAAAACCTCTCCAACACTTTGTCTCTCGAATACTGAATCGTATCGAGAAGTTTAAGCGCTTCCTTGTATTCTTTCTTCTCCTCAAGTTGCGCAATCTTCAGTTGCAATTCTTCGAATCTGTTGAGAATCTGTTGCGTCGCCTCAACCTTCTCTTTCTCTTCTTTCAATTTGTTTATCCAATTCTTTGCCAGAGGTTCCTGCGCAAACTGCTCAGGATAGGACTTCAAAACCTCGAGAAGTTCGGATAGTTTCGCCTCAGACATACTCGCACGAATCTTGTACCGATTCATAATCTCGTTGAAAACTCTTTCTATTTCGTTTCCCAACCACTCTGTAAGCCTGTTTCTTAAGTCCGCAATTTTATTCTTGCTTTCAAGAAGGATCAATCCTGTTTCAGCCTCATCCAACGCCTTTTTCGAAGCCTCATACTCTGCGAAAGAAGATACACCAAGAACCTGCTTGTTCAGTGCCTCAATTATTTCTCGTTCCTTTCTTGCTCTCTCCTGTCTTTCGCGCGCAAGAGCATCCTGTTTCTGTTTCTCTTCTTTCTCTTTTTCAGGAAGATAGTAACCGTAATAGAAGCCTAATCCACCTGCGACAATAAGTATGACGAGAACCAAAATCAGATACATCGCCTTGCTCGGGGGTTTTTTCTCTTGATGAACTACAACGATGTTTTCTCGTGGAAGAGGTAATTCTGTCTTGTGCGGTGGAGGATGTGGTGCCGGCTTTGGATGCGGGGGAGATTTCACTTCCTTTACAACAGGAACATCTTCTTTTTCCAAGACGGCGGACGAAGGCTCTTTTTTCTCGGTGTCGTTAGGAGAATCGAAACTCACCGGCTCAACGAGGAGACCATCCTCTGTAACTGTAGGTGCACTTGGAGGATGGGCTACTGTGTGTGCTGTGACAATCGGCTGTGCAACGGGTACCTCTGAAGGTTGTGCTACAGGTTGTGCCGTCGGAACGGCATTCTGTATCTCTCTCTTTTTCTTCAGAAGCGCAGGCCGTTTCAGGAATAACTCCGTCTTTGCTCCGACATCTTTTGTGTGATGGAGGCTTGGGCGATGCTGTAATCTAAAAGGTAGTGGCGTTTTGTAACGACTTATGCGCTTTACTTCAGCGGTTCCAACTTCTGGTGTCGCTTCTTGTTCTACCGTCGCTTTAACTTCAGGCGCGGCTTCTTCTTTCTTGTTCGCCTCCTCGAATCTCCGTTTTATCGCCTCAATGATGGGCATTACCTCTTCTTTACACTTGGCGCAGTAGCAATGAGTACCATAGATAATCGCCTGCCCAGTCTCTATCTCACGAGGCGTAATTATACGATTGCAGATGTTGCAGTAACGGGAGACCACACCACCAGCCATCTTCTGTTTTACCCTTGATTAATACATATGAATTCTAACACAAAGGTAAGATAAATGTCAAATCCGAGCCTATTTCTAACAAGAGGTTTCTTAACTCGGAGAATGGCGATTTAAGGACATCTCCTGTGAATTTCCGATGTTGGTAATAAAAATGATGGACGGGATAGACAGACAGCATAGGGTTTAGAAATATTCTTCGCCTCTCCCACTTTCGCGCTTACGGTTCGAGGATGGCACCATTACCGAGACGGATTATCTTGTTTTCGGTTTTCGTCCATCCTCCCCATATGAGTAGGTATTTATCACACCAGACTGCCTTGTGTCCTGAACGGGCGGAAGGTGAATTCTCGGTTCTGATTGGATACCATTTATTGCTGGCTCCGAGTTTCCAACCGTAGCCGTTGGAGGTCGTTTGGTCGGCGCTAACCATACCGCCCCACATTATAAGCGTATCGTTGGCGCAAAGAGTCAAAGATGAACCGACGCTGTAAGATTTAACGCGGGACGAATCGTATTCGAGTGGTGTCCAAGTATCGGTCTGCGGATTATAAATCGCCGGCTCAAGAGATGGTCTGCTTTGAGGGGTCTTGGGATTAAATTCGCCGCCTATTACGAGAAGCCCTTTTGGAGTTTCGCAGAAGATAGGATAACGGCGCGCAAGAGGTGCTGAAGCATCTGTGATTTTTCGCCATTCCATCTTTTCTGTATCAAATACCGCGCCTGTGTTAAGGTAATTACTGTCCTTGTCTACACCGCCCCAAACGATGAAATATTTTCCGCACATTCCGTATGCGAAATCAACACGCTCGCGAGGTGGTGTTCCATTAAGAGGTAGTGAAAGCCACATATCGTTTTCTGGGTCGTAAAGTGCGCCATCGCGGTAAAATTCTTCACCTTTGCCGCCCCAGACGAGCATACATTTCCCTGTCCAAACCGCAGAATGGAGACATCGGGCTTTCAAAAAACTCGGAACTTTAATTGGCTCCCAAGTATCGCTTGTCGGGTCGTATTTCGCACCGTCGTTACAGTAAACCTTCTCCGCTTTCGTTCCGCCCCAAACGATTAAATATCTCCCTGTCCAGACTGCTGTATGATATGCTCTTGGACAGGGGGCGCCTTTCGTGCTCATCGGAAGCCACTTCCTCTCCTTAACATCGAACCGTGCGCCATCACTCAAAAAACCTTTCTCTCCACTTCCTCCCCAAACGACGACAAAGTCTCCACACCGCACCATCGTGAAAGCAGTCCGCGCCGAGGGTGCGTTCTCGATAGAGAGTTCCTTCCACCTTCCAATCTCGCCCTTTTCGTTCGGCACGAAAGAGCCGCTCTTTTCTATGAGAGAGCCGTCCTTCAATCTCAATTTGCTTAACAACTCATCAATCTTGTCAGGCAGTGCATCGAGGCTTTCCGAATCTATGTCGCCTTTGGAAAGCACCATCGCTGTTTTGCAATCAACAACCCGCGCCGTCACTATGACCTTCTCGCCGAGTCTCGCTACTTGCCCAACCACGAGCAATCTCACACCTTCAAGCCGTATTGCTTCTACCGCATTCGGCTTTGCGGCTGATAGGTCGCTATCTTGCAGGTTTTTCTCTTCGAGGAGTTTCTTTAAGAGTGTTCGTTCGTAAAGTTCAAACTTGTCAGATAGGCGCGACAGAATTAAGTCTGCGACGACACTTCCTACCGAGACATCGTCAATACCTGATACTTCGAACGGAGCGACTGCGAGCCGTTCTTTCTGTTCTTGTGAGAATAGCGGAAACACACAGAAGATTACAGGAAGTAGTAGTATAATCAATCCAAGGACCCGTTTTGGTTCCATAACTCTCCCTCCAGAAAATTCATCGTTCTCTAACGATGGAGACGAGGACGGCACACTGGGCTGCATAAACAGGTGAGGTATATACCCCGTTTGTATGTTTGAATTTGATGGAAACATACTCCTTCGGTAGCCCGCAAAGTGTGGCGAGATAACTGCGGAAATGGTCTCTGAACTTCGACAACGGAGGCTCATCAAGTATGACAGTCAGGTCTATGTGGTTAATCCGCCCTCTGCGACGATAAAGAATCTTAAGTGTCTCTTTTAAAAGGGCGATACTGCTTACATTTTTGAACTTCGGGTCTGTATCAGGGAAATGGGTGCCGATATCGCCTTCAGCGATGCTTCCCAAAATGGAATCAATCAGCGCATGGATTGCTGAATCACCATCTGAATGTGCAATCGGTCCGCTTGTAGCGTTCGGAATACGCATTCCGACAACGACAAGCGGCTTACTCGCATCTCCGAGTTTGTGAATATCAAACCCAAAACCTATGCTCGTTTCCGTAACTTGCGCCATCTTATTTGCCACCTATTATGAAACCAAGTCCATTGCTCCGGATATAGGAGCACATATTCTCCTATTATACGAGAGAAACGCTCCATATTCACTTGAATCGCCTCTTCCATTCTATCTTTTTTTACGACCTCTATGGGTTCACCGACATCTATAACATATTTTGAGTTCTTAAGTCTGTGGAGGATGGTAGGGATAACAACCGCGTCTGAACGGATGGCGAAGAGTGCGGTTCCTCCTGCAACCTGTGCCGGGTGTCCCAAAAAATCAACGACTACCCCACGATGGAATTTCTGGTCAACGAGAACCCAGACTATCTGGTTTGAGCGGAGTGAACGCATCACTGAAAACATCGCTGTCGGGCTCGTCGCATAAATCGTCGGCAATTCCAATCGCTTACGCATCTCTGCAAGCAGTACCTCTGCATAAGGGTTCCTCGCTGGCAGAAGAAGCACAGTGGTAGGATAGCCTGCCCGAGCAAGATATACGCCTAATAGCGGGAAGTTACTTATATGCCCTGAAATTGCTATAACGCCTTTGCCGTTTTTGAGCGCTGAAATTAAGCGCTCCTCACCGTCTATCCGCACCATATCAGGCAGTCTTTTTGGCTTCTTATGAGCGATGCTGAAGAATTCGGCAAGACACCCGCCCCAAAAAGCGTAACAGGTTCTCGCAAGTTTCCTTTGTTCTCTTTCGCTCTTTCTCTCTCCGTAAACGAGTTTTATGTTTTCTATCGTTCTTCTCTTTCGCTTGATGCCAAGAAAATAGAACAGGCTTCCTAACACATAGCCAACAAAAAAAGAAGCGTGTCTTCCTATCGCGGATGCGATTATGCAAAAGACTCTGAATGCGACATATTCTATAGCCCAACCAATGGGGCGCCTCTTTCTGGCCATAGTCTTCTCGCAGTCTCTATATCTTGTTCGGTGTTTATATTGAAAAATGAGAGTAGCTCTTCGTCAACATTTCTCAACATTTCTTCCTCAACAAAGAATGTGCGAATCTTATGAATAAGGCTGATTAGTGAGAGTTCTTTATCTTTTATTAGATGTTTTCTCATTCTTAAAACTCTTTTGTTGTAGAACGCGCACAGCGGTTCGATATATCCATTCCATCTTGGCACAATCGCATCGTATTCGTCTTCTATTTTTTCTTTGAGGAATTTTATAAGTTGGGGTTTGATGAACGGCATATCGCAGGCGCATACGAAGTTCCATTCTGCGTCCGAGTGAGCGAGACCACTTAAAAGCCCACCGAGAGCGCCCGTCCCTTTGAGTTCCTCGTCATCGGAGACCGAGACCGTATTCGACGCAACGACGGAACCGTCAGAGACGATTAAAATCCTATTGAAGCAGTTACTCTCCTTCAACCGTGCGACTACTATATCAATCAATCGCAAGCCATCAGCGAAAAGAAGAGTAGCCTTCATCCCTGCTCCGAGCCGTCGCCCAACTCCACCTGCGAGCACACAGGCATTCATTCTTCGCGCACCTTCGCCTGTAACTCTTCAATCACCTTATCGGTGCTGATGTTCTGCGCCTGCGCATCGAAATTGAGGATGAGCCGATGGCGTAAAGCAGGAGCCAATACTTTACGGACATCCTCAAAGGCGATATTCATTCTGCCGTCTGCGAGTGCGAGCACTTTTGCTCCGAGTGTTAGCGCCTGCGCAGCGCGGGGGGATGCTCCATAACGGACATATTTTTTCACCAGAGTGGGTGCCGATTTGTTGAAAGGATGGGTTGCTGAGACGAGCCTTGCTATATATGAAAGAACAACATCTGCTGTGACTACCTCTCGCACCAGTTTTTGCCACGCTTTTATCCCCTCTGCTCCTGACCCTTCAATCTTCTTCGTTTGCGCTAACAATTCTCTAACACCCGTCGTCCGTTTCAGAATCTCTATCATCTCGTTTTCGTCGCTCATTGAGAGTTGGAGTTTGAACAGGAATCTGTCTAACTGCGCTTCCGGAAGTGGAAAAGTTCCTTCCATCTCTATCGGATTCTGGGTGGCGATGACGAAAAAAGGCTTCGGTAAATTATAGGTGCGCCTGCCGACCGTTACGGTCTCTTCTTGCATCGCCTCTAATAATGAAGACTGTGTCTTAGGGGTTGCTCTGTTTATCTCGTCGGCGAGTAAAATGTTCACGAATATAGGACCTTCGTTGAAAACGAAAGATTTTTTCCCTTCGTCTGTCTCAAGCACGATGTCCGTCCCTGTTATGTCTGACGGCATCAAATCAGGAACGAACTGCACACGAGCGAACTTCAAATCACAGGTTGCAGCGAGTGTTCTCGCAAGAAGAGTTTTCCCTATCCCAGGCACGCCTTCAAGCAGAATATGTCCGCTCGCGAACAATCCGACCATCACTCCTTCAATCACTTCTTTGTGTCCAACGAGAACTTTTTCAATCTCAGATTTGAGCGCAGACCAGAACTGTTTGAACTCGCCTGCTTTGTTTTCCATCTTGACTCCTAACAACATACACCTTGCGGGATTCTAACTCTAAAACCGCCTTTTTGCAATTCTGTTATCAGAATTGAGAATATTCTTCGGACGCATCGCTCTTAATCGAGTTCCTCAATCTTCTGTTTTAGTCGAATGTTCCGCTTTTTGAGTTCGCCAAGGACTTTCTTGAAGATTCTATGGTTGCGTCCGATATATTCCGGCGGACAGATTCCGTTATGTCTGAACTCCCCTGTTGCAATCATATGTGCTATTATAGAGTTCGTGAATCCTGTTGTGCGCGCCATAGAGGTGGTTTTTGTCTTTTTATCGAAACTGTCAAACAGATTGTATGTGTATCTCATACGCTTCCCTTCCTTTGACCCTTCAATCCTTACTTCCATAACGGTGAACTCATCCTCACTTTCTTCAGGTTCCCATAAGGGAAATAGGATTTGGGTTGTGACATCAATGGGTCTTACTCTTACATCTCCGACCTTAATCCATCGCCTGTCGAAAAAACCGCTGTCGCGCAGTAAGCGAATTCTCTCTGCGTATCCTGGGTAACGGAGAGTCTTTTCTCTCATATTTCGCGCTTTGATTGTGCGCGTTAGTGTGCGGAGTCCGTCGGTGTTGAACGCTTCAAGTGTTCCGACATCTGGTATATGCACCAACTCAACATCAGTAAGCGCCGGCATAGTGATTTTCCTACCGTTGCGAATGAATCGAGCAGGACGAGTGTATTCCTCTATGACATCCAACGGAGAAAAGGGCGCTTTGTATTCCCACGGATGCGTCCGTTTCTTCGGCAAGCCACCTACCATAATAAGAACATCTTCGACCTCGTCAAAAAGCGAACAGACATAGCCGACAAGCATATTGCTGAGCCCAGGCGCAACCCCGCGGTCAACGACGACAGTTACTCCTTGCGCCTGAGCGAACTCATCGAGTTCAAACGGGTCTTCAGGGAAAAACGAGATGTCTGCGTAGTCTACTCCTGCGGAGATAACCGTCTTCATCATAGCGAAGCCCATAAACCCGGGGACCGAGCCAACTGCAAGGTCGAAATCTCCGATAAGTCTTTTGACTTCTTTTAGGTTTGATAAGTCCACCTGTTTCGTTTTTATACAAGGGAACTTTTTGAGTCTCTGGAGTGCTTCTCTCCGCGCATCAACTGCTGTGACTTCGAGTTCGGAATGTTCTGCGAGGTCTTTCGCCATAACGGCGCCAACTCTTCCGCAGCCGAGCACAACCACGCGTTTCGTGTTATTAGACATAACCTTTTTAAAAGAAGCGGCAGATACCATTTTTTTCAGTCTCCTATTTTCGGCTGATTATATTCCAAAACATTCTGTTTTCAAACTCTTCTGGCGCTAGGGGAAATGGTGCTTTTTTCTGATTGAAGGGAAGCCTCGTGTATGTTAGAATATCGGCAATCTTCTCCATAAGGAGTGCGCGATTATGTCACAAATGGCGGAGGAATATCTGAAGATACTCTGTGAAAGTGGCAAAATCGTTTTCATTGTCTTCGGCGCGATGATTTTTGCTGATTACTTAAACCACATTACCGCTGGCAGACTGCTCAAACTCTTAAAAGGCAACCGCCTTCTCGGCTATTTCGTTTCTGTAATTCTTGGAATCTTGCCTGGCTGTGCAGGTTCGTTCCTCGCCGTTTCGCTTTATGCGCACGGAATGCTCTCTCTTGGAGCAATTACCGCAAATATGATTGCTACCTCCGGTGATGAATCTTTCGTTATGCTTGCTCAAAGACCTGATGTCTTCCTCAAACTCAACATAATCCTTTTTTTAGTTGCCTTTGTCACCGCTCCAATAGTAGATATGGTATTTCGCAAACATAGCCATCTTTGTTGTGAAACCCCTCACTCTTCTTTTCGTCTCCCTTCTGACCACGCTCCTGAATGTTTCCCGTTCTCTCCGCCGACGAGAATCAGACTTTTTCATCCTGCTCGCCTCATCATTGCAGTTGTCGCACTCCTTGTCATCTTGCTTCTTATATTCCATCTTGGAATCGAAGAGACCGAAGATTACATTCTTCTTGGAGTCGCTATTTTCGTTTTTCTCGTCTGTTTTTTCACATCTGACACATACTTTTCTCACCACATCTTGAAGCACATCGCTGCCCAACACATCTGGAAAATCGCCCTCTGGACGATTGGTGTCCTTTATGCAATAGGCTTTTTGCTACCTGATGTTGAACAGTTTATAAAAGGTTCTCCTGCTCTTGTAATGCTTTTTGCTGCACTCATAGGGATTGTTCCTATATCAGGTCCACATCTTGCGGTCTTCTTCCTCTTCAAAAACGGTGCACTACCGTTTAGCGTTCTCCTTGCAAGCTCAATTGTTCAGGACGGACACGGTATGCTTCCGATGTTCGCCTCATCTGTTAAAGACTCTCTTATCATCAAAGCCATTAACCTTATCGTTGGACTTATCGTCGGCTATGCCGCTCTCTTACTCAACTGTTAGGAGGTACAAGATGGGAAGCCTTGCAAGGTTCTCGGTCGCAATAGACAAAGAATTATTGAAGCGCCTCGACGCTCGCCTCGAAAAATACGGTTATTCGAACCGTTCGGAAGCCTTCCGCGATTTTGTCCGCGAAACTCTGGCACGCGAAGAACTCAAAAAACCTGACGCTGATGCAATCGCCGCAGTCTCAATCGTGTATGACCACGAGCGTCTCGAATTACCCGACCGCCTAACCGAACTCCAGCATTCGCACCATAAAACCATCATATCTACTTTACACATCCACATTGATGAACATAACTGCCTTGAAGTCATTGTTCTACGCGGTAAAGCAGGCAGTATTTCTCGAATCGCAAACGCAATCATTGGAATGAAGGGGGTCAAGTTCGGTAAGGTTTTACTCACCGTTCCAAGTGAGTTGTCTTACGAGGATGAAGAAGACGCGCATATTTCGTGAACGCGCTAAAAGCGCTCAAACCGCAAAGAATCAGTCCTTCCTTCCCATCTAAGAAACCTAATTGTAAGAAGTATTGTCTGATGAATCTTGCGCAAGGACGGACGAAAAGGTTGAAGAACGATGGAGCCATCTTGCGTTCTTTCGCGTCTTCTGCGGCGAGTTTTGTGTAGCGTATGAATTTCCTGAAATACTCGTCTAAGTCCGCATATGTCTCATGGAAAATAGGCGCTTTTATTTTGCCACAGGGACCGTCAAGAATGACATCTGAGTGGACGCGGCGAGTGTCAAAGCGTCCCTTGCATACCTTGAAAAGCCGTAACGGGTAATCGAACTGCCAGCCACAGAACCGTATGAGGCGTCCCAAGAAATATGTTCGCCTCCGCATCCTGTAACCATCGTATTGGTTACTTGAAAGTGCGCGTTTCACAGACTCAAGGGCTTCCCTGCTTAACCATTCGTCCGAATCGAGGATGAGTACCCATTTTGTTTTCACTCTTTCAAGTGCCCAATTTTTCTGCTCCGCCGCATTCTTGTATTCTCTCTGTTCGAGTTTTACCTTCTCGTAGCCACGCAGAATATCAACCGTTCCGTCATCCGAAAAGGAATCGACAACGAGAATCTCATCCGCCCACAGAACCGAATCGATGCACCGCTTGATTCTATCCTTCTGATTATAGACTGTTATAAGTGCCGTTATACTGCATCCCATTATGCCTCCTCGAATCCGAACGGTTTCAATGGACAGACACAGGGAACCTCCTTACATACAGGACACCCTATACCGTATTTCTCAGCGAACGCCTCTTCAACATCTATCCCTGCTATTTCACCTATGCTTAATAGCCAAGCGAGAACATCCGCAAACTCACCTTTCAGACCCTCTTTGTTCCCCTTGCGCAACGCCTTCGCTAACTCTCCGACTTCTTCAACAAACCAGATAAATGTTCTACCGAGTCCGCGCTTTGAATCGCGCTCAAAATAAGTCCGCGCAATGATGTCTTGAGCATCTTTGATTCTCAATACGAATCCTCCAATCATTTTGTTATTATTCTACACATATGGAGCCGATAGTTGAAGATTTTGTGTAATTCGGCGAGGAGAACATTCATTCGCTATTATATCCGATTCCGATAATGATGGGTCTCTCTTTCTTCTGTGATTCTTGATTTGTTTGGCATTATGGTTCTCTTTCGATTAGTTTTATTTTGAAGATTTTGTCGGAGGAAGGTTGTTTGGGCAAAAGAGAGAGATTGCTTGAGATTCTGCGGAGGAAGGCGGTACAGAGAGGAAGTTTCAGACTCGCAAGCGGTGCGATGAGCGACTATTACATTGACTGTCGTCTTGTAACACTCGACCCTGAAGGTGCGAGTCTGCTTGGAGAGATATTTTCGGACCTTGCTATTTCGCTTGGTGCGACTGCGGTTGCGGGGCTTACGCTTGGTGCTGACCCGCTCGTTGTAGCAGCAGGGCTTACCGCTTATCAGCGTAAAAAACCTCTTAAAATGGCACTCGTCCGCAAAGAACCGAAGTCGCATGGACAGAAACGGCGCATAGAAGGACCTTCGTTCGACCAAAAAGATAGGGTTCTCATACTTGAAGATGTTGCGACCACAGGTGCATCCGCTCTTACCGCTGTTGATGCGGTCAAGGATGAGTTTAACTGCGAGATAGTCGCAGTCGTAGCAGTCGTGAATCGGAATGAAGGTGCAAAACAAGCGATTGAAGGTCGTGGCATCAAGTTCATTGCTCTTTTTGAGAAGGAAGAACTCCTATGAGTGTTTTAGCCTGCGTTCTCTCAACAGGAGAAGAACTGCTTTTCGGTAGCACAATTGACACAAACGGTGCGGAGATTTCCCGCGCCCTTTTACGAATAGGCATCCGCACGAAACTCCGATTGACCGTTGGCGACCAAGAAGACGCAATAATCAATGGGCTCAAACAGGGGCTCAATGAAGCCGATATCGTAATAATGACAGGCGGACTTGGTCCGACCGATGACGACCTTGCCCGAACGGCAGTTTCAAAACTGCTGAATATCCCTCTTGAAAAGGATTCAGATGCGGAGGCGCACATAATAGATGTTCTGACAAAAGTCGGTCTCCGCGTTGAAAAGAACGAGTTACGGCAGGCGTATATTCCGGAAGGAAGCACCGTCATAGCGAACGAGTATGGAACCGCTGCTGGTTTCGGACTGAAAATTGAGAGAAACGGTAGTCCGAAGCTCCTATTCGCACTTTCGGGCGTTCCTGTTGAGATGCGGCAGATGTTAGAAGACGGGGTCATTCCACTTATCGAGCAGACCTTCTCGGAATCTCTTCGTCCCATATTTATACATCGGATAAACACGATGGGATATTCCGAGTCGGAGGTGCAGAGGATAGTTCATTCTATTAAGATTCCGAAAGATGTCTCGGTCGCATATAAAGCGGCGGAGTATATCGTCAGCGTCATCTTTTACGGCGAAGAAGAATCTCGTTTGAAGAATACTGCTGAAGAGTTTAAAAGCCTAATAAGTAAGCATAAATTCCTCTCGGAAGGAGAGGTGACGGTTCAAGAAGCGCTGTTCGCTGCACTGAAAAAGCGGCGCGCAACTATTGCGGTTGCTGAGTCGATTACAGGCGGACTCGTTATGGATAAGATAACGGATGTTCCAGGTGTATCTGAGTTTTTGAAGGGGGGAATCGTTGCTTACTCACCAGATTCTAAGACAGCGCTTTTAGGCGTTTCGGAGACAACCATCAGAGACAAAACAGTCTATTCAAAAGAAGTCGCTCTTGAGATGGCGAGAGGTGCAAAAGCCCGTTTTGGAGTTGACTACTCGGTTTCGACCACAGGAGTAGCAGGACCGGCGGATATATCTCCTGAGGCGCCAGCAGGGCTTTGTTTCATCGCAGTCTGTGGAAAGAATGGTGAAACGGTTCGGCAGTTCAGAATCCCTGGAGATAGACGCACAGTAAGAATCCGTGCTGCAAATGTTGCTATTAATTTACTTCGTCTTGCTGTTCTCTCCAACTGACCCGCGGCAAACTTCGTCTATCTCGGTTGGCGCTTTTTAAGAGCGGCTTCAAGCAGTTTTGTGATGTTCATATCAAACCCTTGTTGCCAGACGAGCAGTTTGCCGTCTTTGAAGAGTAAGGTCTGCGGCAGATTGTTGAATCTTTTGGTAGTTTCGGTGTAAGGCAGAAGGAATTTATCTCTCGCATCTTCTTCTTTAACGAGTAATATATGGGCGTGCGCTGTAAATGAGACGATGAACTTGTTGAGTATGTCATCCCTTGCGCCGATATATACAAGGAGAGTCTCGTCAACATTTTTCTCGCCGAACTCCGCCAGAATAGGCACCATTCTTTGACAAGGCTCGTCTTCAAGACGGAAGAAAACCACAAGCAGACTCTTATGCTCTTTCACCGCCTCTTTGAAGTTGAACTTCATTTCCATATCAGCGGTTTCCAATTCAACAGAAGGAATCTCCTGGTATTTTCGGACGCACCATTCCGCTTCAGTCCATTCCTCGTAAGGAATATCGAGAGCGACGGTCAGTGTTTCTGTCCTCTCACTTTCAACCTTAAGGATTTTATGGAATATGTAAGGGTCTCCGTTTGCGTTGCGTGTTCCTGCGAAAAGATGGTATTCACCTGGTGGGAGTTCTATCTCAACTTTGCCATCGTCTCCAAGTGGCGCATTAGGATGCCAGACATCATCAAAGTATCCTTTCTCGGTGACCTTGTGAATCGAGAACGAGTCGAACCCTTTTGCAGGTAATCCTTTTTGCGTAATAGTGAGAATGATTTTCCCAGGTTTTGCGTAGTCGGTCTTTGCCTGTTCAGTTGCGGTCTTTGAACCGAATTGCTCAGGTTTCATCGGATATAACGGTAACCATTCGCTACCTGACAAGAACTCGACCCATCCGCTTCTGTGGAATCGAGCAGCGACACCGAGTGCCCATAACGCCCCGATTGTAAAACCTAAAATCTCCCCTTCACCGCCGAAACCGGAACGCAAGACTTCGTATGGAGTTTTGAACCATCCACAGAAACTGATTCTTTCTTTATTTATTTTGAGGTTTTTTGTGACCCATTCATTAACCGCTTTTGCGGTTTCATTAGGACTGTCGGCACGCAAAGGAATCAGTCTTTCGTAAAGAACGGAGCGCCATCTTTTGAGCGGTGCATAAAGAATGTGCGGATTCAGTACATAGTTGACGAAATCCTTGTCCTCATACTGCCATTTGGCTTCACTTCTCGCTTTCAATGCGAAGTCGAGGTGCTCAAAAAGGGTTTCTTTCTCCGTCTCGATGAGTTCAAGAGGTTCCAAACAGAGAACCATCTCAACAAGGTATCTGAATCTGTCGCCGTCAGTACCTTTAAGCCCATCCGCAATCGTCTTCCAGTTGCCCGCCGATTCCTTTAATTGAGAAACAAGCTTTTCGAATTTCTCTCTTGGAAGTTGCTCAATCTTCTTTGTGAGGTCTGCATCTTTTTCAAGAGTGAACTCATCAGGCTTGATTTCCACAGGTTTTTCTGAATCTTCCTGCGCGAAAACAAGACATCCCGCAATCAACGCAAGCAACACCACAAATGGCTTTCTTTTCATTCTATTCTCCTTTCTCATTTTTTATTTCGATGGATAGCGGAGCCAGAAATAGCCTTCTTCTAATTTCTGTTCTCCGAGACTGACTTCCACGAAAACTTCTTTGTTTGGCTCGGTTTTGAATTTCACTACGGAGTATTTTTGGTCATCACCTGATGATACGAAAAACTCGCCTATGCCGAGCGTGATTGAAGCGATGCCTTCGTTGTTGGTCTTCGCTTTTGCGAATGGGCGTAAACCCCCGAAATTGAAGACATAAAACAGGACGAGTTTATCCGCGAGAGGTTTACCGTTATCTGTAACTTTCACTTTGACTTTTGCGGTATCTGAATACCATTTCGTAGTGTTGATGATAGTGTCGCGCTCCATATATTCATAGATTTCTTCACCTTCTTGTAGTTTTTCGAGCCTGCCATAAGCGATGGCGAGCACAAGAGGAGCGCGCTTTACAGGAGTAGAGAACCAGGCGTCGTTGAGTTTGTTGGATGGTTCGCAAGCGCCAAGATAGAACCATTTGCCGTCGCACCAGACCTCAACCCAAGCGTGGTTAGAATCGCAAGTTGACCACCAGGGTGTATACGCTTGGCGTGTTGGAAGGCAGACTGTCCTTGCTGCAGACATATAGAGAATCACCATCTCTTCGCACCTTCCGTAACCGCGCTTAAGATTCTCGAAGATTCCTTGGTCGCGCATCTGCGTCGGTTTGTATTTGAACCGTGCCCCGCACCATTTGTTCAACTCGAGCGCTGCCTCTTCCATCGTTTTGCAGTCTTTAAGAGCATCTTTTAAGAGAGGATAGAAATATGCGCGGTATTTCTCATAACGCTCCTGCGTGATGAAGTTCGGCAAAACGAAATGGAGAAAAATCTCGTCTGGAACATTCTTCCCCCAGACGAAATCTTCACGCGCTTTGAAAGCGAGGTTGAACTCAGAAAGTAGTTCGTCAGCGTTGAGAGAAGCGAGAGCCGCAGGTGGCATATTCGCTACCAAGAATCTTGCGGCTGTTCTACGAAACCCTTCTCCTGCTTCTTTTAAGAACTTTTCAATCTCCGCCCTATTCTCTCCTGCCATCTCGAGTGATTTCTCAACACCTGCTTGTATAGGGTCAAGTGTAGATGTAGCAGGCGCTTCCTTTGGTGTAGGCATCTGTTTACTCGGTCGAAGCGATACCTGTTCGGTCGTTGAGCATCCGACAAAAATGGCTAAAACAAGAATTGTCCATAACCGCATCTTTTATTCTCCTAATCAATCTTTTGACAATTATATTATAATCGTTTATCTTCTTAACGAGTATCGAAAAACTCATCTTAGGCGTTTATGGTTTGTTTGGGATTCTCGGCTACCAGTATATGTCGGTGAACTTGCCACCTGTCATATCAGCGAGCCCTTTTAGCAACTGCATCATCGCTTTGACATCCATATTCGGTGTCTTTTTCGCATTTTCGAACCCGAATGTATTGATGATGACTTTTCTGAACCTGTTATTCGATTTTACCCATTCAAGAATCGGCTCAACATCAACAGGAGTACCTGCCTTAAACGGCTGTCCGTCGGACAAAAGATAGATGGTGTCAACTTCTGGGTCGTTGAAGGCTGCTTTAAGGGCGTCGTCGGTATGCGTGTCTCCATCGGCTTTCAGACTGCTGACCCAGCCGATTGCAGTAGATTTCGCAGAATCCTCCGCTTTAACCAGTTTTGGAGACCAGAGTTTTACCTTGTCAGAAAAAGCAATGATGTTAAACCGCACAGAGGAAGGCAGTTCTTTGATGCATTTTGCGAGTTCTCGTTTAACCCGCTCGATACGCGCTCTTTCAGGAGGCAGAGAGACTATTCCACCCCACTCATCCTTTTCAGCATTGTCAGGAATCTTGATATTCCCTTTGGGTTTTAATTCTCCTTCAGGGGTCTTTTCCATTTCAGGGTCTTTTGCTTGCATTGAACTCGAGACATCAATCACGAACATAATGCGGCGTGATAGGACTTCCGCACCAAAAAATTTCGGCGCTTTCGCGATTTCTTCCGTCAGAACCGTGCGCGGGTTAGCGATATCGCCAAGAAGAGGTTTTATATCCCCACCTTTCGTTTTCGCTGACTCAATCTCCTTTTCCTTGGCGTCCCAGTATGAACGCCATTTGTCTGCGGTCGGGAAATCGGCGCGTGTGATTGCGGTAAGCGATTCACGAGCAGCAACCCAGACAAGTCCTTTCTCTTTCTCGGTTGCGGCTAATAGGTCAATCAGAGGGCGGACAGCACGAAGGTCCTGTATCGAAGCGAGAGCGTAGGCTGATTCTATGACCACACGCGGCGCCTTGTCTTTTAATCCATCAACGAGAGCCTCAAGAACACCATCGCCCCTTTTCTGAGCAAGAACGCGCACGGCAAGCAACCGTGCACGCCAATCATTTCCTTTTCGCGTAACCTCAAGAATCGACTTGCGCCCATCCTGCTTGTCAAACGCCTTACAAAGACCGCTTTCAATCGCATCTTGCAAGTCATCCCGTTCATACTTCAGCGCCGCTTGTATCAGGACAAAAACGGAGTCAGCGGTTCCGAGCTCGCCCAGCATCCTTGCTCTGCCACATGCAGACGCCCAGTCGTTATTCTTAACGGCATTGTTGAACTCATCAATCAGTCTCTTGAATTGCTCCTTATCTTCCTTCTCTCCGCTGAGAATAAGCCCTGTAATACTCGCAAGAATGACCATAATCAAAATCCACCGCATTTTTAGCCCTCCACACTGTTTATTTAATTTTATCCCACGCGGGCTCTATCCTCAAGTGAGATTCTGTCTGCCTGCTCCTAATCCTTCAGACTTTACATTTCTTAGACTTCAATCTATTCTAAATTCTTGCTCTGAATAGGGAGTGCTTGACAGTATGAAGATGGTATAATATAATTTTGGAGATATATTCTTGTCTGGGGGCGATTGTTATGATGGAAGTCAAGTGTGGTAAGTGTGGGAAAGTTTTTAGTACTCAATCAACAGACCAGAGCCGTACGGTCAACTGTCCGAGTTGCGGGGAGAGGGTGTTTGTTCCCGCGATGTTAGGTAGCATAGAACAGCATCATTTGCCGCCGGTGCCTCCGCCTTCGCCTCCCCGCAATGTGTTGCGTCCTGCGGAACTGATTCTCGTCGCCATCATTGGTTGCGTGGTCATCTTCGTCGTTCTTTATAAGTTCTTGAAACCGAAACAGACGGTTGTAACAACACCTACAATGAGCGAAGAAGACAAACGCATAGCGGAGGAGAAGAAATTCGCGGAAGATTGCAAGAAGAAACTTTCCCGGCTTGCCGTTATCTTAAACGACTACTACAAAGAGAAGAACACGCTTCCTGCTTCGTTAGACGAACTTCTGAAGGAGAAACTTATAGACGAGGAACTTCTCTCTTGTAGTAAGGGTCATTTCATCTACTTGCCGGAGGAAGCATCTGCGGTCTCTTCGACTCCTGAGGAATCTATACTCGTCTGCGACGGCGTTTCCGCGGCACATCTTGGACACAGGAATGTAGTTACCTTGAGGTTCGAGGTGAAAGAGCTCAATGAGGATGTGGTGGCGGAACGGCTGAATAGGCAGGCGAGGGAGTTAGATAACAAGAAGAAGAAGGAAGCGGAAGAATTGGCAAAGGCGAAGCAGAGAAACGATGATGCGGCGAAGAAATGGGAAGATGCTCAAAAGTATAGTGCGGAGAACAATCTCAATGCGGCTTTAGAAGTTATAAAGACGATTCTGGAGAATTATGCTGACACGGCTGTTGCAAAGGAAAAGAGGGGAGAGATTGAGGAATTGGCTGAAAAGATTAGAGGAAGAGTTAGACTGAACGAGGTTCGGGGATTCGTTCAGAGGCGTAACTTTGACGAAGCGCAGAAGAAGTATGATGAACTTGCTAACGAAGTGAAATGGCTAAAGGATGATGTGGAAAAGGAGAAGGAAAATCTTGCGCGCTTTAAGAAGGCTTTATGGTTTAGGACAGAGGCAAACAACCTTGAAAGTGCGCAGGCTGCACTTTCAGAGCTTATAAAAGATACGAAAGACAGTTTTTGGAGAGGTATGGTTGAGGCGGAGTTGAACTCTATAAGGAGTTACGAGGAGCAGGCGGAGGCGCTTCTTGGCGCATCCGATACTGCGAGCCAGAAAGGAGACCATCAGCGTGCGTTAGCACTTCTATACCAACTTAAAAGCGAATTCCCTCTTTCAAAAGCGGCGAAGAAGATTGATGAACTTGTAGGGGGGATAAGTAAGAATGCGCCTCTTGCGGAGAGGTTCGCCGAGAAGACAAAAATTATGGACAAGGATAAAGACGCTGTGGCTGCGATTGGGGCAGGGCTCACATATCTTGCCACACAACAGAACGAGGACGGTTCTTGGACACCTGAAGTGGGTGGGCAAACAGCCGTAGAGAAAGAAGGACTGACTGCGTTTCTCATTTTGCCATTTATTGCAGAAGGAAACACTCACATAACAGGTGCTCATAGAGAAATCGTGAAGAGAGCACTTGGATACCTCTTGCGCATTCAAACACAGGACGGTGCAATCTGCGGTAACACGGAGAACAGTTTGTATTCGCATGCGTTCGCACTGCTTGCTATTGCAGAACTCTACGGGACGACAAGAGATGCGGCTCTTAAAGATGTGATGCTTAAAGCGGTAGAATATGCGATTTCCAAGAAAGAGAGCGCGAGTGGTTGGCGCAAGACTAAGGACCAGACTACGGAAGACCCTGTTTTGACTGCATGGATGATGCTCGCTTTAAGCGTAGCGGCATCATACGATTCTTCGATTAAACCATCAAGATTCGCTAACGGTCTTCAGGTGTTCGCTGCACATATGGACAAAGAAGGACGAATAGACTATGTCGAGCCGAAGGATAAGAGTCTTGAACGCAACACTGAAGAGTATCAAACGATGCTTGCCAAGACTGCTGCTGCTGCGTTTGCTCGGGTCATCCACACGCAGAAACTCACGGACAGCGATACAACAAAGGCACTTGGACTCTTTGCAGAAAACTTGCCCGATGCCGCTATCGGTGGAAAAATATCGCCGAAATCAAGCAACATCTCTTGCTGGTTCTTCGCTCTCCACCTGTATTATCAATTGGGCGCTCTTAGGTTCTCTGGCTGGTGGCATCCTGCGAAGAAGGCTCTTCTTACTTTGCAGATAAGTGAAGGGAAAAAACGGGGTGCGTGGGATGCTTCTCTTGTGTGGATCGGAGTTCGTGGTGGTTCGCTTTTTGATACCGCACTCGCCATACTTGCGCTTCAAACGAAATATATGCACTTCGGAGGGCTTAACCTTTCTGCAATTGAAAAACTGCCAGGTAAGCCTGTCATCATTACTTTAATGGACGACACAACCATAGAAGGTTACCTTCTTGAAGAAAAAAGCACGAAGGAAGATGTGGTATTGATGCAGAAGCGCGGAGAGAGTACTATCGAGAGGTCAATCAAAAGAAGCGAAATCAAGAAAATTGAACCGAAGGAGTAGAAAGGCAGACAATGAGCGAAAAAGGTGTAACTTCGAGAGAAGAAGACTATTCTTCTTGGTATTCTGATATAGTTCTTAAGACAGGTTTGGCTGATTATGCGCCTGTGCGTGGCTGTATGGTTATCCGCCCTTACGGTTTTGCTCTTTGGGAAGCGATTCAAAGTGAACTTGACCGTCGCATAAAGACGACAGGTATTGGTGGCAGATACCATCAGAACGCTTATTTTCCGCTTCTTATTCCGAAGTCGTTGCTTGCACGCGAGGCGGAGCATATCGAGGGGTTTGCTCCCGAGTGTGCTGTCGTCACGCATGGTGGTGGCAAACCGCTTGAAGAGCCGCTTTATATTAGACCTACTTCTGAAACGATTATGTATACTATGTTCGCCAAATGGATAAGTTCTTGGCGTGATTTGCCGCTTCTTATCAACCAGTGGGCTAACATCGTAAGATGGGAACTGCGCACGCGACTCTTTTTGCGCACTCTCGAATTTCTCTGGCAGGAAGGACACACCGCACACGCAACTCACGAGGAAGCGCAAGAAGAATGCCTTATGGTGCTGAACGAGATTTATAGGAATTTCGCCGAGAATGTTCTCGCTGTTCCTGTTATTGCGGGAAGGAAATCCGAGCGGCAAAAATTCGCAGGCGCAGTGACCACATATACGATTGAGGGACTGATGCAGGATTGTAAGGCACTTCAAATGGGCACCTCGCACGACCTCGGGCAGAATTTTTCAAAGCCGTTTGAAGTGAGATTTCAGGACGAAAAAGGTGAGTTGCGTTATGTCTGGCAGACATCCTGGGGCGTCTCGACGAGGCTCATCGGTGCCGTGATTATGGCTCATTCGGATAATAAAGGATTGGTTTTGCCTCCAAAGGTGGCTCCTATGAAGGCGGTCATCGTTCCAATCTACAAGTCGGGTGACGAAAAAGAGAAAGTCTTGACAGAGGCGTCCAAACTCAAAGAGATACTGAAATCGTCTGTTGATTTACTCTCTGCACCATCTTCTATTTATTTGGATGACCGCGACCAGTATAAGCCTGGTTTTAAGTTCGCTGAGTGGGAGTTGCGCGGTGTTCCGCTCCGAATCGAAATCGGTCCACGCGATATAGAGCGAGGAAAAGTTACGCTTGTCAGACGAGATACAGGTGAGCGTCAAGAAATTCCGAAACAAAATCTCCTCTCTAATGTAAAAGAGATACTCGATGAAATTCAGAAGAATCTGTTCGAGAAAGCACTCTGTTTCCGCAAGGAGCATACTTTCAGAACGGAGGATTATGAGGAGTTCAAGCGCTTAATAGAGAACGACAGCGGTTTCGTCTATTCGCCTTGGTGTGGTGGTTCGGAATGCGAGGACAAGGTTCAGGAAGACACGAAAGCGACCGTGCGCTGTATTCCGCTTGAATCCGAAGAAGTGAAAGGCGCAAAGTGTATTGTTTGTGGCAAGCCTGCGAAATTCTCCGTTCCCTTTGCAAAAGCCTATTAGACTACCAGTACCATTCATTGTCATTGAACAAATCGCGGTATTTCTTCTGTTGTTCAGCGTCCAGAATCCGTAACACCTGTTCTCTCGTCGCCTTCGTCATTTCACTATAGCGCTCCTTGTAAAGTTCTCCTAATTTCTGCCAGTCGGCGTTAGGATTAGATTTGCGCAACTCTTCCCACAGCGTTCGTGCCTTATCGAAGTAGTCCTTTATAATGTTGTAATACTGTCGTTTCTGCTGCTCGGTCAAATTCAGTTCTCTGCCTCTGTTGTGCACATACCAGGCGTAATTGCCGAATTCCTGCTTTTCCCAATCCTCCGGCTGTGCCTCTTTGCTCTGCTCCTGCCAGCGTCTTATCTCTTCCTCTTTTTCCCGTTTTATCTCTTCGCGGATGAGTTGGCGTAACTTTTCTGTATCGCCCTGCGCAACCGCATCAGGTTTCGATTCATCTCCACCACTCGGCATCACAGGCTTTATGTCTTTACCCGTTGGAATCGCGGGAATACTCGTGCTTTTCGGTAACGGTGGTTCGTTCGGAAGAAGACTGCGGTCTTCCATTGCGGCAAGAACTGCCTCAAGTCTCATTATGCGCCCTTCTATATCCCGCAGCCTCTTTTCAAACTTTTCAAGATGTTCTGAACTGACGGTCAATCTTTCTGCGCTCTCCGTGGCTCTTTCCATCTGCCCGAATCTTGAATAAACCAACGCCGCTACAACCGCTATTACCACGCCGAATACCAGAACCACAAAAAAGCGCATTTCTCTTCCCCCTATTAATTGTCCTGCCTATTATACGCAAACGCTCAACGCAGGGTTAGTAACAAACATCCCGTCGTGTTTGAAAACGGCGAAACGGGAAAATCGAATCTGAAAAGGATTGATTTTAAGTAAAAAAAAGCGTCTGAATAGAATCTAAAAAATTAAAGAGCGATTTGTAATTTGTTCAGGTTTTTTAGGAGATATGGAATGGCGAAGAAGTTAGTGGTTCTGATTTGTATAAGCGCATTGTTATTTTGCGGTGCGTGCGGACATAAGAGTAAAAAGAAGCATTCTACAACACCATCTCCTGCGCCGACGGCGGACTTTTCTGCAACACCGTTAAGTGGTGGCGCTCCGCTTA
>Ga0123519_10000384_pt1 | contig 77921 bp, 65 predicted proteins | sample YelNatPaOPRAMG02_FD_87396 | JGI IMG/M metagenome (GOLD analysis project Ga0123519, IMG submission 87396) | Hot spring microbial communities from Yellowstone National Park - Yellowstone National Park OP-RAMG-02 (version 2) | ecosystem: Environmental > Aquatic > Thermal springs > Hot (42-90C) ...
AAGCTCTACCGGTACATCATACTTAGCCGCGGCCGCCTCGAAAGCCGGTGTGAGCGCAACGCTAAGCGGATCGATGTTAGCAGCAGCGAAGAGCTCAGTGCCCTGTCCGCTCTGCTTAGCCAGCGTTTCAATACCGCCGGCCATTACCGTGCTGCCGGCAAGAAGCAGCACAAGCGTGATCACTACAGCAAGTCTTACCATATAACTTAACCTCTCTCTCCAAATTCGATACCATTGCGCGGATCTCCGTCCAGCCGGTTCCCGCGCCAAACAGGTTCCTGAGACATCGTGTCTCACAAACAACAGCACCGATCGATACTGCCGCACATCACCTCCTTTCGCCTTCATGGAAGTATAAGAACAGCCTATTGAGGTGTCAATGTGGCAATGCTTGTTATTTTACTGAAGTTTATGGCACATGTTGTGAATGTTGAGTTGGTGTGTAGATGGTATGATTACAGATGAGCTTGTGCAATGTATGGGTAGCACAGTTAATGTAGCAATTCAGAGGTGATTTAAGGATCAGGCAATGAGGACAGGGCTCATATCGGTGTGATCGACCGATACCAAGCGGTATTCGATTCCATCTATATTACCCTGCAGGTAAAATCCGGTATGGATGTGGCCATAGACGAGAATATCGATGTTGTAAGCCTGTAGAATATCGGCGAATTCGTTAGGCTCGAGGTCCGCGTTGAACGGAGGATAGTGCAGCATAACGATCTTGCGCTCGACCGTATCGGGGATCTCTTTCAAGCCGCGCTCCAGATACATAAGCTCCCGCTTCATTACCCTCGAATCGCCCGCGTCGGGATCTTCTTCGAGCTCCATCCGCCAGCCGCGCGTGCCCGTGATACCGGCATTTTCGACAACGATCCCATGCCCGTGCATGAGATAAATGCTCTCGGGCAGCTGTTTTTGCATACGCGCCGTGGCTTCGCGGCGCCACCAGTAATCGTGGTTACCGCGAATCATTATCTTTCTGCCCGGTCTGGCAGCGATGTATTCAAGATCGGGCAGAGCGTCTTCATATTTCAAAGCCCAGGAATGATCGCCCGCAATCAGCACCGTGTCATCAGACCGCACCAGCTCATCCCAATTGCGCGCGATACATTCGGCATGATTCAGCCAAACCTCACCGAAAACATCCATCGGTTTGGGATTAGCCAGGGAGAGATGCAGGTCAGAAATTGCGTAGATCGACATATCAGCCTTTCCGGTTGTTTGCTATCTTATTATACCGCTCGATATACTATTGCCAATACCGAAACGACAGCGTATGATACCTTTGTGCTTAATTATAAGGACAATAGTTCAGGTTGCGAGTAAAGAAAGAATATGAACCAGCTTTGGCATTTATCTTTCCCGTTTTGGCATTTCTTGCTTAGAGCGGGAGTAGTTTATATAGCGATTATTATTTTACTCAGACTCGGCGGCAAGAGGCAGGTCGGACAGATGGGCGCGGGAGAATTTGTCGCGATCCTACTGATCAGTAACGCCGTTCAAAACTCGATGAACGGCGGCGATAATTCGATCAGTGGCGGACTAATACTTGCATCGGTGATCATCGGGCTAAGCCTGTTGGTTGCTTACCTGTCGTATAAATCCAAAAACTTCGAGAACATCGTTCAGGGCACGCCGACTCTCCTCGTCCACAATGGTAAAGTGTTGAAGAAGAACATGGAGAGAGAAATGATGAGCATACACGAGCTTAAGGCGATCCTGCGAAGACAGGGAATCGACGATCTGAACGATATTCACGCGGCGATTCTGGAAAGCAACGGCTATGTCAGCGTGACCAAGATGTCGGAGCACAATCACACCAACATGCCGGTTACCGATAGACAGGGACCGCAGTAGAAGATCAGTGGCAGAACCTGTCTATGATCTCCACCCGTCTCCCTGTTTCGGCGCTCTCGATTGCTCCGAAGACCATCGCCAGGCTCTTGATGTTATCCGTGCAGATAGTCTCGGGGGTTTTGCCGGTGTGTACGCAATCCACAAACTCGCGGATCAGGCCGGCATGACCGCCCTGCTTCGGATTTTCGAGAGCACCGGCTTCGATATCTTCCCACTTCGAGAAAAATCCGCCCGTTTCCGATACAGCCTGGGCTCGAAAGCCTGATGCCCCATCCCATGTAGCGCTGCCGCGCTCGCAGATCGCGCGCCAATCGCTTTCCCACGTCGTATTAAGACCCTCCGCGCACCAGCTTCCACGGTAGGTGTAGATAATCCCGTTCGTCATCTCGAAAATTGCGATAGCGGAGGCATCGTGATCATACCAGGAACCCGAAGGGTTCCATTCCCTGCAATAGACCGCGACAGGATCGGCTCCCGAGATCAACCGGGCGGCATCGAATGTATGAATAGCCATGTCGAGCAGGAGGACATGCTCCATGCGATCGCGAAAACCACCGAAATGAGCGCCTATATAGAAATCGCTCGATAAAGTGGTCAAAGCCCCGAGTTTTCCGGATTCAATAAGTGAACGGTAGGCGCGGATATTGGGATCATAGCGGCGGTTCTGGATTACAGCGTAAATCTTACCTGCTTTGCGAGCGGCTGCTACCATCTCGCGAGCGTTTTCCATCGTATCGGCAAGCGGCTTTTCGCCGAGGACATGGCAGCCGGATTCAAGGGCTGTGAGCGTAGTAGTAACATGAGCTTCGGGCACGGTGCAGTCGAAAACTGCGTCCGGACGAAGGTCAGCGAGCATCAGCTCGAGATCGGCGCCAGTGACGGCGCTGGAAAGATTGAACTCATCTCTTCTGCGCTTCGCCGCGCCTTCATTCAGATCGACCAGCCCGACTATCTCGAGATCATCGATATCCTTAGCGGCTCCGAGCCAAGCTGCCGATATTCCTCCGCATCCTACCATTACAGCTCTCATAATTCCCTCCACTCGCTCGCAATTATCTACAGCCAGCCCCTGCGGCGGAACCAGGCCAGCATTCCGCCCGTTATCCCCACCATCGATACCATAATAGCCGGGAATGTAAGCTTGTGATGCAGCAGCGGTATATCGCAGTTCATCCCGTAGAAGCTTGGAATGATCGAGACCGTCATAAGCACCGTAGCCGCCACCGTCAGGACCTTCATCACCTCGTTAAGCCGGTTCGATACCGAAGAAAGATAGATGTCGAGATTGCTGCTCAATATTTCCCGAATGGTATCGAGCATATCGAAGATGCGTATCATCCGGTTATAGACATCCTGGAAGTAGACTCCACTCTCTTCTCCGATAAATGGAAAACTGCGGCGGGAAAGGTCGTTAAGAATGTCTCGCTGAGGGCCGAGAAGCTTGCGCAGCTCGAAGCCTTCGTGCTTAAGGTCCAGGTTCAATTTCAGCGACTTCTGATCGGCTTTACTGAGGAGAGAGGATTCGAGCTTATCGGCGGTATCATCGAGTCTTTCGACAATCGGGAAGTATGTCTCGACCAGGTCCTCGGCGAGCAGGTAGACAGCGTACATCGGCCCGCGCGCGCACAAGCCCGGCGTATCAAAAAACTCCTCCAGAGCCTTGTCCACCGCATCGCACTCGCTCTCATTAAGAGCTGTAATAATAAACCGCCCGCCAACGAACAAGTGAAGCTCAAGCGGCTTCAGTTTCACCTTATTGTGCCCGGGCTTGACCATCGTCATATTCACATAGAAATGGTCTTCGAACTCATAAAGGTGCGGCCTGCGGTAACCGTCCAGGCACGATTCCAGCGCAAGCGAATGCAAATTAAACCGCTGCGCGAGAATATCGAGATCGCCCTTCGTAAACGAGCGCGCATCGACCCACAGCAGCCTGCATTCCCCTTCGACAAGCGACTGCCAATCATCGAGAGAGACATCCTCGCGGACGCCGGATTGTGAGAATAGATATGTCTTGATCACAAAAAGTAATTCGTGCTTCAGCGATAGATAATCCTCCTGCCTGGGTATACAAAAACAGATGAGCTGACTTATCAAAGATGCGGACAAGGCCGGAGCGGGTAAGAACGTCTATAATTACGCATCTGGGGGAAGATACTGGAATGAAAGCAGTCGTTATCGATCATGATTCACCGGGGCATGTAACGATCAAAGAAATCGATAATCCCATGCCGGCCCCGAATGAGGCGCTGGTTAAGGTTGCGGCAGTATCGCTAAACCTTGGTGAGGTGCGTTACGCGCAAAAACGCGATCCCGGTTCTCAGATCGGCTGGGACCTTGCGGGAACCGTGGAACAGCCCGCAGCAAGCGGTGAAGGTCCGAAAGCCGGAGCGCGTGTGGCAGGATTCCTTGGCACCGGGGCATGGGCGGAGCTTGCAGCTGTTCCGGTCGACAGGATGGCTGAGCTGCCTGAGAATGTGTCATTCACGCAGGCGGCAACGCTGCCGGTGGCTGGGCTTACGGCGCTATATGTGCTCGAACACGGGCATGGGCTGCTGGGGCGAAAAGTGCTCGTGACCGGCGCGAATGGCGGCGTCGGGATGTTTTCATGCCAGCTTGCAAAGATGATGGGAGCAAAGGTGATCGGACAGGTAAGGCGAGATCGATACAGGGATCTGGTTTTATCATGGGGAGCGGATGAGGTTGTTGTGAGCGAGGATGCCGGCGCCGCATGCGAATATGGGCCTTACCGGCTGATATCGGAATCGGTCGGTGGAGCAGTACTCAGTAACTGTCTCGCGATGCTGGATAAAGATGGAATATGCGTCTCATTCGGAACATCGGCGGGAAGCGAGGTAACGTTCGATGCAAGCAGCTTCTACGCATCAGGACGCGCAAGCCTGTATGGCTTCCTGCTGTTTAATGAGCTCGGACGAGAACCGGCATCGGTAGGGCTTGCGCGGCTGGTGGCGCTGGTCGCGGACGGACGCCTCAAGCCCCACATCACAGTTGAAGAGCCATGCAGCAGGATCGGCGATGTGGTTCAAAGATTCTGGGACCGCAAGATTCCGGGAAAGACTGTGGTTCATATCAGTTGAAGGTAGATTATGAGAAAGCAGGGAACCCAGACAGTGTTATGGCAGATAAGGCAGAGATAAAACGCTATATCGCCAACCTGAACGATGAGCTCAACAGCGCCACGATCTACGGCAAGCTATCAGAAACCGAAGACGATCCCAAGCTTGCGGAGATTTATAAGCGGCTTTCGGAGACAGAAAAGAGCCATGCGGATAAGTGGGCTGGGAAGCTGAGAGACGCGGGGGTAGAGGCGCCGAGGTTTAAGCCGTCCTGGCGAACGCGGGCGCTGCTGTGGCTGGCTGCGCGGCTCGGTGTGGATGCGGTGCTTCCATCTCTGGCTATGACCGAAGATACCGGGATCAGCGGCTATTCTCAGCAGCCGGATGCGCGGGAAATGATCGCTACCGAACATTCTCATGCACGGATCCTTCGGCAGATCAGCAGGACTTCCCGAGGCGGAGTGGAGGGAGGCGCGCTTGCGAAGCTGGAGGGAAGGCATCGTGCGGCGGGAGGGAACGCGCTGCGCGCGGCAGTGCTTGGCGCGAGCGATGGCCTGCTTTCCAACTTTAACCTTATAATGGGGGTAGCCGGAGCACAGCTCTCAAGCCGCGCTATCCTGTTGACAGGCTCAGCGGGACTGCTTGCAGGTGCGATTTCAATGGCGCTCGGCGAATGGATCTCCGTTCAAAGCTCGCGCGAACTCTATATGAAACAGCTCAGTACCGAACGTGAGGAAATCGAGACTGTTCCCGAAGAGGAGATCGAGGAGCTTGTTCTGATCTACCAGGCAAGAGGGTTAGATGAACAATCCGCGCGGATGCTGGCAACCCAGATCATGGGCAACCCATCGAACGCGCTCGAAACGCTCGCGCGTGATGAGCTCGGGATCGATCCGCGCGAGCTTGGCGGTTCCGCATGGGAGGCGGCGATAATGTCATTCCTGCTGTTCGCCGCGGGAGCGATCGTGCCTCTTATCGCTTATATGTTCCTGAACGGGACCACGGCGGTAATTATAAGCGCTGTTATGAGCGCATTTGCGCTATTCGGGATCGGAGCGGCGATCACACTGTTTACCGGGCGCTCGGTGTGGTATTCAGGGACCCGGCAGGTAGTATTCGGCCTCACGGCAGCCGCGATTACTTTTGGAGTTGGTAGAATTATAGGTGTGAACGTTAGAGGATAAGGAGAGATCGGAATGGACTTCAGCGAACTGATTACGAAACGTTACAGCGTGAGATCTTATAAATCGGATCCGGTGGAAGATGATAAGCTGCATAAGGTGCTCGAAGCGGCTCGGATCGCGCCGACAGCCGCAAACCGGCAGCCCCTGCGGTTCATCGTCATTCACACCAAAGGTCGAGAAGATGAGCTCAAGCGGATATATAAAGCTCCATGGTTCACGCAGCCACCGATAGTTATCTGCGCGTGTGCTATAAAATCACAAGCCTGGGTGCGTTCGTGGGACGATAAGAACCACGCGGATATAGATGTAACCATCGCCACCGATCACCTGATCCTGGAAGCGGCAAATCAGGGCTTCGGCACCTGCTGGATCGGCGCGTTCGACCCAACCGCCGCGCGCGAAGTCCTTGGAATACCCGAGGATGTAGACCCTGTCTTTTTCACTCCACTAGGCTACCCGGCCGATCAACCAACCGAAAAGAAGCGTAAACCTCTGGATGAACTGGTGCGGTATGAGAGATGGGAAGCTGCCAGGGATAGCTGATAGCTGTCAGCTATCAGTGATATCACAGGTGTGGTGTTTCGGATTTGAGGGTTGGAGAACAGAGTTATCACATAACCCACTATGCCCCAACCCAACCCGGAAATCCCGAAACCAATGCCACTGCAGATGAAAGAGGTGCGGGTTACAAACCCGCTCATACCCGGTCCGGGATTGCAAATCCCGGACCATCGTACTTTGCAACTATCGCAGACCGACCATCAAATCATCAAACCATCCAACCATCAGACCGTCCCCGACCCCAAGACCCCTAGACGCAGGACCACCCGCCATTAGACCTTAACCTTTTGCCTGGGCAGCGAGGGGCGATTGCGGGGAAACAGAGGAGACTTGATCAGCCGCATCGACGCCAGCCGGTAGGTGAGAGCAGTCCCAAGGCAGCCGAAGCCATACTTCACACTCCGCTTGAAATTGATCGACGAGGCTTCTTCGAAGTACTTCGCCGGGCAGCTTATCTCGGCTATCGTGTAATCATACCAGAGTATCTGGGCAAGCACCTGGTTATCGAACACGAAATCATCCGAATTAACATCCAGCGGAAGACTTTCGAGCAGTTCGCGCGAAAAAGCCCGATAACCGGTGTGGTATTCCGAGAGCTTCGCGCTCATCAAAATGTTCTCGGCAAGCGTGAGGAAACGGTTCGAGATATACTTCCACCCCGGCATTCCCTCTCGCATCGCGCGTCCACCCAGGATTCTCGATCCAATCACACACGGATACAGATCGTTACCTATAAGGCTTACCATAGCCGGGATCAGCTTGGGCGTATATTGATAATCAGGATGAACCATCACCACGATATCCGCGCCCTGCTCCAGCGCGATCTTGTAGCAGCTCTTCTGATTAGCGCCGTAGCCCATGTTTTTCGGATGGCTGTGGACTACGGTATGCGGCAGCGTCCTGGCGATAGCGACGGTGTTATCGCGGCTGTAATCGTCGACCACTATCACGAGATCGACCACTCCCTGGTCCATTACCTCATCATAAGTTCGCTGAAGGGTCTGTGCCGCATTATAGGCGGGCATAACCACAACGACTTTTTTCCCTTGAAACATGGCTTACCTCACGCATTCGCGATGAACGCTACTTCGCCTTCGTCTGTATTGCTTCGGCATCTTCCAGGGTTTGATTTATCGAATCATCATCAGGTTTAAGCCTGTGCGCGATCCTGAGCTGCTTGACACCCTCAACAATATCTCCATCTTTAACAAGCGCATTACCGTAGGCGAGATGAGAATCCGCATCATCAGGAGCGAGCCGGACAGCCACAGCCAGATGCTTGCGGCCTTCGATGGTATCTCCCCGCGCGAGCAGGAGCTCTCCGAGATTATACTGAGCTTCCGATCTCCCGGGATCGATCTTCACCGACTCACGGATATGCTCAAAAGCTTTCTCCGTCTCGCCCTCCACCGCAAGCGATACACCGAGCTGATAATGCGCAACCGCATTGTTCCGCGTCACCTCAACGGCATGACCGAAGAGGGCGAAATCATCTCGCCAGTAACCTACCTGGATGTATGCCAATATCATCAATACAGCTATTATAATCCCTGCCATTGCTCCAAGCGCCGCGGCCTTGGGCTTGTCGGGCTTGCCTTTCAATATAACATCAGGCGCCAGGCAGGATACCATAATGAAGATTCCGATGAGCGGCACGTATGTATATCTATCCGCCATCGCCTGCTCCCCAACCTGGACGATTCCAATAACCGGAAGAAGTGTAACCAAATACCAGAGCCAGCCAAACGTAATGTAAGGCCTTATTCTAGCAATACGGATCGCAAACCAGGTAAATACAAAGAGCAGGACCGCGCACCCGACCACTTCCAGCACAGGCAGATTCCTGCCCGGATGCGGATAGAAGAAAGCGAGGTTCTTCGGCCAAAGCATCTTTTCCAGATAGCGCATGCAGCTCACTACGGCGTTCGCGAGCCGAACCCCCATCGGATATTCGGCGAAAGTGGTAACAGCCCCACCCCGCTTCTGGGCAAGAAACGTGATGATCCCGACCGCGATGGATAGCGCGAACATCGGTATCTTCTCTTTGAAAAGCTCGCCGATGCTCTTGCCTCGAACGGCCTTATCTCCGGTCCAGCCGGCAAGACGGCGCAGCGGCCAGAAATCGAGAAGCAGAAGCACGATCGGCAGCGTCACCAGCATCGACTTCGCCATCAATCCTAGCGCAAACGCAGCAATAACGAGCATATATCTCGCAGCCGTGGATTTGCGCGTATATGCAATATACGCGAGGATCGCCAGCAACATAAAGAACGTGCTTAGCACATCCTTGCGCTCAGCCACCCACGCGACCGATTCTACATGCAGAGGGTGCAGCGCGAATAGCGCCGCCGCGAACGCGCTTCGCCATCGAAGCGAAGTAAGCGAATAAAGGACACCGAATAGCAGAAGCGTGTTCAGGATGTGCAGAACAAGATTCGTCTGATGATATACCGAAGCGCTCTCGTCCGCCCCACCTTCACCCGAGGAAAATGACGTGATCTCGTGATCGATCATAAAAGACACCCACGTGAGCGGCATCCAGTTGTAATCGTATTTACCAGTGAACGCCCATTCAATGCTCGATCCCGTAAGGCCGGATTTTATGTGGTCGTTATCAATCACGTAGAAGTTGTCGTCGTAGTGGGTGAACGGGAACTGAGTGACCCTGGAGTAAACGACAAGGGTCAGGAAGATGAGCATGCAATAGATGGGATAATGTCGCTTTATGTTTTCGACCATTCCTGCGTTTTTGGCTCCTGGCGAAAAGCATAGTTCAGTCAGCGAAAACAAACTCCGCTGCTGGTTCTATCATACCATACTTTTAAGTTGGTAGCTCAATAGCTGAGATAGAGCGCTCATTCAACATTGAGCATTTTTCACCAGTAAAACTAGCTGCTGTCAGGGCAGCGGGCGCGGAGACAGCGGGTTTCATAATCGTGGAGCCTGCGGCGGAGTTCTTTTACGGCATCGGGACGTCCGGCGGCAAGAGTCAGTTTGAGGGCTTTTTTTTCAGCGTTTGCAGCTTGATCGTAGCGACCGCCGGAAGCATAAGCGGCAGCCAGGGTATCGAGAAGCAGGGGCTCCTTTTCGTGTGTAACATTGCAGGTTATCAGTGCAAGCCGAACAGCCTCCTCAGGATTACGATACTTCGGATCCCGTTGGGTAGCGTATATCCATGCAAGGTTGTTGGCGGCATCCCAACGTTTTGGGTTGAGCCGGATAGCCTCGCGGTAATTCGCAATAGCCTGGGGAAGATCACCACGTTCCTCGAGGATCGAGCCGAGGTGGAAGTAAGCTGAAGCATCTCTGGATCCGAGAGCAAGCGCGCTCGAATAATGCATAGCGGCTTCATCAGGTTTACGCAGCTTGAGCAGGACATCACCAAGATCGACATGCGCCTGCACCAGCGTAGGATCGGCCCTGAGAGCAGCGGAGAAATGATCGGCGGCATCTCTGAGCTTGCCCTGCTGAACAAGCAGCGTTCCAAAGCCATAATGAGCCCTTGGGTGATCGGGTTTAAGCTGGAGAGCTTTTATGTAATGCGCCGTAGCTTCATCAGGTTTATGAAGCATATCCATAGCTGCTCCCGCGTTCGCATGCGCTTCGACATCGTTCTGGTTAATTTCCAGCGCCCTGTTGAAATGGCGCAGGGCTTCACGGACATTCCCCTGCTCGGCGAGCGCAAAGCCATAGTTATCATGAGCCACGTAGCTCTCCGCCACATCGATAGCATGCGAGAACAGCGACAGGCTGCTGCGCCAGTATCCGACCTGCCTGTATGTGCCTGCCGCCATCGCCAGGATAACAACGCCCACAAGGCATGACGCGGCGGTCCGCATCGCCGGAACCCGCGAAATATGGAGATCGGATACAGCCCATACCACGGCAATAAATAATCCCACAAGAGGAATATACGCATACCGATCAGCCATCGCCTGCCCGCCCACCTGCACCAGCCCAATCACCGGCAGGAGCGTAATCGTATACCATGCGATACCCACCGCAATATAAGGCGCCTTGCGCCTCAAACGCACCGCCACAAGTATAAACAGGGTAAATAGAACGGCGGACCCCAGTACCTGCAGCGAAGATAGTGTATTGCCGGGATGAGGATAATATACCGCCAGCTTTAACGGCAGGAGCATCTTCCACACATAACCGGCATAACCGGCGAGGGCGTTAGCCACTCGAACACCCGGGCCGAATGCTTCAAATGAGACAACGGCGCCCCCGCTCCTCTGCGCATAAAAAGTAGCGATTCCCGAACCGAGCGAGAGCGCCAGCAGGGGAATCTTTTCGATAATCAGCCTGCGCCATATTCTTGAAGGTTTCTTTTCAAAAAGATACCGTCGCAGCGGCCAATAATCGAGGAGCAGAAGCACGATCGGCAGCGTCACTACCATCGGCTTCGACATCAGCCCCAACACAAGCGAAATGGCAACAACCGCATAACGCTTCATATTCGGGCGCTCGGTGTAGCGGATATACGCAAGTATCGTAAACATCCAGAAGAACGTGCTTAATACATCCTTGCGCTCAGCCACCCATGCGACTGATTCCACATGCAGTGGATGCAGCGCAAACAGCGTCGCGACAGCCGCGCTCCTCCACACCGCTCCAGTCATTCTCATAAGAAGCAGGAAAAGAAGCACTGTGCTCGCCAGGTGAAGCAGAAGATTCGTCACATGGTGACCAGCAGGGTTATTTTTGTAAAGAGCCCAGTCGGTCATGTGCGAGAGCCAGGTCAACGGATGCCAGTTCTGTGCATAGGTGGAAGTCAGAGCCCAGCGGAGAGACGAAACGGAGATTCCGGACTGAATGTAGGGGTTGTGGGTAACGTAAACGTCATCGTCGAAGTTCACGAATCCGCAAGCCGCAACCCGCCAGTACGCGGCAGCGGTCAAACTGACCAGTAAACTGATAAGTAAGATGCGCGCCGCGATGGGCACACGGGCCTTCATCAGAATATTTTCTCCGGGCACGAGGTACTTGGTTTCCCGGATTGAATACCCCCAACCCGCTCATATTAAACAGGCAGGCTTTAAGAATGGGGAATTACGAATATTCTTACAGTCGGAGTCTGATCCAGGTTGATACTTCGGCGCCTTTCGCAGACTTACGGCAGCTGTCGGCTGAGGAAATGCATGCGCCGAAGTGTATAAACTGCAACTAAACCTTAATTCCGCTCGAAAATTATAACGGGACAATCCGGGTCTTCTACATATTCGGACTCTTTGCCCCAGGTGTATGATGTGAGTGCCGAATCTTCCATATCAACACTGACAATGCCGACCCGGTGATAGTATTTGCCGATATATGCCTGTGACCACTTCACCATTTTAGTGTTGGGATGCGGGGTAGCAACCCACGATGAAGTAAGCGCCACGAATATCGCATATTTTGGCCGTGCTGATTGTATCTCCTCGATCATCTCACGCTGCATCCGTGGAGTATATTTGCCGGGATCAGTAACGGAATATGCATAAATATAACCGGTAGCGGAGTGTCTTCCGGAATAGAAAAATATCTGGGGCTCCGAGCCAAAGATCGCGATGGTATCGCTGGGAGTGGTATGCTGCCTGATGTATTTTGCGATCTCGATCGATTCGGGAAACGGGTTCGCGCCATAACAAACCCGAGATATCTTGTTACTACTCATCTCGAACAGGTAAGCTTCCTGCTGCATTACTGAGACAAAAAGCGCCACACAAAACAGCGCTACCGGGACCACACGCCACAATATCGGCAAGTTCTTGTTATAAATCAAGCGGTGGAGCGCACTTGTGGCAATACCGATAAGAAGCGCCACCACCGGCAGCACCTGAACAAAATAATGCCCCCTGAAACACAATCCTGGGCAGATAGCGGCAAACGAGAAGATCAACAAGCCATACGTAAATGCCGCTCGCGAGCGCGACTGCTTATCCCACAACGGCGCAAACAGTCCCACCGCTCCGAGTATCCACAGCATAAAGCTCGGAGATACAATTGGAGCAAAGCTATCCCAAAATATACTCGGCGCCATCGAAAGGGGTATTCCGGAGCCGTAAACCTTGGCGTAGTCAACGGTCCAGAACCAGAATCGCGGAAAGACACCCGCCGCCCACATAGCGATGAAAGTAATGACCAGCGGCAGCGCAACTCCCGCAATAAGCAATGCGAGCCCTGCAGCGCAGCTCCTCAACTTAACAGGCCGAGACCTCAGCTCAGTCCAAAGGAGATAAAAACCGGCGAAAACAGCAAAAAAAACGCCAGGCTGCTTCATAAGAGTGGCAATTCCTAACAATATTCCACTCCATAAGAGCAGTTTGGGGCGGTTTGAATCACGAGCTTTCAACAGGAGGAGCAGCCCACCGAGAGCAAACACCATGACAAAATGAGTCGCATGCCCGGCAAAGCCTAAAATCCCCTGCCCCACGGAAAGGAGAGTATAACTTACAGCCGCAACGGCCCCGGTGAACGGATCATACAACCGACGGACCAGAAGAAAGAGAATAATAATAGCGGCAACATTCACACAAAGCAAACCGAGGTGGATACCCATAATCGACTGACCGAACAGCGCCATGATAGCGGCATAAGCGGCATAGATCCCGGGGAATTTAAGATTATAGGCGAGCTTGTAAGGGGGGATGCCATGCAGCATCAGCTGGCCCATATATGCGAACTCGCCCTCATCGCGTTCGAGCGGTACCCGCAGCAGCCTTATCCTAACAATCGTGATAAACAGAATGCTGAGCAGCACCGGAATCCATGGGCGAAGCGATCTCGGTTCTGTGAGTTTTCCATTTTTCGGCTTACCCATCGTGCAGGTTTCCTCCATGACCTGTCGATCAACTCATCATTACAGATACATCATAACATGTTTTCAAAATCATGCTCGGTGAAAGCAAGAGCATTCCTGAATAAACTCACATCATACCATTCAATCAAGCGCTCGCGCCGCTCCTGATACTCATCACCTGAACCTGTGGAAGATCATGACATGATCTGCCGTGGTATCGGTCCGAAACTTGTGCGCCCAGGGAGTCTCCCGGTTCTGATATTCCGTGTCGGGGCTATCGAGTTCTATACGCTCATATCGATTTCGATCTACGTGTAGAGCAATATATTTTCCGACCGCCATGTCCGATGGTCCGAGCGGATGCCTCCTGATAATTATCCACTGGGCATTTGCGGCAGGAGAAAGATCTTCGCCGGTGAGGCCTCCTAATACTCTCATCTTCGTATAGAACTTCAGCGGAAGGTCCTCATAAGTGATCACAACAAGGTCACCCGGTTTTCCACTGCTGTTGAGGAACCGAACAATGCCGTCGATCGGCCCTTCATAACGGTGCGTCAGCTCATAGCCGAAATCCAGCACTGGTCCTATGGTATACGCCACCAGCAGGATCAGAGCCACGCCCGCGGCTAAGTGCGTAAGCCTTGCTAACCGCTCCGCAATCAACGCGATAAGGCAGCAGCTAAGGGGAATCAGCGGGCATAGATATCTAAAGAAAATACCTGCGGACGACATATAGAGCAGGCTGATAATAAGCACCGCCGATACAATCAGCAGCAGCAGAATTCCCTGCAGCGTCCACCTATCCATAAGCCGTATGCGCTTGTGGCGCGCCCAGACGCCGACCCCGGCTGCGACAACGAGCAAATACCAGGGAAATAGAGACATCCTGAGCATCGTGGATATTTCTAAAATGGCAGGCCTCTGATTCGGGAAGTGTTTTCTCGCCGCGACTCGGGCGACTCTCTCGATATTAGAGGTCCAGATCAACCAGGGAGCCGTAAACACCACGGTAACGAGCGATGCGAGCAGAAGGGGGATAATCCTGTCCCTCCGGCATATTATGCAGTGAACCCCCACGGATGCGATTATGACCATATACTGCAGGACGCTGGTGTGGAACAGCAGTATCGCCGAAACGGCATAATAAGTGGGAGCATATCGCTTACGCTGCAGCAGGCATAGATATGCGTGCAGAGCGAGGACTGTAAATAATGCCTCAGGCGCATAATACCTGCACTGCCGCGAAAGGAGCAGAAAAGGCACCGACAGCGTCAGCATCAGAGCAGCCATCACCGCCGCGCGCCTGCCCTGCCACAGCGCAAGAGCAAGGAAATAAACGGCGATCACAGTCCCTATTCCACATAACGCAAAGGGAAGCCTGGCAATGAATGTGCTTGTGCCGAATAATGCAAAAAAACCAGACAGTAAGTAAAACGGAAACCAGGGGTGCCATTTGTAAACACCGTCCCTGTCATACTCGGCGCCGAGTTCCTGCGAAAAGGAGTTTTTATCATCGTGCCCCATGGGAACCCAATGGGTGAGCAGAGTTCTCGAAACCAGCGCGGTTTGAGCTTCATCCTGCCACATCATGCCGGAGCTGAGATTTGTCAGGAGGAATATGCAGGTTAAAAGTACGATCGGGATCAGGGGCCAATGCAGCGATAAAAAACTATTTTGCCGGATCTTGCCTGACATCTTTTATATCGACCCTCGAACAGGAGCGGAGTTATGCAAGCGGAGAGGGCCGGATCTGACCCGGCCCTCGCGTGTTAACTAAGCATCAGCTACAAACTGGGCGATCATATCCCCGACCTCACTGGTCGAATAGCCCATCTTGCCGGCGCTCATGCTCTTGAGCTTGGTACCGGTAGCTTTGGCGATAGCCTTATCGATGAGATCAGCAGCCTTGTCCTCACCCAGGGTCTCCAGCAGCATCTGGAGAGCGCCGATAGCCGCGAGCGGGTTGATGATATTCATGCCCGTATACTTTGGCGCGGAGCCGCCGATCGGCTCGAACATCGAAACGCCCTGCGGGTTGATGTTACCACCCGCCGCAATTCCCATTCCGCCCTGGGTCATAGCGCCGAGGTCGGTTATGATATCGCCGAATATGTTATCGGTTACGATAACATCGAACCACTCCGGGTTCTTGACCATCCACATAGTGGTCGCATCCACGTGGGCGTAATCAGGCTTAATATCGGGATATTCCTTTGCGACTTCGTAGAAAGCCCTCTCCCACAGATCGAACGCGAAGGTAAGGACGTTGGTCTTACCGACGAGTGTAAGTTTTTTCTCTTTACCATGCTTGCGGCAATAGTCGAAAGCGAATCGGATGCATCTCTCGACGCCCTTGCGGGTATTGATCGACTCCTGCACCGCGACTTCATCAGGTGTGCCTTTCTTCAGGACGCCGCCCGCTCCCACATACAGGCCTTCGGTGTTCTCGCGGACCACCACGTAATTGATTTCATCTGGTCCCTTATCCTTGAGTGGAGTATCGACCCCCGGATAAAGCTTCACAGGGCGCAGATTCACATACTGATCGAGCTCGAAGCGCAGCCTGAGGAGAATCCCCTTTTCCAGGATGCCGGGCTTTACATCGGGATGTCCGATAGCGCCCAGATAAATCGCGTCATATTTTCTAAGCTCATCGACCGCCGATTCCGGCAGAATCTCGCCGGTCCGCAGGTAGCGATCGCCACCAAAATCGTAATCAACGGTCTCATACTTAAACCCGGTCTTCTTGCTTGCGGCATCGAGGACCTTCAAGCCTTCTCTGACGACTTCAGGGCCGGTTCCATCGCCGCCGATTACCGCTATCTTATACATGTTCTATTATCTCCTCCTAAAGATCATTTCTCAGCAATAACGCTTATAGATCATCTTGACACTTCTTCTTAAGCTGCCGGTAATCCTTCACCGCAAGCCAATTGCCGCGGGCAGGAGAAGGGAGAATGCTTAATTATAGATTTTGAATGTTGAATAGGCTGCGGGTGGAGATCTGTGGCGGTAACAGGCACCATAGAGATAGCCGATAGTGACCCGCAGGGCTGCGAGGGGCCCGAAGCATACGCTATAAACATTCACCCACAGCCCGTTCACCATTCAAAATATAACATTGAGAATTAATCCCGAGGATACGCTCAGCCTTTACGCAGCTATTCATGGAACCACAGGCAGGCTGATTACGTCAAATGGATCGAAGCGGTTTAGAATAGGAAAGAATAAATTGGCGGCTTTGTTGAAGTCACACGAAGGATTCTGATTACAAACGTAGAAGACTACTCAGGTAACAAACAAGTTGCCGCTATATTATCAAATTACGGCTTCGGCTTCTGAGCGCCACTTGCTCAACGCACGATGCAAAAACCGCGTATCCCATAGCATAAACGCAGGGATCTGTGTGTACGAAGCACCTGATGCTTGAGCCTGGCGGCGCCCAGTAACTGCCTGGGGGGCAAAAGGGCCAGCCGGATATCTTTAGGGAGCACACCTTGACGAAGTCGGCACTCTTGATTGAGATGATCGACCTGTTGCGCAACCGTCCGGGAATCACAATCGTTGAACTGGCAGCAAGCCTCGGTAGATCGGAACGCACTATCTACAGATGGATGAACGAGCTTACGCTCGATCTACGCGCTCCGATATATTGTAACGATGGAGGATATTATCTACTGAGCGATGCGGTGAACTCCAAATCGGGTCTTACACCGGAAGAGCTCCTTGTCGTTAGGATGAGCCTGAAATCATCACCGTTCACTGATGGCTCACCTATGAAAAAGCAGGCGGATTCAGCCTGGCAGAAAATCAAGGGCAGCAGTTCATCAGAAAAACTGTGGAACGCGGGAAATATGGCCGGGAATTACTCCGTCCATATCACGATGCCTTCCAGCAACCTCGAACCAAAACTGGTAGAGACTATCGATAACGCGGTAACCCTTCATCACAGGCTGAATGTTGTTTACAGGTCACAGAAGAGCAACAAGATCAAAAATTATACAGTCGACCCATACGCTATAGTCTTTCGACGCCACAGCTGGTATATCATAGGCTTTTGCCATGAACATGACAAAGTGATTCAATTCAAGCTGGCAAGGTTTAAGAGCGCTGTAGATACGCTGGTCGAGTTCGACCCACCCGCCGATTTTTCCGTGGAGGAATATTTCGAATCGAGCTGGGAGGCGTGGGCTAGTGATGAGCTCGTGAAAGTGAAAATCAGGTTTTCACCTGAAGTCGCCGAGATGATCGCGGAGGCGAAGCGTCATCCGACCCAGGTAATCACCCCCGAGCCCGGTGGTAGCGTCATCTACGAAGTCACGGTTGCGGGGATCGAAGAGATTGCTATCTGGGTGATGGGCTTCGGTAAAGACGCCGAGGTGCTCGAACCGGAGTCACTGAGGAATTATGTCCTGGACCACGCACTGGGGATTATCGCACGCTACAGCAAAACTGCCGACTCCGCAAATAATCCGGTTGATCATAACAGATAAAAAATGCCGGCAGGTTCTCTGCCTGCCGGCATTTTCCTCGCCGAATCGGTTACGGCACGTGCGGAGTGTGAGCTGGCTTTGCCGGCCCCCACGACGCGTTCGGCGTCAGATACCCCCTATCAGTGAACATCTTAATGTCCGACATCTGATAGTTGGCGTTTATCGCCTGGAGCATCTGGACCAGAGTCGCGCAGTCCGGAAGACCATACCAACTCGGCGGGTCGCCGCCAAGCACCCGGTTGGCGATATCTAGTACCTGCCCGACTGTCTTCCCCTTAAAGAGTCCCTCCTTAAGCGTATAGAGCTCGAGGTCGTAACCCGGGGTTCTCGGCATCAGACGCATATCGTTATAGGCGACATTCATCGTGAGCGCGACAACCTCGCCCGCCAGGACTCCCGCGGAGGTAGTGGTCGGATCGGTGTAGTTGAACGAAAGCTTCCCGCAGGGACCTGTCTGCGGCAGGAAGCTGACCAGTCTCGTAATGCTGCCGGTGGTGCTGCCGAAGGCAAGGTGATACCTGTTTGTAGTGACCCCGCCGGCGATGAGCGTGTTCTTATAAGGCGTTCCATAGAACGTGAAGTTGGCGAAGGCGATGGGGAACCTGTTGTAGACCATACCACCGGGGATTCCCAAGGTATTAGGATCCGACAGATTCTTCCAGTCCTGTTGAGTAAGAGTAACGGGCAAGAAGCACTTTGTCCCACCCTTTGCCAGGCAGAAGGTCACCTTGATATCGGCTCCGCAATCGATCTGGAGTTCCACGGTGACGGTGCCATCTTCATTAGTGGTAGTCGTCACATTGCACTGCGGAATGCCTTCGACTGTGACTGTCCAGTGATAATCCGCGCTGGGCAGCGCCGGTGAAGTAAGCCTGTAGAAGACTCCCGAATTAGCCTGGGTAGACCTGATGCCCTGCGGCTCATTAGCGAGCGCGCCCACTATGAAGGTCCCACAATCGGCGCAAGGTGTCGAATTGCCGGCAGGCCACGCGGAGACGACTCCGTTGACCACCTTCTCCACCTTCACAACCGGATTCTGGAGCAGGGCAAGCGAATCGGTGCAGATCGTTCCCCATATCCTGCCGAGGCATGTGTTGTAGAAGTTATTGCCGCCAAAGGTCTGATTCGGCGCTGTCGGCGGCTGGGTGAATGTCAACAGCAGGTCACCGGGCGTTGCGCAGTCCATATCGCTCTGGCCGTTGGGATGCCAGGTTGTTGTTGCCAGGGTAGGCTCGTAGCCACCTGGCTGTGCTGTCAGCAATGGCTTACAGAGAGGACAAACAGTGTCCTCACTGGGATGCGGTACATCCGGCGCCTGAGGAATCGCCTCGACCACGGTATAGTTCGCGGACCACGGCACATTATCGAAGTGGTAGTAACCGTTCGAATCAGTTACCGCTGTCCCGATGACGTTGTTGTTCTTATCGTGCAGAACGATAGTAACCCCTGCCTGACCCTGCTGATTCAATGGATCATTGAGGTCGGTCACCAGGCAGCCGAACGTACCTGAAGGAGGCTGAGAACAGCCAAAGCACCACGGCCAGGGCTGAACATCCAGATACTTATGGCCGGTGATGGTGATTGTGGGCTGCCAGTTACCCACCTTGATCGAGCCGTTGTCGCATGCGACCATGGTCACATTGAACGGATTAGTCGTGCCCTGCGGAGTCGTCTTAACCCAGGACTGACCAGCCGGATACACATCCTCGATCGTCCATGATCCCGCGGGCCCTGATATGACATCGGTGCATCCATCAGCGCCGGTCGTGTAAGTGACTGATTGGCTCGCTCCGGGCTTGGTGACCTTGAACTGCCAACCGGTGAGGTAAGGTTCTCCGGTCTCCTGCGTGCCGTTGCCGTTCAGGTCATTGAACTTGCAGATCTTGAACGTAGCCGGCTGCCAATTGCCGAATGTCAGGGTCTGAGCCCCACAGTTAGTTATATTGATATTTTGAGAATTGCCGGTAGTCGGAACCCACGGACATGTTCCCTGCGGCGGTTGCGGAATGACCTCAGTCACCTTATAGCTGCCGACAGGCAGGGTGCAGGGGTCGGTGCTTCCGCCGGATTTAGTGGTGACTGTCTTGATCAGCACACCATTCTGCTCTATCTTGAAGTCCCAACCCGCAAGGCCGGTTTCACCGTTATCCTTGACACCGTCACCATCGAGGTCATTGAACTTGGTAATGGTCAGGGCGCCGGTCTGTTGATTGCCGACATTCACTATGCCATTATCGCAAGCGACCATATTCATGGTGAACGGATTGGTCGAGCCCTGAGGTCCTGTCTTCACCCAGCAAGTCCCCTGAGGGATCATATCTTCGATAGTCCAGTTCCCCGCTGGTCCCGTGATGGCTGAAGTCTTGCCATTCGAGGCGGTAGTATAGACAGTCGCAGTGCCGCCGGGAGGCGTCACCTTGAATTGCCAGTTAGCAACAGTCGTCTCACCGGTGTCCATCGTGCCGTTACCATTCAGATCATTGAACTTGCAGAGCGTGAACGTAGCAGGCTGCCAGTTACCGATTTTAATATCGGGATTGCTGCAGGCCGCCAGAGCAACGGTGAATGGGTTGGTCGAACCCTGCGGAGTCGTTTTAATCCAGCAGGTACCGGAAGTAGTCGGAATCACATCCTGAACTGAGTAATTGCCGACAGGACCGGTGATGTAAGTCGTATAGCCGTTGGCATCCGTAGTAAGAGTTGTCACCGTGCCACCGGGTGGCGTCACCTTGATCTGCCAGTTAGGAATCGCCGGCTCGCCGGTGTCCTGCGTGCCATTACCGTTAAGGTCATTGAACTTGTAGAACCTGACGGTAGCGGGCTGCCAGTTACCAATGCTGATATTAGTGGTGCTGCATGCGGTGACAGTGGTTGTGATCGGATTGGCATTTCCTTGAGGTCCGGTCTTAACCCAGCAGGAACCCGTCGGTATCGTCTCCTCCACCTTATACTGATCCGGAGGGAGAGTGAATGTTATGCAGCCGTTGGATCCGGTCGTCCCTGTGGTTACCTGGGTCCCATCCATCTTTCGGATGATAATCGTCCACCCCGAAAGCCCGCCTTCGCCGCTATCCTGGGTGCCGTTGCCGTTCAGGTCGTTGAACTTGCAGACAGTAAGAGTGCCTGCCTGCCAGTTACCGATCGAGACATTATTGTTGCAATTCGCAACGGTGAACGGGAACGGGTTGGTCGAGCCTTGAGGACCCGTTTTAACCCAGCAGGCTCCGCTGCCGGTCGGGATCGTCTCCTCGATCTTATACGAATCAGCGGGCAGGAGGAACTTAACGCATCCACCGGAGTCGGTTGTCCCGGTTGCGACCTGGGTTCCATCCGTCTTTCGGATGATGATCGTCCAGCCCGAAAGCCCACCTTCACCGGTCTCCTGGGTGCCGTTGCCGTTAAGGTCGTTGAACTTGCAGACTTTCAGCACCGGCAGGACTATGATACCGACCTGCGCGATATCTTCCTCGGTTTTTGTACACCAGTTGGTAAGGAGCGTCAACTTGGCGTACCAGCAGCCTGGAGTTGCACAGGAAGGCACTGTCCAGGTGTAGGTCGTCGTGGCGCAGCTCAGGGTCTGAGTCTGACTGGCCATCGGCTGGCCAGTGGAGGGGTCGATGAATTCGAGCTTGTATCCCGTACAGGTGGTGCCGAGAGTAGTGCTCCAATCGAGTTTAACAGTATAGGTCCCATCATTACCGACCGCATCAGGCGGTGATGGATCGCGGGACAGGCAAATGCCCCGCGACGTTGCGGCAGCAGGCAGGACTGCGCCGAGAACGAGCATGAGCACACACAGAACTGTTGCGAGCGTTCTTAGAGATCGCAATGTCGTCTCTCCCTTCCTAGTAATTGAGCTGATCTGGTGCAAATACCAACGGGGATAAGAGCAATCTGAAAGAGGCAAGTAATTGGACTTGGTTCGCCTGGCCGACTGGTAGACATATACCCAGCGTTCTCATTGCGCAAACAGACAGCAATACAATTACCTTATAGCAAGTAATCTTGTCGAGCTGCAGTCACCACATATGAGGACTTAAAGGAATGATGCTTTATGGGAGAAATAGATAGCAGGGGATAAAATGATTGCTGTTAATTTTCTAGCCCAAAACCTTCACCGCTAGAATAGCGACATCGTCTTTTAGCTTTCCGCCGGAGAAATCGAGCGCGGTCTGGTAGATGTGTCTTGCAACACCACCGCTGGTGGTCGAATCACACGTTAACAGCTCATTTACCAGGCGCTCGGAGCCGAGGATCATGCGATCCTTGCGCGCTTCGCTGATGCCGTCGGTGTAAAGAAGGAGAATGCTACCCGGCTCGAGGGTCAATCTTCCCTCGGTATAACCAATATCGATCCCGAGTCCAACCGCAGGACCGGTGGAATCGAGAGCGGAATAGGCGCCCCTGGAGCAGTAGAACGGCGGTTCGTGCCCGGCGTTCGCATAGACAAGTTCCCCTGTCTGCTGATCGAACATGCCGACGAATATCGTGATGAACGTCTCGGTGCCGGTATGCTCCGAGACCGCCTTATCCAGAAGCCGTAGAGCCTCCGCGGGAGAATGACCTTCAGCGATATAAGCGCGGAGAGCATACTTGGCCATAGCGGTGTGGACCGCCGCGGCAAGCCCTTTGCCCGACACATCTCCAATAATTACCGCAATCCTGCCGCCAGGCAGATCAATCACATCGTAGAAATCTCCTCCAACCAGGGCCTCGTCCATAGCCGGCTCATAAACATGAGCTATATCGACCTTACCCGTCGTTATCTTCGCCGGATTCAAGATCGACCGCTGCAACACATCGGCGATGTGGCTCTCTCGCTCGTAGCTGATAGCGTTGTGCATTGCAACAGCCGCATGCAACGCGAACGCTTCGAGGAGATTCATGTCGCCTTCATCAAAGGCATCTTTACTGTGAGAATAGATCGCGACAACCCCCAGGGCTTCATTTTCATAGATCATCGGAGCCACGACCACGGCGCGCAGGCAATCGTCGTGAGTATAATCGCACTCCACCCAGCCCATGCTTTCTAGGTCATTATAAAGCACGCTGGTCGCCTGCTCAATCGCCTCTTTACCGACCTTCAGGGTCAGGTCAACAGGCCGGTGTGCCTCGTGGCATCCGCCTTTCCGAGCCGCTACCTGCGCAATATCCCCCCGCTTATCCAGCGAAATAACAATCGAGCAGTCCGCATGAAGCATATCGACCGCAAGCTCGGAAATCTGCTCCAGCGCCTCTTCAACCTGCAGGCTCGAAGAAAGAGCCGCACCGATGCGCGAAAACGATCGCTCGATCTCCTTCCTGTGCTCTCGCGCATCGGTATAGAGCATCTGGAGCTCCTCCTTAGCCTCCGAAAGCTGCGTATAAGGAGCCCTGATCGAGGAAACGAACAGCGCGCTTAATATCAGGTAATATGATACGGATTTAAACAGGTGCCCGAGCAGATTTACAGGATCATAAGGGCTGCCGTACAGAGTGAAAGCGAGCTCGGCGAATATAGTAATTAGCAGCGCGCTTCGAAGCGGCCTGACCGCCCACTGATCCCATTCGCGCCTTTTGGAGATCAGCACGAACGCGCCCGCATAAAACGCGATAATCAGGTATTCCAACCCGATTTTCAGCGGGGTAAGCATTCCCCTGGTCGCATCATATAATATGTCTCCCGAGATAGGCTGGAAATGTGTAATCAGCGTGCAAACACCGATCACCAGCGCCATAGCAATCGCCAGGAGAGGCGTGGGACTGAACCACCGGCTTTTTGAACGGGTAGATACAAAGGATGCGGTAAAAAGTCCGATGCTGGATACCAGTCTTGCCATCGTCCAATAAGCCGCGGCTTTGCCTGGGGTGTTCATTCCAATGAAATCGGGCATACCCTTGTAGCTGAGGGTATGCAATAGATCGATCGTTCCGGTTGCGAAGAAAACAACACTTATGAATAAATCTTTGGTGTTGCCGGTCTGCCGGAAACCGCTCAGACCGACCGCGAACACCGCGAAGCTCACAACCAGGCTGATGAACTCCAGAAGAGTATGCAGGGGTAAATAATCAGCAGTCGGAATAACATAACCAAGCAGCTTTAACCAGTCGCTTATGCCGATCAGGAGCGCACAGCCGATGATCACCCACAGGTAGGTGTTCCCGAGGATGGATAATGGAGTTTTGATCGATTCCTGGCTCGTGTTCATATCAATTTCAGTCATAGTTCAGCAGTTCGGTGTGCGTTCTTCGACAACATCGCAAAATTAACAAATACAGTCTATCATGGTGAGTTCATCCTTTCAAGAATAGGCTCATAGTGTCTCCAGCATGCCCGCCATCGATAGCCTGATTTTGCTATAATATCTTTCGAATAAACCTCCCTGTTCGAGGCGCAGCTATAAGGGGAGAAATTCTTAATTTTGAATACTTGCACTGTGCTAGTCTGATGAACATTGTACTGATAAGTGGTGATACTTGATAGGCGGCGATCTCCGAATCGCCACCTCAGCGCCAATTGAAGGTCTGTGATCAGCGGGAAAATCCGTTCCGCCAAAGCTCTCTGCAAGCGTGAAGTGGGAACAGATTTCCCGCAAAGGTCGGACCGGAGACAGATTCTCAGGCCCATCACAATTGGCTTTGGGGTAGGGATTCGGAGATCCCGACCCATCAGTACCTAAAGATACTATCAAACACGATCAGGCTACCGCACCCATGCCTATTCAAAATTCTTAGTTTCTCAGCAAACGAAAGGGTTGGACTATGGATGATCTGAAACTGTTTTCAGGAACCGCTAACCCGGAATTGTCGCGGAAAATCGCCGAGCAGCTCGGGATCGAAGTCGGCGACATGACCGCCACCCGCTTTTCCGACGGTGAAGTTCACATTCAGGTAAATCAGAGCGTGCGTGGTGACGACGTTTTTATCGTACAGTCGTGCCCGGCACCGGTTAACGAGAACCTGATGGAACTCCTCATCATGATCGATGCGTTCAGGCGAGCATCGGTGCGGAGGATAACCGTCGTAATGCCCTACTACTGCTACGCGCGCCAGGATAAGAAAGTGAAGCCGCGGGAGCCGGTAACCGCGAAGCTGGTTGCGGACCTGCTTACAACCGCCGGAGCTAACCGCGTCCTGACAATCGACCTGCACGCGGGACAGATAGTCGGTTTCTTCGACATCCCGGTCGATCATCTGTATGCAGGTCCGATAATCGCCGATTATGTGGCTGATAACATCGCGCTCGATAACGCGGTGGTCGTATCGCCGGATGTCGGAGGGGTAACGCGCGCGCGAGCGCTGGCTGAGGTACTCGGCGCTCCGATAGCAATTATTGCAAAAAGAAGGCCTGAACCAAATAAGAGCGAAGTAATGGAAGTGATCGGTGATGTAAAAGGACGAACAGCGATCCTTTTCGATGATATGATCGATACCGGTGGCTCGATCCTTAACGGAGTCAATGCGCTGCTGGAACGGGGAGCGGCGGAAGTCTACGCGGCATGCACGCACGGTGTGCTCTCCGGCGGTGCTCCCGAAAAGCTGATCGCGTCGCCGCTAAAAAAAGTCATTATAACGGACACTATTCCGCTTCCCGAAGAGAAGAGAAACCACAAGATCGTAGTGGTTTCGGTGGCGGAGCTGCTGGCTGATGCAATCCAGCGGATCCACAGCGAAGCAAGCGTCAGTGAGATATTTAATAAAGTTTGGAAGGGTCAATCGTGAGAATGATAGTAGGCCTGGGTAATCCGGGCAGAGATTACGCGCATACCAGGCATAATGTCGGGTTCGATATACTCGATATTTTCGCGAAAAAGCGCAAGGTGCGGATACTGAGCCGCCAGTCGAGAGCGTTGGTGGGGAGCTTCGACCACTACGGCGAGCAGATCCTCCTCGTAAAACCGCAGACATTTATGAACGAGAGCGGACAGGCGGTAGGCGACCTCGCGCGCAAGCACAAGATGAACCCGGAAGACATCCTGGTGATCTACGATGACCTCGACCTCCCGCTCGGAAAGATCAGAATAAGGCCACAGGGCTCATCGGGTGGGCACAAAGGGATGAAATCGATCATCTCGCACATTCACTCGGACGCATTCCCCCGGATAAGAGTCGGAATCGGGCGCAACGGCGAAGCAATCGACCATGTCCTCTCCCGCTTCAATCGTAAAGAGCGCGAGATAATGGATGTAACACTCCAGCGAGCCGCGGATGCGCTGGATATGATCCTCGAAGATGGAATCGAGGCGGCGATGAACACGTTTAACCGGGCGGAGGAGTAGCTGAGGACTAGCATGGACAGCCGCCGGCGCTATCTCGAAACAATCCTTTTCGGTAAACCCGACCGGATACCGTTTTCGCCGGGTGGCCCGAGGGAATCGACTCTGAAGGCCTGGCACGAGCAGGGGCTGCCGGAGGGAGTGGACTGGTTCGCGCACATTCGGGAGCTGATCGGAATTGAGCCGGTAGAGCCGGGCGGGCCAGGGGTGTGGATCCGGCATACGATGATCCCGGAGTTCGAGGAGAAGGTGATCGAGGAGCGGGAGGATTCGCTCGTCGTTCAGGACTGGAAAGGCAACATCTGCGAGATTTCCAACCAATTCGATGTCACATATCTGCGTTCGGCAAGGGACTTCACAACACGTAAATGGATCAAATGCCCGGTGGAGAACTGGGATGACTGGGAGCGGATGAAAGCCCGATATGATCCGAATGATCCCTCGCGGATTCCCGAGAACATCGAGGAGCTCGGCTGGCAGATCAAGGACCGGTCCTGGGTGGTGCGAATCCCGCTGCACGGCCCGTTCTGGCAGCTAAGGGAGTGGCTGGGATTCGAGGGGCTTTGCATGATGTTTATTGACGACCATGACCTCGTGCGCGATATGATCAGCTTCTGGACTGATTATATCTCCACTCTGCTTATGAAGGTGCTGCCGCATGTGAATGTGGACTGCGTGCATATCTCCGAAGATATGGCTTATAAACAGAAAGCGATGATTTCACCTGAAATGACGCGGGAATTCCTCAGCCCGTGCTACAGGCAGTGGAACGAGATCATCAAGGCGAGCGGTGTGCCTGTATACGATGTCGATTCGGATGGATTCATCGAGGAGCTTATCCCTATCTGGATAGAATGCGGTATAAACGCATGTGATCCGATGGAGGTCGCGGCGGGTAATGATATATGCGAATTGAGGCGGATGTTCGGGAACCGGATGGCTTTCTCGGGCGGAGTGGATAAACGTGCAATAGCAAAAGGCGGACAGACGATCCGCGATGAGATCGCGCGGATAGAACCCGTCATAAAAAACGGCGGCTTCATCCCCGCCTGCGACCACGGCATCCCACCCGACATCGGCTGGAAAGAAATGATAGAATATTGCAGCCTGCTAGCCAAGGCAACAGGTTGGAAGTAGCTACAGGAGGAAAGAGTGTCAAACCATTTCAGGAATCTACCAATAGCGATAAACGCGGAGAACCTTAAGCCGAATGTGACCAGGGAAATGGTCGCCGCGAGGCATGATAAGATTGAGCTCGTGGATAAAGAGCTTCGATCCGGAAATTGCCCCGGATGCGATTTCACCGGCTGGGTGAAGCCCGGTGAAATCCTTGCGCCGGAGGAACTCGCGCGCCTCAGAAAATGCGCGGAGCGGCTGCGAGACGAGACCGATGTCATGCTCGTTATCGGGATCGGCGGCTCATATCTTGGAGCCCGCGCGGTGATCGAGGCGCTCGCGGACGATCCCGAGAAAGTCGTCTACGCAGGTCAGAATATCTCCGCTCATTATATGACCCGGCTGCGCAAGCAGCTCGAGGGCAAGCGCGTGGCGATCAACGTTGTATCGAAATCCGGGACCACCACCGAACCCGCACTAGCGTTCCGCGTGATGAAAGACATCGTCGGCTGCGATGTGGCGAAGAGCTGCATAGTCGCCACAACCGACGCCAATAAGGGCGCGCTCCTGCAGCTTGCCCGCAAGGAAGGCTACGAGACTTTCGTGGTGCCGGATGACATCGGCGGCCGATACTCTGTTCTTTCCGCCGTCGGTCTGCTGCCGATCGCTTACGCCGGAATAGACATCGACGCCTTGATCGCCGGCGCGAAGAAGTGCGCGGAGCTCTGCGCGAACACCGATCCGCTCACAAACCCGGCTTATTTCTACGCCGCGGCGCGCAATGTACTCTATTCGCAGGGATTCTCGATCGAGATGTTCGCATCGTTCGAACCGAGGCTCCATTACCTGGCGGAATGGTGGAAGCAGCTCTACGGCGAGAGCGAGGGCAAGGAGAACATGGCGCTCTTCCCGGCTTCAGTCGATTTCACCACCGATCTTCACTCCATGGGCCAGTATATCCAGGAAGGACGCCGCATGCTCGCGGAGACTTTCCTTATCGTGGATGAAGGTGAACCGTCGCTCACAGTCCCAAAGTGGGAAGATGATTCAGATGGCCTCAACTACCTCGCCGGCCGCGAAGTCAGCTATGTCAATAACAAAGCCTACGAGGCAACCGCGACCGCGCACCGCGCCGGCGGCGTGCCGAATATGACTATCCACATTCAAAAGCTCGACGCCCAAACCCTCGGCGCACTCATCTATTTCTTCGAGATCGCCTGCGGAATAAGCGGCTTGCTGCTGGGCGTGAACCCGTTCAATCAGCCGGGTGTGGAAGCTTACAAGAAGGTCATGTTCGAGCTCCTCGGCAAGCCGGGCTATGAAAAGCCGGCAGGCGCGGGGAAAGAACCTGAGTATATCGCTTTCTGAGTTGGTAAGTTGAAAGAGTGGGGATTCTCGGATCTCTACTCTTTAATACAACCTATTGACTTTCGCATAATGATGTGACGTACTGGCGGTTCGGATCGAGCACGAAACCTTCTGCTAGGTTGTCACTACATTACCTGAAAGTCAATAAAACTCCCCCGCCCCAGGTGCGGGCGCCGGAGGGATTGTCCTTGGGCGCCTGGTACGCCACTCACCGATGCGCGCTATGATCCATCTTCTTAGCCACCGCGCAAGGAAGAATATCGCGATCAATACAGGGATCCAGATAGGCGAGAGCCACAATACCATATATGCGGCGGTTACACCTCTGTGCATCACTCCGAAGAACACGCTTTTGGATCGGCTCGATGCGTATGCGTTCCAATTTTGCCAATTGAATGTGTGACTGAGCTCAGGCTCGAACAGCGACACCTGCACGAGGCTCCGCTGTGATCTGCGTTCAAGGTCCAATCGATCCTGCTGCGCTTTAGCTATTTCAGCCCTTGTTTGATATAACCTGTATTGAACGAAGAGGATATCCGACCCACGCATTCTCCTGGGCCGATGGAGGAAATCGAGGAGTTCAGTTTCATTCTGACGCAGGATATCCGCTTTTCGCTGCAGGCTTTCATACTGCGATGTCTGATCGGTGGTTTGCACATTCTGGCTATACAGCTTGCCTATCCCCTGCAGATGGTTCATTAATCTATTAAGGCATGGCGCGCTCACTTCCAGGGTGATATTGCCGTGGTTTTGCCCTATATAGTTGGTCTCGCTGCATTCGTCCCTCAGTGTCGCCCCACATTCACGCGCGACATCGAGTATCTTCGCCCGATCAGCCTTATACTCCCTGACTTTTAGAACAATATATCCGCTGCGAACTACCAGCCGGCTGTAGCCACCCGGCGCCTGTTCCGGCTGGGTTACGGCTGAAGTCTGCGCAGCGCATACACAAGGCGCAAGCATGAGTAGAATTGCAATCGATACAAGTCTTTTCATCGCTGTTACCAACCCCCATGTTTTTATTATTGAGACGCAGCAAGGACGCTATACTTCTTTCCCACCATAAACATTCGATCTCTGACTCCCTTGACAGTCAACCCATCTGAGTGCTAATATCCAATTGAAGCGCGTCCTTGCCGTGCGGCAGTCCGGCCGAGAGGTGCTGAGATGAAAGATTTACCAATTACCCCTATAGATCAGCGAAAACAGGTTATACTCAAGGCGATCATTACCGACTACGTTCGCACCGCCGAACCTGTCGGATCGCATACGCTCGTGGAACGCTACCAGCTCGGAGTGAAGTCCGCGACTATCCGCAACGAAATGGCGGAGCTCTCCGAACTCGGCTACCTCCAACAGCCGCACACGTCAGCCGGACGTATACCCTCCGATCTCGGTTACCGCTTCTACGTCGACCGTTTGATGGAGCTCGCCGGCTTATCGAGCACCGAAGCCGCGAATGCCAGGAACAAGCTCACCACCCGCTCGAGCGAGATGGATATCATACTTGAACAGACCTGCCGGATCCTCTCCGATATCGCGCGATACGCATCCGTAGCGACTCACCCCGTCGTTAAAGACGCATCGATCAGCCATGTGAGCGTCGCTTATGTGGGAAAGAACAAGCTGCTCGCGGTGGTGGTACTGGATAACGGGCGCGTTATACACGAACTCCAGGAGCTCTCTCCCGAATCTCGCAGACCCGATGCCGTTACCGCAATAAACTACCTCACGCGGCATCTGGTCGGATGCACGCTCGAATCTCTGAGCACTATGGAAATCCCCGAAGACGCGGCGGATATGAGCGAGCTGATCGGCAAGATCTTGAGGTTCCTGCGTTTGGAGATAGAATCGATCGAAGAGACCGATGTCCATCTCGAAGGCGCGAGCTATATAGTGCAGCAGCCGGAGTTCAAAGATATTCACAGGCTGGAAGCCGTGCTCTCGGTCCTCGAACAGCGCAGCGCTCTTTATAAGCTCTTCTCCGCCGTCTATCTCGGGCCCGAGGTGACGGTTATCATCGGCTCCGAAAACCCCCTGAGCGAAATGCGCGACTGCAGCTTCGTCGGCGCCAGGTACAGGGTCGCGGGAAGAATCGCCGGCACGATCGGTGTGCTGGGTCCTACGCGGATGGATTACAGGCGCGCGGTGAGTGCGGTCGAGTTTATGGCAAAGAATCTGGGCAATCTTCTAACAGCGCTCAGTCTGGCTTAACAATTCTCATTAAAACTCTTACTTGATCACATAGCCACACCATGTAAAATACGTCAACGCCTGCTTGGTACTATATCAAATACCAGGAGAATGTGACGATGAACTTGCGCGCACTCGGTGTTGTTATACTGATCTTATATGCATGCCCTGCCAGGCACAAAAGATCATCATGATCCCGATAAAGGAGCCTCTACGCCAATTATCGACCCGCTCCGGATCTTCATTTCGCACAAAAAGTAACCTACGAAACCTGGCACACTCCCCTCAAGACCATTCTCGCCGATTTCTCCAAATCTACAGGCGTGACCCTGAATGCAGGTTATAATCAGCAGGGCTGGCAGGTTCACGACCGCAAGGTGAACATCATCGTCAAAGACATCGCCCGCTCCGTTCTCGATCCTGCCCCAATCGACCCAGCAGCTCTACCTCGATGCTCTCCAGAAAAATTTTGATTTCAACAAAGTCGTGCGCCGCTCTAAGCCCATGCCGGCTGATCTGGCTGTTGAGGTGCAAAACGGGGTTTTTCAAATGGAAATCATTCCTCGACCTTATGAATATGTCGCGCGAGATCAACTGGTGTCATTCGGCGGATAATTTCAAGCGCGGAGACGGCGGCTGTCGAATCAGGAGGTAATCCTGACCCGGTATATCCGCAATTTTATCCTAAGCTGGAATCCGCGGCAAAAAAGAATGCGAAGGATTATGAGTATTACCTGATGTTCGATCCGGTTATAGAGCATACTGACGAGCCCACATACGCCTGCAATACCAGGCTGTGCTGAAAGCGACTGCCGAAGCGACCTCGATGAACATTGTTTCTGATAGCTTTGCAGTAGTGCTCAATTATTTCCAGCCGAACGCAAAAGAACAGGAGATGGTAAACTTTTTCGACACCATCGCAGTCGCTTATGACTGCAACTGAGAAAAGCACGATTCGACTCTCGAGCTGCACCGTAGAGACTGGTTCAAGATGCGTTCTTCACAAATCCCCGATGAATGGGTGAATAAATGGTGCGATGAACTTAACAAGACAGGCACCCTTTCGCTCGATTATTATGCGCAGATCGTGATTCTTACCGATGAACAGCGTGAGGAAAACATAGACAGCGATGCAGTCCTTAATAGTATTGTCGGAGTCTGGTGGGGGATATTAAACAACCAGGGGCTTCTACACTTCTATCTTAAGCTTGACTCTACCGAACGCGCACTTCTCTTCTCGGATACCGGCCTCGACGCCCACATGCTCAACCAAACCCAGCGGCAGCTCTATACAGAGATGTTCCATAACGGCAGCCGATGGACGTGGGGCGCCTAAGCTTTCGCCGACCCCGGAGCTACGGCGGTAATTAAAGGATCCACCGGGACAGCAAAAGACGGGCATCTAATCTACAAGTTCAAGGTCAGTCTGGAAACAGGGAATAGCCCGAAGACGGACGAATGGACTGTAAACATGCCCAGGATCGAGATGCCAGAACCCAATCCATCATTACCACCAGCATCAAAGCCATAGATAGCTGCGATATCAGCTGATAACGGGTGGTGCGGGAGGAATCGGCTCGCCGGGTTCCGCGTTATCCCAGAAGTAACGGAGCTTTCTAAGGCTCATGCGAAGGTAATCATCGTCATCGCCGAAGACTTCGATGGTTATCGTGTCATCGTAGCCGGTGTTCTTGATCAACCGCACAATCTGCAGCCAGTTTATGTTCCCCACCCCAAGCGGCAGGTGGAGATCATCGTGCCCTCCGCGATTATCCGACACGTGGACGTGCCCGAGCCTGTGACCGAAATTTGCGAGAAGTTCTTCTGCGCGATTGTAGGGGGTATCGAGATTCGCATGGCCCACATCGAGGAGTAGCTTCACATTGGATACGGCTTCTATGATCGGCTTGAGCTGCGCGACCCGGCTGAAACCAGGCATATTTTCCACCAGCAGCACTATTCCGTGTTTCTCAGCAAGGTCGGCAAGCCGCGCGACCGCATCGGTGTTCTGCGCGATGATCCATTCTTCATCGCGGAGGGGGGCGCGGGTGTGCGGGTGAATATTCAGCTTCTCCACACCAAGGTCTTCAGCCACCCTGATGCACCTTTCCAGCTCCTTGATCGCCAGTTCCCTGAATTCGGGGAAAGGCGAAGCAAGCGGCAGATACCACGCCGTATGCCCCACCGCGAACATCCCCAGCTTTTCGAGACAGTTCACCACCTTATCGGCCTTGAACGTCGCCGAATAGGTTTCTTCGGGTTCAAGAGTTAAGTCGATGAAATCGAAGCCAAGCTCGGAAAATGAGTTGATCTCTTCGATCACATCAATCATCGGATTGTTCATCGCGCCATACCGCATAGATATCAGCCCTCTGGTGTAACCAAGGATCGAGCAAATGCTCCCTGCCCACCACTTCCGGTGGATTCGCCAAGTATTTCCTATACCGCCTGATTAGCTCTTCGCGCACATTACCGGGTATGCAATTTATCGAATCAGGATGCTGCCAATCGAAAACAGCGATAAATCCCTGCAAAAGCAGCCAATGATCGCCTAAAAGGTCCAACAGCCGTTCCCAGTCCAGGTTCCGGCACTGGGCATGCACGATTCTCATAATATCCGGCCAATCGCACCGGTGCCGGTTAATTACAAAGACTTTTACCCAGGCCAATTCTTCGAGCGGCAGGAAACACATATCCAGCCCAAGAAATTTACCCCGTCCCGCGCGATCGAACCAATCTCGCGTGATATAGTTTGCGAGGTTCGCAAACCGCCATATCACGTCGAAAATGACCCCGCGTTTACCGGAGTGGTAAATCCACTGCCTGTCTCCCGGAGCCTGTTCGCCAAGGTCCTTGAACCCGACCAAATCCAGCGCCTTAGCCGCCTGCGGAACATCCTCATGGACGACATAGACGTCGATGTCGTGCGTGTTGCGCCACCAGTTGGTGTAGTGGTAGACGGCAAACGCCCCACCCACCATGAATTGCACGCCCGCGTCGGTCAGCGCATTCATAGCCTCGATGTATAACTCGCGATCTTCAAACTCAAATAAGTCGTTCATATGCGTTATTACACTCATACCCTGGCTTTCTATCTCAAAAACGGGAACTTGGGGCAGAGGTCTGAAGTATCTACGTCTATAAGAGTATATTGATCAGTTCTATTACGCGTGGACGATACATCGTCCGCATGACGACCTTTGCAGGGGGTTCCGTGTGTTAAACAGAGTCAAATCGCAGCGGTTAATTATCATCGTAGCGGTCATCGTCAGCGTTCTTGCGCTGGCATTTGCAGCAGTGGCAAAGAGACCGGCCAAATATGTCGGCAGCGATCAGTGCGTAAGCTGCCACACCGATACGCACCCGGCGCTTGTTAAAGCACAGGCCAAAACAGCGCACCGGGCAGCTATGGTAGATGTGGCGAAAAAGCCCGACGCAATCGTAGCGAAGTTTGATGACGATTCACCTATCAAAAAATCGGACATCAAATACGTCCTGGGCCTGGGTAAAACCTATCAGAACTACCTGGATAAAGACCTGAAAGTGCTGCCTGCAAGGTGGGACACCAAAAATCAGAAGTGGGTCCCGCAGGAAGCGGTCGACGGCGCCACGCAGTGCGTGGGCTGCCACACAACCAACTTCGACCCCGATACCAAGACATGGACCGAACTTGGAGTAGGATGCGAATCCTGCCACGGACCCGGTGCGGCTCATGCCGACAGCATGGAGCCCAAGGATATTAACAGCCTTCGCAACCTCGACGCAAAGAAGCAGAACATGGTCTGCGGGCAATGCCACTCCACGGGAACCGACCCAAGCGGCAAATACGCATTCTCGGTAACTTATATACCGGGCGACGACCTCGATAAGCACTTCACGCTCAAGGCTCCGACCGGCTCGGTGCTGAACACTGAGTATAACGACTTCATCACCAGCAAGCACGCCGAAGGTGGAATGAAGTGCACGACCTGCCATGATACCCATGGAGACAAGGCTAAAGCGGAGCACCAGCTCAGGCAGCCCATAAACGACCAGTGCCTCGGCTGTCATTCAGCGACTATCGAGAGCCTTGCAAAGCACGCTCCCAAAGCCGCTGCGGACGCCACCTGCGCCTCATGCCACATGGAGCACAATTCGCATAAGTTCCAGAAGGGAAGCTGACGGCTGGATGATTTGATGGTTTGATGTTGATGGTCCGGGATTTGCAATCCCGGACCAGGTATGAGCGGGTTTATAACCCGCATAAATTCACTGACGATCAAGTACCATAATGCTTTTTGAATCGCGGATGCCGCGGATAGGGGCAGATGGTACGGATGGATGTACATCTATCAACCCAACCCGGAAATCTGAAACGTACGCTTCTGCATACTGGATTCCCGCCTTCGCGGGAATGACAGTACTTACTGCCTGTGATGATAAAAATTACCTGCAATATCACTGATGGCTGGCAGCTGAAAGCTGACAGCTAAAAAAGACTAATTTGCGTTCTAAACGCAGAACTATTAAAATAACACCTGCATAGGAATCATCAGGATGGTGACCGGCTTAGCTGTTTTCGGCTGTAGTCTCGTGTGCCGGTTGCCCGTGACCCCATAATCAAGGATGAATACTTATGACACGAGTAACAAGATACCTGGCCCTACTCGTTCTCCCATACGTTCTCCTCTCCGGCGCGTTCGCTGATTCGACACCGGCAAGGATCATGCTTGGCGCCAGCGAGGCACCCCTTGCTCCGGCTGCGATCTTCGACGGCAATCACGTTCTCGCTCCGCTCGGCATCTTTAAGGTGCTCGGCGCAAGCTACACCGAATCATCGGATGGAGACAAAGTCAGCGTGACTACGGCGGGAGGTCAGACAGGGGATATCCCGACGACCGAAATCAACGATACCAAAATGGTCCCTATGGACAAGGTTACGAGCCTTGTCGGGGCTGATTACGTATGGGACGGAGATAGGCACACCCTTAAGCTTCTCGCGCACCTTACTTCGGTCGAATTCGACAACAATACTCTCAGAGTAAATTGCTCATACCCCGTTCCAAGCTCCGTAATATACTGGGACGGTAAGGTGATACTCGATATTCCGGGCACGAAGATCGCCACCGATGCAAAAGAGGTCTTCATCGGCACCTCAACAGTCTTAAAGGCGAGGCTTGGCGAACCTACGGCCACGAGTTCGAGGGTAGTGCTGGACCTGGCGAAAAGCACCGGCTACAAGCTCGTTACTTCAGGTCCTTCCGCCCAGATAGAACTCCAGGTGGGAGATGGCATCGGTCAACCGGCGCCGGCGGCCAAGTCCGCACCCACGCCCAGGCCAAAGCAGCCCGCGGTGCCACCATTCACTATAACAGGCATCTCCGTCGATACGGCAAACGACGATGCGTTCGACGTGATAATCCGCACCACGAACAGGGGCAACATCGGCGCGGATTTGGCGATATTACCGCCGGAAATAGTGCTGAATCTGCCGGGAGGAAAACTCGACGATTCGGTAACCGATGTTACCGGATCACACCCCAATCTAAAATCGGCGACGATCTCGAAAGCCAGCGGCAGTGTTTCCGGTATCAGACTTACGCTAAGACTCGCGCGGCCGATGGCTTATGGGGTAGAAATAAAGAATAATGAGATCAACGTTCACGTGCGGCCACCGGATCGCTCCGGCGGGCTGCTCGCGGACAAATTCATAGTGGTTGACCCCGGTCATGGCGGCAGCCAGAAAGGCGCTCAAGCCGGAGGATGCAACGAGAAAGACGTTAACTTCAAAATTGCGAAGGCTGTCAAGGCTGCTCTCGAAGCAGAAGGCGCGAAAGTTATGCTCACACGAGACAGAGATGAAGACATCGGTCTCTCCGCCCGCTCAGAGGTCGCGATCGATAACAAAGCCGATTTCTTTATTGCTGTTCATTGCAATTCCAGTGGAGCTTCGGACAGCGTGACCGGAATCGAAACGTATTATCACATGCAGGAGCCCAGCCCTAAGGTGCTTGCTTACGCCGTTCATGCGGGAGTTTGCGCATCGACGGGTATGTGTGACCGCAGACCCCGCAGCGACCGGTCACTCTATATGTCGGGGCTTGCAGTACTTAGAAGGCTTGAAAATTCGGGAATACCAGGAATACTCGTAGAGTGCGGGTACATTGATAACTCCTCCGACCGGGCTAAACTGCTTACAAAAGATTATCAGGATAAGTTGGCGGCAGGGATAGTGGCGGGCTTGAGAGCCTACGTCGAAGGCACACCTATACAAACTGAGGCAAACTGATGGGTAAGAGAAGAAAGAGATCTACTGGCGCTAGCGGTCTTCTGATATTAGTGCTGCTCGTGGTGGGCGCGGTCGCGGCTGGGGCTTACTATCTGTCCGTTGGACTCCGTAGCGAGATGGTTGCCCCCAAAGCCAAACCGATAGTCACAGTTACCCCTCGACCGGTAGTCCCTGTACCGGTAGGGCGCAGCGTGAAGCTCTACCTGCCAAAAGAGAGCCGGAAGGGTATGTATCTGGCTCCTGTGACTAGAACGGCTTCGTCTAAAGGTGATATACTGGATGCAGCTATGCAGTTACTCCTCGCGACTAACGAGGAAGACGGCATTTATGCGAACCTTATACCCAAGGACACAAAACTGCTTTCCCCGGTGCGGGTGAAGGATGGCATCGCGGTTGTTAACCTGAGCAAGGAGTTTAAAGATAATTTCTCGGGCGGATCGGATCAGGAAGCCCTGACATTAAACTCCATCGTCCACACGCTCGTTTCTAACAGTGAGGGGAAAGTAAAAAGTGTACGAATACTGATAGAAGGAGAGCAGGCTGAAACGCTGGGTGGACATTTTGAGCTTACCGACCCCATTACCGCGGATTCCACTCTGCTTAAGCCGAAATAGTTGAAGTGACATTCCCGATAGGCGTGTTTGATTCCGGCCTGGGAGGGCTAAGTGTTGCCGCCGAGATTCTTCGACGGCTTCCGAACGAGAGGATTGTTTATTTAGCCGACAACGCCCACGTTCCCTACGGCGAGCGTCCCCTGGAGGAGATCCAGGAGTTTGCCCTGGGCATTGTGGGCTTTCTTATCGAGAAAGGCGCGAAGGCCGTGGTTATGGCTTGTAATATGTCGAGCGCGGCCGCGCTTGAGATATCGCAGGAATACTACCCGAATGTGCCGATCATTGGCGTAATCGATCCCGGCGCGACAGCGGCGGTAAAAGTCTCGAATAGAAAGCCCATAGGAGTCCTGGCGACCACGGGCACCACCAGGAGCGAAGCTTATGTCAGATCGGTCGCGCGGCTCGATCCCACGATACGCGTGGTAGGACAGGCATGTCCCAGGTTCGTGCCTCTGGTAGAATCCGGACAGGCTGAAAGCGAAGAAGCCGAAGCGGCTGCGTGCACGTATGTAGCCCCGCTCCTCGGCGAAGGATGCAGGACGATCGTCCTGGGATGCACTCATTATCCATTCCTGAGAAAAGTTATACAGACTGCGGCAGGAGACGGGGTGAGTATTGTCGATCCGGCAGAGGAAACCGCCCGGGCGCTTGAGAATATATTAAATGAACGGCAGCTCGCCAGCGGTGAATTGAATGGGCCCCACATATTCTATACCAGCGGCGAAACCGACAGCTTCGCAGCCATCGGAAGCGCGTTCCTTGGCAGAGAGATCGAAGCAGTTGAACATGTTGAATGGGGAGTGGATATAGCTTTAGTAAGCCGAGACCTGCAATCCCGAACCTGATCATCGTTTAAATAAGCCGGAATATTCTTTTCGCGTCTTCGCGATTAATAAGACAGGAGACCACCATGATTCGCCTCGACGGTCGCGCGAACGATCAACTGAGACCGATTAAAATAACCCGCAATTTTATGAAATACCCTGAGGGAAGCTGTCTCATCGAGATGGGTGACACCAAGGTCATCTGCTCAGCCTCGATAGAAGAGAAAGTCCCTCCATTCCTCAAAGGATCCGGGCAGGGCTGGGTGACGGCTGAATATGGCATGCTGCCTCGATCATGCGAGACAAGGACCCAGCGCGATTCCGCTATGGGCCGAGTGAACGGAAGAAGCCAGGAGATACAGCGGCTGGTGGGCCGGGCGATAAGGTCGGTGACCGACCTCAACGCATTCGGCGAGCGCACGATCTGGCTGGACTGCGACGTGCTGCAGGCTGATGGCGGAACACGCACTGCATCGGTCACGGGCGCATTTATCGCCTTCGTTGACGCGTGCGCGTTTATGAAAAAGGACGGGCTCGTTAAGAAAATGCCTTTCACCGACCTCATAGCGGCGATCAGCGTCGGGGTCGTAATGAGCGAGGAGCTTCTCGACCTCAACTATAAAGAAGACTCCAATGCACAGGTCGATATGAATGTCATTATGACCGCGGCGGGAAGGATCGTGGAGATACAGACCACCGCCGAAGGGGCGCCGTTCACCCGCAACCGCTTCAACAATCTTCTCGATCTCGCGCAGAAAGGCATCGGCGAGATCATTACGACTGTGAAGAAGACTCTGTCGGACGTATTGTGAGAAGACTCGTCATAGCAACAAAGAACGAAGGTAAGGCCAGGGAAATCCGCGAGATCCTGGCCGATTTGCCGTACGAGGTGGTCTCGCTTAAGGACTACCCCGACGCTCCCGAAGTAGAGGAAACCGGAACCACGTTCGCCGATAACGCGATCCTTAAGGCGGAAGCTTACGCAAAATACACCGGTGAACTCACCCTCGCCGATGATTCCGGGCTCGAAGTCGATGCGCTCGGTGGGGCGCCGGGAGTCTATTCCAGCCGCTTCGCCCCTACCGACCCCGAACGCATAGCAAAGCTCCTCGAACTGATGAGGGATGTGCCGGATGAGAAACGCACGGCGAGGTTCAGGTGCGTGATAGCAATCGCGGAACCCGGTGGGAAAGTAACGACGCGCGAGGGAACCGTGGAAGGCGTTATTGCCCACGAGCCCAGGGGTAATAAGGGTTTCGGTTACGATCCCGTCTTTTACGTTACCGAACTGAAAAAGGGCTTTGCGGAGCTCGATTCGGCGGAAAAGAACGCAATTTCACACCGGGGAAGAGCGCTTAATAAGATGAAGGAATTGCTTTATACTCACTCCGGTTGTGCTGAATGAAATAGAGTTCCCGCCGCCTAACGCCCTCCTGCCACTCACTGAACGCAACTATTACAAACCCACAACCATTGCAATAATACACAGTGAGTGCTACCCTATTGGTTGAACAAAATCAGCCTGGAATTACGAAGGAGCTTTCCTTCAGACTACTTATATGGGAGACGATCAATGAAAAAAGCTTTGTTTGCCTGGGGTGGATGGGAAGGACACGAGCCTAAGCAGACCACCGAGCGAGTCTCCGCTGCACTTGCGGAGGCGGGATTCGACGTTACCATCTCTGATACATTGGATCCGTTCAAAGATGTAGATCAGGTAAAATCTTATGACCTGATTGTACCCTGCTTCACGATGAGCAAAATCGAAGGCAATCAGTGGGCGGGAATGGAGCAGGCAGTGCGCAGTGGAGTCGGGTTTGGTGGCTGGCACGGCGGCGCGGGCGATGCGTTCCGTGACAATACCGGTTATCAGTTCATGGTCGGCGGCCAGTGGGTAGCGCATCCGGGCGGAGTTATCGATTATGAAGTTAAGCTGCTCAGTTACACCAACGATCCGGTTATTGCGGGTCTCGATGATTTCAAGATGCATTCAGAGCAGTATTATATGCACGTAGACCCCTCAAATATCACGCTTGCGGTTTCAATGTTCGAGGGTATCGATGCGCCGTGGATTAGGGGATGCATTATGCCCGCAGTGTGGAAGCGAATGTATGGCGCGGGCAAGGTGTTTTATTCCTCCCTCGGCCACGTAGCCGCCGACTTCGACGTGCCGGAAGTATTGGAGATTATGAAGAGAGGATTGATTTGGGCAGCAAGATAGCAAATGGCTGACAGTAGGAGAGGAAGCGCTTGCGAGACTTTAAGAGTCTAAAAGTTTAGGAATCGTGGCATGAACACTCTCGTGACTGCTACGCAGCACCTCTCGCAGCCCTGCGGCCCGCTGCCGATCAAGGACTGTCGTGTTCGCCACGAAGGGAACGAAAATGGCAAAAAACGCCATTTTCGAAGGAGAAGAGTCATGGACTCACAAGTCAGATTCAGCGATCAAGTTGCTCAATTCCTCCAGATTGCGATGGGATCAGCATGCGAGCTCGAATATCATCTTTTACTTGCACATGATTTTGAGTTCATCAGCGATCATGATTAAAAACCTATTGTAACTGACTTAAGTGAAGTCAAACGAATGCTTACAGCGTTAATACAGAAAGTAAAAGAATGAACTCTGCACTTGCAGAGATGGAAAGCTGACAGATGAAAGCTGTCAGCTGATAACTTCTCATAAGGAGATTGGACCTTGAAGACTACAAAAGTAGGCATAATCGGTACTGGTAACATCAGCGGGATTTACTTCCAGGCCGGGAAGACATTCGATATATTAGATATCGTCGGATGCGCGGATCTGCTTGCGGATCGGGCGGCTGCGAAAGCCGAGGAGCATGGTTGCAAGGCATATAAATCAGTCGAAGAGATGCTCGAGGATCCGGACATCGAGATTATCATGAATCTCACTATCCCGAAAGCGCATGCGGAAGTCGCATTCAAAGCGCTCGAAGCCGGGAAGTGCGTTCATAACGAAAAGCCGCTCGCAATCACCCGCGAAGACGGCAAAAAGATGCTGGAAATGGCTAAGGCGAAGGGTCTCCGCGTTGGAGGAGCGCCGGATACATTTATGGGCGGCGGAATCCAGACCTGCATCAAGCTAATCGATGACGGCTGGATCGGTGAACCAATCGGAGCTACGGCGTTCATGATGTGCCACGGCCATGAGAGCTGGCACCCCGATCCCGAGTTTTACTACAAGGTCGGCGGTGGCCCGATGTTCGATATGGGACCATATTACCTCACCGCGCTCATCGCCCTGATGGGTCCTGTAAAGAGGGTAACCGGCTCGACCCGCATCACATTCCCTGAAAGAACCATCACCAGCCAGCCGAAGTATGGCACGAAGGTTGTGGTGGATGTGCCGACTCACGTAGCGGGCATCATGGATTTCGCCAACGGCGCGATTGGAACAATCATCACCAGCTTCGATGTGTGGGCGGCTGAGCTCCCGAGGATCGAGATCTATGGAACTCTCGGCACCTTGAGCGTTCCCGATCCCAACGGCTTCGGTGGACCTGTCCGCATCAGAAGAGCCGGCGCGGGCGAATGGAGCACGGTTCCTCTTTCCCATGGCTATGCCGATAACAGCCGCGGAATCGGCGTTGCGGATATGGCTTATGCGCTTCGCTCGGGCAGGCAGCATCGCACGAATGGTGAGCTCGCTTACCACGTGCTCGATATTATGCATGCGTTCCACGATGCATCCGATCAGGGTAAGCACATTGAGCTTCAGAGCACCTGTGCTCGACCTGCCCCGCTCCCCGTCGGCCTGCGCCACGGGCTGTTGGATGAATAATCAAGTCTTCAGTATACAGCTAACCAGATATTGATCATTTGGTATTGACTATACAACCAACCATAACCGGTGTTTCGGGAATTTATTCCCGAAACACCATTGCCCAATAATAATTGATAACTTTCTGAAGGAGTATTATGCTTAGTCTTTGCGCCAGAGATATTATGACGCGAGATGTAGTTACGGTGAAAAAGGGCGCTTCCATTGAGGAGGCGCTGAAATTGATGGCTGATAAAGGCGTCAGTGGGCTGCCTGTGGTAGACGTGGATAACTGCCTGGTCGGCATCATCACCGAAAGCGACGTATTACTTAAGGGCCTGCATAATCCGTCAGAGACGAACGGTAAGCCCCGCGGTCTCTTCGTTCCGCGTCCGGGAGGGATCGACGAAGCCTACCGCCGCGCGCACAGCACGCTCGTGGAAGAAGCTATGACGCGGAAAGTGCTCGCGTTTATGGAAGATTCGCTCGTGGTAGATATCGCCCGCGCGATGATCGAAAACGCGGTAAACCGCGTGCCGATAGTCGACGGATGCAAGGTGGTGGGAATCGTCAGCCGCAGAGATGTGGTCCGAGCGATGGCTAAAGCCGCCCACCCACTCGATGACTTCGAAGCAGGCGAGACCAGGACTGGAAAGCTGATAGAACTGTAGCTTCGGGTCGAATATCGAGAGTTGATAACCTAATGAAAGCCAGGCTGTTGGAATCGGCCTGGCTTTTTCTAATAACCTGCGGTATTTCGAGAATTTATTCCCGAAACTAATGTTACAAATTACTCCTTTACGGAAATAGCTATTATAGCTACTTAAGCGCTAAGTAAGGAGAAGTAAACAATGACTACGATCACATCGAAGGATGCTCAGAACAGGTTCGGAGAGCTGATCGACACCGCCCGGCGCGAACCCGTGGCTATCACGCGCCGCAACCGCACAGTGGCTGTGGTTATATCTAACGAAGAGTATGAAAGACTGCGGCTTATCGAGGATGCGATCTGGGCGCAGAGAGCAAAAGAAGGAGCTGAGAGCGCTTTGCTTTCAGCTGAAGAGACGGCAGCATTCTTACAGGAGAAGCTGAATGCCATCGATTAGAATGCGCGAGAAGGCGATAAAATGCAGCCCAAGCAGGCGAAACAAATTGCAATGAAAACCTTTTCTCTGGGCGATAACCCTTATCCTCAGGGCCATAAGACCCTAACAACCGGACCAGAGCGATATTATCGAGTAGATTCTGTGGAGTTCCATATCATCTACAAAGTTGAAAATGATGTTGTCATTGTAGATTCCGTCGGTAAGCGCAACGATGACGAAATCTACTGCCATTTTGGCCGGAAGTAGCAATGATAAAAGCATTCGATGTTATCGGGCTCGGTTATTCGGCGGTCGACTATCTCGGCATCGTCCCATACCTCCCCGAAAGCGATACAAAGCTCCTGATGGAGGACTTCTCGCGCCAGGGCGGAGGACCGACCGCGACAGCCGTCGTCACTGCCGCAAGACTCGGCGCGAAAACAGCGTTCACCGGTCAGATCGGCGATGATGACCTTGCGGATTTTATGCTCCGTGAATTCGATAAAGAAGGTGTGGATACATCGAGGGTTATCCGTCGAGCAGGAACATCATCGCAGTTCTCATTCATAATGGTCGAACGCGACAGCGGGAAACGCACAATTATCTGGACTCGCTCCGATATCCCTCCGCTAAATCCCGACCAGCTCGACCGCGATTTCATCACCTCCTGCAAGGTCCTCCACATCGACCGTCATGAGATAAAAGCGACAGCACAGGCTGCGAAATGGGTCCGGGAAGCCGGTGGAATCGTGCTGATGGACGCGGGAACGCTCATGCCGGGCGTTGAGGATCTTCTACCCAACGTTGACGCGTTGATCTGCTCTCAGAGCTTCGCGCGTGAAGCTGCGGGAGCGGTGGACCCGATAGAATGCGCTCGCAAGCTCTCGGAAGGTCGAAAGATCACCGGGGTAACGGCAGGTGAGAAAGGCTCGTGGTTCGTGCTCGCCGATGGAACTGCATTTCACCAGCCCGCGTTTAAAGTCGAAGTGATCGACACCAACGGCGCTGGAGATGTATTCCACGGAGCATTCTCCTATGGACTCTCTCAGGGCTGGGACGCGAGGCGCTGCGCGGAGTTTTCATCGGCAGTCGCAGCGATGAAGTGCACCAGGCTCGGCGGAAGAGCGGGAATCCCGACTCTTGAACAAGTAGAAAATTTCCTGGCAAGCCGGTAATACGCCGAGAGGTGGAGCCGAAGCCCCACCCCTCGATCGACTGGTTCAGTGCTTGCTTGAACTAGAATGCTCTATCGAACCCGATGCTTACGAACCGCTCCGGAACGAAGGAATCTACCGCCCTCTGTCCAGGCGCCGAAGCCGAGTCGTAGGTATATTGCATTGCCTGTCTGTTATTGAACACGTTAAAGACATTCACATTGATCGTATCGCCAAAAGCTGAGCCCTTCGGCAAGCTGAGAGTAAGCCCATAAGTAACTATCGCGTATGGGTTAGACTTCAGCCTGACCGTAGGATCATAGCTCGAAATGTCGGTGCGGCCGTTGCCTAGATCAGCGCGAAGCGTGTGGGCCCATTTACCGCTTCTATACTCAGCGACAAGAGCAAACGTGTTAAGCTGGTTCCAGGAGGTATAATACATCTCGGAAGCGCCGGCTACGTTAGCTTTGACCTTCTGGTAGGTGTAGGAGAACCATCCCTGCCAATTGTTAGACATCTTCTTACGCAGGTAGACCTCAGTGCCCGAAGCCTTACCCTTGCCCAGGCTGGTATAGCGGGTTATGCCATGATCGGTAGCATAATCACCGAGATTGCGATAATCGGCGACGAAAGGAGTGACTCGCATCGCCGTCGAATCGTTAAGCTGTCTCTCGTATGAAAGCTCTGAAGCGGTGCTCTCCTGCGGAGAAGTAGTACCTAACCCAGACATAGCAGCTTCGGCGGAGGGATCATCTGGATTCGTATATCTGACCTGCACGAAGCAAGCCGGGATCCATTTTGCGTATTTTCCCCAATCAACCTTCCATGCGCTCCGATCATCCGGAGCATAAGCCAGACCTAACCTTGGTGAAACAACACTCTCATGAGCGTCGCCTATCGGCGCGCCTGTATAGCCAGCTCCTTCGGCCCACTGCCGGCCCGTGCGATCGTAGGTTATCCCCTCATATCGAACGCCTGCATTGGCGGTCAGCTTCTTCATCGGCTTATACTCATCCTGAACATAAAGCGCTGTCTGGAAAGTATCGACATCCGCACGATACCACGGACCGCTCCAGTCCAGATACTCCCTGTTGGTGCTCAGGAGCGCCAGTCCACCGATCTTCATCAGGTGCTTCTCGCTGATCTGGCTCGTATAACTCGCCTGCAGTCCCTTCTGCGCGGACCAGGAGTTCACCATAAACCCATAATCGGGGCTATTTGCAAGATCCTGAATTGCCTGGCAGAAGATATAATAGGGCTGAACCGTCAGGAACGATTTCGGCCCATAGTTATGGCTCCACGTCGCCCCGCTGATATAATAACGCTGTCTCAGGAACGAGCCGAAGCCGGCTTCTCCCTGCAGGTAGCCCTGCAGGCCGAGAAGCGTAAGGGTATCGTTCTTCCACGGCCAGACTACCTTCGCCACGTTGTCGGAATAGGACTGCTTATCGAGGATCGGTGCGCCGTTGATTTCGTTCTTCTGCAGAACGGTGCCGACATAATAGCTCATCCCGTTCGGGCTCTTTCCGCCCATCTCACCGAATGTGCTGCGGTAGGCTTCGTTGCCGCCGTCCATCTCCAGGTTAAGTCCCTGGTTCGTATCGCCGGTCTTCTTCACTTCGTTAAGAACGCCGGCTATGGCATTGCCGTATTCAGCGCCGAATCCACCCGTATAGGCCTGGAACTTTCCAACACCGGTGCTGAAAAGGTTGTCGCTGAACATTCCGGTGTTGGGATCAGTGATCGGAATGCCTTCGATGTAGTAACCGACCTGATCCGACCTGCCTCCGCGAATGTGTATGGCGCCGGTACCGTTCGGCTCGACGTTAACCCCCGGCAGAGTGCTTAAAACGCCGGGAACGGTGTGAACGGCTGTAGGATCGGTTCGAGTAAGGTTTTCCTGACCGGCGCTCACCAGGTCCAGCGTGTTTATAACATCCGGAGCGATCATCGACCTGGTACGAGTAACAGTTGTGACTTTTTCGACAATCGCTTCCTGCTTCATCTCGAAACTGGTGGTCGCGGTAGAGTCCATGCTTACCGTAACTTTGTCCTGCGCGTTCTTAGCATAACCTACGATCTCAGCCCGGACTTCATAATCGCCCGGCGGAACATTGGTTATGACGAAATAACCGTTGGCATCGGTGACTGTGGTCAGTTTGGTACCGGTTACAAAGATATTAACACCTGACAGCGGTTTGCCATCATCCGCGCTCTTCACTACGCCGGAAATAATACCGGTGGTACCCGCTCCAACCCATGCCGCAACCGCAAGCGCCAGCATAACAATCAGAACCAGGGCAAGTACTTTAACGTGTTTCTCTTTCACTTTTAACCCTCCCAGCCGCCTTCCATAACGACCGTGCTTTTTGCGTACACACGCAGCAGCAGGGTACTACCAAGCATCCTGCACTGTTGAGATTGTACGACTTATTGGATGGTTGCTGCAATCTGAATTATTGGTAGAACTGGTAATTTCTTCAGGTTGTTGCACTATCGACTAATGGCACAACTCATGTGAAGCAAGTTCAGGCATGCTTCACAGCTTTTGAAAAAGGCAAACTCCGGGAAACCGGGGGACGCAAAGCCACTGGGACTAAATCTCTACTCCCGCATAAAATGCGGACGAGACATGTTTGCCAGGCTGCCGAAGCAAACGCATCCACGCCTGCCCGTTCACTATTCGATGGGCTGCAGGAAATCGGGCAGATGGGGTATGTGGTTGGCTACGACAGCCTGGCAATTGCATTTTGGGGAGTAGCAGTATGATTTGGACCCTTTACAACCTGTTTGATAACAAAGACGGAAACGAAAGAGAGCATAACCTGCGGGAAAGCAGCACACAGAGCTTAAGCGACCACGATGTGCCCAAAACCTCCCAGCAGCTGTTCTTTATCCTGGAAAACATAACCAACATCGATGAAAATCCAAATTCCTGGGCTTAATCAGGACTTTCGACTTTGGGCTTTGGACTTTAAACTCATCTTTGGAGCAGCGATGAAAGACCGACATGTCCTACAAGACATATTGATGTTAACCTCAGTAACCGCGGTGCTTGGGCTGAGCGCATTCGCTCAGTTTCATGGTCGCCTCGGGATCTGGGATCTGCTCCTTGCCGCGCCCTGGCCCTATCTGGCCTATCATTTATGGCTCGACCGGCTACAAACTCAGAGCCAATTGTCTCAACAGGAAACGGGCGAAAAGCTCGCTCAAGCCTATCGCGCAACAACTGAAGCGCTGACTACAGCCATAGCAGCCAAGGATTCCTACACACGCCATCACGACAGCCGTGTGCAGCATATCTGCGAGATGGTAGCTCATAAACTCGGTCTCGATCAAGATACGATCGAAGGAATCAGCATTGCCGCGCTGGTGCGCGACACGGGAAAGTTGGGTGTACCCGACTATATTTTGCTAAAACCCGGGCCGCTTGACCCGGAAGAGTTTGCCAGGATGCGCAACCACGCAGTAATCGGCGCACATATACTCGAGAATACCAGTTACCCATGGGATATAGCCGGTATGGTGAGACACCATCATGAGAAATACGACGGCACCGGCTACCCGAATCACATTGCGGGCGAACATATCCCGCTCGGATCGCGCATTATCGCCGTAGCCGATGTCTACGACGCCCTGATCTCGGACCGCTGCTATAGAAACGGCTGGTCACATCATGAAGCCGTAGAACATATTCAACGGCTCGCGGGAAGTTCTTTTGACCCGAAGGTCGTGAGAGCGTTTATGGAAGTGGAGCCGGAGATAATGAACCTGCCGAAATGGCAGGAGAGCGATGAAAGCGCCTCGCATGAGTCCGCTGTTGAAGACAATTACGCCGCGGCTGATATGATAGCCCAGGCAAATCGCGAGCTTGTCTCACTTTTCGAAATCACCCAGACCCTCTCCAGCACCCTGGAGATAGATGAAGTGCTTGCCCTGCTGGCGCACAGAACAAGACGGCTGCTGCAGGCTTCAACCTGCGCGGTATTCCTGACAGATGAGGCTCACCCGAAGAGCCTTATAGCGAGAGCCGTCGTCGGACGGCATGAAGATGCATTGAGGGGCGCGAGGGCATGGTCCGGCAAAGGAGTGACAGGAAAAGTGGCCCTGCACCAGCACCCGCATGTCGGCAACTATGACCCGAACGACCTTACATTAGGCGCGGAGTCGAGATTGACTCAGGAGATCAAATCCGGTGCGGTTGTACCGATCGTGAGCTTCGGAGAATTGGTCGGAACAATAAATGTATACGATGTGTGCTCGCGGGCGTTTTCAAGCGATGATCTGCGCATGCTGATGTTCGTTGCTCATCAGGCAGCTCTTGCGGTGCAGAATGCGCGGGCGTTTGAGAAGGCTCGAGAGTCGGCTCTTAGAGATCCGCTCACAAACCTGCATAATGGCCGATTCCTGCGTCACTATCTCGAGCGGGAACTCAGCCGTTCGACCAGACTAAATGAACCGCTGTCGATATTGGGGATCGACCTGGACAGCTTCAAACTGGTCAATGACATAAAAGGTCACCAGGCTGGTGATACGGTGCTCAGGGATGTAGCCGACATATTCCGTAGAGTGCTGAGAGATTATGATGTGATAGTCCGCAATGGAGGAGACGAGTTCGTTGTGGTCTTACCGGGAACCCCCGCGGAAGAAGCGATCCAGACTGCCGCACGCATTCGAGATGAAGTAGAATGCTATGGCAAACGAACTATGAGCGGGATTGTGGGATTTGGAGCAAGCGTCGGGGTAGCGTCTTATCCCGATGATGCCACCGATGTCGAATCTCTTCTCGCCAAAGCGGACGCGGCTATGTATAGGGACAAGCGTTCACAGAAGCAAGGTCACCTGGCTGCCTGAAAAGGGGCGAAATTATGGGAAACCTGTGCAGCGACTATAGGAACCGGGGCTGTCCTGCAAGTTCTTACATGCGATGCCCCGGGTACAAGGATGGACGCAACTGTTGGGAAATAGACGATAAACCGTGCTGTCGAAATACTGACACTTCAATATGTCTCACATGTAAGGTATATAAGAAGTGTAACGATTCGTAGACGGAGCACGGATGATGTCTGATAATGCCGAAGGCATTAGACAACTTACTGAATCCGACGGGGCTGAGTATGAACTCAAGTCCCCACGATATGCGCTCCCGCACTCCATGGCGCGATGGATGTTGGTCGCGGCATGGGGTGCGGGGCTCTTGTTCGTCTGGAAAGCAATGACGGGACCAGGCCTGGAATGGCGGCTTCTGGCTATTTCGGCATTGGCATTCTTAGCCGGACCAATACGCGTCGAGCTTTTCTCAACCGAATTAAGCTCTGTCAAAATACCATTGATCCATTCCATACTCTTCGCCTCCTCAATCTCCCTCGCGCCCGCGCCTGCCGCGCTTGTGGGAGCATTCGCGGGAACCGGAAGATTGATCTGGATAAATGAGCGGCACAGACCGCTTTACCAGGTCTTATACACGACGCTAAAACCCGCGGTGGTATGCGCGGCGACTTCTTTGATATTCTCAGCAGCCGGCGGAAGCAGCAACGAACCACAGGGGGTGGACTCGTTTACAGGTGTCATTTGCGCAGCCGTGACTTATATTGCCGCAAGCGCGGTACTGGTGGGGCTTGTTGAAAACGTGATTGGACGAGAGCCAGTTTCACCTCCAAAGACGCAGATACTCGCCGCGACATGGTCGCTTGCTCTTCTTATGGGCTATCCGCTCACGATGATATATACCTATGCTCCTACTTACGTGCTTCTCGCGCCGATCGCTGCTATTGCGCTGATGCAGATCGCAATGCGGCGGCCCAGAGCTGTCGAATCTTCCGCACAGCCCGATCAATCGCAGCCGGAAGAAGAGATAATCGAAGAATCCGCACGGCAATCGGAAGAACCGGAAGGCTTCATCGACGCCGCTACGGGCCTTGCAAGCCGCCGTTATCTTATGCTGTTCCTGAAGCGCGAAGTCAGCCGCTCCGAACGCATCGGAAGCCCGCTTTCAGTGGCCGTATTCGATGTGGAAGGTTTCTCCAGGATCCTCGATTGTGCCGGTATCGATGCAATAAACGAAGCGCTTGCGGAAATTGGAGAGCGGCTGCGTTCGGGTTTGAGGGATTATGATCTGGTCGCGCGTTATGCTCCGGGACGGTTGATAGTAGTCCTCCCTGAAACCACCAATGACACCGCAACCGAAGTGATCAGGAGGCTTCATAAGCTGTTAATCACAGTCCAAGTGAACCGCAAGCCTCTGGAACTGACGGTAGGAATAGCTACATTCCCCGACCATGCCTCCACCGCCGATGAACTGATCAACTCCTCCCACCGGGCAATTAACCAGGGGAAACTAAAAGGCGCAAATCAAGTCCACAGCCTGGAAGAAATAAAGAAGGCGTCTTAATAGCTGTCAACTATCAGGACTACTACAGGGCATTCATTATCACAGGCAGAAAACACTGTCATTGCAGCATCTCCTGTTATTCCCGCGAAGGCGGGAATGACAGGTTAGGATGTTGCAGAAGAAAAGAGCTGCGGGTTACAAACCCGCTCATACCTGGTCCGGGATTGCAAATCCCGGACCATCATATCCTCCCCAACCATCAAACCACCAAGCCATTAAACCATCCAGCTACCCCAACCACCAGAACTGCCTGCCCACTACTCAGTGCCACCAGCCGGGGCTTGAACCGGATCTGCCGGGGCTGTTGATGTCTTCTTCGATGAACTATGGGATGCGCGCTTGTGGTGAGCTCCAGCTCCGCTGCCGGCCGGCCAGCTTGTGTAGGCATATCTGCGAGCGCGGCCGGATCTGTAACCGTGTCTGGTGCGGTTATGCTCGCTGAATTTACTACCGGATTGAGATGATTGACTTGCCCCGAACTGGAAATCAGGATCCCAGTTCGACGCTATATGCTGCCTGCCGCGTCTGCGGTCGGTGGGTTGAGTATTACCGGGTTTAACATGGTTTGCCGGCTTCATGTTAGCCTTTACCACGTAATATTTGGCGATGTGACGGTATTGAGCGGGTGCCGCGGAAGTATCCCAGGGGCTTCTCATCTTATTTGCTTTTACTTTATGCTTCCCCCCGAGGCCATACTCGAAGATAAACAAGTTCAAAGACAGCAGCACGACCAATCCCACGAGGCTTGCCCCGAAGAACCGCCGCCTGGACCTTTTGATGCCTAACGCGGAACTAGCCGATCCCAACCATCCTTCCACAGCCATAACACCCCTCGAACAGCAAATAATACCTATTATCTAGTTATTGCTTAAAGCGCCGTGCTCCAAACGTGCCGGTAAGCAAACATGTTAACTATCTTGAAACGCTTAACGACAAAGACTCATCAGGAGCCCATAACTGCTGCCGCTTATCCGGCAGAAATACCGGAAGAACTCCCGCATTTATAACAGTAGTTTTGACGAATTAGGAGCAAAGCGGGAATAACATCCATGAGTAGAGATGGGATACCTGACATGACACTTACAAAAGAAAGCTTATTACTGATAGGAATATGCACGGTTGACCTGGCGTCGACCCTGTTGTTGTTGAACAAAGGCGGAGCCACCGAAGGCAATCCGCTGATGTCATTCTATCTGCGTTATGGCATAGGCACATTCGTCATGGTGAAGCTGACGCTGATATTCCTGCCGATCTTCATCGCAGAATGGGGTAAGCAATACCGACCAAGGTTTGTAAGGTTCATGCTGCGGGCTACCATAGCCGCGTATGTAGGGGCTTACCTGCTGGTATTTTTGGCTGTTAATGTGACGGGAGTTGTCGCCAGCGCTAACACAGGGCGTGGGTCATCGCCACCGGCTAGAACTACGGTCGTAAAGTAGAGTTGCAGGAAGCATAATTGTTCTCCTCGAACCACTCGACCGCGCGTCTTAACGCGTCTTCGACCGGTGACTGCGGCAGCCCCAGCTCCCTTACGGCTTTATCAGCCGAGAAGAACATCTTTTTCCTGGACATCAGCGCTCCTTCGAGCGGGATGCCCGGTTCCCGGTTCAGCACGCGGCTTATGCCGGTATCCACGGCGGCGGCAAGTATGGCGACCCAGTACGGGATGCACAGGGTAGGAGCTTTGCGGTCCGTAATCTTAGCAAGGACCTGAAGGATCTCCTGCAGGGTCATATTGCGGTTGCCGAGGATATATTTCTCACCAATCCTGCCATACCTGGCCGCAAGCAGGTGCCCCACCGCTACATCCTCGACATCGATCAGATTCAAGCCCGTATCCACAAACCCCGGCATTTTACCTCTCATAAAATCGAGGATAGTCTTCCCGGTGGGAGTCGGTTTGATATCTCCGGGGCCGATGGGCGTGCTCGGGTTCACGATTACGATGTTCAATCCCTTAGCCGCGTAGCTCAACGCGACCTGTTCGGCATCGTATTTCGATTTCTTGTAATGCCCCACGAGCTCATCGCGGGTGACCGGGGTATTCTCGTCTCCCGGGGAACCGTCTTTGGGGATACCGAGACAGCCGACCGTGCTGGTATAAACTACTTTCGGTATATCGAGCCTCATCGCGGCTTCGAGCACGTTCCGGGTGCCGTTTACGTTGCTGTGGTAAATCTCACGCGGATCACGCGCCCAGAGCCTGTAATCCGCAGCCACATGGTAGACCTCATCCGAGCCTTTCATAGCTCCGAGGAGAGAATCGAAATCCTGAATATCTCCGACGATTGTTTCGACCGAAAGCCCCTGCAGCAGTGATATATTACTCGAAGCCCGGATAAGCACGATCACATCGTCTCCACGCTCCACGAGCCGCCGAGCCACATGCGCTCCCACAAATCCGGTTCCACCGGTCAAAAAGACTCTCATAGTCTTTTATCCACCGATCTGCCACTTCATCATCTTCCACAGGTCTCCACGCTGCTTATTTATCATAAGCGCGGCGGTCGGCTCGAATCCGCAGTGGACCATGCAGTCCTTACACCTCGGGTCTCTGCCCACTCCGTAGGAGTTCCAGTTGGTAAGCTCTATGAGCTCTTTATAGGTGGAGTAGTGTGTATCAGCTATGAGATAACACGGCGAGCGCCAGCCGACTACGTTCCTGGTCGGATTTCCCCATGCGGTGCACTCCAGTTCACGCTGTCCCTTAAGGTATTCCAGGTAAACAGGGGTATCGGCGAGGCGATGTTGGGCGGCGATACGGTCGATATCGCTGAATTTCTCATGCACATCGGCCTTGCTCAGGAACTCGTCCTTGTCATGCACCGCTTCGTAGGAATAAGCAGGCGAGAGCATGAAACACCTGACTCCGAGCGCCGAGAGGGTGCTCATCATAGAATTTATCTGCTCCATATCGGTCTGTTTATACACCGTGGTGTTGACCGTCACCTGGAACCCCTCGCGCACGGCGAGCTTGATCCCCTCCACAGCCGCATCATAAGCGCCCGGTTTCTCGACCACCATATCGTGAACGTCGCGAGGACCATCGATATGGACATTAAATAACAGCCTGCTCGATGGCTTGAACTTATCGATAGAATTTGCCAGAAGCGTCCCGTTGGTGCAGAGGTAGACATAGCGCTTCATATCAACGAGCCCGCTCACGATATCCCCGATCCGGGGGTGGATCAGCGGTTCGCCCCCGCATACCGATACCACCGGCGCTCCACATTCACTGCTCGCCTGCATGCACTCTTCCACGCTCATCAGCTTCGAAGTGTAGTCTTTGTATTCTCGGATCCGGCCGCATGTCGCGCAGGTGAGATTGCATGTAAACAGCGGTTCGAGCATAAGCACCAGCGGCACAAATCGATCCCCCGAGAGCTTTTTCCGGATTATATAAGATGATAATGATGTTGTCAGTCCGAATGGAAAGCGCATAATAACTGTCAGCTGATAGCTGCCCCTTATATACTTTGTTCAGGTTCTTTTTCCTCGATTAGACGCCTGTACATACCCAGCGCCATCAGCGGGAATGAGTGCCGGTAGAGGTGATACCGCAGGTAAAACACTTTAGGAAACCCGGTACCGGTGAACCATTCCTCGTCCCATGTGCCGGATTCGTTCTGGGTACGGATGAGATAGTCGATTCCACGTTTTACAGCATTACTCCCGGTCTCACCCGCGCACATCAATCCCATCACCGCCCACGCGGTCTGCGAGGCAGTGCTGGGGGCTTTTGCCTTGAGATTGGGATCAACGTAGGAATCACAGCTCTCGCCCCATCCACCGTCCTCATTCTGCACACTCATTATCCACTGCGCGCCTTTGCGAATCATACTATCGCTCGGGTTGATTCCGATTCGCGTGAGCCCACGGATCACCTGCCATGTCCCGTAGATATAATTCACTCCCCACCGGCCATACCACGAGCCATCAGCTTCCTGTTCTTTCCTGATGAAATCGATTGCCCGTAAGACTTCGCGCCTGCCGCTGTCGATCCCACAGAACGAGAACATCTCCAGTATTCGCGCGGTAATGTCGCTCGTGCTCGGGTCGAGCATCGCGTTATGATCGGCGAAGGGGATATAGTTGAAAATTGATTTGTTGTTATCGACATCGAACGATGCCCATCCGCCATCCCTGCCCTGCATGCCCATGAGCCAGTTAAGCCCTCGCTCACAGGCTTCGCTCTTACCCGGTATATCCGCCGTTTTGGCAAGCCCCATCAGGACCATAGCGGTATCGTCGATATCGGGATAATACTGGTTTTCGAACTCGAAATACCATCCGCCCGGCTCCAGATCCGGTCTCTTTATCCGCCAGTCACCCTTGATTCTTACTTCTTTATCCAGAATCCAGCGGGTCGCTTTAGTCATTGCCGGGTCGTCGGGAGCGATTCCTGCCTCCGCGAGCGCGTTGATAGCTATCGCGGTGTCCCATACGGGTGAGGTGCATGGTTGAAGCCTGAGAGTATTTGAATCTTCGATTCCGAGCGCCTCGAGTTCGTCCCATGCGCGCTTCACCTCCGGCGAATCGTCCGAATACCCAAGCGCTCGCAGGGCGACCAGGGCATAAACCATTGGCGGGAAGATCGCACCGAGCCCCGCGCTGTGCTCCATGTGCTCCAGCATCCACTGCTCCGCCTTGCTTACCGCTTTCTTTCGCCACGGAAGTATCTTCCATTGCTCCGCGAGCTTAACGAGCGCATCTATCCCGATAAAAAAGTTACGCCAGCTGGGCGCAATGCCCCGCATTTTAAGCCGCACATGCCTTCTCTCGTCCTTGCGGAAAAGCTCACTTATTCCCTGCTCGTGAGGGATCGGCGTAGTGAGCTTATGAGCCCAGATGATCCCAAGCGGGACCACGAACGTTCTCGACCACGAAGATATCTCATAAATATTGAGGTAGAACCATTTAGGCAGGAGCATGAGCTCGGTTGGAACCGCGGGGGCATCGTTCCAGGGGATCTGCCCCAGCATCGCTAGATAGAACTTCGTGTAGCTGTTCGACGCGGGGACCCCACCGGCTTGCCATATCGCTTCGCGCGCTTTGATCATGTAGGGCTTATCAGGGCTGCTTCCCGTAAGCTTGAGGGCAAAATACGACTTCACCGAAGCGCCCACATCCACAGGCCCTCCGGGATATATCGCCCAACCGCCGTTAGACATCTGCTTGGAAAGAAGATAATTAGCGGCTTTTTTAAGCCTGGCTTCATCTCCCCTACCGAGGAAGCGCATGAGGATGATATATTCTGATTCCAGTATGGTATCGCCCTCGAGTTCAGCGCTCCAGTAACCCTCTTCGTATTGTATATTGAGTAAATATCGCAAGGCTCCGGAGAGAGCGCTTTCCAGATTATTCTGTTCTACACTTTCATCCGCAGCCTGTCTATTTTGATTGGCAGATACTCTGGATTTCACTTCTCGACCTCAGCGTTACATAAACATTGCGCCGGGATTTATCCGGCTGCTTTAGTACGCAAAAGCCTACACAAAGGAGCGGCCGGGTTCCTTCCCGGCCAATTGCCCCCCATAATACTGTCGACTTCCCTTCCGACCTAACAATCTATTCCCGAGTCTGTTGTATTCTCAAACGTGCCGGCTTGCTAATCTCATGGATGATAAGCAATAGCTGAGAGGTACTGCCGCAATTTGTTGAGCCTATATAGAAACTTTAGTCGAGGTTTTTTGCGTCTTGCATTATATAGGAATCGCGGCATGAACACTCTCGTGACTGCTACGCAGCACCTCTCGTGTTCGCCACGAAGGAAACGAAAATGGCGTTTTTGCCATTTTCAAGGGAGGAATGAAAAATGTCTACACGAGTTTTCTACCGCTCAACTCTCACTGCGTTTGCGCTGATGATTATTGCACTCGGTGCAGTTATGTTTCCCACTAATGCGTTTGCCAGGCACAGGCATGACGATGATTCGAAAAGGGGCAATGATTCGAGCAGGGCAAGAACTGAGTCGAGTAAGGATCATCATGGCTCCAGGCCGGCAGGTTACGTAGCGCCGGTTTATCGAGATGGGGCTTATCACTATTCGGTCCGCCCAAGCTACAAGCCGATGCACTACGGCCACTGGGTCTTTAATCACTACGACTCTTCATTCGACCATAGGTCGACTTACTTCTACTTCGGTATTTTTCCGTATATGGAGACCGCGCGCATTCACATACTGCCCTATGTGACAGTTACCTATATCAATCGACCTATCCACATTCATGGCAATGGTTATTACCTCTCCAAGGGCTCGGACACGCCGCTCGGAAACGCGCTATCCGACATAAGAAAAGCCTGGCTGGATGGCAGGGCTGACCTAGTCAAAAACCATGTCGACAGCCACCAGCAGATCGCCGTGCTGCTCGATGGTAAGTATGATTACTCCGTCGACGGCACCGATTACACCGACATGACCACCGACGCGATCAGCCAGCTTCATACGATCAGCTTCACCTGGCTCGAAGTCCGCGAGCGCACCGACGGCGATTATACAGCTTTCGGCAAGCACGTGTTTCAGGATGATTCCAGCCACAACAAGACCGTATATGTAAGCTACACGCTAAAGCGCATCGGCCACGATTTCATGATCGTAGAGGTCGGCAGTTCTGAGAAGGATGTTAGATAGTATAGTGCTAGCATCCTAGAGTCGGGAGTGGTTGGATGATTGGACGATTGGATGATTGGATGATTGGATGATTGGATGGTCCGGGATTTGCAATCCCGGACCAGGTCTGAGCGGGTTTGTAACCCGCACCTCTTTTCATCTGCAGCAGCGTAAGTTTCTGGATTTCTGGGTTGGGTCGGTAGATGTACATCCATCCGTACCATCCGCCCCCATCCACGGCATCCACGATTCAAAAAGCATAACAGTACTTGCTGCCTATGATGATAAAGACTAGCAATGAGATCACTGATAGCTGGCAGCCTTCTTTTAGCTATCAAATCAAAAATTCAAGCTCACGCCGAGGGTCATGTGCCAGTGGATGTTGCGGCCCAGGGGGAGGTAGGCTAGCTGAGCGCTGTAGCTCCATTCCCGCCCCGGAGAAAATACCGCGCCTGCCGCTACCTGCTCACCCGATCCCGATTTCGCGGATTGCCCGATCCTTTCAAGGTCCGAGTATTCCAGCGCCACAAGCATGTCCGGGTTAAGATAACGAGCCGCCGCGAAGGCGAAATAGCGCAGGTCGGGTGAACCGCTCTCCCCAATCCACACGCGGCCGTAGTTCACCAGGAAGATCGCGGGGCGCGTCGGATACTGGAGGATCAATAAGCCGCCGTAGTCATTTTTACGCGCCTTGCCCCCCACTTTATTATCGATAGAATATAACGATGACAAAGCCATCGAGGGCTTGCGTTTTCCATCCCCGAGGAAACGCCACTTCATCCCTATATTCGGCCCCAGAGTAACATCCGGACCGATATCGCTCCATAAATAGCCGTATCCGATCCTCACATCCATCTTCCTCGTTGCGCCGAACGTAAGCGATGACCCCGCAATCCGCTGCGGACCACCGAATGAGGCATCGTAATAGGACTGAAACATAGCATGCCCCGGCGCGACAGTAACAGCGTCACCGGTATACAGCTGGCTAGTCCCAGCGAGGGCTCCGGCGCAGATAACCAGGCATAAGAAGATAGAAAAGAGGTATTTCAAGGCATCCTCCGACGGCAGATCAAAGTTACTCTTACCCCACGAAGGATGCAGCCAACCTAAAGACCTACTCTAACTACCGCTTCCCCATCTCCCGCACGAGATCGAAGTAATAAAGCGCATTTTCAATGGGAACGTTGTGAGGGATATGGTTACCTACGGCCATGAGGAACCCCGGGCACGGTTTTCCGATCGCCATGCACCGCTCGACTTCGGTCTTGATTTGCTCTTTGGTCCCGAATGTGAGAATACGGGTATCGGCGTTCCCGATGATAGCCTTGGTCTTGCCGTATTTTTTCGCGATCAGATCGAGGTCGGTCAGCGGCTCGAAGATGAAACCATCGGCGCCCGCGTCGGCGATATCGTCAATAAACTCCGTGAAATTGCCGTCGGAGCAAAAGAGCACTATCTTCCCCGCATCTTTCAACACTCTCCAGAGCTTTTTGTAGCGCGGGAACACATACCGGCGATACCAGTCCGGGTGGAATACTGCGCCGCTGGTCCAGACGATATCGTCGTGGCAGATAAAGACCGGCGCCGATGTCAGCGCCCACGCTTCGTAGTTCGCCATAGATAAGCGGAAAAAGCCTTCGAGGACCCTGTCAAAGCGCTCGTAATCAGCAGCGGCGGAGGAGAGGAACATATCCCATCCGAACACGCGGATGCATGCGGAAAAGATCGTTTTATAATAGCCGCCGGTGAAGATCTGATCGGGGAACTCTTTTTGCCCGTCCTGATAAGCCCGCTCGAAGAAAGCAGACTGTTCGCGGATATCGGGGAGCCTATACTCCTCTACAGGATCGAACGATAGCACCTCTTCGGCATTTTTAAATGGACAGTTGATGTTGGAGTCATAATCTGTCCCACCCTCCTGGAACTCGGCATGTCCCATATTCGTCTTCCTGCCGATCCAGCTCGGTCCGTCGTTCGCGTTCCAGATGAGATCTATCCCGACCGCATCGTAGAACGATCGCCAGCCGGACCCATCCTCTCGCGGATCGATCCCGGTAACATGCTTCACCAAAAGCGGATGGGAGCAATACTCCGTATGCCCCACCCGCTCGGGAGCTTGAAGATGTAAAGCCTGCCAGGCAATATCGTAGGTCATGGAAGTCGAAAGTCCAAAGTCGGCACAAGATGTTCCCTCCCCATTGTTCAGGGGAGGGACGCGGGTTATCATTATTTCTTCGGCGCGGTAAGCATCTGGAAATCATCGGTGCGGAACGGCGACGCGGGTATGCCCTCCTTGTTATAGAGGTTCACCACCGGGCAATTCGCCCATCCGTAGCGCACCGCAACAGGGTTCGGGACCTGCGGGCTCGACACAACGACCGTCTTACCGACGATCTTCGCGGTCGCGTTCACGAATTTCTTATCCTCGCCGGCGATAGTAAAACCTTTGAGATCTCCATCCTTCGCCTCAAGGCCGCTGCCTACGTAGTTGAAGGAGATAATCGCCTCGCTGCCCTTCACCTTCATCGATTTATAGATCGGGCCCGAGAAAACAAGCTTCTGCCTGTAAGCAATAGCGCGAGCCGCAAGCGCCAGTCTGTCGCCCACGGGCTCTTTCTGTTTCGGATGGATATCATCGGGGTTGCCGACGTCGGTGATTACCGCCATACCGGTCTTCGGGGTATCAAATGTTGTAAGAAGCTGTGCTTCCCGAAGCTCCGCCCAGGTGCTCTCCTCGGGCTCGGGATTGATCTTCATAAACGGAGCAAGCTGAACGAACAGGAACGGGAAATCACCCTCGCCCCACGCATTTCGCCAGCTCTTGATCATCGTCGGGAAGAGGGTGCGATACTGATACGCCGCACCCGCGTTAGCCTCGCCCTGGTACCAAATCACACCGCGGAAGGCGAACGGCTGAAGCGGGTGGATCATGCCGTTATATAGCACGCACGGATTGTTCGGACCGTCGCCTTTTCTGTTCATTCCTTCGGCGTATATCCGCGCGAACTCCTCATTCGTCTGCATACCCTCGGGGCTGGTCCACGCCTGCGCATAAGTCCCGCCCCAGGAGGAATTGATTAAACCAACCGGCACATTCAGAGCTTTTCTCAAATCGCGCCCGAAGAAATAGCCGACAGCGCTGAATGCGGGTGAGGTTTCGGGGCTGCACGGCTGCCAGCTTGCGGTCACATCATCAACAGGGGTGTAAGAAGTCTTCTTGGGCACAGTGAAGAGCCTGAGCATCGGGTCGGCGGAATCCTTGATAGCCTCGGCGCCGTTGGAAGCCGTATATAGATGGAACTCCATATTCGACTGCCCGCTGCAGATCCAAACCTCACCTACGAGAATGTTATTGAGGTCGATCACGTTCTCGCCCGCGATAGTCATCTTGTAGGGGCCGCCGGCCTTCACCGGCTTGAACTTCACCATCCACTTGCCGTCTTTAGCGACCGTGGAAACCGTCTGTCCGGCGAAAGTAACAGTCACTTGCTCGTCTTTAGTCGCCATTCCCCACACTGGAATAGGCATCCCCTGCTGGAGAACAGCGTTGTCTGTAAACAGCCCCGCGGGCCTGACGAACGCATTCGCCGCCGCCGCCGTTAGAATAAGAGCGGCTGCAAGGAACAAAGTCAGTCTCTTCATATCAGCCTCCATAAAAAGCCTCCATGCATCGCGTGGGGGCATTGCGTCTGAAGGCTATTTCTACCCGAGGGGTATTTCTTCCTCCACCATATCAATCATCCGACCCGGATATAATCCGTTACATGCCCGAGATTAGTCGCCGATACTCATACCGACCCATTTCCCTATGAAGTATCCGATAATCCCGCTGCCAAACGCACGGAAGATAACATAGATCACAACAAGCCCGGCAGGCCAGCCGCCTATCAATCCAATGATAAGACCATAGACTCCACCCAGGACCGCTCCGGCTTGAAAACCCGCTGATTCGCCACCGCAGGTATACCCGACCCAGAGCCCGACCATTGCGCCATAACCTGCTCCGATGAGAGCCTGGAACACAAAATAGACAAGCCCTTTGCCGCCCATTGTGGCGGCAAGCATTGCACCCATCGCCAGGGTCAAAAATACAAAGAATATCGAGCCGCAAATCGCGCCATAAATAACGCCGTTCTTCATTAGCAGATGCTGTTGATCGGCTATCGCCTGCTGCTTAGCCATCTGCTGAGCGATGAAGTCCTGCTGGGTCGGCGGTCGATTGACCGGCTGCGCAAATGGGTCTACGAGCGGCGGCGGCGCCTGCGGCTGGCCTATCGTAGGTCCCACCGGCGGAGGACCCGCAAACGCCTGCGTCTGCATGACCGGAGGTGAGCTTCCGGGAGGCGGACCTGCCGGCATCGCCTGTGTCGGCTGAGCCGGAGCGGCGGGAACCGCGGCAGGGCCAGCCGGTATGCTGGCGGGAGCGGATGGCACGTTAACCGCTGCCTGTGAGTGCAAGGCTTCATACTGATTATGAAGCCGGTCCACCGCGTCCCTGGCAAGAGAATAGTTCGGATCCAGCTCAAGAGCCATTCGATACTCTCGAACTGCTTCATCGATCCTTTTCACCGACTCATAAACAAGCCCGAGGTTGTAGTATGACTTCGGCGTCTCTTCGATCCGCAGCGACTCCTCGAACGCGGCAATCGCGTTCAGCTTGTCGCCTTTCTGGTTGTAGGCTGCCCCCAGAATCGCGCATACCTGGGCATCTTCGGACCCTTTGGTCTTCACTTTCTCGAGGACTTGTATAGCTTCGTTTACCTGGCCGGCCTTTAGAAGGCGCAAACCCTCTTCCTTAGTAACAACTTCAGGGGATGATTCCATTTCCGCAAAACCCTCCCGTCCACTGCTAACGCGGCCTATCGTCGCTATTATCTATTAGTTCTTCACTATAATAATAACTCCTGCTGATATCAGCATGATTCATTTCACTTACGGACATTTTCTTTCGTCTGTCCGTTAGTTATGCTTATCAACCTCCTCCGAAAATAGCGTTTTTTGCCATTTTCGTTCCCTTCGTGGCGAACACGACAGTTCTTGACCGGCAGTGGCCCGCAGGGCTGCGAGAGGTGCTGCGCAGCAGTCACGAGAGTGTTCATGCCACGATTCCTAATTATAGTTCGCAAACAATCAATACAACGCCATTGACAAGCGCACGAGCACAGGAGAGAATACTAGGGGGAAGAAAGCTATCACTTGATTGAGAGGGTAAACGTGTCTAAATATGCCATCCTGGCTTGGCAGCCGCTGATCAGGCCTCCACTTCCGAACGCGGAACCGCCGCATATTCCGCCGACACCGCTCAAGGCGTTATCGTGCAGAAACGCGATTACATCGCTTTCAGCGCTGGTCGTATCCGATGAGCCGGTCAAATCGGCGCGGCTGGTATTCACCGATCTCGCATCGGGTCAGGGCGCAATTCCGCACGTGGCTATCAGAGCCCGTCTGATCGGCACGGTTCCGACTCCTGAAACCGGAGAGGTTTGCGACCCGTTATACGATATCGAAAATTTCAGCATCGACCGCTCCACGGCTTTCCATATCAGCGTGGATGTGCCGAAAGCGATACCCGCAGGTGTGTATCGCGGCTCGGTTGCGCTGGTAGTCGAAGACATTGAAGTTGCATATAATGAGATCGAGCTCGAAGTCGCCAATGTCGATCTGCCCGATGTGCACAATTGGGAATTTTTCCTTAGTGTGTGGATGAATCCCGCATCGGTTGCGCGATGGCACGGGGTGGAGATATGGTCGGAGGAGCATTTCAAGCTGTTAAAGCCATACATAGAGGATTTAGCCGGGCATGGCCAGAAAACCGTCGTCGCCCCTATCTGCTACAGGCCCTGGGGCGCCCAGACCCGCGATCCTTATCCTAACCTGATCACCTGGAAAAAGCGCGGTAATAGCTACAAATTCGATTTCTCCGCTTTCGACCGCTACATCAGGCTCCATGAAGACTGCGGAATCGATCGCGCAATCCACTGCTACACTGTGATACAAGCCGGCACATATAACAATCAGAGCACGATCGAATATATAGACGAAGAGACAGGCAAGAAAGAGCTCATCGTAACCGAGATCGGCGACGATGAATATGTGCGAGCGTGGAGCGCGTTTTTCGCGGCATTCAAAGAGCACCTAATCGATAGAAACTGGCTGCATAAGGTTTATATCGCATTCGATGAGCGTCCCGACGAGGTAATGGATAAGGTCCTCGATATACTCGGGAAATATGCGCCGGATTTCCGAATCGCCCTGGCGGCATGCAGCCGATCGGAAACTTTTACCCACCTCGATGATCTTAGCCTTGCGATACCGTTCGGTGAGCATGGGATCGCCGAGATGGCTCCAGCGCAGCGACAGGCGATGGGAGTGGCGGAGATGCTCGATCCCGATAACGTGTGCACTATCACAAAGGCCTGTCCTGAAAAGACTATCACCACGTTCTATGTCTGCTGCGGGCCCGCACACCCGAACACATTCCTCTTCAGCCCGCTGGTAGAATCGCGAATGCTGCCGTATCTGGCGGCGCAGGGTGGATACGACGGATTTTTAAGATGGAGCTACAACGATTGGACCGATGACCCGTATAAGCATCCCGAGTGGGGAGACTGGCCCACCGGCGATGTGTTCTTCGTATATCCCGGTAATAATGGTCCTGTTTCGAGCCTGCGATGGGAGCAGCTTCGTGAAGGAATACAGGATTATGAGCTCGCTCTTATCGCCGCTTCGAATATCAAGAGTGAAGAAGATATAGTAGACTACGAGCAAGCCATAGCCCTTGCCTGCCGCAACATCAACGGAAACGCGAAAGCGGTAGGAGACATTGAAATTGCACGCAGACTATTGATTCCTATCGCGGAGAAAGCTGGGTAAAACTATATTGGAGCGTTAAGCTTTATTATTTTGGAGGCTGAAAATGCGAAGATATGCGCTGGTAGTTGCAGTGTTGTTCGTACTGAGCGTTATACTTTCCGCTGCAGCTTTAGCTCAGACGTCATCCACGACACCCAGCAAGCCTGGTACGAATAAAACTACACCCGGCACGACGCCCATGAAGACTCATACCTTGCTGCAGGCCAGTGACGCCAAGAGAATGAATATCACAGGGACAGCGTCATACGGGATTAACTCCAACGGGCTTTTGACTCTCAATGTCAAGATAATGAATGCCAGACCGAACACAACTTACGGTATGTGGTTCGTGGATCATCAGACCATGATGAAGCTGGGTTCGAATATAACTACTGACAACAATGGAAACGCGACTCTCACCTGGACAGGTAGAGCAGCACTGCGGAACTTCACCGATCTTGCGATCTACTACCTGCCAAACGCGGCATCCGCACCGCGCAAAGGCGCGATCAGAATGCTCTCGATGCCCGTAAAAGACATCATCAGCGGTCTAAATCTAACACCAGTTCAGATGGGAACAAAATAACTCGATAGACTCGTTTACAAAAGCCCGGAGCTAGCACTCCGGGCTTTTAATCATCTGCCTGCGGTAAATCCACAATGCTTGACATGCAAAGCCTTGGCATCGTACGCATATTACGTACACTTGTACGCAATATGCGTACGGAGAACTCAGCATGCTGGAAGCTATAATTCAATCCAAAGCAAAAATTGAATTACTTAGAGTCTTACCTCTGGACGGAGAATCACGCTTTTATCTGAGAATCGTGGCATGAACACTCTCGTGACTGCTATGCAGCACCTCTCGCAGCCCTGCGGGCCACTGCAGGCCAAGGACTGTCGTGTTCGCCACGAACAAAAGCCAATAATTTCGAAAAGAAAATACGCAATTGGCTGAAATCTAATTATCCACAATATGCCTGATTCACATTCAAGAGGCATCATTCACATTAATACTCTCACTCCACCGGCTTCGTCGATGACCCTACCTCCATTATCACATAATCCGTTTTCTCATGCTTCAGGGTGTAGCTGATATATACCGCTCGCATCCGGCCGGATGAGTTGAGGAACCTGTGCACGCCGAAACCGGTGACAGTGCCGTCGGTCCTCCATTTCACGTTCTCCCAGATAAACCCCGTCGTCTGCAAATGCTCCAAAGCGTCGTAGGTCATATCCAGATAATCTTTCGCGGGAACCGAGTAATCATACTTGCCGTCGGTCATTATCGCGATCTGGTCCGCTATATCGATATGCGATTCTATAAGGTCGAAGCGTCCGGCAAGGAACGCGGTGCGGATATCGGCGAAGGCTTCGTTCAGCGGGTCGCGCCGCGGGTTTTGCAGGTCGTAGATATCAGCCGCGGGAACAGGAGCGGGATCCTCACGATATACCGGCGCCGGCGGCGCTATCATTATCACCTGACCCGAATCGATATACGGATAAATGTCATAGTTGTAATACACCGATCTCGATCGCTTCGGCTTGGCGGCATCGGCGTAGTGATTATAATGACCTGGCGAATAACCGGTGTTGTGCGAGTTATAGACTTTGCTGTCGCGGCCCGTATCGACGGTAACGGTGGTCGAACCGGAATTGTTATTCGATGGATTAGGTGATGGCGCCGGCGTGGAAGGAGCCGAGGGCGCCGGATCTCTTGCGGGAGGGGTATAGGACGAGCTATTGGATGGCGCATCGGCGCGCGGTTGGCTCTGGGGATGGTAATTATTATTGCTATCGGAGCCGGAATTGATAGTGTGAGTCACCGAGCTATTACTGCTGTCGGAACTGTTCGAGGGCGGAGGTGGAGGTGGCGGAGGCGTGCTTGTGCTCGAATCATCATTCGAGCTGTGAGAGGGCGATGAGATGATAGTGATAGTCGTGCCGCTATCGGAGCTGTCATGCCTGGAACTGCCGCTGTTGGAATTGGACGAACCACTGTCCTGAGACGATGAACTGTCTCCGGGCTTGTAGCTCTTGACCGCAACCAGGCCCGCGCTGTTCGGCGCAGCCCGGTCGAGCTGCGAAGCCGATACGAATACCACAAGTAAAGCACACAGCACTACAGTCGGCACAAGCACAGCTAATCGGTAAGACTTTAAGAAATGTAAGATAGCCATGGCGTTGCCCTCCCATCATAATTTGACGCAGCAACCTGGGTTATATTACATCAGCCGCCCCGTCCGTCAGCTTTATCTACCCAACGGCAGTTTAGCATAAAATTCCAGAAATGGGGAATGTTAATGAATCTATTGCCTCTATCGTGTTATAATCGCCATTGAAGGGAAGATAGAATCCGGGGTATTTTATGCATTACAATTCACGGCAAAGGAATGCCGCGCAAAGTGCCGTTTCTCGCTCATTACCGCACCTGATCGCCGCGCTGCTCGCAGGAATAGTGGGAGCGTGGATCGCTGTAGTCATTTGGGGCGGAACGAGCGGGGATCTTGGAATGATCACGGTCCATGCGTCGATCCGACCGTCATTATCCGGTCAAACCGTTATGATAGTCCCTCCCCTGGGCTCGGTATCCGCGAAAACCCATACAGCTCCGCTTAGTATCGATTTGCGTTTCGACCAGATGAGCATCGAAGGGGCGGCCCAATGGGTCAAGCATCATAAATCACCGCAAGCAGCCGCTGATGGGGTCGAAAAAGGCATAAAGCAGGTTGCTTACCGGCTGGCATGGCTGGCGATTGCGGTCGCAACGCTCGGAGCGCTGTGCGCATCGGCTCTTATCAGACCGGGCTGGAAGAAAATAATCGCCGGCACAATGGTCGGAGTGCTCGGAGTAGCCATCCCCATGGCTTTCACCATCCTGACCTATAATAAATCCGCATTTCAGAACGCTGAATTTGCTGGTGAAATGGCGCGCGCTCCGCATCTGCTTGACGCCGCTGAAAAGGCCTGGCGCAACAATTCGGCGCTTATACAAGACATCCCGCGCATCGCAGACCGCACCGCCGCGCTCTACCAGCGCCTCGAAAATCAGAGCCAGAACCCCATGGGCGGAGCTCAGCACTACTACCACGTGCTCCTGATCAGCGACCTGCATAATAACCCGCTTGGAGTGCGTTACGCGCTCGACCTTGCGAAGTCTTACAACGTAAGGTTGGTCCTTATCGCCGGAGACATGACCGACCTGGGACATCCCCTCGAAGCATCGCTGCTCGCGGGTTTAAAGCAGTTCAGGGCGCCGGTCGTGGCAGTTGCGGGAAACCACGATTCTCGCGCGACAATCCGGGCTCTACAGGCGATACATGGCCTTACAATTCTCGATAATGGGCAGATCGCGGATAAAAACAATTTCAGGATCATGGGCTTCGGCGACCCTGCATCGAAAAGAGCGGACACCGGAAGCGTCAATACAACATCCGGTCAACTCAGGTCGCTCACCAATCGCATCCGCCGCAGGCTCAGCCACGGTCAGCCGCCGGATATATTGATGGTACATAACGATCGTGTCGGAAGAGATTTAGCGGGAAAGGCGCCGGTAATAGCAATCGGGCATTCACACGAAGCAGCGATTATCAACCGTAACGGGAGCATTATAGTGAATCCCGGCACGACCGGCGCGGCAGGCCTGAGATACTTTTCCGCGAAGCAGAGCCCAGCTTGCAGCGCCGCGGTGCTGCAGTTTATAATGAGCCCCAAGCCGCGCCTCAGATCGGTAGGCACGGTAAAAACCGAGCTCTCGTCAGGCGACTTCTCAGTCACCCGTAAAAGTGTCAGTCCGGGGCTGATTATAAAGTAGCGAGAGATAGATGATATATAAACCTATGGAAGCTTCGCTCCGCACCAGGGACAGAATGACCACTTCGCGGATACATGCTCCTTACAGTTAGGGCACGGCGGAACGCTCTTCAGCGAATCGAAAGGCGTATTCCATACGAATTCCGTCTCTTTATAACTTCCATCAGCCTTCAGCACCATCGTCAGCTTGCTTTTTGCATTCTCATCTACGAGCGGCTTTCCGTTCTTGCCCTTATTCGGGAAGACAAGAACATGCATATTCTTGCTTCCCTCGTCACCTTCCGCGGAAATTATGGCTTTTATAGCTGCAACTGTCGCCGATACCATCGCGGGCGGTTTTACCACCGGCAAGATCTCCGAGCCATCCGCATCTTTAAGCACAGCTCTTGCCAGCACTTTACTTTCCGAGGCGTATACCGAATCGCCATCTTCCTTTTGGATACTGCACTGAACTGCTATTGTGATATATGGCTTAAGATATGCTGTTGCTTTCTCAACGTCGGCTCTGCTTTCTTTGGATTTCATCATGCTCGATTCAACATATAAACCATAAGGATACCACAGAGCAAGCTGATACCGATCTTCGGTATCAGTTTTCATGATCATCGCCTCGGTCGCAACAGCCCCGATGTCGACAGGTTTACGCGTGCTTTGCTGCGCTTGCACTGAAAACGCAGCTAATAGCGAACAAAAAACAGCAATGACAGTCACGATAGTTTTTCTCATTCACTTATCCTTTACTGTTGGAAGCTACTTCCATTCCCCGCACCTTTCCACCTCCACGGAGGTGGTCATGCCTTATCATTTGTCGTCGAGGTAGTTATCCCGGAAAGTGGAGCCTTTCTCTATGTCCGTTATCGCGTTAGCATAGCCCGAGAGCTTATTACCCTCAAATACGGATCCTGTTCCCGCGTTTTGGCGCAGAGCCGTGGCGAACCCGGTTATGGTATTATTGCGCACGATGCCGGCGACCGAGAGCACGATTCCATAATAGGGTGAATCGCCTTCACCGGTAAGATCACAACTTTCGATATGGACCTGCGGGACCGATTCGCCAGTGAACGCCGCCACGTTGATGCCATATCGTGAACTCCGTCCCTGAACGCCCATGATCGTAGTATTCAAAGCTGCATCGTCCTGCAAATAAACACAGGCATAGGTGCAGTTGCGCACCTGCCCACCCATCACGATATTACGAGCGCCGGCGAGACCAATGCCGATATATGCGCCATCGACCTCGGTGTTGATGAACTGCCCACCACGGCTGTTTTTATGGGTATTGATGCCCGCGCCGGCGGTCACGGTGCTCGCGGCGTTACGCGCTACGAAGTTGATCAACTGGTAATCCCAGACCGGGTAATAACTCCCAGTCGTGAAACCGTGCCTGTGATCTTCGCTGTAAGAATCGATAATCGCGCAGTTCTGAGCCATGTTATCGAAGGCATAACCGTAGCCGGTGCCGTTCTTATTCGCGCCCGAAACGCGGCAGTGGTTGATTGTGCCATGGTCGGTGTAGCCGAACCCGATACCCTCAATTTCACATTTACTCACCTCTACATTGCGTATGACAGGCTCAGTTGCGTAACAGATAATCAAACCCAAATGGCCTTTACCGGCGCCACCGCCCATGATCCGTAAGCCATCGACCAAAGGCTTATTGATCTTATTAAGCTTCGTCACAGTTACGGTCTGCCCGGTTATGGAGTAGTTATCTTTAAGAGGCTCGGTCAGGGTCAGGCTCGTGGCGTTATCAACGCTTTTAATGAATGCGATCTCACCTTTCTTGTATCTATGGTTATCATCAGCAGACGCAGCGGTTTCGCTCCAATCTTCAGTGGAACGGAGCATGATCATATCGCCCACCGAAAAACCGGATGTAGATGCTACGATGATCTTGTTTGCATCTTTCACACCCGCGGCGGAAAGCGTGGCAGAAGTTTCGGAATCGGAGCCCTGAATAGTGAGAATTGCGCCCGACGCAGTCGCGGAGCCATCCAAGATCGCCTTGCCTTCGAGAACAATCGACTTCTTTATGAGGATATGCGAACCCAGCACATAGGTTTTTCCGTCCTCGAACACGACGCGGTCAGCGGCAAAAGCCGCATGCTGTATAGCCACATCATCGTCTGCGCCGGTAACTCCGAACCATTCAGGTTTTGCAGACTTGAGTCTTATCTCGCCGTCGGCAAATCCCTTGAAGCATTGGGAATCCGCAATGAGCACGCCTTTGATAGTCAATTTACCGGCTCTCGTTTTCGTGAACGTCGCGCCTTTAGCCATCTCGATAGATATATTGGGAGGGATCACAAGAGATGATGTGACAGACCATTCACCCGAGCGAAGGAACAGCCTGGTCGGAGCGGAACCAGCCGCAACTATCGCCTGCGCGAGCGCGGCTTCGGAAAAGGAGCCGCTGCCATAGACCGCCGCGACATCGATCGCCGCATTCCTGTTTACAGCAGCATCAGGCTTATGATCAGCCTGCTGTGCTCGAGCCGTAAGCCCTACAGATAACAAACAAAAAACAGCGACACTCAGTAAGACGATTTTTCTCATTTGTTTATTCCTCCCTGCCGGGGACATCTATCTGCGGCATTCTACCCTTACCTGGCTCTCCTTATCGCAGGGAGAAGCCGCGCAGCAGTAGAACTATATTATAATCCTTCAATCGGAGACTCTTTTGGCTAAACTGATCCAGTGCGTGCCCAATTTTAGCGAGGGCAGGCGAATCGATGTTGTTAAGAAAATAGTCGATGCTATCGCGGGAGCAGCGGATGTCCGGGTGGTGGACTGGTCGCTCGACCCCGATCATAACCGTTCCGTTGTCACATTTATCGGCGAGCCCTGCGCTGTGCGAAAATCGATGCTGGCTGGGGCGAGAGCCGCGGTCGAGCTTATCGACCTTAATAAGCATACCGGTGGGCACCCGCGCATCGGAGCAGTAGATGTGATACCGGTAGTCCCGCTCTCGGATGTATCGATAGACGAAGCCATCGCCCTCGGGCATGAGATCGGCAGAGATATCGCCGAGAACCTGCATATCCCCGTTTATTATTACGAAGACTGTGCCCTGCGCGGGCATTGCGTGAACCTTGCAAATATCCGCAAGGGCGGGTTCGAAGGCCTGCGCGAGAGCGGGCTTATCGGAGATCGCACGCCGGATGTTGGTCCGTCGGAGCTTCACCCCACAGCGGGAGCCGCGGTAGTAGGAGCACGCGGTCCGCTTATTGCTTATAATGTCAATCTGACCTCGAACGATACCCACATCGCCCGTGCGATAGCGTCTAAAATCCGCAAGCTGCGCGACAGCGGCGAGGGAATGCCGGGAGTGAAAGCTATCGCAGTTCTCCTCAAGTCCCGCGACATCGCACAGATTTCCACAAATATCACACGCCCAGACCTTGTATCCATTTACGATGTCTATTCATTTGTCGAACGCGAGGCGAAGGCGCTCGGGGTGGAGGTGCTCGAATCGGAACTGATCGGCGCGATTCGTTCGGAAGCCGTAATCACCGCCGCAGCCCAGGCGCTCAAATGCCCCCAGCTCACGCAGGAGCGGGTGATTTAAAGAAGCTGTCAGCTGATAGCTAAAAAGACAGCTATCCTTCATAACCTTTCCTTCTTTCCCATCACCGGGTGGGGATGGCGGAGGTAGACATCTACCATTGCACCGAGGCAGGCGGGGATTTCGCGGATAGTTGCTCTGATATCGCCAACGTTACTCGAGCTGAGGCCGTAAGCATCCACCCCGAGGTGCTCGCAGAGGAAGATCGCGCGGTCGATATGAAATGACTGCGTAACCACGATCATCCGGCGTCTTCCGAAGATATGCCTGGCACGGTAGACGGAATCGTAGGTACGGCGGCCCGCGTAGTCGGAAACGATATCTTCCGGCGGCACCCCACGCTTAACGGCGTATTCCTTCATCCGCTCAGGTTCATTGTAATTGACGAACCTGTTATCACCGGACATAAGCAGCTTTTTCACTTTACCGGCTTTGTAGAGCGCGATGGCTTTATCTACACGGCTTACGAGGGAATTGGAGAGCGTGCCGTTGGGTCTTACTCTTGCGCCAAGCACCAGCGCAACCTTGCACGCCGGAATTTTATGAATATCGTTATAAATCCTGCCGCGCACCGCCAAATGGACCCACACCCTCGTAAAGACCGGCAGGCACAGCAGCACAAGCACGCCGATCAAGAATCTTCTCCTCCATATCCGCGAGGTTCTTGCAGACTTCCGAACCACCCTGCGCGCACGGCTGACCGAAGCAGATCGTTTCTTTCTTTTTCTCATAGCTGATTATGCCTCTTCCACCTGCGGAACCGGGCTGTGTCTGATCACGGGGCGCTTCCAGAAGCCGGAGAAGTAGCATGCGACGCTTATAACCATCGAAACGCCCGAACTAACCGCCATCGCATACCATACCCCTTCGACCCTGTGCAGATGTTGCGAGAGATAGAACGCCAGCGGTACGCGAGCGAGCCACAGTGCAATCAGGGAGATGATGGTCGTAACAAACGTATAACCCGCGCCGTTAATCACACCGTTACTAACGAACATAATCGCAAAAAAGATATAGCACGATCCCACAATCCGCAGATAACCGATCCCGGTCGAAATGACCCCGGGGTCATTAAGAAACATCTTGAGCAGAAGCTGCGGCTGGGTTACCGCAAAGGTGGACATAATGATCGTAATCCCCGCGCAGATCGCGGTTCCCCACCAGAAAACCTCCTTCACCCGGTGAGGCATGCTTGCTCCCAGGTTCTGCCCCGCCATCGTCGAAACCGCCATTCCGAAGGTCATAGCAGGGAGAAACGCGAGCTGATCGATCCGCATAGCCGCGCCGAACGCAGCGGTCGCGTTCTCGCCGAACCCGTTCACGATCCCCATAACGAACAGCATCCCTATCGAGACTATCGACTGCTGAATGATCGAGGGGAATCCGATCTTAACGGTGAGCCACATCGTCGGCCAATCCACGCTCAGCGTCTTCCAATCCGGAGCTACTATGTGGTCTTTCCTATATAGATAGATGAAAGTAGCGAACATGCCCACAGCCTGCATGCTCGTGCTCGCAATAGCGGTGCCGTTCAATCCGAAGCGGGGAAAGCCGAGCCAGCCGAACATGAGGATCGGGTCGAATATCGCTGTGAGGATAAGCGCGCCGGTCTGGAAGTAGAGCGGGGTTTTGGAATCACCCACACCTCGCAGCATCGCCGCGGTAAGAAAAAATCCGAAGCTGAATGGGATCGTGAAGAGAATCACCCGCATATAGCTCGCGGCGAGCGCGTATACATCGTTCGGGGTGTCCATGTGGCTCAGTATCCAGGGCGCGCAGAGCTGGCCGATAATCAACAGCCCCACGCTCACACAGCAGAGCATTACGGTGGAGGTTTGCACCACCTTGCGAAGGTGATCCCAGCTTCGAGCGCCGACATATTGGGCAACGAGGATGCTTGTCCCCATCGTAAGCCCGCCGGCGATGGCTATCAGGAGGAATATAACAGGAAAGCTCACGGTCACCGCGGCAAGGTCCGTTTTGCCGAGGAATTTCCCAACCCACATCGCATTCACAAGGCTATAAGCCGTCTGTATTATGTTCCCCGCGAGCATCGGCAGCGAGAACATCACCAGGTGATGGGGAATACTTCCCCTGGTCATATCCCGTCCGTGCCTGTTTTCCGTCTCCCGCGCTGAGCTTTCCATTCACACCTCTCCGAATCTGCTTCATCCATTCTACATAGTTCTTGGAGAGGCGTAAATAACGGCTCTCAGTTCTCGGTTATAACCATCCGCCTTATTTTCTAAATCTCGACCATCTCACTTACACGACCATCCCGGCTCCAGGAAGCAAGGAAGCAAGGACGCCAGGACTGCCACAGCCGCTTACTTATCCGCTTTCTTCCCATTGATCTTATCCTCCAGCGCCTGCACCGTGTCCAAAACATCCTTCGACGGCTTCATATCGCGCAGCTTACCCAGGATTGTCAGAGCTTCGTCCTTTTGGCCCTGGTCGGCGAGGAATGAGGCCAGGGTTATGTATGAGCTTGGCATATTCGGCTGTTTTTCCAGCAGCTTTCGATATGCTTTCTCCGCGCTTGCTTTATCGCCGCCTTCTTCGCAGGTCGCGCCCAAAGCATACCATGCATCGCCCCAGTCCGGCGCCATTTTCAAGGCTTCACCAATCGACGTAATTGCCGCTTTATAATCTTTCTGGCTCTTCTCCACCTTTCCGACCAGGAGCTGAGCAGCGGCGCTGTTCGGAGCCATTTCAGTCGCCTTTTGCGCGTAGGTCAGAGCTTTATCCAGCATTTTTTCATCACCCAAATAAAAATCCGCGAGCGCGAGGACCGGACGCACATCCTGCGGAGCTTCCGCCACAGCCTGCTTAAGCTCCGATTCAGCCTCAGTGGTCTTCTTCAGAGCAATCAGCGCAAGCGCGCGGTTCGTGCGGAGGGTAGGAAGCTTCGGATCGAGCTTCATCGCCTCATCGAACGATTTCAACGCATCCTCGGGCTTCTCCGCGCCGAGTAGAGCAATCCCCAGCGCCATCTTCGCCTGCGGATCCTGCGGTCTCAGCTTCACCAGAGCTTGCGCCGGCTCCAGCGCCATCGCGGGCCTTCTCCCTCCGATCTGGGAATAGATTTTAGCCTGGAGCTGGAATGCCACATCCGCATCCGGAGCTTTAACGATGGTCGGTTTCGGAGGGTTGTAGAGCGTCGCGGTATCGACGCCGGAATCGCCCATATACCTCGCGATCTCGGTTGACATCGCGCACCTGCCAAACGATACTTTCTCCGGTCCGCCGGTAATTACGAGCTTGCTTAAATACATCCCCGCAACGACCTGCCCATGCACCACCATCGAGCCGTTGGGGATCAAGGCGCTCGGGTTCACATCGCTCAGAAACACCCACTTAAACTTGCCGATATCGGTGACGAAGACTTTAGCGGCGCTCCATTGGTCCGTGACAAGCTTCGGCGCCCCGGCGACTTTTTCTACCGTAAGCCCATAGATATCGGTCGGCCACGCGTTTCCGATAGGGTCACCGCTCGTGAGCTGGCCCATTGTCCCGTAAGCGGCTTTTGAGAACTCCGACATCTGCCCGAGCGCCGCGCCAGGAAGCCCCGGCGCAGCCAGCTTGAGGACAGCTATCCCGAGCTCCTTATTCGAAGCTTTCAGCTCGCACTGATACGCCTGCCCGGTGTAGGGGCTGATAAAGAGCGGATAACGAATGGTCTGATTAGTATCAGGACCGACTTTTTCGGTAATGGAATCCCACGTCGTAACCACCCAACTCCCGTCACCGACCACGAAACACGTGCTCACCCAGCTCGACGTATCACCGAACACGCGGATAACCCCCACGCTGTCCGATAGCGAAACATCAGCCCACGCAGCCCCAGCTGCAATCGAGAGGATAACGACCGCTAGAATAAGTGCTCTCATATCAACCCTCCGGGTATCGATTTCACTTCCATGTTCCCAGGTTTAGACCACTATTCCACTCTACCACTTCAGATGAGTTTGAGCAAATAAAAGCCGCCGAGGAAGTGTATCTCCCTTGAAAATGGCGTTTTTGCCATTTTCGTTCCCTTCGTGGTGAACACCGGCAGTCCTTGACCGGCAGCGGCCCGCAGGGCTGCGAGAGGCGCCGCGTAGCAGTCACGAGAGTGTTTATGCTACGATTCCTATTACAGATTATTTTAGGGAATGATTGCGGAGACGCGGAATGAGATTCTATTAAGGAAATGACAGGTAATCCGATACATCCATCCTAAGATGACTATTCACCTACGACAGATCAAAATCAAAAATGCTCCATTCCCCATTTGACGTTCAAGACTACAGCCCCGGCGCAGGCTCATCCAGCGATGTCGCGGATGCGGGGCGGGTCTGCACGACCATTCCATCACGAAGCTGCTTGCTTGTTCGCACCACAACCATATCACCGGATTTGAGGCCGTCGACAATGGCAATCATATCCTTTTCCTCACCCGCTACTTTAACCTGCCTTGCACGGCAGATATTGTTCGTCACCAGCCACACCGCCGGACCCTTGCTCGATGGCATCACGCAGCTCTTAGGCACAAGCAGCGCATTCACCCTGCCCGTCGTGATTTTGACTATCGCTCCCGAACCCGGTTTCAGAGCCTTAGCGGAATCCTTGATCTCCAGGAAGACCTGGCTCATCTTTCCTCCACCAACCGGAGGAGGAACAACCGATGCCACTCTTCCCGTCATCTGCTTTGAATGCGGTTGATCTTCGGTCTTAATAGAACAGGCCATCCCCTGTTTGATAAGGGTGCATTCATCGACGGTAGCATCGAATTCAGCGAAAGATATTCCGCCGCGTTTGATCTGAGCGATAGGAGTGGCGGGTGTAATGAGCGCACCGGTGGTAAGAATGAGATTTTCAACAGTGCCGTCTACCGGTGTAACTACTGGTACCGGCTTCAATCTCCGCTTCGCTATCTGCATTTGAGATCTGAACCGTCCCATCACAGCCTGGTCCACGACCATCTTCCTCTGAGCCATTACAAGCGCTCTCTGAGCCGATTTTAGATCGTCTTTGCTCCGGTCCAATACATCTTGCGCATGATCCACGCCTTCAGCAGCCGCTACGACCTGATTTTTCGCCGCATCGAGCGCAATATTCGCCTGATCGAGCAGAGTTACCGCATCATTCTGCGCATTCTGGGCCTGTCTGAGTTCATTTGTCGATGCTGCTCCCTGGTTTACCAGCGCCTGTAACCTTTCGACAACCGCTGTCTGGTCTTTAAGCTTCTGATCAGCGGTCTGGATTCGCGTTCGTACAGCCTGCTCACCGCTGCGCGCTGAGTTGAGCATTGCTTTCGCATCCTCGATCCCTTTCTTCGCCGCAGCGACTGCGGTCGTATTCTCGCGCACATTATCCCTCGCATTCGACACGCTGATTCGGTCCTCTCGCACATCCGCAGCCGCGGATTGCATAGCGACATCGGCCCGCGCCACATAATCATCCGCAGGCTCAAGAACAGCTATGGCCTGCCCAGCTTTAATTGGCTGACCCTGGCGGACGCTGATCTTGCGCAGCCATCCAGCTTGCTGAGGCATTATATTCGCATCAGTAGTGGGAACGATTATTGCATCCTTGGTAATGGTATTAAAAGCAGGACCGGGAGTGGCGAAGGTAACCTCAACCACTACACCCACAGGTCCGGCGCCCGGTTCCGATTCGCGGGATATCTGCTTCGGCTCCATCAATATCAACAGCGCTACACCCAGCAGCAGAAACGGGATTGTATAAAACACGACCATCAACCGCGAGCGCCTATCCGCATACACTTTTACATTGGAATCATTAGGTTCGCTCGGTTTGCTGGACTCATCATGCTCGTTCGGCTCGTTTTCCAATTCTCTCACCACCTTGCGCTAAAAGATCGGGGGATTATGCACATACTTATACCCGTTTGAGCAGGAAAGCTGTCAGCCTGGCGGACATGCTATAATGCAATCAGGGGGGGGGGGGCCGCCATGATAAAAGCCGCACTCGTTTTTTTCGCCCCTATCCTGTTTTCCGGGGGGGCCAACGCAGAGCCGGAATTCCTCTACCATTCTTCGAGCCAACAGGGCCATGGGTGAGCCACCGGGCG
>Ga0123519_10000389_pt1 | contig 77684 bp, 74 predicted proteins | sample YelNatPaOPRAMG02_FD_87396 | JGI IMG/M metagenome (GOLD analysis project Ga0123519, IMG submission 87396) | Hot spring microbial communities from Yellowstone National Park - Yellowstone National Park OP-RAMG-02 (version 2) | ecosystem: Environmental > Aquatic > Thermal springs > Hot (42-90C) ...
CTATTTAACTGTTGCAATTTTAACTCAAAATTGCAGCGGTTAACATAGGAAATTAATTTTTCATCAAGCTCTTTGACATCGTCGAAAAGATAGCGCTTGATTACGTTGGTTTTAATCTTTTGATTAAAGCGTTTAACCATGCCATTAGTCCATGGATGGTTAAACTTGATGGTTCTGTGCTGAATCTTGTATTGTCTGCATACCTGATTAAACGGATGGATTTTTCCTTTAGGTCACTTAAGGGTTTATTAGTTGATTTGATATATTCCCTTATGTGATAATTGGTCTTAGCGTTTTTATGTAATTTTTGTAACATACGTTATGGTATTTTAACATCCATAACGTATCGTTATTAAACAATTAAATCAGAAAATCAATGGTTTATAAGCGACATATAGGGAAGCCGATATAGAAAAAAGATAAGTAGAATTTAAAATTTGTTTAGCCTACTTGATTGATCTGATCGGAAGAATTCACTAATATGCCTTAAAAGTTTTCTGGCAGCTTTTTTTCCGTCAATAGCCGCTTTTTTTTCGTCAGGCAGTTGATTAGACCGTTTTTGGTAATAGGATTGGACGAATTCTTCGATACTAGAATAATTTTTTTGCATCTTTATATTTTTTTTACAATTATTAATAATTGTAAGCCATAGCGTGAAGCGGCTGATTCTTTTTTTTCAGCCAAACAAAGCCATCACCCTTGGTGATAATCGCCACGTCGACTGGTCCACCGACTGTTTCAATATCCAAAGTTACTCTTTGTTTGAGAGAAGTAAGATTGATCAAAGACTCGGCCAGCATCGCCAACTCATAAGGCGGCTGGGCTGAAATAGAGCTAAGAATAGGAAAAGAATGATTGTTCCGACGATAATTTCTCATCTCCGCTAAAAAATTATCCAAAGTTTTTTTTGTCAAAGAATTAAATCTTTTTTTAATCTCCTCTTTCCGTTTATCATCCAATTCTTTGATGCAATCTACAATCGTGTTAGGTAAATTAACCAACAATTCCTCAATGTAGTTCTTGAGAAATGAATCTAAAGTAGGATCAATCCCCTCCATGAAGTTATAAACCACATCAATCTGGGCAAAAGGAGCAATGCTTGATCCGACATTAAAAGAAATACCTTCTTTTCTTACCTCTTTCCATTTCAAGAAATTTTCGAATTTGCCTTCGATTAGGATAGAGTGAAGCGCGGGAAATATTTCTTCATCGCCAAAACCTGCCAAAACAATCCCTGAAGAAATACCGGGAAGAAAAATATCTTTTTCAAAGATATAACCAGCAATGGCAATCAGATCTTCTTTAAGTTCCGCATTTAAAGGTAATTTTAGAAACGCCTCCTTAATTTTTTTGTCAATTTTTTCCCGGTGTTTTTCAATGATCTGAAGGCCAAATTTTTTGGGCATTGAGGCAAGATCATCCATCTTTTCTAAGCTTTTTCTTGTTTTTTTGATAACATCGCTTACGATTTCTCCCACCCTTTCGTCATTAATTTTTTTTTCTTTTTCAACAACCATCTTTATTTCCTTATTGATCTCGTTTCTGATGAAATTAATGAAGTACCTTAATATGATATTCGCTACTGTTTCGTCTTGAATATGTTTGGGAAAAAGAGATTTATTTTTAACAAGAAAATCAAGGAAATCTTTTGAATAATCTTCAAGACGATTAAATCTTTTGTTGCCAAGTTTATTGACATATATTTTTATCACCGTTTCCCAAGGAACACCCATGATTACGGCGTTGCCATAGGTCATAATACCAATCGGCTGCCCAGCGGCAAAAGAAAAAAGTTTATTGGTTGAGCGGTAAACTTTCAAGCCGCTTCTTTGTTTTAAAGTAACAGCACTGTCGGCTGCCAAAGCGACTGCTACTTTGTTCATGATGGCAATTTCTGCTGTCATAAATAAAAAAAATTCGCTAAAGAAGATATTTCCGAGAGTTAACTTCGTTTTATCTGATTATTGCGATCTGCTTAGGTGTTTGCAAATATTAGTCGCCGATTTTTACGATAAAATCGTTTGATTGGGTTTTGTGGACGATACAGGACTCGAACCTGTGACCTTTGCAATGTCAATGCAACGCTCTAGCCAACTGAGCTAATCGTCCAGTTTAAGCCGCTTTAACAGTTAACCAGTCGAAAAAGTCAAAATCGTCACTTGCCGCAAAACCAATACCCTCATAATATTTTACCAAATAATCGGTCGTTTTTTAACTCTTTTATTCTGACCTGTCTGATGGTGCCTATTAAACTTTTGTTTGCTTTAACATATATCGGGACTTGATTATCTAAAATTCCCAAGTGAAAATTTTCTTCCTCCTTTTCAAGAATTAGAGCAGGAAAAGTTTGATCTATAAGGCGGTTGAGAAAATTTAAGTATTTCTTTTTAGACAGACAGATCAAAGATTTAGCCCTCGCCTCTTTCTTTTTTGGGCTTGGTTCAGTCAACTTTCTTGTCATAAAATAAGCGGCTGTCTGTTCCCTTTTTGAAAAGCGAAAAACATGAAATTTGCTTATGGGCGTTTTTTGCAGGAACTCGTAAGTTTTCGCAAAATCCTCTTCTTCTTCGCCTGGAAAACCAACTATTATGTCGGTTGCAATCAAACAAGACGGATTGATTTTTTTAATTTTATTCAATTTGGTCATGATTTCTTCTTTTGAATAGCCCCGTTTCATCAATTTAAGGATTTTATTGGAACCTGACTGAAGCGGAATATGAAAAAAATTAACCAGCCTTCCTTGGAGTAAATATTTTTCGTAAAATCGAAAAAAATTTTCATCAATACTCCAAGGGTGAATTGATCCTAGACTGATTCTTGGAACTTTAGTTTTATTGATAACTGCACGTAAAAGGTCAACAAAACTTTCTTTGTTATCATAACCGTAAGCTTCGGTATTAATTGCGGTAAGAATAACTTCTTTTATTTTTCCGTCTAATCGATTGATTTCATCAACAACTTCATCAATTCTTTTTGATTTGGGCAGGCCACGAAGATATGGGACAATGCAATAACTACAAAACCGATGGCAGCCATCCTGGATTTTTATCAAGGCTCTTCCCGATCCGATGTATTTATTATTTAAGGCTGGTAGATTGGTTTTAATTGTTTTGTTTACATTTATTTGTTGAGAAAGAATTTTTGCCAACTGATTTTTGTGTTTGTTATCAAAAATGAAGTCAACTCCTTGAGGTTTCAAATTTTTTTTTGACCAGAAGGTGGCGGAGCATCCAGTAATCACAATTTTTGTTTGCGGCCACTTTCTCTTTATTCGGTTGATGAGTTGTCTCGCCTCCCTTTCAGCTTTGGCGGTAACAGCGCAGGTATTGATGATGTAAAAATGCGGATTGGAGTGGGAATAGCGAAAACCGGCCGAAATAAGTTCTCGGTCAATAGCCTCGATTTCCGCCTGATTGACGCGGCAGCCGAAGGCAAAGCTAAGAAATGTTTTCCTCATAGGATATTATACCTTATTTAGCCTTATTTTGAGGCTAATTCTCTTACCTATAGGCTAAATTTATTGATACTTGACAATCTTATAATACTATGCTATACTTCTGTTAGATCCTAAGGTTTTTCGACATTTGTTCGAAAAGCTTTAGGATTTTTTTTATGGAAAAAAAACCGATCATTTTGAGCATATTTTTATTAATCCTCTTCTTTATCTTTCCATCGGCCGTTGCGGCTGAAATGGTTGCTGGCCATTCAGCTACGATAACCTATAATATCACACAAAAAGATGAAGTAAGTACTTATTTTAGAAAAAAACTTGTGATTAAGAGAGTGTTAGAAAAATATGATTCACCAATGGTTGACGCGATTGACGATTTTATGGAAGCTTGCAAGAAAAACAATTTAGATTGTTATCTACTTCCTTCTATTGCCGGAATTGAATCAACCTTTGGACGGTTTATTTATGAGGGTTCGTACAATCCTTTTGGTTGGGGCCGCGGTCTTATCATATTTAAAAACTGGGGGCAAGCGATTGATATTGTTGGTCAGGGATTGCGAGAAAACTACATCAATAAAGGCGCCGATACTGTGGAAAAAATCGGTGTTATTTATTGTGAAGGTAATAGTTGGGCTGGAAAAGTAAAATATTTTATGAATCGGTTTGAGGCCGAAGAAGATAAATTGGATTTGTTTTTAGGCCAAAATCAAGTAAAATTATAATTATGTTTAATTACAAAACAAAAAAATTGCCCAAAAATACAATAGAAATAATTGTAACAGTTCCGAAAACCGAGATTGCGGCCGAATATGAGTCGGCTTTGGAGAGAATTCAAAAAGAGCTGATAGTTGAGGGTTTCAGAAAAGGCAAAGTTCCCAAAGATGTCGCTCGCAGACATGTTAAGCAGGAAGTAATATATCAGGAATTGATCAAAACGCTATTACCCAAGATTTATGAAAAAGTGGTGGAAAAAGAGAGTTTTAAGCCGTTTTTTTCACCGAAAATTGAGCTTTTGCGAGCCAAAGAGGGAGAAGATTGGCAGATTAAATTTACAATTGCAGAAAGACCAACAGTAGAATTAGGTGATTATAAAGGAAAAGTTAAGGAAGTTAAAGCCAAATACAAGAAAGCTGATATCTGGGTACCGGGAAAAGGCGAAAAAACGCCGGAGCAGAAACAGAAGGAAGAGGCGGAAAGTCAGCAAAAACAACTTAATGAAATTTTGGCCGTTCTTCTTAAAGAAACAAAAATAGAAATTTCTGATATCGTCATTGATGAAGAAATTAACCGACGCCTAAGCCAGTTGCTTGACGATATCCAAAAAATCGGCTTAACCGTAGATGCTTATTTGAAGTCAAAAGGAATGACAATGGAGGATCTAAAGGCTAAATATAAACAAGAAATAGAAGATACCTATAAACTGGAATTCCTCTTGAACGGAATCGCAGATCAAGAAGGGATAAGCGTTGATAAAGCCGAGCTTGATAAACTTTTTGCCAATATCACCGATGTTAGAGAAAGAAAAATGGCCGAAGAAAACGCCTATTTCTACGCTTCAATTCTTAGAAAGCAGAAAACTCTGGATTATTTATTGGCCTTATAACTATAGCATTCAAACGCCAACAATCGCTAGATTGGGCTTGTCACTCGGTTGACAGCAGGCGTAGACCTGTAGTATAATTAAAGTATGAACCAGAGAACTTCCTTTTCAAAAAAACAACTTAATCAGGATAGCCAAAACACGATTGAAACCTTAAAGGATTTTGGTGCCTCTGTGGTCAAAAACAGCGCTCGCGACATTAAAAGGATCGGGACCGGAATGCTTGATCAATTTTTTGGCTTCAACGATTACAAAGACGATTTTGAAGGATTTGACTATCAACCTAGACGCGAATCAAAGATCCAACGGCAGCCCAAACAGGAGTTTAAAGTCTTTAATTATCAGGAATATTATGAAAGACAAAAAATAAAGGAAGAAATCAAACAACTGACAGAGTTGATTAAAAGAGAAGTGGAAATGCTTAAAAAAACCGACAAAAGCTTTCTTGATAAAGTTAATGATATTCAGAAGTTGACAGTTGAAACTTTGCCCGAAAAGCCAGGAATTTATCACGTTCGTTTTTTGGAAATCATCCTAAGTATTTTAAAAACGATCAGAATGAGAGTAAGCGAATCTAGCACTTGGTTGGAAGCGATGAAAACAAAGAAAAAGAAAAGAGGTTCACTTTTTGCTACTCTTTCCAAAAAGAAAGGCACTCAATATTCTTTATCTACTGAAATTCAAACAGCAAGATCGGTACAGTAATATCTTCTTAAGACAAATGAGGAAATCATTCAAGCATTCTAAGAAAAGTATTAACTCCATAAGCCCAACTGCCGTTAGATGAAGGCGTATATTTACTCATAATAGAGGAAGCAGTGACCAGCCCTTTATCGATATAATCCTTTTTTATCCCGCGAGCCACCGTCCTGATAGCTTCTTCGTATGAAGAGAAACGCGTGATGGTTGAACCATAAATTCCCCATCCCCAGCAGTTATAAGAATTCTCAGGAATTACTCGACAGAGGTTTGATTCTTGCATAGCGATAGCCGGAAGCAAGCGGTAGTCAAATTGATATTGATCGGATACAGCCACAATCAGTTCTGCGTAATCGTAAAGAGGAGAATTGTATTTACGAAAGAAATTCCTTAAATTGGCCGAGCGGCCGTCGGCCATCTTAAACTCCGCCTCATATGCTCCTAAAACAAAAGGAGCTGAAGAATGGTTAAACTGTTTTTGAGGGCTGTTATTTTGGGCAATTTCATTGAGAATCCGGTTGATGTTAGCTTGTTTTTTTAGAGCATTGCTAGTTTTAAAAACAAAATAGAAGTTGATAGCAACTAAGAGGAAGAACCCAATAAAAAAAACAACCAGATTTTTCAGCATAATTTAAATATAATCAAGAGCTCTATTTTTGTCAAACTAGGTGGCTGCCGTACCAAAGCAAATAAGGAAGATATAGTTCGGCGATGGAAGTCAAATTTTGACTATGTTTTCTAGTTTCCTCCTGTTCTTTTAAAGTTTCAAGCAACCGCTTATCATTGGCAAAAGAGGCTTTGTAAAAATCTTCAAGACGAAGTTTAATAGCTGTTTGATCACGCTTGCCGTCAATACAAGGAAGATTCCCCAATATATCCCAACCTGTTTTGGGCGCTCCGATATGATAATAAACAATATTTCTTTCTACCGCTTTACCTAAAAGCCTATTTTTCATAGCTTTGGCTGCCACAGCGACAAGATCACCGTCAATATGAAAGGGAACCAAGAAAATTTCTCTCAACTCTTGTACAGTTATATCGGCTAAAATTCTAGCAATGCCTGGATGCCAGTCGCCATTAAAAGCGTTTTCATAAGCAGTTCCTTTAGGAAAAACAGCAATTTTTTCTCCGCTGAGAAGTAAGTTTTTAATTATGTCAATAGCTTCCCTATTAATCTCTTTTGCTTCTTCCGCGCCGGGGATAAGATCGTGATATAAAACTTTATATGACAAAATATTTTTTTTTGCTTCAAGATCCTGCTTCCATTCTTTTAAATTAGTCACAAGACTTTTCTCGGGATTATAAGGATGAAAAACTGGCGAAGTAAGCGCGCCGGGTATCACAGGGATAATTACTCCATTTTCACGATTAATGGCCCTTACCGGATCGGTAGTTAAGCTGAAGGGAAGGCCCATAAAGCGGCCATATTTTTGCCAAAGTTCAGGTTCAAACAAATTGCTGTGGTCTCCTAATCCCAAAACGGGTCTACCTTTGTCTTTCCAAGGATGATGCGGCAAATCTTCAATCTCTTCCACAGTGACACCGAGCGAAGAAAGAATTTCTTTGAAAGCAGCCGGAAAACCGATAATTTCTACTCTTTGCTGGATTCTTTTGATTGGTGGGAGGTTTCTGATGGCGCGCATATCAATGCGCGCTAATCGGCGCTCAGCAATTTCTTCACCCAAGTTTCTAAAACTTTCGGTTTCAATCATATTTGACAAAAACTCAATAATGGCTCATATAATATTTTACCATACTATAGGCTTTAAGACAAGGAAAACGACTTGCTAATTATTGATAGAAGATGTAGTATACAAATACTATAAGATATTGATTTATAACTATCATTGTTTTATAGCGTTGTTAAATAAGAAGTTTAAAAATATCCAATGGGTATAGAATCTACAAGGATAGGCGGAGTTGTCAATCAGGCAGAACAACTTTTTTTTTCCAAAAGAGGGATGGTAAGGAGGATTCATTTTTTTATCACCACTAAATGTGCCAATAATTGTAACACGTGTGCTGTAACAAAGCAGACATATGATGAAATGACTCCTGATGAAATTGAACAAACTTTTATGTCTATGCTACCTTTTGCAGAAGGCGCAACTGTAGTTTTTGAAGGTGGAAATGCATTATCAGTGCCGCATCTTTATAGCTCAATAGCTGCCGTAAAAAAGATGGGCTATTATCCAGCTATAGTTTTAGAGGCGCATAGAATTAATCAAAATATTGTAGATATGCTGGCCTTAGCTGGAATAAGATATATGAATGTCTCCATGGACCCTACACACAGAAATATAAGCAACAAGCAAAAGACCGAAGAAATAATCCGGTTACTTCTATATGCCAAACATAGAAAAAGAATATTTCCAGTTGTCAACTCAATGTTTACCAAAGAGACAGATATAGAAAAAGTTTATTTTCCATTTGCTAAATGGATAATTGAAAATGGTATTGGTTTTAATCCTATTCCTGCTTCTCCCAAAGTCCCGCGTGGTCATTTTTCAAATATAAACCGTAATTCAGGTTTGCTGCCAAGCAAAGATCAAATACAGGCTGTAGCTAAAAAGATGATTCAATTAAAAAAAAGAACAGGATTAATTGCAACAAGTTTTGCTTATCTAAATGTGTTATTAAATCAAATTGATCCAGATAATAATAAATATTGGGAGTGTGCTAAGAGACTTCCTACTGTTCATGATAAGCCGAATGAAGAAGGATTGGGTATGTTGACAGTTCTTCCTAATGGCCAGGTGGCTATTTGTCAGGAAAACCAGGACGATTTTAATCCTAATGCTGAACCTGTTATTATCAGAAATCTTCATCCTTGGCAATTGAATACAGATTATTTGAATAGTAGATTAGCAGAAAGAATTTCCGATTGTCCTGGTTGCGACTATGGTTGTGCGGTTAGTGTACAGCTTGTTTATGGAAGAGAGGCTATCTCGGAAATAATTTCCGGGCTTAGAATAGCTGCTACATCACTTCTTGGAATATAGAGAAAGCGATTAAATTTGGCAAATATCTATCAAATAGAATATTATTCCTTCCTTCGGATTCGGCATTGAGGATGAGTAAATTGAGACATGATGAAAGCTTTGGCGACATCTTTTATTTGAAATATTGACAAAGATAGCTTAAAACTTTTTTTATTTTAGGCGTCAATTGCAGCAATTTATAAACAAATATTGTTTGTTTTCCCCAAGAAGTTGTTCTTTGTAAGTTAAAAGTAAGGTAAAAAAAATTTTAAGCTTCAAAATTCCTCAAAATATTTATATTCTCTACTCGCCCGATATCTTATTGGCTAATGTTTCTTCAACTATAATTAGATGTAAGGTTAAATTTAGAAATTTTACACTTTAGCTCGTGTTAAAAGAAGTAAAAATTATTTTAACTTGCAATAATATATTCAGTCTAATTTAGATTTATGATCGATCATTATTTAAAAATCAATCCCTTGGAAGAAAGAGAAAAAATAATTAAGTTTATTAAAGGTGTTTTTAAAAAGCAGCAGTTTAGTAAAGCTGTAATAGGTTTATCGGGAGGAGTTGACTCAACCACTTCATTATATTTGCTTACAAAGGCAATCCCAGTCAAAAACATTATTGTTGCTCACCTTTATTATTATCAGCCTCAAATGACAGAAGTGAACAGGGTTCTTAAACGATTAAGAGTTCCCAAAAAAAATATTTATATTAAGTCGATAAAAAACATTGTAGACAAGATTGCTTCCTTTGATCTTCGCAAAGGATTGGATTACAATGATAAATTTCTTAATGATCAAAAAATTCGCTTGGGAAATATTATGGCAAGAGTTAGGATGATAATCCTTTATGACCTAGCTAAAAAACACCGCGCTTTAGTTTGTGGTTCGGAAAATAAATCGGAATATTTTCTTGGTTATTTCACTCGTTTCGGCGATCAGGCATCTGATTTTGAGCCGATCCGGCATCTTTATAAAACTCAAGTTTACAAATTGGCAAAATACATAGGCTTGCCTAAGAAAATTATCAACATTCAACCGACGGCCGCGTTGTGGCCGGGACAAACCGATGAAGGTGATTTTGGTTTTTCTTATAAAGAAGCTGATCAGGTTCTTTATCTTTACTTTGACAAGCATTTACCGGTAGAAAAGATAGTAAAAAAGGGATATCGGAATGCTAAAAAGATTATTAAGAGATGTCAAAATAACCGTTTCAAACATCTGGTCCCTTATGCTATCAAAGAAGATTTTAAATTCTTATAATTTAGATATGCAAAGAATACCGTTTACCAAAAAAGGTTATGAAAACATAAAAAACGAGCAGAAAAAATTGATTATAGAAAGGAGGAGGGCAGTTAGTGAGCTGACAAAATACCGAGCCATGGGAGATCTATCGGAAAACAGCGCTTTCCGAGCAGCCAAAGCTAGACTTTCTTCACTTGACTACCAGTTGAGGCGGTTGGAGAACTTGGTTAGTTTGGGTGAGGTGGTTGAACCAACTCCGGGAGTTGCCGGTATTGGGACTAAGATAACTGTCAGCGAGGGCAAACAAATAATTAAATATTGTCTTGTTGGTCAATATGAAGCCGATCCGATGAGAGGAAAACTTTCCTACCTCTCCCCTATTGGTAAAGCTCTTATTGGAAAAAGGGAGGGAGAGGTTGTTGCAGTCAAGGTTCCGGCAGGAAACATTGTTTATAAAATAATCAAAATTGAGATAGAGAATGATTTAATTGTTTAATTGATTAAATCATGTTGGAATGACAGTCAATAAAATCCGTTTTACCATGTTTTTTCTTCTTGTTTTTTATTTTGCTTCCAGAATACTTTTTATTTTTAAATTTCCTCTTTTTCATGATGAGGCGATGTATATCCATTGGGCCCAGGCAGTGGCCGATGATTGGTTTAATCGCTACGTATCTTTGATTGATGGCAAACAACCTCTTTTTATTTGGCTAGCCAGTTTATCGTTGCAACTAGTAAAAAACCCGATTGTTGCCGGCAGGCTTGTATCGGTTTTTTCCGGAGCTTTAAGTCTGTTGGGTATATACCTTATTGGAAAAGAACTTTTTGATTATCAAACGGGAATGATTGCTAGCCTAATTTACATCATCATTCCTTTTACTTTTATCTACGACGGCTTGGCTCTTATGGACAGTTTGCTTCTTATGCTTGGCGTTTATGCCTGTTTTTTAACCATTAAATTAGTTAAAAATCAACAAAAAGAACAAATGTTTCTTCTTGGCTTTGTTTTGGGTTTGGGGTTGTTAACTAAGTCATCGGCAGTCTTTTTTATTTATCTTTTGCCTTTTTCCTTAATTGTCGCCGAGAAGGAAAAAAACATTAAAAGATTGCTTATTTTATTTCTTGGGGCAATCGGTATAGCCAAATTAATCGAAGCGGTAATGAGATTTTCAATTTATTATCCGATCATTGAATCAAAAAACCACCAATTCATCTACACATTCAAAGAAATATTCCATAACCCGCTTATTGGCATCAAAAATAATCTTTTTATTATTCCATCGTGGATAATTAGTTATCTTGGAGTTCCTGTGATTATTTTCGCTTGTTTATCTTTAGTTATTACCAAAGAAAAAAAGGCTGTTGTTTTCACCAGTTTATATACAATTATTCCGATAGTAGTTTCAGTTATTTTTGCCAAGCTTTCCTACCCTCGTCATTTCTTGTTTGCCGTCTGGCCAATATTACTTTTGGCGGCCGTTACTGTTAATAAATTAACCAAACTCATTTCAGGACAGCTTAAATATTTAATAATACTGGTATTATTTGTAATTGTAATAGGAGCATTTAAAACCGATCTTAATTTGTTGTTTAACACTTCTAAAGCATCACTTCCATCAATTGAGAGATGGCAATTTTTTGAAGGCGAACCGTCAGGTTACGGTTTGGAAAATCTTTACGATTTTTTTGATGTCAAAAAGGAAAAGATCCTAGTTTTTACTGACAGATCAATGGGTATTTTGGCCGATGGGTTAGCAATCCATTATCAGAAAAACAACTTGATTAAGATAGTTGGCTCGGACGAAATCACCAAAAACATGATAATAGATCAAATAAACAGATACCGCCCTGACAAAATATATCTAATTTTGTCATGGCAGATGTTGCCTGAAGGTATAGAGGTAGTTTTGGAAAAAGAAATTATTCGACCGGGTGGTCTCAATCATTACTGGCGCATATACAGACTAACAAAAACTCCGTCTAGAAAAGACAGATAATACAGTTTTTAATGAGGAAACAGTTTTAAAAAAGAAAACCATTCCCAGAAGTGGAGTTGGGCAAAATGGAGTATGTATTCCTGAACCAATTTCGGTATTAAAAGAATTACGAGAATTATCATTAGATTTTTTAGTGAATAGATGGGATCAGTTTTAAAAAAATGAAGGTAAAGAAGATAAAAAATAAAAAAAAATTCAAACAAGTTGGGAAAAAAGAAAAGAAGAGCGCGGTAGCCAGTGACAACAAAAAGGACTACACCAATCACTCGATAAAAAAAAAGGATTACGCTTGATTGTCTTGCCAATTCATTTTTCCAGGAGAGAGAAAAGAGCATCGCTATAGAAAGATAATAGGTGTCAAGCGTCTTGTCCCAAAATTGATAAGAAGGAAAAATCCTTCCACCAAAAAATTGGATTATATCAAGATCGACTGCATCCAAAAAAAAAGAAGCAATAAAACCAATTGAGAAGTAACGGAATATTAGAAGAGGAATGAGTAATCGGAGCAAAGTAACAACCAAAATTAACATAAAGTCCGTTGAAAACGGTTAATTAAAGACACCAAAGACGCTTGGTCTATTTTCGCAGCGCATGAAAGAACAAACTACAGATATGAAGATTTTATATGCTGTAATGTGAGCCCGGAGAGAATCGAACTCTCAACCACCTCCTTAAGAGGGAGATGCTCTGCCAGTTGAGCTACGGGCCCTTCAAATTTCAAAAACAACGCAATAAAGAATTTTTTAAAAGCGCTCTCGGGAGGAATCGAACCTCCACCATCGGTTCCGAAGACCGATACTCTATCCATTAAGCTACGAGAGCTTGTTTTCGTAATCAGAAACCACATCTCAATAAAAAAACAGAAATCAGATTGATCAAACTAGACTAATATATTATACTACATCAATGATCCTGACAGCAGCATATCTTTTAGCCATTTTCTTCGAGCTCCTTTTTGTCATTGGCTTCACTATTTATACGATCTTTTTAATCTATTCCAATCTCAAAGGTTCTCCTTATGTGCCCACCAAAGGAAAAGAAGCCGACCTAATTCTTAAAGAGGCTAATTTGGTTAAAAACAGCCTTTTTTTTGACCTAGGATGCGGTAACGGTCAAATAGTCAGAAAAGCTGTATCTCAATATAAAGTCAAGGGTGTAGGGGTTGATATTAATCCCCTTCTCCTTTTAATCGCTTCAACAATAACCAAATTGCGTCACCTTAAAAATATCAAGTACAAACAAGAAAATATTCTTGATACCGATATCAGCAAAGCAGACACGGTTTATTTATTTCTCATGCCTCGCCTTATTGAAAAGTTGGTTCCAAAACTAGAAAGAGAACTTAAAAAAGAAGCTTTGGTTATTTCCCATGGATTTAAAATCAACGGCTGGGAAAAATACCTACGCAAAACAATTGATAACAAACCCTTTCCCACATATTTTTATCGAAGAAAAATAAGACTATAAAACAAAAGGGATGCCGCTACTTCATCGTCTTATTGTGCTTATAAACCATATTAGACAAGTAGCAACATCTAAAATTGCATTTAACCCTTTTTTATAAATAACTGATCGAAGAAGATATAACTAATAGGCCCAAAAAAATCCCGCAAGAATTGGGATTTTTTGGGCTGATAGCGAAAGAATTAACAATTACATTCCCATCTGCATATCACTCATTAGTTCATCCATATCGCTCATCATTTGATCAACGTCATCCATCACTCTTTGTTTATCGGCCATATTACCCATATCACCCATCCCTTCCATCATATTTTTCATATCCGTTAAATCTTTCTTTACCTTATTCATTTCTTTCATTATTTTTTGGTTATTAGCTTGCATAATGTTCACCTCCTTTCAAGAGTTAAGGTATTTTAACCGTTTGTTATTAAAAGAAAATTAAATAAACGCAAGAAAGAGGTAAGAAAATTCAGGCAAAGCTTTGGGGATAAAATTGATTAATAGAGCTGGGGGTGGTAACATAAAAAAGATTTTCTGGGCTGATAAAAACTCCAACAACCCCAAAAGTTTGGCCACGGTATATTATCTCATCGTTGACGACTTGATCATAATTTTCTCCTTTTAGGGTTAGGCGGTGGACCGAACCTTCATTGAAACTACCAAAATAAAGTTGGTTATTGGCAAATGCATTTTGAGTTGGCGTAATGATCGGAGTGTAAGTTTTTATTGGGTTGATAAAACGTGGATCATCAGACATACCCATCACTTCCGGCCAGCCGTAATTGCCTGATTTCTCAACAATATTTATCTCATCATTGGCATCCGGACCAACGTCACTAATGTAAAGTTTGCCTGTTATTGGGTGGAAAGCCAAACCGAAAATATTGCGATGCCCATATGAATAAACTGGAGAGTTTGGAAACGGATTATCGTGCGGAATACTGCCGTCACGATTAATCCGCAATATTTTTCCACCGAGAAAGTTAATATTTTGCGACTCCCGCTTTCTATCATTGTCAATGCCAACGCCAATATAAAGAGTTTTGTCCGGAGCAAAAGCCATAATTCCGCCGTTATGAATCAATCCGGAGGGAATGTTCTCTAGCAGAGTTTGCTCACTTGTTCCGTTTTCCCTGATTTTTACTACCTTATTTTTGAAATCTTTAACACTTGATCCGTATGTATAATAACAGTAAATATAGCCGTTTTGACTAAAATCAGGATCTAAAACAATACCGAGCAAACCCGTTTCATGGTGACCGAAAAGAGGGACAATGGGAAAGGTTTTTATTAAATGATATTCTTCTTCATAAATCTGCCTCAACCTGCCTGTAATTCTTTCACTCAAAAAAACACGACCATCTTGGGCAAAAGCAAGAGTGATAAGGAAGCCAAAATCTTCTATAAAAGGAGGCAAACGATTTGTTTTCATGATAACGAAACACGACTTACAATGTAAATTAATTTAGTATTTTTATGTAAGAACAAGATTGATTAGCGTGATTTTCTTGTAAATTCGGGAATTAGATCGGCATTACCGGCATTTTGAATAGTGCGGGTTATTTTTTTTAAGCCGGCAACGCTGTCAGTTAGCGGATTATCACTATTAAGGCAAAGGTAAACAAAAGGAACACTGAATTCTAAAGGTGAACGAAAGTCGTCTGGAGATTTAGTAAATTTAGCTTCAAGCAATAAAAACAAATCATCGGTGTTTTTGCTATAAAAACAAAAAAATTCAATCCTCGCTTCCTTGGATGTAAATCCTTGCGTTTCAATTTTAGACCATTCGTTCCCCCAAGAATTGAAGTCGTCGTAAACGGGAATATTATTACGTTTTTGCCAAGGATGAGTAAAAATGATGTTGCCGTTGTCGTTGACATCAACAATAGCATATTTTCTTACCAGAAAATGTCTCCCCTGCTCATGCTTTACTAGAAGATTGCTTTGGGCTTTTTTCCCGATGACAATTTCTTTTGTCGGCTCATCCAACTGGAAATCGGTAATAAACATATTTTCTCCCAGCGGCTTAGGGTCATTTACAGCTAAAACAAATGCCCAAAACAAACCATTCGCTCCAAATCTTTTATGGATCAGTTTTAATTTCGATAAAGTTTCGTCCCAGTCGCGATGAATAAAAGTTATCTCCCTCAAATTATAGGGGCAAATCGTTTCTCCGAATTTTAGTTTTGGTTTAAATAGAAAGAAATTTTTGATGATTTCTCTCATTATTTTCAGGGCTTTGGCACCTCTTTTTTTAACAGCATAAAGAATTGTTTATAATTAAGATTATTAAGATCAATTTCTTGTAATAAAAAAGTAAGAAAGAGGTAAGAAACTCCAAAAATAGGCACATTTTTATTACATAAATATTACCGTATTCTTGTTTGATTTTGCGATTTCTGTCTTAGTATTTAGTCAATTCATCATAAAGTTAACATAGCTCTTGTTATGGTTGAATCAGATCAGGCTATAAAAGATGCAATAATCAGCAAACTTAAGCGGGATGCTAGAATTGAGGCGGCTGATGTTGAAGTTGAAGTAGAGTACGGAAACGTAACTTTATTTGGAGCTGTCAATGATTCTTTGGCACAAAAAGCAGCCGAAAGCGATGCTTGGTCAGTTAAGGGCGTCACAGCAGTCAACAACATGTTGGTGGTCAAACCGGAGGCAATCGGCGCGGTGAGCGATGAAGAAATAGAAGTAAAAGCCAAGAAGGCAATTGCAGCCGATCTCGAAATAGACGCAGAAAAGATTAGTCTGGAGTGTGATAACGGAGTTGTGACTATAACGGGTAATGTTGATAATTTTTGGAAAAAGTATCAAGTGGAAAATGCAGTTTATGCTTTAGATGGCGTAACAAACGTCAATAATTATTTGGCCATCGTTCCATCAAATAAGCTAATAGATGAGGAGATTGCCGATAATGTTGTGAAAAATTTGTCAGAAAGAGCAATTCTTAATCTCGACGAAATCACGGTGACCGTTGTTGACGGTATAGTTCATCTATCAGGAAGGGTTAGAGATGAATATGTTTTGAATATCGCAGGTGAGATAGCTTTAGACACAGAGGGCGTAATCGATGTCGTTAACGATTTAAGCGTCGGATATGAAACTTAGCTAAAAGTCTCTTTCTTACCTTTTTCTTACCTAATTTTTACTAATATGACTTTTCTAGGAGTTAGATTAGATGAAGATAATGAATAAAGAAAGTGATTTTTTTAATTCCCGGTTTTTGGCGATATGCGTCAATTTATTGCCACAAAATTTATCGTCTTGGTCAAAGGATCCAACGGAGGAAATCGAGACGCTAATAAGGCAAAAGAGCGTCAGTGAACAAGATCGTTTGATGATAGACATAGACAAGTTAAGATTAATGAGGATATCGAAACGAATTGTTAATCTGGGCGAAACTCTTTGTTTAGAGGAAGTTTTTTCCGAAGTCCGTTTTTCCCAAGACGGCTTGACCGAGGCGGCAAGACATTCGATCAAACATTATCTGCATGTGCAGACGAACGATTTATTCAATTCGGTTTTAACAAATCCAGATTTTGCTTTAAGCATAGATATTTATCGAAAAAGGTTATTCGGCTTCGATCCAGCTCAAGGACTAAAAATAGAAATAAATTATCATCAGAATAACACTTTGGAATTTGCCGGCTATCCGGAAAAAGAATTCTTTGTATTAATTTCCGGCAAATCTATTTATGCCGCCCCCTCTTCTTCAGAAAATTTTATTTATCTGCGGGAAACCGACAAAGAAAATGAAAAAGAGATAAAAGAAAACGGAGATGCTGATTTCTTTAATCGGGTACAAACAACAATCTACTCTCTTATTGGTGTCAATCTTGCTTGGAGAGTTAATCGGTTGGGAGGGATCTTTGTTGATGAAGCAATGAAGCATTTAAGTCGCGACTAAGAATTTTATTTTCAACTTTTTTCATTCGATTCAGGTTCGGTGCGATAAGGAACCGGAATATATTGAACATTAGAAGGCATTCCGGTTGCTTGAGGATATAAATCCATAAGCTTATATATTTCCGGCGGAACCCCTACCTTTACCGGTAAGCCGATTTTTTTTGCCTCATGGAATTCTATCGGGTAATCATGGGTCCAGCGGCCGCTTGTCAAGAGTTTAGCTATATTGGTTGCTTTGTCTTTTTCCATATTATTGCTGACAAGAATATCAATAATTGCTTCGCAAACCTGGTCAATTGCCTTCTTGCCAATATTTGCAAAAATTAGAGTTTTATCATCGGTTTCTTTTATTGGTTTTTTCTTGGTGACTTCAATAACAGCAGTGACCGGATATTCGCCCAAGATTGGGTCAAGCGGCCCAAGAACAGCATTTTGATCCATCACGATACTATCTCCTGCCAAAGCAATAAGTGTGCCTCCGGATAGAGCGTAATGGGGTACAAAAACCGATACCGGAGCTTCATGTCTAACCAAAGCTTTAGCGATTTGCTCGGCGGCCAGCACCAGGCCGCCGGGCGTATGGATAATCATATCTATGGGAACAGTTTCAGGAGTGAGCCTGATTGCCCTCAAAATACTTTCCGAATCCTCAATATCAATATAGCGAGTAAAGGGAAAGCCTAAAAAAGAAAGAGTTTCTTGACGATGGATGAGGGCGATAACTCGGCTGTGTCTTTTTTTCTCCAGTTGTCTAATCATATTTAAGCGTTTTACTTCAAGACTTTTCCTTTGTAGAGCAGGAAAAAGAAGAGCGAGTACCAGCAAAATCCAAAGAATGTCAGAGATTGAAAACTGCATAGGTTTTTCTTAACTTACGTTTCCAATAAAGACCTCTTTCATTTAAGGACAAAAGTGTGAGTTTTATGTAATAAATCAATCAGAGTTTGGTAAGACTGGTTTTATTTCTTACGGAATTATTACTTTCTTATAATCGGTCTTTCACTCTTAAAGTGTAGTCTTCAAATAGGAGGTGAGGTTTAAGATGCAAGATCTTGTTAATCCGATACAATTGGAAAGATTTCTCAAAGGCATCGATTATCCGGCTACCAAGGAGGATATTATTAACACAGCAAAGAAGAATGGCGCCGATGAAAATGTTATAGCAACATTGGAGAAAATAGAGGACAGAACTTATGATGGACCTGTTGGGATCAGTCGCGAGATAGGTAAGTTTGAGTAATTGGCATTTATCAATCGGAGATAAAAGTTGCAGTCACTAGTTCATGCATGAGTTGAAACAGTCGCTTATAAAAATCGGTCGCAAACTACAAAAAGATGAAGATTTGAATGCAGTGATTGAAAGAATTGGTGATGCTCGGATTGTTCTTCTTGGCGAAGCCTCTCATGGTACGTCCGAATATTACCACTGGCGGTCGCGTTTAAGCCGCAGGTTGGTGATGGAAAAAGGATTTTCCTTCATAGCTGTAGAGGGAGATTGGCCGCAGTGTTATTTAGTAAATCGCTATATCAAAAATTATCCAAATTCGGGAAAGAATGCACGGGAAGTTCTTTTTAATGCTTTTGATAGTTGGCCAACATGGATGTGGGCCAATGTTGAAATGATAGACTTAATTGAATGGTTAAGAGCTTTTAATTCTAACTTTTTCTCGGAAAATAAAATCGGTTTTTACGGATTGGATGTCTATAGTTTATGGGAATCTTTAGAAGCGGTTACCGATTATTTGGAAAAACACGATCCAAAGGCAGCGGTAGTTGCCAAACAGGCTTATCGGTGTTTTGAGCCGTTTGGCGGAGATATAGAAAAATATGCTTTGTCAACGGCGCTGGTGCCGGATTCGTGTTTGACCGAAGTTGTTTCCTTGTTTCAGGAAGTCCAAAGAAAAAGTGAGGTTTATCAGGACGAACCGGAATCGTTATTTAATCTTGAACAAAATGCTTTGGTGACGGTAGATGCAGAAAGATATTATCGGACGATGATTTTGGGAGGTGTGGAGTCATGGAATATTCGAGATCATCATATGGATGAAACTTTAGAAAGATTAATGACTTTTTTTGGCAGCAAGGCTAAAGCTATAGTTTGGGCGCATAATACCCATATCGGCGATGCCAGAGCGACCGATATGGCTGGAGAGGGTATGATCAACTTGGGCCAATTGGTAAAAGAACATCAGCGCCGTGAAGGAGTTATAGCTGTTGGTTTTGGTTCATACGAAGGATCGGTAGTGGCAGCTGACATCTGGGGAGATCAACCAAAAAAAATGCTTGTTCCGCCGGCAATGGTTAATAGTTGGGAGGATGTACTCAATAAGACTTTTGCCGAAGATACCTTAATTATCTTCAAGAAAAAAAACCCGGCGCCAATGCTTGAGAAGCGGGGACAACGCGCCATCGGAGTTGTTTATAATCCATTGGATGAAAGAAGCAATTATACGCCGACAATTCTTCCCGAGCGTTATGATGTTTTTTTGTTTCTCAACAAAACTTCGCATCTTCGTCCGCTTCATATTCCTCTTCATTTGCAGGCCGATCTTCCCGAAACTTATCCAAGCGGACTGTAGCTACTTCTTTTGTTCTTCGGCTTTCATAATCTCATCAGCAGTGGCTATCGTATCGGTCATCCCGAAACCGGCGAAGCCTAAAGCTCGGCCGACTGCTGATGTTTCTGCAACCTCATAGGGAGAAATTTTTTCAATCATTTTGGCAGGATTGGCAGCCGATATGCCCGTGAATGTTCCTTTTTCAGTAACGACGGTAGCCTTGACAACTATTTGGTCAGGAACAGGTAAAACTTCGGTTGTGATAGATAACTTTCCGCCTGCTTCATGAGCCAATTGGACTCGACCGGCAACGGTAATGTAGTCTTTGCCGTGGATTTTAATCACCTTTTGATCCATAAGGAAAATTAAACTTAAGCCAAAGTATAAATTGGATAGTTTAAAATCATTCCAAAAAGATGTAAGAAGTCAGTAATAATTTAGTCTTTTTTACAAGCGAATATTTGCTCTAATAAAAGTTTTTTTACTTAGAACATGTTGGAACATAAGCGATAAATTATTGCAAGTCAAAAGGAATGTCTCCGGCACAATTGTTGACAACAGGAAAAGGGATTAATCTAATTTACAGTACTAGTTCGATCTTTAATTAGACTTTAATTTAATCACTTTGATCAAAAGAAAATTGTTGGGCTTAAGCTAATGAAACCAAACATCTAGAATTTACTTTGTCCTTTTGTTTTTTTTGCCCAGCTCTTCTATTTTCAAATCGTCCGTGTTAACGTCGATTACACCCATGCTCCAGAAAGCATCGGCAAATGCCAGTGGTTTACTCCGTCTGTCTCTGACTGCGCCCGATAAATTGACCATTCCCCCGGAAACATCAATTTTAATGCTTTGTTTGTCGCTTGCCGGGATTGAAGGGTCGGAGTTAATATTGTCTCTGACAATATTGGCGATTTCTTCGTCAGTTAATCCGGTAGGAGCCACATAGGTCAGATCCGGACCGACATACCCGGGTGGATAAAAATAGCCTCCGGGTGGCGGATAAAATCCCGGATAACAACCAGGACATCTTCCCATCATTCTGCAACCATTCATAATTACCACCTCCTTTCTTGAAATAAGTTATAACTTATTTAACGCTCCAAACCAGTTTTAAAGATAACTTTGACAAATCCTGATTCTTGTTTGTCAATTTTTTCGTAGGCCTCAGGCGCTTCGTTAAGGGTCATTTGTTTAGTGACGACAAAGCTTGGTTTGGCTCGGCCGCCAATGATAAGATCTCGAAGGAAACTGTTATATCGAGAAATCGGAGCGATACCAGTACCAATTTGAATCCCTTTTTCAAATACTTTATCCCAAAGATTTTCATACTATTTTTTTTTGATTTTGACATCAACATCTTCTTGAGGAAAGATAGAGTAAAAACCGACGATTCCTATTTTTCCGGTAGGATTGACTACACGGATGAGATTTTCAATAATTTGATTAGGATTCTGGTTTAGAGGATTTCTATCATCTTTAGCCTCATATCCTACCGCGTCAATCGCGCTCATAACTCCATTCATTCGAAAATCATCCTGCCTCTGCGCTGCCTGAAGAGCGACATTGCTTTTTCTCCAGTTTCGAATTTGTTCAACCGGATCTTGCTTTGAAAAATCAATTGGCACGGCGCCGATTTCCTTGGCTTTATTTAACCTTTCTTCAATATTGTCAATGACATAAACTTCACTGGCACCTTTAAGAATAGCACAGTAGGCGGCCATAAGCCCAACTGTTCCAGCTCCAAAAATAGCAACGGTTGATCCGGCTTGAACTTGCACCAGTTCGTTGGCATAAAAACCTGTCGGAAAAGCATCTGAGAGAAGCAAGAAATCGTCTTCCCATTGATCATTGGGTACTCCAGGTAGCTTGAGACAATTGAAGTCGGCAAAAGGCACTCTAATATATTCTGTTTGACAGCCTTGATATTGTCCAAAATCGGCACACCCATAAACAGCTCCTGCTCGTTCTTTAATGGTAGTCAAGCAAGCGTTCGGATAACCGCGAACACAGTTAAAACAGAAACCGCAGGCGATATTGGCCGGGATTGATACTCGATCATCTTCCTTTATACTTTGAACAGCAGTACCAATACTGTCAACTATTCCCACCGCTTCATGGCCTAAAATCGTCTCTGGCTTAACTGATGTTTTTCCACGGTAAGCGCGAAGATCACTGCCGCTAATTGATGTGGAGGTAATTTTGACAATAGCGTCGGTTTCTTCTTGAATTTCTGGTTCTTCTACTTGCTCAACCTCCATTTTATAAGGACCCTTATAAACAACAGCCTTCATATGAGTTTTGTCAATTGGTATGATTTTCTATCTTATTGATCGGTGATTAAGAACCAATGAGAATTAGGTAAGAAGTTGGTAAGAACGAGTTCTACAAAATAGCCAAGGCATATGTGATTTTAATAAGATTGTTAAATATTAGTTATAAGGTTTTCTTTTCGCCTCTTCGAGAATGCGATACAACAATCTTTAGAACTCCGGGAGTTCTAAGGGGCTATACTCCGGGAGTTCTAAGGGGCTATATAATCTCCTCTTTTCTCCTTTTGACGAAAGAGATCCACTCTTCAATGATTTCAAAGATAAATTTAAAGGGAGCTTCAATAATAAAATCAAGAATAAGGATGAAGAAATTAAGTTTGGCTAAACCGCCACTGAAAAATTTTCCCAAAGATAATACTGGCATGAAGAAAAAATCGATAATTGGCGATAGGACGCTTTCTTTATCCTCGAGTCGATATTCATTAACGATTTGCTTGATTCTGTAAGAGAAAAAAGTAACGACGCTGATGAAAAAGAGAAAAATGAATTGGCTGACAAGGTTGAAATTGAGAAAAGTGAGAAATTCGTATATAAGAGTGAGAGTAACAATGAAAGTAAAAGAATAAAAAATGGTAAAGCCAAAGATGAGAATAGGTTTTTTTGCTTTAGGTTTTTTCGGCATGTATGAAACAGTAGTTTCAAAACTTTTGTCAGCGTCAATAATCTCAATCGTTCGATTGTAGATTTTACGTGTATTTTCTTCACCCAAAGGACGGAAGAAAGAAATAATGATAAGCATAAGGATAGGCGGAAAAATGCTATTTATGGCGATTGAAACGGTGTTGACTTCATTATAGAGATACATTGATACAGGATATTCCAATATTAAAGCAAACAGCATTTTGGTTAAAAATATATAAATAAAACTTCTGACAGCTAAATTGCGAAGGCGGCGGTTTATTTGCTGATATCTTTCGCGGCAGGTAACGTCAATTTCGTTCCAAAGACGTATTTTGTCACTTAAGATTGTGTTGATGTCTTTGAATTTAGTTTTGATCAATTCAAAAAGAATAAGAAAAGGCGGTAATTGTTTGCGAGTGAAGCGGGTTAAATTTTCCACATAAGGACTTTGGATGATTTCGTCAATTTTTTTAAAAGCTGATGGTAAGTTTGTGGCCAGTTCATGAATTTCTTCTTCCGAATATTCGTGGATCGGCCGGAAAAAAGTAGTAAAGAGATGGTATCTTTGATAAGATTTATCACTTCGACGATAGGCTTTTTCAAGAGCCGCCAAGAAATAAGCGTCTCTCTGGCTTTCATTCAGCCCTTCGAGTTTGATTTTCTGTCGTAAAACTTGAAAGATAAAATAAGTAAAAGTAGCATTTTTTGCTGTTCCTTCAGGATTTAGAGTTTCCTCAATCTCGCAGGTTAAAATATCAAGGAGAAACTCGCTTAAATACTGTCTGGTTTGACTTTCTCGTCCGATAACCGTCAAATGTCTTAATAGAATGACCTTATCTATAATATCTTGGACTTTGGCGGCATCCTTTGCGCCGACCATATCGGCATCAAAATACCTAGCCCATAATAACTCGCGCAAAATGTTTTCTCCTTCGCCTTTGCCGTTTGGGTTGATCATCAACCTTCTTCTGACGATCCTTTCTATTGCCGAACGTCTGATGAGATGATCTTCATGGTATTCAACAGCATTACGAATTTTTTCGTAAACAATGGCAAAAAAAGACACTGTTTGTGATACTGCTAATTTGGAAAGATCGTCCGGCCGCGCTTTCGGTTTGATGCTTTTTAATCTTTCAATTAAAGCATAAGTAAACTTTGAAAGCTTGATTTTGTCCGAGGCTTGGCTTTTGTTTTCGTTAATTTCACTCATAATTTGCTGTTATTATATGGCATAGGCACAAAAACTGCAAACTTCTTTTAGCCAAGAGCTTGTGTATTGACGCCGGATTTGAAATCAACATCCGGGTATCGGTGTAATATATCACTTACCTGCTTTTTTAATTCTTCATATTTTTCTTTTGTTTTAGCTTCAAACTTGACGGTTAAGTAAGGGCCGTTTTGTGATGCTCTAACGATAAGCATTTCGTTTGCGGTATCCATTCTCACTCCGTCAATTTCTACATAAGAGGCATCAGGATAAAGTTTTTTTATATCGCCACCGATTTTTTCCGAAACTATTTGAAATTTAACCGCATCAGGACAACCAACCTTGATTTCTGGACTGGAAACGTACTGAGGTAGTTCGGCAATAGCTTGACTCAAAGATTTTCCTACTCTCGTAAGATAAGCCAGCAATCTTAAGGTTGCGACAGCGCCATCATCATGGCCGTAAAAATTATCAACGAAATAAAAGTGACCGCTTAACTCACCGCCAAAAGGGGCTCGTTCTTCCCTAACTTTGGCCTTTATGAACGAATGACCTGTTTTCCAAATAACCGGTTGACCGCTGGACATTTTTATAACTTCATTGACCTGCTTTGAACAGAGCGTATTAAAAACAATTTTTGATCCAGGCAAGAATTCAAGAACATCTTTTGAATAAAGCGCTAGGAGAGTGTCATTCCAAATAAGATTGCCTTTTTCATCAACTACGCCCAACCTGTCGCCGTCAGCATCATAGGAAAATCCCAGATTAGCTTTTTCCCCTATTACTCTTTTCGCCAATCTTTCCTGAACTTCTTTTTCCGTTGGATCGGGTGTACCAACAGGAAAGTTGCCGTCAGGCTTTGTATTTTGTTCAATAACTTCACAGCCAACTTCTCTAAGAATTTTGGGTATAAAAAGACCTGTTGTCGCGGCGCATGAGTCAACTACGACCTTAAACTTACCGATTTTGTCAATGCGGCGAAGAAGATCTTTAATATATTCAGGAAAAATATCCTTTCTAATGTGCTTTCCTTTGGGGTCTTTTTTAACAAAATTGCCTGATTTTGCCAGATCTCTAAATTCAAGAATATCTTCTGTCAGCATAGTTTCCGAATAACCGGTGCCAAACTTGAACCCATTGTATTCTTTGGGATTGTGAGAAGCAGTGATCATGATCATTCCTCTTGTCCTAAAATAATACTGGGCAAAATAACAGATCTGGGTAAGAGTAATCCCGATGTCGTAAACAGTTATTCCCGACTCGGTTAACGCCTTGATGATCGTCCGATGAAATTCCGGGCTAGAGTTTCGGCAGTCGTGGCCAACAACGCAGTCGTATATCCGTCTTTGCAGAAGCCACGTAGCGTAGGCTTTGCCTAAAATTTCTACGTTTTCTGCATTTAATTCATTTCCCACCAAGCCTCTAAGGTCATAACCTCTAAAAATATGATCGGGCAAGTTTTTCATAAATTAGTCAGTAATTATTAATGGAATTACTATAAATAATAACATGCCATTAAGTCAAGAGATTTCCGGATGGAAAAAGGATTTTTTCCGGTTTTGACCGAAATATCAATCCGGCACAAACCTTCATAAAAAGAAATCAATTTATCCGAAGGCCAGTATTTGGCTTGGTTTTGCAATTTTTTTATCTGCCATACCGTCATTCTTTTCGGCATGACATTATTTTTTATAAGGATTAGGTTTTTGATGTGGCGAGCAAGCATGACAAAAATGAAAGCATCGTCGGTTTTGTCGGGAAGATCGCGAAGAAGAGAAAGAAATTTTGTCAGATTGGAGGGAAAGCAGGCATCCAAAAGTTGAAAAATATTTTTGGAAGGCTTAAATTCTTGAATTTTAACTCCTTTCAGTTTTAAGGTTCTTCCGGGAAGGTTGTCTTCCCAAATAAATACCTCAATGTCTTTGTTTTTAACCAGATAGTCAATGACTTTCAGCAACTTAGAGTTAATTTTATTAATTTTTTTTTGGAAATTTTCGATGAAATAGGCGCGTTTTTGGGAAAAAAGAGAGGGTGATTGTGCTAACCATTTAGTGATTTCTTCAATCTCCAAAGGTGCGATATTTTTTGTCTCATAACCTTTGCTGATATACGCATTTTTTAGCTCCAAAAAATAGTTTCTCGAGCCAATGTTGTCTTCTCCGCAAACAACCGTAATCATAGGTATATTTTAGCATATGTTATCTATCCAATTACGGATCTTGATTTAGGGATTATCTCTTGATAACAATCTGACAAGTGTGCTAATATACCAACCAAATACGGTTATTATTTTTTAAATTACCTATGGCCATTGAAGCAATGAATGGGTTAGTCAATATAATTTCTCTTCGCCGGCAGGAAAAAAAGAAGCAAGATTAAGAAGGCCGGATGCAACTTGATCAGATAGTTGGAAAAAGGTTGGACAGATTGTGTGACCAGTTTGATAAACTTTTTCCGGAAGGTGACTCTCCTACTCCTCTTATCGGTTACGGATTAGTAAGTGAAGATGGTGTTAGTGTTAGGCGATCTTCGGGATATCATGAAAAGACTGATCATTTTCATATCTTTCACAAAGGTTTAGTTACGGGTGAATTTTATACTTTCTTTCTTGACAGAACCCATCGTTATAGTCAAGACGGCCAGAAACTTCAGTCAACGGAGATTTGCTTATCGTCATCTGAAGGTGAAACTACAGTTGGCGAAATAAAAGTCGTGTTGACGCCGTCAGCCGATGGTGATCAGCCGAAGGAGACAGGCCTGGAGTAGATGGTAATCAAGCCGACTAGATTGGGAAACAAACCTGAACGTCATAACTATGTCTTCGATTCTATCAGGTTGGGTACCGATTTGCATCGTTTAGAATTGAGCTTTGCCGCAATCGAAGAAATAGCTGCCAAAGATAAGCAGACAAAGATAAAATAATTTCATCTAACGACAAAACGGCAAATGATATAATGTATTTATGGAGGTTAGGCAGTTGTGGACTGAGCTTAAACAAAAACACCGGGCTATCCCCGCTTTTAATTTTTCTTCTCCTGATGTAGCTTTGACTGTGGCAAAGGCAGTTAAAAAGGCAAATTACTATTGTTTGCTTTCCACTTCAGAAAGAGAACTTAATTTCATGACGATGGAAGTGGCTGTTGGTATAGTTGACGGATTAAAAAAACAAGGTTTCCCTGTCTTTCTAAACCTAGATCATGGAAAAGATTTAGAGGTTATTAAAAAAGCTATTAAAAATGGTTATGACTGTATTCATTTTGATGGATCCGCTTATACGCTTGAGGAAAACATCAGATTGACTAAGGAAATTGTAGATCTTTGTCGACCTCTAAACATTTCGGTTGAGGGCGAAGTGGGTCAGATTGGCGGATCATCAACCGTTTCTGACGAAACTAAGGGAGAAAGTGTTTTGACCAAGGTGGATGAGGCGGTCAGATTTGCAAAAGAAACGGGTATTGACATTTTGGCTTGTTCTTTCGGAAGCTTTCACGGAATAGTTGAAGGAAAGATAAAGAAGCTTGACACGACAATTCTTAGTGAAATTAAAAAACAGGTTGATATTCCCTTTGTGCTTCATGGCGGATCAGGGATAGATGACGAGGAAATCAGAAAAGCAATTAATGCCGGCGTTGTCAAAATTAACTTCAATACCGAACTGCGGCTGGCTTGGTCACAAGGTTTACATGAATATCAGGCAAATAATCCGAAAGATATTATTCCGACCAATGAATTGGCGGCGGCAGACGAGAAAGTGAGGAGGGTGGTGGAAGAAAAAGTGAAAATATGTAAACAAGAGTAATTGTCAATGATTCAATGATGGATGTTAGCAAATTGTAAATGTGATTTTATTGAAAATTAAAAATTGTAAATTAAAGATTTATTTGTGTACGATCTAATCTCCATTGGCAACATCAGCATTGATATTTATTTTAAGGGCGAATCGCTGACTTTTAAAGACGGTCGGTTCAATCTGGCAGTTGGTGGGAAATATTTTGCCGATTCCGTTACTCAAACTATTGGCGGAGGTGGAGCAAATGTCGCTATAGGCGCCGCCAAACACAGTCTCAAAACAGCGGTTTTAGGTAAAATAGGCAATAATCCCTTTAAAAAAATTATTCTTGATAAATTGGAAGAAAATAAAGTTTCAACCAGATTTTGTCAAATTGAAGACGAATATCTAAATATCTCTTCAATTCTTCTTACCGATAAAGGTGAACGATCGATTATTCACTACACCACTCCTCATCAGCATATCTTTGACGATGAAAAGAAACTTTATCAATTAAGCGAGGCAAGAATGGTATATTTGGCCAACATGCCCAACGTATCTTTAAACGAAAGAATCGACATTCTTCATTACTTAAAAAAACTTAATATTCTGACAATTGTTAATTTAGGGGTTAAAGATTGCCGGAGAAGTTATGATCAACTTGAAAGGTTTCTTAAATACGTAGATATTCTTATTGTCAACGGGCATGAATTCGCCGACATGGTTAAGGCACCTTACGCCGATATTCATTTCAAAGACAACGTGGTTGATTGGTATATCCCGCACATGAACGAAAAAATCGTAGTTATTACCGAAGGAGCTAAAGGAAGTTATGGTTACAATCAAGGTAAAATATATTACCAGGAAGCAATCAAAGTAGATAAAATCGCCGACACAACAGGTGCGGGCGACGGATACAGCGCCGGTTTTGTTAGCGAATATTTTAAGAGCCGCAATCTTGAAAAAGCAATGGAAAAAGCGGCTAAGTACGCCTCCAAAATTTTAGCAAAGATAGGAGCAAACTAATTAAATCTCCAATTTTAATCGTGCTACTTAGATTTTCAATTCTCCTAAATTCATTCAAAATCATATTTAGATTGACTTTTAAAAGCGAAAATCAACAAAAGTCTAAATATCAAAGTTTCAAATTTAAATTTTGATATTCGGATTTATGATTTAATTTCTTCCAATAAATTCCTACCTGTCATATCGGACGGTTTGGGGATGCCCAAAAGGGCTAAAACGGTTGGAGCAACATCAGCCAATATTCCCGATTGAAGCTTTATATATCGTCCTTGATAACTTTGGCTAACTGCAACAAAAGGAACTCTACTTGCCGTATGTTCGGTGGAAATCTCGCCTGTTTGAGGATTGATTTTTTGTTCGGCATTGCCATGATCGGCCGTAATTAAAAGGGTATAGTTTAAAATTAAGCTTTCTTTGACCAATTTGCCAATGCAGATATCAACTGCTTTGATTGCTGCGGCAGTCGCCTGAATGTTTCCTGTGTGGCCGACCATATCTGGGTTGGCATAATTTATTAAGATAAAGTCATACTTTTTTTCCCTCATTTTGGTAATTAAAATATCGGTTTGTTCATAAGCGGACATTTCTGGTTTTAGATCGTAGGTGGGTACATTGGGAGAAGGAGTAATGATTCTCTCTTCGCCTACAAAAGGTAGATCTTGACCGCCGTTGAAGTAAATAGTGACAAAGCGTTCTTTTTCCGATTCGGCCATCCGCAGTTGAGATAAACCCCTTTCCGAAATTACTCTTCCTAAAGGCATATGGACAGTAATTGGCGGAAAAGCAACATCAACAGGTAAACCTTTTTCGTACTCGGTCATAGTGACAAAAAAAAGATTTTCTATTTTTCTTTCTCTTTTGAAAGGCGGAGAAACAATAGGTAGAGTTTTCGGGAGATGAGTTTTATAATACTTTTCATGATAAGGATCAAACGAACCAAACTCATTGGCGTCCCTTTCAAAATTGTCAAGGACAAAAGCTTTTGTTAACTGCCTTGGTCTGTCAATCCGATAATTAAAGGAAATGACCGCATCGCCATCTTCAATGAGAGCGAGCGGTTTATCATCAACTACGATGTTAGTTGGATCAATAAACTCGTCAGTTTTGCCCGAATTATAAGAGTTGGTGATAGCTTCTATTGCCGAATTAGCCTTTAGACCGTTTCCTTTTGTCAAGCATAAATAAGCTTTTTCAGTTCTTTCCCACCGATGATCGCGATCCATGGCATAATATCTTCCCGAAACGGTGGCGATTTTTCCGACTCCATTTTGAATCAATTTTTCCTCGATTCTTTTGATGACGCCAGCTGCCGATTTAGGCGGAGAATCTCTCCCATCGGTAAATGCGTGAATAAAAACTTTGTTAATCTTCTGTTCTTTGAAGAAATAGAGTAAGGCATACAGATGTTCGATGCTTGAATGGACGGCGCCTTCTCCAACCAGTCCCATCAAATGGATTTTTCTGCCGTTTTTTTGTACATGTTCGACACAACGATGAAAAGCCTGGTTTTTATAGAAGCTTCCATCGGCGATTGACATGTTAATTCGAGGAAGGTCCTGATAAACAATTCTCCCCGCACCAAGATTGAGATGGCCGACTTCGGTATTGCCTACTTCTCCAGCCGGTAGGCCGACAGATTCACCTGAAGCACTAAGGCTGGTATTAGGATAGGAAAAAAAAAGCGAATTGATATTACTGGGGTTGGCTAGATGAATGGCGTTACCAGGCCCCGGTGGAGCTATGCCGTATCCGTCAAGAATAACCAATACAACAGGTTGCATAATTTTTTTTACTTTCCCTAAATAGTTATTTATTGTATATCATTAACTTTTTAAAAATAAAGCCCTATTTTGTGATTTTTTCATTTTGGAAACAATAAGCCAAACCGCAGGCAACTGCATCGGCCTCGTCATCTTGCTTAATTGGACGGTCCGTTTTTAAAATCAACTCAAGCATTTTTTGGACTGCTTTTTTATCAGCCTGCCCGTAGCCGGTAATAATTTGTTTGATCTGAAGAGGAGTAAGAAATTCAACTTTGAGGTAATGTTGATATGCCAAAAGAAGAATCACTCCTTGCGCTTGGCTGACGCTGATAGCTGTTTTTTGATTTTTGAAAAAGAAAAGGCGTTCGATAACAATAAGATCGGGCTTATATTTCTTGATAATTTGGGAGACTCGTTTATAAATTTGTCCTAGTCTTTGTTCGATAGTCAGTTTTTTTTGAGTTTCTATGAGTCCAGAGGCGATATAACGATAACCTTGAGCATATTTTATGTTCTTTTCAAACAAGGAAAAGCCGGTACGATTGAGACCGGAATCAATAGCAAGGATAAGCATAAACTATATTTTACTACAGCTTAAAGAAGATTTGGCGAAGTTAGCTATGGAGCAATAAACAAAAGTGATGGGAGAGTCGCTACTTAGTACGTCTCGGCTAAACACCTTGCGGTGCTTACACCTGACGCCTATCAACCCCGTAATCTGCGGGGAAGCTGATCCGCCAAATGGCGGAGGACTTTTAATCTTGAGGTTCGCTTCGCACTTGAGATGCATTCAGTGCTTATCGAATGGAGATTTAGCTACCCGGCAATGCCCTTTTGAGACAACCGGTACACCAGGGATCTCCTCTTCCAGGTCCTCTCGTACTGTGGAAGACCCCTCTTCAAAAGTCCAATCGCCTGCACAGGATAGAGTCCGAACTGTCTCACGACGTTCTGAACCCAGCTCGCGTACCGCTTTAATGGGCGAACAGCCCAACCCTTGGAACCGACTCCAGCTCCAGGATGCGATGAGCCGACATCGAGGTGCCGAACCACGCCGTCGATATGAACTCTCGGGCGTGACTAGCCTGTTATCCCCGGGGTAGCTTTTATCCGTTAAGCCCCGCCGGCAAATCACTGCCAGACGGGGGATCACTAACGCCTGCTTTCGCATCTGCCCTGAAGTAGAACAAAGTTCGCTTCAGGGCCCTGAAGAGATCGCAAAGCGATCTACTTCACGGGCTCGACTTGTATGTCTCGCAGTTAAGCCAGCTTATGCGTTTACACTAACACTGCGATTTCCATCCGCAGCTAGCTGACCTTTGCGCTCCTCCGTTACTTTTTTGGAGGAAACCGCCCCAGTTAAACTGACCGCCAAGCACTGTTTCCCGCCTTAGGCGGGATAAGGTGAAAAAAGCTCAAAGAGAGGTGTTTCATTGACGGGGAACACCAAAAGGTGTTCCCCTCCCTCCTACGCTCAACAGTTGATCTCCTTCCACCAATACCTAGTTTCAGTAAAGCTCCCGGGGTCTTTTTGTCCATGTGCAGGTAGGCCGCATCTTCACAGCCATTTCAATTTCGTCGGGCAGCAGTTCAAGACAGTTGTCAACTCGTTAAACCTTTCATGCGGGCCGGAACTTACCCGGCAAGGGGCTACGCTACCTTAGAACTCTCAGGGTTAGAGCTGTCGTTCACTGGAGCTTGCGCCAGAGCCTTCCCCGACTAAGTCGGGGTCAACCCCAACGATTAACTTACCAGTACCGGACAGGTCTCAGCTCCTATACGTCCCCTATTGGGGTTGGCAGGAACCTGAGTTTTTGCTAAACAGTCGGTTGACAATCTTTAGCTGTGTCCTGCACCGTATAGTGCAGGAAGAGCATCTTGCAAAGCTTACGCTCAGCTTTTTTGCCGAGTTCCTTGAACCACCCTTACCCGTATGCCTTGGTGTACTCCACCAACCTACCTGTGTCGGTTTGCGGTACGGTTTAACTCAAAACTCCTTGGCTGACTTTTCCCGGAAGCTTAAGTCGTCCCGACTACCCGACTTTACGTCGGATATACTTCGCATCTCGCCACCCTGACAAAGTCAGGAAGACTTGAAACTTCGATCCGCCAATGGCGGATCGGGACTATCAAACTTCGTCGCCAACCAAGTAATAGCGTTTAAAGTTAAGTAGTCGAATATTAACGACTTGTACATCGTCAGACACCCGTAGGCGCCAAACTTAGTACCGACTAACCCTCAGCTGATTGACGTTGCTGAGGAAACCTTAGGTTTTCGGCATCCCGAGTTTTCATCGGGAGAAACACTACTCATGCCAGCATTCTCACTTCCTGCCGCTCCACCAAACCTTACGATTCAGCTTCACAGCAACAGGAAAGCTCCCCTACCCCCTGCACCATACGATGCAGAGCTCCGTCTTCGGTAGATTTTTTAATTCCGTTCATTTTTGGCGCCGTGTTTCCATCCCGCCAAAGGCGGGATTATTTAGGTGAGCTGTTACGCACTCTTTAAAGGGTGGCTGCTTCTGAGCCAACCTCCCTACTGTGTTGGAAACCCAACGGCCTTTATTACTTAAAAATCATTTAGGAACCTTAGACGGGAGTCTGGGATGTTTCCCTCTCGCCCATGTCGGCTTATCCCGACAGGACTGACTCCTCTGCTTTAAACCGTGTATTCGGAGTTTAGTTGTCCCGCCTCGCACTAGGCTCGGCGGGATATCTAGTGGCTCTACCCCACGGCAGTTAGCAGAAGGCTATACCTAAATATATCTCGGGGAGAACCAGCTATCTCTGGGTTCGATAGGCATATTACCCCTAACCACAAATCCTCCCATGCCATTTCACCGACAACGGGTTCGGGCCTCCCCCCGATTTTCATCGGAGTTCACCCTGTTCATGGTTAGCTCACCCAGTTTCGGGTCATCCTGACGGCGCAAAAGACGCCCTATTAGGACTCGCTTTCGCTTTGCCTTCCCGCGTCAAACGCGGTTAAACAAGCGCGCATCAGGATACTCGCTGGCTCATTCTTCAATAGGCACGGTATCACATCTCGCATTCGCTCGGTGTTCAAATTTAAAATTCAAAGTGCAAAATTAATATTTTTTAAATTTTACTTTGTCATTTTGAGCATCGAGTGAATACGAGATGCTTTACCTGTTTGTTAGCCAATGGTTTCAGTTTCTATTTCACTCCCCTCACCGGGGGACTTTTCACCTTTCCCTCACGGTACTAGTTCACTATCGGTCAGTTTGAGTATTTAGCCTTGGATCGTGACCGACCCAGTTTCCCACAAGGTTTGCCGTGACTCGTGGTACTTGGGAAGCCCGCAGGGGTATTTTTCAGTTTTAGATACAAGACTGTCACTTGCTATGGTTGGCCTTTCCAGACCATTTTCCTACCAAAAAATACTCCCAGATGCGGTCCCGCAACCTCCCTCTTCGCTCCTCACTCCGTTTGGAGCTAAAGTTAAGTCCCAATCTCAAATATAATCCGAGATAGGTTTTGTTTCTTTAAAACTCCAATACGAAGCATGGAGCGAAGAGGGATTTAGGCTTTTCCGCTTTCGCTCGCCGCTACTAACGGAATCACATCCTTTGATTGCTCTCAGGATATTATTTGTTTTCTTTTCCTCCGGTTACTTGGATGTTTCGGTTCACCGGGTTCCCCTCCCGACGACCTTGCGGTATCGGGATCCCGACGATTGCGCGCCGGGGGATTGCTCCATTCGGAAACCAACGATTGATAACGCCTGATTAAGGGCTCATCGTTGTTTTCGCGCTCTATCACGCGTCCTTCTTCGGCTCAAACTGCCAAGGCATTCGCCATTGGCCTTATCTCTCCCATCACTTTTGTTTATTGCTTAAATTACCTGCGCCAATTGTCAAAGTACAATTCTTCACACTTCGCAAGCTCTTTACACATTTTGTTCTGTATAGAGCTAGCCGAAGGGGTGGACCCGACCGGACTTGAACCGGTGACCTTCTCATTGCAAATGAGATGTTCTAGCCAGCTGAACTACAGGCCCATTTCCCCAAGCATGCTTTTTACTCTTCTTTTTAAAAGAACTTTAGTTCATCTGTTATTAAACGTCAAACATAATACATTAAACCGATGAGTGATTGATTCTTGCACTATTGGTTTAATTGTTTAACGTTTGACGTCTAACGTTTAACGATCGAGGCTGTTAGGAGAGCAAAATTTGCTTCCAATAGTGCCCTTATGAAAGTGAAATTTTCATTTGGTAAACATTATATTATCAAAGGTTTTTCCCAAAGTCAAGACCATTCTATTTTGTAAAAGACGGTTAAAAAAATTATTTTCTTTTCATGTAGCATCAAGAACTCTTGCTCTTATTGCTAATCCTAGCGGTGGGGTTTTGAGTTCTGTCAATCGCCCCTTCATCCTAATTCATCAGCCTTATTTTCCAAAGGCCTGATCTCTGTTATTTATAGCCAACTCTATTTACCACGAAGTTGGTTCATATTTCCATGATGCATACATAAGTAAACTAATGACAATTACGCCTGGTAGTTGTGCAAGATATAAAGAAAACTAATAAACAGTATTTCAATCATCAAATTTCAATCATTTTCACTTGCTAAGAAAAAGATATGGTTTTAATATAATTAAAATATAAAATAATTAACAGTTAAAGTCGTTAGGCTGCCTTTTTTACCAAAAAGATAATTTGATATTTTCTTAAAAAGATCAGTTTATCGATTGGTTAGTATGCTTGTTGTTATCGTATATAAGCAAATATTTGCCGAACTCGTTATATGGAGAGACTGAAAACGCACAATATCGGTCCTTTTGAAACGATAAATCCATTGTCTGATTTAATCGATACACGTGTAACTACAAAGCAATTGCGTTTTTATCTAAGTCAATATTTAGGTTTTGAGGTGACAAAACAAATGATAAAAAATGCAAGACATAAACTTGCTGTAGAATGGAAAATCTCACCACGCAATGTTACCAATAACGATATTGTATCACTAATGTTGTTGGAGCTTCTTGTTCCACCAGACTTTTACTCCGATTATTTAGCAACACTAACTGAACCACACAAGAAATACACTAAATTTCGTTGATTTTCCTCAAGCAAATTCTTTACAATCAAAATAAGTTAACAAAACGGTATTTGATTAGATTTGTTGAAACACTAACATAAAAACAAGTTGACATTAAGCATGAAGGATTAATTAAAATTAAAGAGATTAGTTTGGATAGTTGGTAGAATAAGTTGTAATAGTTCTAAAAATATCAAAAAAGTTCCCTTATTTATTTCTGTATTTTACTTTAAAATATGGAAAGATTAAGAAATTTGCCAGACAGTAAGCCAGCAAATAAAGGAAATCAAGACTGGATTAGTCTTAACTCTAGAATACCAATAAAACAAGTGCGCAAAATTCTCGGTTTTGGGTTTGGGTTAGGCCGCCCTTTGACAAAACCAGAATTACGAAAACTTCAGCACGCAGTTAGCAAAGCGGAAGGGATAACTTATAATCCCACCGACCTTGTTGATTTATTTAGAATAGAAAACTACTATGACAAATTAAAAGAATTAGAAAATATGAACATTAGTCAAGAAGATTTTGAAGATCAAACTAGAAGGGGAAAATTTAGAACCGTGGACACAGATTTTTATATCTAAATCGCAATTAAATTTCAGCTTAATCAATCTTCAAGCTTTTCCCCTTGAATAAGGAACGGTAAATACTTTATATTTAAAATATGATAGCCAAAAAATATTTGGTTTGGTTTGAAGAGGTGGATAAAAACGACGTTGGATTAGTTGGCGGCAAAGGAGCAAATTTAGGAGAGATGATTAACGCCAATTTGCCGATTCCTTACGGTTTCATCGTTACGTCAAAAGCGTACTTTGATTTTCTTAAAGAGGCAAAGCTGGAGAAAAAAATCAAAGATATTCTTTCTTGCGTCAACTATGAAAATCCAAACGAACTGCGCCAAACTTCCTCCCACATCAGATCGCTGATTAATCAATCTCCGATGCCTACAAATATTGCTAGAGATATAATCCATTATTACGATGAACTTGTCATCAGGGAAGAAAAATATTTAACCAAACAGTTGCCTGTTGCAAAGAAATTTCTGCACAAATTAAAATCCGTTTATAAACAACCCTTAGTGGCCGTCAGATCATCGGCAACTGCGGAAGATTTACCTAACGCCTCATTTGCCGGCCAGCAGGAAACTTTCCTTAACGTAAGAGGAGAATCTCATCTTCTTCATAAGGTTAAGGAATGCTGGGCATCTCTTTTTACCGAAAGGGCGATTTATTATCGCCACCAGCAGGGATTCGAGCATCTTAAAGTCGGCTTAGCAGCCGTTGTCCAACGGATGGTCCAGTCCGATAAATCAGGTATTGCTTTCAGCATTGATCCGGTAACAAACGACAAAACAAAGATCGTTATCGAAGCTATATATGGTTTGGGTGAATATATAGTTCAAGGAAAAGTTACTCCCGATCACTATGAGGTAGATAAAAAATCAATGATTATTCTGAAAAAAGAAAATAATTACCAAACTTTAAAATTGGTCAAGTCGGGGGCGACCAATGTAGAAGTCAAATTGCGCAAGACCGAGGGAATGCGACAAAAATTATCGGACAACGAAATCGTTAAAGTAGCTCTGCTTGTTAAAGATATAGAAAATCATTATTACTTTCCTCAAGATATCGAGTGGACCATTGAAGGAGATAGGGTATTTATTGTGCAATCGAGGCCAGTAACGACCATTAAAGCCAGTCAAAATCAGTCTAAACCAATCTCGTTAAAACACTTAGCTTTAATTAATTCAGACGAATCGGTAAAAACAAGTTTGATTGATCCCGGTCTACCCCAACCGCTTCTTGTCGGATCACCTGCTTCTCCTGGGATTGCTGTTGGACCGGTAAAAATAATTTTATCGCCAAGAGAAATAGAGCGCGTTAAAAAAGGAGATATTTTAGTTGCTCCCCAAACAAATCCAGATTATGTTCCGGCGATGAGACGGGCTGTGGCAATTGTGACCGAAAAAGGCGGACGGACCTCACACGCGGCCATAGTATCACGTGAGTTAGGAGTACCTGCGGCAGTTGGAGTTGAAAATGCGACAAAAAAATTAAAAGACAATATGATTATTTCCGTTAACGGCGAAACAGGCGAGATATTTAAAGGAAGTGTTCTGTCGCCGTTTCTTGTCAATGGAAGAAAAGCGAGCGAACAAAAAAGAGAAAGAAAATTAAAAACAATAACCAAAATCTATGTTAATTTGGCCGAAGTCAAAGAGGCAGAAAAAATAGCGGCGATGGACGTTGATGGAGTAGGGTTACTGCGTGCCGAATTTATGATAGCTGAAATCGGCGTTCACCCCAAAGAGTTTATAAAAAAAAGACAAGAGCATTTGTTTATCAACAAGCTATCGCACAATCTAAAACATTTTGCCAAGGCCTTCTCACCCCGGCCTGTTGTTTATCGCGCTACTGATTTTAAAACTAACGAGTATCGCAACCTATTAGGCGGTCGTTATTACGAACCACATGAAGAGAATCCAATGCTTGGTTTCAGAGGCGCTTTTCGCTATATAGCCAACTCCGATGTTTTTTCTATGGAGCTCAAAGCGATTGGAAAAGTTTGGGAGGCGGGTTTTCGCAATCTCCATTTAATGATTCCTTTTGTGAGAGTTCCCTGGGAGCTTATAAAAATCAAGGAAATAATCAAAAGTCACGGACTGCTGGATTTTCCCGGCTTTAAGCTTTGGATTATGGTTGAAGTTCCCGCTTGCGCTCTTAATCTTGAGGAGTATATCAAAATCGGTATTGATGGAGTTTCCATCGGAACCAACGATCTCACAATGATGCTCCTTGGCGTTGATCGAGACAACGCTGAAGTTTCTAGTATTTACGATGAAAGAAATCCTTTGGTAATGTCTGTTCTCGAATACATAGTTAAGGTTTGTCGTGAAAACGAAGTTACTTGTTCGATTTGCGGACAAGCCGCCTCCGATTATCCTGAAGTAGTTGAAAGATTGGAAAAAGCAGGTATCACCAGTGTTTCCGTCAATCCTGATGCTGTGGAAAGAACAAGAGACCTTATCTATAACATTGAGAGAAAACATTTTAAGGAATTGGAAAATAAAAAAATTTTCAAAGGTTAAATTCTGATTTATGACTAAAGTAAAAAAAATTCATGCTTATGAAATAATCGATTCTGCCGGCAACCCTACTCTTGAGGGCAGACTTGTTTTGGACAATGGGGTTGAGGTAGTTACCTCGGTTCCCTCCGGCACGACTATAGGTAAATATGAAGCAAACGAATTAAGAGATGGCGATCCTTACCGCTTCAACGGGTTAGGTGTTTCTCGAGCGGCTTTTTATATCAACGAACTGATTGCGCCAAAGCTTGTTGGTGTTTCTCCTTCAAAGCAAAAAGAAGTAGACTATTGGCTGATTAAAGCCGACGCTACCGCCACCAAATCAAAACTGGGCGCCAATACAATTCTCATAATCTCTCAACTTTTTGCCAAAGCAGGAGCAATTGAAGCTGGAGTTCCCCTTTTTCGTTATATCAACTATCTTTATGAACAAACCTTTAAAAAAAAACTGGAAATTAAAAGAATTCCCACCCCGATTTTTGGGATCATAAACGGTGGCAAGCATGCCAACAATAATCTTAATTTTCAAGAATTTCAGGTTATTTCTTCTTCGTCTTATACCTTTTCACAGGCTTATCAGCGAGCAATTGAAATTTTTCACGAAATGAAAAAAATGCTTGAATATCGCAATGCTGTCGTGTCTTTAGGTGAGGAGGGAGGATTTACGCCTTATTTAGCTACAAATATTGATGCGTTGGAAATTTTGTCTGAAACAATCCGTAGTCGAAACCTCAGACTGGGATTAGATACCTTTTTGGGTATAGATATTGCCGCCTCTCATTTCTATAAAGACGAGCGCTATATAATCAAAGACAAACCGAGTCCTTTGAATGCTAAAGAGTTTTTAGAATATATTAAAAATCTGGCCAAAAAATATTCTATTCTTGTTTTGGAGGACCCGTTAAACCAAGATGATTGGGAAAACTGGAAAAATCTTGAGCAAAACATCAATAAAGAAATATATTTGGTTGGAGATGATCTTTTAGCTTCCAACAAAGAAAGACTGCAGAAAGCGATTAGGGAAAAAGCTTGTTCAGCAGTTTTGATTAAACCTAATCAAATTGGGACTGTTTCGGAAAATTTAGAAATAGTTGATATCGCCAGAGAAAATAATTTTGCTTATATCGTAGCTCAACGATCATCGGAAACAAACGACAGTTTTATCGCAGATTTGGCTGTTGGAATCCAGTCTGACTTTGTTAAATTTGGAGCTCCAGCTAGAGGAGAAAGAGTGGCCAAATACAACCGACTTTGGCAAATAGAACGTGATGAGTTGCAAAAATAGTGTCGTCAATGCAAAATACAATATGTAGCAGGATTATTTTAGCTTAGTTATAAGTCCGTGCTACTTGCTTAAATTAATGATCGGCAAACTTAAAGGGAAATTGATAGAAATAAGCGGAAATATCGGTCTGATTGAAACTGCTGGAGGAGTCGGTTATCAGATTTTTTTGACACCGTCAATTATCAGCTCGCATCGACTTAATCAATCGGTAGATTACTACACTTATCTTCAAGTACGCGAAGATGCCTTGATTCTTTTCGGTTTTGAAACCAAAAAAGAACTAGATTTTTTCAAGCTTCTTTTGACTGTGCCAGGTGTTGGTCCAAAAACCGCCTTTTCGGTGATTTCGTTTGGAAAAGTAGATGAAATTATCAGTGCCATTAAAGAAAATGATGTTGAGTATTTTAGTCGTATTCCCGGCCTAGGAAAGAAAACAGCCATGAAGATCATGCTAGAATTGTCGCAAAAGATGAAACAAGAATTTAAACTTGAAAAAACCTATTTGAGCGAAGAGGATAAAACCGTAGTAGACGCTCTAATTGCCTTAGGTTTTAGGGCGCAGGAAGCTCAGGCGGCATTAAAAAAAATCCCTCAAAATTTATCTATCGAAGATAAAATAAAAGAAGCGATAAAAACTGCTACTCAAACTACAAAACGTTAAAAGCTAAAATAACGCAGGTTAAAATTAAAAAGAATTAGGAAGAATTGAAGTATAATATTGAATATGAAAGAAAACGCAACAAACGAAGAAAAAAATCTTAGACCAAGAACACTTAAAGACTACATCGGACAAAAAAATATCGTTAAAACTCTTCATCTTTTTATCAATGCCGTAAAAAATAGAGGCACACCCTCCGAACACATTCTTTTTTACGGTCCGCCGGGAATCGGAAAAACGACTTTAGCTCACGTCATTGCCAATGAGCTTCAAGGAAACATCAGAATCACTTCAGGAGCGGCTATTGAACGATCTGGAGATTTGGCAGCAATCCTTACAAATCTCAAAAACAACGACATTCTTTTTATCGACGAAATTCACCGCTTGCCGAAGCCTGTTGAGGAAATGCTTTATCCTGTAATGGAAGAATTTATTCTAGACATCATCATTGGCAAAGGACCTTCAGCGCGTACGGTTAGATTACCAGTGCCAAAAATTACCATTATCGGCGCCACTACAAAACTGGCTTTGCTGTCGGCTCCGCTTCGTGATCGTTTTGGGTTGTTATCACGCCTAGACTATTACAGTGAAAACGAAATGGCAGAAATTATTAAAAGATCAAGCAATATTTTAGGTTTACCGATAACCGATAAGGCGATTCTAGAAATTGCCAAAAGATCGCGTCGCACTCCAAGGATAGCCAACAGGATTCTCAAACGAGCAAGGGATGTTTTTGAGGTAGACAACCATAAAGTGATAGATGAAGAACTTCTTGACCGACTGTTTTCTTTGTTGGAAATTGACAGCGTTGGATTGACCAATATTGATATTAAATATTTGAAACTGATAGCTCTTAAATTTCAGAATACTGCAGTGGGAGTAGAAACGATCGCCTCTTCTCTTGCAGAAGACAAGCGGACGATTGAAGAATTTATCGAGCCTTTCCTTCTTCAGCTTGGTTTTATAAAAAAAACGCCGCGTGGCCGCATTTTAACCCCTAAAGGTTTAGCCCATTTGAAGATCCGACAAGGAAACTCTCCAGTAGAGCAGCCGGCCTTGATATGATATAATTTACAACATAAAACACTTATCAGCCGGGGTGGTGAAATTGGTATACACGCAGTCTTGAGGAGGCTGTGCCCAAAAGGCGTGGAGGTTCAAGTCCTCTCCCCGGCACCATAGTGTAAAGCCTCCCTAGCTTAGTGGTAAAGCGGCGGTTTTGTAAACCGTTGACCGGAGTTCGATTCTCCGGGGAGGCTCATAATAAAGTTAACAAAGATATCAGGCCAAATTTCAAGCGCTCATAGCTTAATTGGACTAAGCAACTCCCTTCTAAGGAGTAGATTGGAGGTTCGAGTCCTCCTGAGCGCACCAGTAAGGAATTTGCAAGCGATTGGAAGTCGCCTCGCTTCGCTCGGCGACCAAATTGTAGGGATTTTTGGCTGAAAAAATCAATTGGCGGTTTTGTAAAATGTGGTTCGAGCTAATATTTTTAAGAAATGTTGCCATTTCTTTTTTGTTTTCACTTCCCACTAATTTTGCGGCTTGATTAAGCGATAAAACAAACTCACGAGCCGGTTCGAGCCAAGACAACCCTTTTTGCTCAAAGTCGCTATTTTTTTCTTGTAGCTCCACTTTTTGCGATAATAATTCTTGTTTTTTGGCGGTATATTCTTTTGTGGATAAAGCGTCGTTCAAAAACAGATCAAGCAGTTTTGCTAACTTGGTTTCAATTTGTTTTAACTGCTCTTTCAGATTTTTAACTTTTGATTGAGCTTGTTGTTTAGCTTGCTCTTGCTCGCTATCCAACGCCGCCAAAACTTTTTCAGTGTCTTGGTTCGACAAAGAAACTTTTTGCAGAAAACTTTTAATCTGCTCTGTTAATTGTTCCTCTCTTAAATAATGCTTTTCTTGGCACAAACCTTTTTTCTTGGTACAACGATAATAATTATGTCCTTTTTGAGTTTCGGCGGTAATACTCGCCCCGCAAGAAGCGCATTTCATTAAACCAAGAAAAGCAAAATTATGTTTTCTCGCTTCCTGTACTTTTCCTCGTTTACTCATCACTTCTTGGCATTTATCAAAAAGTTTCTTTGAGATTAACGGCTCGTGCTGTCCCTCAAAAATTTCCCCTTTGTATTTCATTAAGCCAATATAAAAAGGATTATTCAAAATTTTCTGAACATTGCTAACAGCGATTTCCTTTCCTAGATTTCCGCGTAACTCCTTTTCTTTACACCAATTTGCGAGAGATTTTAGGGTGTATTCGCCAGTAGCATAAAGCTCAAAAAGCCTTTTGATTTTTGGAGCTTTATTTTTATCAATATCAATCATTCTTGTTTTTGGATTATTGAGATAGCCCACTGGCGCCCAGCCGGGCCAAACGCCATTTCTGATTTTCTGCCGCAAACCTCGTTTTACATTCTCTCGCAAATTATCTACAAAATATTTTGATTGGCCAAAAGCTATGTTTAACATAAACAAACCCTGCGGTGTCGGTTCAAACCAAAAGGTGGGAAATTTGAGGGATTTAATCAAGCCGCGATCTACGAAATGAATTATTCTACCGCCATCAACACTGTTTCTTGCTAATCTGTCGGGGTGCCATGAAATTATTCCGTCTGCTTTACCTTTTTCAATCAATGACAACATTTCTGCGAACTTTGTTCGGCCAGGTTCTTTGGCAGTTTTTGCTTCCTGAAAGGAAGCGACAATTTCAAGTTTTTCTTTGGCGGCAAATTCTTTTAGCTCAACAAGTTGAGCTTCAATACTCAAGACTTGTCGGTCATCTTCTTCGGTAGATTTTCTTGCGTAGATAAAGTATTTCATAGCTTTGATAAAAATTTTCTTTTACCTTTCCGCTAAAAGCGGAACGTAAAACCAAAAATTAAATTTTGATTGGAAAATTCCGTATAATTTGATCGCCGAGCGAAGCGAGGCGACTTCCAATCGCTTGCAAATTCCTTACTGGTGCTGTATTCTAAAAATAGTTCGAACGCATTTCGCCGCCTGCGGCGGCGAGGAACCAGCCCAGCAAAACGCGGCTCCGCCGCGCCGATAAAAACTGCCAAAGAACCTATTAAAAACATCGGCTCGAACCATATTTTGGGAAAAGAAAATTTTTTAATCATAAAGTCGAAAATTTTATTTAAAAAATATTTTTACGCATATGATAAATCAAAAAGGTTTTAAAAACATAGTTTTAATAATTTTAGTCGTTGCTCTGGCTGGCGCATTGGGATATATGGTTTTAGTTAAAAAGTCAACCAATAAAACAGGAGAGATACCGGTTTCTGATTTATGTATTGTAGAAAAAGAAGAAATCATAGATTTAGTAAATTCCTTTGAGAACGCTCAAATGAAAAGAGATGCGCGTGGTATTCTTGCGCTGTTTACTCCACCGGAATTGCCGGGCGATTCTTCTACCTACGTTTACTTGTCTGGAAGTGACGCCGCCGGCCCCAGACTTTACAGTTCTGGACAAACTAATTTTAATCAACCCTCGTTTAAAATTTTGGAAACTCCGAGTAAAAATGCTTCTGGCAGCTGTACTACTAAAGTTCAGGAACAGCGAAGTTATTATCCGGAAGGTGTAGGTGGAGATTTCGGGCCAATGCAACCTTACACTGTTTACTTTGTTACAGTAAAACAAAACAACGCTTGGAAAATTGATAGATATTTGTCTGATGATGGAAGTACGCATAAGTATAGTGGCTGGGGTTATTAGGTTTTTCATAATTTGCCGCCAAAGAAAAACTTGAAATTGTCATCGGCGCGGCGGAGCCGCGTTTTGCTGGGCTGGTTCCTCGCCGCCGCAGGCGGCGAAATGCGTTCGAACTATTTTTAGAATACAGCGCTGAAAAAAGCTAGAGTTTTAAACTATAGATTTGTTGAATGCGACAGAAAAACCTCCATGTAAATTGATTTTATCTCCATAATGCGGTATTATATACTTTTCCTATGGCTAAAACGCAACATAAACATCCGGTAATCGTTGTTATTGGAGCCGTCAAAAAAGATAATCGATATCTTTTAACCAAGAGAACTCATCGTGATCCCAGATTTCATGATAAATGGCAGCTTCCTGGTGGTGGACTTGAGCCGGGAGAAACAATTTATCAGTGTCTTCATCGTGAGCTGAAAGAAGAAACAGGAGTAGATATTAAAAATGAATATCTTATACCAAAAGTGTTTGAAGTTATTAGATGTGACTGGCATGGTATTTTTTTTGCCTTTGTTTGCCGCCTTAAAAATGATCAAGCTAAAATTGTTTTAGACGCAGAAGCTTCTGATTACGGATGGTTTACATTAGATGAAGCTAAAAACCTCAAAACTCTTAAAGGGACACTAAAAATTATGGAGGAAGCAGAAAAGATTAAAGTTTAAGTATTTATATAGCTAATATGTTGGCCAACATATTAACTTTCGTGCCAACAGAAACCAGTTAAGAAAAGCAGTCTGTGCCGGGAGAGGGACTCGAACCCTCACGACCTTGCGGCCACAGGATTTTAAGTCCTGCTTGTCTGCCAATTCCAACATCCCGGCATTCTTCTCTCAATTCACTTTAGGCAAAAATGCGTAATAAATATTTTTTGTTTCTTACGTTATCTATACGCTTATATTTATGTAGTAAATTATATCATTTCCCTATTTTTATTTCCTCCTTATTGTATAGACGTAGGGGTAGTAGATGAAAGCTGCTGGTGGGTCATCTTGAATGACTTTCTGAAATTCATAGTAAATCTTTCTTCTTTCTTCAATAGATAAAGTAGTCCTGCCGTCTTCAAGCAGTTTATCAACTTTGACGTTTTTGTAGTTTCCGATATTACCTTGCGTTTGAGTAGAATGCCAAAAAAAATACTGATCGGGATCGAAAGGAATTTTCCAATAAGCGAGGAGAAAATCAAAATTGTTGGGTTTATCGTAAGAAATAAGGTTTAGTTTTACATTAAGACCGGCATTTTTTAAGTATTTGACGATTTCTTCGGCTACATCTAGATAGTCATAGTAGGTGGTAAGCTTTAATTGGGCTGATTGGCTTGCGTCAACAGTTTTTTTTATTATCTTTTCCGCCGTATCTTCTTGATAAACAGGGTTTTTCAAATCCGGATTATAAGCCCATGAAAAAGGAGGGATTGGACCGACGGCAATTTCGCCGTATTTTTCAAACTGACTATTATCAATCGCCATGATGATTGCCTGGCGTACTTCTTTTTCTTTAAGAAGCGGATTGTTAAGGTCAAAAAATAAGGTTAAAAGGCGCGAATAATCCATACTTCTTTCAATTTTGGTGTTCTTCCATGAACTGAAAATATCGGCGATTGATTTTTTCGCTGTTGTCATCTGATTAATCTCTCCTTTTTTGTAGGCATTTACGAGTTGGTTTTCATTGTCGTAAAATAAATATTTTATCGGTGGCAAACCTTTTTGATTTGGACTTAAAGATAGTTCCTTGACGTAACCGTATTTGGTTTTGATGTGATCAACTTTGTAAAGGCCGGCAACGCCGACTAATGGATATTTGATTATCGGTTTTTTTAAATAGTTAGGAAAGGTGGGCATAGCTTTCTTGAAGCGAAAATAAATCGTTTTATCGTCAACGATGATTTTTTCAACATCTTTAAAGTTATAACTAATGTCTTTAGTGGTAAATGCTTTGCCGTCGTTCCATATTAAGTTGTCTCTTAGGTGAAAACGATATTCTTTGCCCGACCCGACAAGCTCCCATGAACTGGCCAAAGCGGGAATAACCTCGCCTTTTTCATTTATGAATATCAAGCCGTTTGAGATTTTGGTAGTGATTTCATCGGGTAGGTTATTAAAGTCATACTGACCGACCAAACCGATCACTTCACTTCTCACTCCTAAAATCGGATGAAGGTAGGGAGAGAGAGATATTAAACCGATAATTATGATAAAGCTGACAAAAAAACTTAAGACAATAAGCTTCAGGTGCTTTTTGATGAATTCTATTACCAACCACCAATAGTAACGGAAAGTTTTTCGGTCGAGAGCCATACCGTTTAATTAATAAACAAATTGATGAGCGATAAAATAAAGAAGGCGGCAATCAAAACTACCGTCAGTCTTAGAGTTAACTTTTCAATTCCCCTTCTCGTTTGAAACATCTCGCCCCCTCCTCCCCAAGCACTACCCAGTCCTGCCCCTCTGCCTTGGATAAGGATTAAAACAACAATAAGAACGCTTAAGATAATGTTGACAATCAAAAGAGCTTCTTTCATAACAAAATTTCTAGTAAATTGATAATCGTTGACACGGAGATAGCCGAAAGCAAAACATTAAGAGGATAACTTACATTGGTTTTATTAATTGTTATTCCGACAAAGGAAATTCCAGGAAAAATCCATTCATTGATGTTTATTTGTGTAAATTTAGTCAAGGCGAAGTAAAAAACCAGAAAATATATGACGATCGAAGCTAAACCGAGAGTAAGCAAATTAAGGGGAAGAAAAATTAGTTTACAGATGGGAACAACCAGATAATAGGCAATTCCCAAAATGAACGCTGTTTGGACAATAATTTTCCAGTTTGAGCTGATTACAAAACCCTTATTCCACAATGAGGTTATATAGATAGCTAAAGCTGAAAAAATCAGCATCCGAAAAATCTTTTTCATACCTTTTCTTATTTTCAATTATAACATTAATTTCTTTTTTCTTAAGTATAGATGATACTTTTTGGCGAAGCGGTGTGATTCATCTCTTATCAGGCGGATCAGATTGAACCCTAAATTGTTTATTGGCGGTTTTATTGTGGTCATATTGTTGTTGCCGATAATGATTCTATCTGGTTTTTTGGCTATACCGACAACCGGAATTGAAATTTTCAAACTTGTCAATACAGAAAGCAATTTTCTTACTTGAGGTTTGCCGCCATCAACTATGATAAGGTTTGGCATATTCTGCTGCTTGCGGAAGCGCCGTCTCAACACCTCTTCCAACATTTCAAAATCTGATCTTATTTTTTGGTTTTTGATACGGAAGCGACGGTACTGGCTTTTATCATTGAGTCCATCAATAAAAACTACCAGCGACGCTGTTGCCTCCTTTTGTGTTAGGTTGCTTATATCATAAGATTCTATTTTTGATGGATAGTCAAGATGCGGAAAATACTTTTGTAGAAGAAGATAAAGATCATCAAGACTTTTTCCTGAAAGATTGTAGCTTGGAAAAGTGTCTCTGATGAAAGCTTGATCATGAATAAATTTTTCAAAACGGAAAATTTTATTGCGTAATTCCATCGCTTCCTCAAATTTTTCTTTTTTGGTCAAACTTCTGATTTGTTTCTTGAGTTTATCTAAAACAAGTTCGGTTTCGCCGCGAAGAACTTTAATAATTTGTTTTATATTGTAACGATATAATTTTTTGAGATGTTTTTTTATTTTTTTATCTTTAAGAAGATTTATTTTGCTTGGACAAGGCGAGCAAAGACCAATCTTTGAATAAAAACAAGGTTTATTACCTAACTTTTTTTGAGTGCAATATGGGAAAATCTTCCTAATCTCATCCATTATTTCATTAACACTGCTGCGGCAGGGAAAAGGGCCAAAGTACAGCGACTGACCATCATTTTCTCTTCTTGTGGCAAATATTTTCGGGTATTCGTCCTTAATCGTAATTTTGATATAAAGGTAGCTTTTGTCGTCTTTGCAAATAAAATTGTATTTAGGTTGATATTTCTGTATTAATTTTGATTCGAGAATAAGCGCTTTGAATTCGGAATCGGTAACAATGTAATAGATTTTATCGCTATTTTTGGTGATCGCCTCTTCTTTGCGATCCATCTTCGCGTTTTCTATATGCGAACGAATTCTGGCTTTAAGATTAACCGATTTTCCCACATACAGAATTTCTTTGCCTTTGGCAAAGCAGTAAATGCCGGTTGTAGAGGGGATTTTGTCGATCTCGCCTTTGATGTTTTTTATCATCGCCGACCCATCGTTTAGACTCATATATCAATACTTTTATATAAGTAAATACAAGTTGAATTATACCACCAGGAGCGACAATCAAGAAGAGAGTTGGTCTTTTTTGCGTCCAAGCCTTGATTTTTTAAGTAATTTTAAAGTAAGAAAAAAAAGTCCGATTCCAGCTATAAATAAAGACATTTTCAGCGAAATTTCATAATAATAAGGAACAATATTAAAAGAACCGGCAAAAAGCAATTTATCGGAGGCATAGATATTTAATTTGGCTTTATCTTGTTTATTTTTAATGCTGGCGCGGTATTCAACGTTAAATTCTTTTTTTTGCATCGGGGCTAAAACGTTAATGGTAATTCTTTTTGGTGAAACGTCAAGATTGCTGGTTTCAAAACTAATGACTTTATCCCATAAATATACGTTGCTACTGTTGACAAAGGTAATTTTTGTTTTATAAATTAGTTTGTCGTTGATTCTTTTTGGCAGGTTGACCGAATTGACAGCTATCTCTTCCTTTTCCTTTGGGATAGCAGCAGTTGCCCTGACAAGAATATCTTTGCTATTTTCGGTTTTATACATACCTGCCGACATTGGGTAATCTGGATTTTTCCCATGAATGGCGAAGGTAATATGATTTAAATCAAAAGAATTCCAATAATCGATTCCCGATGTATTTTCCCAAGTCGGGTCAACGGGTACCCACAACTTCCTTTTTTCATCAAAAAATTCCGGCCAAGAATGGAGAATATCAGAGGTGAGAGAAAGAGGTTGGAGTTGGGGATCGTTGGAAAATCCAAAACCTTGGATTTCGCGAGCTAATATTCCCTTCTCCCTAGCTATAGCAACAAATAGATCGGTAAACTCCACACAAACCGCTTGATCAGGATTTTTAAGAATATTATCTGCTCCAAGCCGTACGTTTTTTGCATGGACTCTTTTATAGTTATAATCCAGATAATTGGCGACAAAATAATAAATATCAGAAGCAGTTTTAAGGTTGGCGATTTTTTCTAAATCGCTTATTTGCCAATACTGATTGCTAGTTAAAAGATAGCGACGCTGTTTTTGAATTTTTGCTGCCGTATCATTTATTAATTCGCTTCTTGGTTGAGTAAAAATTTCCACGGTCCCTGAAAAGGAGACCAATTTCTCTTGAGAAGGTGTCAGTAAATAGCGACCTAAATAGTTGCCGTCTTCGTCCAAATAAGTAAGAACAGGTTTAGGAGAGATGCTGTCGATATAAACTTTTTGATATAAAGTATCGGGAGGAAAAGCGATATCGATGTATACAGGAGTGACTCTGGGATTTTTGAGATGATAGGTAAGATTGATTTTGTAATATTGCTTATTGCCAAAAACTGCATAGATTGTTCGTGTTCCCGGGTTTTCCCAAAATATAGTGTTTCCACTAATTCGCGTTGGCGAAGGTTTAGCAATAGAGATTTTTTTATCAGTGTTGGATGGAAGATGGACGATAACCGAATAACTGCCGCTATCATTATTTTCCACTGTTGGCAGAATTACTTCCCAAACATTTCCATTTACCTTAAAAAGATTATCTTGATCAAACTTTAAGAAAAAATTGTTGACGCTCCCTTTGCCTATTTGCGGGTCACTGAATTCCATTTCCACCTTAGTTTTGTCATCAGAGATGATTATATCAGCGCCTATTTCACCTTTATCATCAAAAGCTTTGATGTTATGAATCAAAAAATTTTTTGGAAAATTGATGGAAAATTTTTTAACATAAACATCAGAACGTAGATTGGTGATCTTGATATTGAGGTTGACCGAAGTAGCCAAATTACCGCTCTCTTGTGCTATGAAATATTCAAACTGATAATCACTTTTGAAGTCGGCCGCCTCCACAGGACGGATTATAAATAAAGAAAGGCAAGCTAAGATGAAAATGATCAAAAGATGTTGAAGTTTAAACATTAATAATCATTATATAGAAAATGTAGAAAAGTCGTGAGATTTCTGACAAATATTTTATCAGTCTTTTTAAGAGATGTGCCATGGATTACTTTTTTACTTTTTCCTATATTTCGCGTTCTAATTTCTTGCTTCCAAAATCTAATCAATTTCAAAACTTCTAACTTACGAAAGCATTATTTTTGCCAAATATTTACCAGTATATGAATTTTTTTGCTTGAGAATTCCTTGAAGATCTCCCTGGTAGACAAGATAGCCTCCCCGGTCACCGCCTTCGGGGCCCAAATCAATGATGTATTGACAGTTTTTTATTACATCAAGATTGTGTTCAATGATGATGACTGTGTTACCGCGTTCAACCAGCCGGTATAAAGTGTCCAAAAGTTTTTCTACGTCAAAAAAGTGAAGGCCTGTTGTAGGTTCATCCAAGATGTAGAGCGTTCGACCGCCTTCAGCTTTGGCAAGCTCGCTGGCAAGTTTTATCCTTTGGGCCTCTCCTCCGGAAAAAGTTGGCGCTGGCTGACCAAGCTCAATATAACCCAAACCAACATCTTTCAGAACTTTTAGTTTTTGAAAAATTTTTGGATGGTTTTGGAAAAAATCAGCCGCTTCATCAATGGTCATTTTTAGAACATCATAGATACTTTTTCCTTTATACTTTACTTCAAGTGTTTCTTTGTTATAGCGCATTCCCTTGCACACATCGCAGGTCACATAAACATCGGACAAAAATTGCATCTCAATTTTAATTTGCCCTGCTCCCTGACATTTTTCACAGCGGCCACCTTTGATATTAAAAGAAAATCTGCCTTTGTTATATCCATTTGCTTTGGCGTCTATTGTTTGACTAAAAAGCTCTCTGATATCATCAAAGAATCCGATATAGGTCGCAGGGTTGGATCGCGGAGTTTTCCCTATAGGCGATTGGTCAACCAAATATACCCTATCAATATAATGATAACCGTCAATTCTTTGAAAATCCCCCATCATTTCCGAATAATGACCTTCAAGATAATATTTAAGAGCCGGATATAAAGTTTCAGTAATAAGAGTTGATTTTCCCGAACCGGAAACTCCGGTTACGGCAATAAGATTACCTAAGGGAAATTTAACATCTATATTTTTGAGGTTAAACTGTCGTGCTCCTTTCAAGTTGATATAACCGTGAAAAGTGTTTAGCTTTTTTCCATTGAGACGCAAATTATTTTTTCCGCTTAAATAGCGGCCTGTCAAAGATCGTTTATCCTTTTTAATTTCCTCTAAATTTCCTGAAAATATGAGTTTTCCGCCTTTCTTGCCAGCAAAAGGCCCAAGCTCTATTAAATGATCAGCCGAAGTGATCGTTTCCTTATCGTGCTCGACTATAAGAAGAGTATTGCCCATATCGCGCAAATTTTTTAGGGTTGAAATAAGAGCAGAAACATCTTTAGGATGAAGCCCTACAGACGGTTCATCAAGGACATATAAAACTCCGGTAAGACCGGTGCCAATTTGGGAGGCTAACCGGATTCTTTGCAGTTCACCTCCCGATAAGGTTTTGGCTGTTCTTGAAATTGTCAGATAAGACAAACCAACATTTTTGAGAAAATTAAGCCTGGTTGCTATCTCTTTTAGAATGGGAGCAGCAATTTGATTTTCATATTGATTGATCTTTGTCGGCAGTTCTTTTTGAATATAAGTAGTTAATTCATTTACTGGTTTGTCGGCCATGTCGGCGATGTTTAAACCGTTGATAGTGATAGCTAGGACTTCTTTCTTCAATCGCTTTCCCTGACAACGATCGCATAGTTCTTCCCTCATGTATTTTTGAATTTCCGAGCTGACAAAATCATCTTTGCTTTCAAAATAGCGCCTTTCCAATTCGTTGATTATTCCATCAAATTTTTCATAAATAGCTGTTGGCTTCCCAAAACGATTAGTGCCGATAACGCGATAAACCTTGCCTGTACCGTAAAGAAGAAGATTGAGTTTGTCTTTGTCAAGATCACCTAAAGGTAGATTGAGGTTGATATTTTCTTCCATAGCTACTTTAGTAATCAGCCTCATGTACCAGGTTTGATGGAAATAGAATTTATTGAAAGGTAGAATTCCACCTTCATTGATAGAAAGGTTTTTGTTTATAATCAGATCAGGCTCGATTCGGTAAATCGTTCCTATCCCTTTGCATTTTTCGCAAGCACCCAAGGGTGAGTTGAATGAAAACATGCGCGGCTCAATTTCTTGCAGTGAAAGATTGCAGTTTGGGCAGGAAAATTTTTCCGAAAGAAGATGATCCTTGCCGGCGCTTTCCACAACAATTAGGCCGCCGGAAAGAGTTAATCCTTGATGAATATCATTTGCAAGACGCGATCTTAAAGAAGCCTGAAAACTTTCATCCTTAAGGTTTTTGTACTGAAGAGAAATTACATCAATGACGACGTCAATATCATGCTTATTAGTTTTGATAAGTTCAATGTCGTCATTAATATCAAGATTTTTTTTATCAATCCTTAAACTGTTGTATCCTTTGCTTTGAAGATTGATAAAAAGATCTTTAAACTCGCCTTTTTTTTGCCTGACTACAGGAGAAAGAATTCGAAATATATGAGGAGCAATTTTATTCGTAGAAATTTCAGCTGTTATAAGGGTCAATGTTTTTTCAACTATTTCATCAAGAGATAGCTTAGCTATTTCCAAATGACAGTTAGGGCAGTGCGGATGACCGATGCGAGCATATAAAAGACGCAGGTAATCGTAAATTTCTGTAATTGTACCGACGGTTGAGCGAGGATTGTGGGTGACTGCCTTTTGGTCGATGGATATTGACGGCGACAAACCTTCAATAAGGTCAACGTCAGGTTTATCCATGATCCCCAAAAACTGGCGCGCGTATGCGGATAAAGATTCAACATAACGTCTCTGCCCTTCGGCATAGATCGTGTCGAAAGCAAGCGAAGACTTACCCGAGCCTGATATGCCGGTGACTACAACCAGTTTATTTTTTGGAATATCAACATTGATATTTTGCAAATTGTGTTGTCTGGCGCCGCGGATTTTGATTTGATCAAACATAAGGTTAATAGTTTTTTAATTCCTTAATTTTGTCTCTTAATTTTATTGCCAACTCAAAATTCAAATTTTCTGCCTGCCATTTCATCTCTTTTTCCATTTTTTTGATGACTTTTTTCCTATCGTAGGGAGTAAGCGAGTCAGGAGAAATATTTTTTAAAAAATCTTCATCAGTAGACTTAGGTTTATCTGCAATTAATAGAATTTCGTCTGCCTTAATAATTTTTTGCCTGATCGGCTTATAAACTGTTTTGGGGATAATCAGGTTTTCTTTGTTGTATTTTAGCTGATATTCCCTACGTCTTTCAATTTCAGCAACAGCTTCTTTAATTGAACTGGTTATTTCGTCGGCATATATGATAACTTCACCATTGGTATTTCTAGCCGCTCTTCCCATTGTTTGGATAAGTGAAGTTTTAGATCTCAAAAAACCTTCTTTATCAGCATCTAAAATGGCAACTAAAGTTACTTCAGGTAAATCTAAACCTTCTCTTAGAAGGTTGACGCCGATTAAAACATCAAATTCATTTTTTCTTAAATTTTCCAGAATATCTGATCTTTCTAATGTTTGTATGTCCGAGTGTAGATAAGCGGCTTTGACATTCTTGTTTTTAAGGTAATCGGTCAAATCTTCGGCTATCTTTTTGGTCAGAGTTGTTACCAAAATTTTCTGATTTTTTTTGACTCTAGTTTCTATTTCGGCAATTAAATCGCTAATTTCGTCTTTGGCAGGTCTGATAATGATATTCGGATCAATAATGCCTGTGGGTCGGATAAGCTGTTCAACAACACCTTGATGGTCGACAGCTATTTTTTTTGTTCTGACTTCGTTTTTAGCCTGGTTTATTTCCCATTCATCAGGAGTTGCCGATACGTAAATAAGATGAGGGGGAATACGATAAAATTCATCAAATTTTAAGGGGCGGTTGTCAAAAGCGGCTTTGAGACGAAAACCAAAGTTTATAAGAATTTTTTTGCGTGAATGGTCTCCGTTGTACATACCCCGCAATTGCGGCACGGTCATATGCGACTCGTCAATAAAAACCAAAAAACGGTTTCCATATGCTTTTTTAAAATAATCAAGTAGCGTATAGGGAGGGTCGCCTGGACGACGGTTGTCAAAATACCGAGAATAATTTTCGATTCCGTTGACGTATCCTACCTCCTTGATCATTTCCAGATCGTAATTGACACGCCGCATCAGCCTTTCTGCCTCGACTATTTTGCCTTGAGCCTTGAGTTGGGTATGTTCTTTGATCAAATCCTGACGGATCATCTTCTCAGCCCTTCGAAAAACTTCCGGATCGGTAAGATAGTGCTTTGCCGGATAGACGATAATTTTGGTCAACCTGTCGTTATTTTCTTTTCCGGTAACAGGATCAAATTTTGTAATTTTGCTGATTTTCCCGTTTTGGTTGTAGATTCTGATTCCAAAATCCTCATAGGCTGGGTAAAGATCCAAGTAATTGCCTCTGATCCGGAAAGTGCCGCGGTTGAAATCAAATTCGGATCGGTCATACAAAAGCTTTACTAGTTGGCGGGAGATATCGTTCCAACTACAATCATCACCCTCATTTAGCTCTAGAATGAATTTTCCGTATTCGATCGGCGAACCAATATTGTAAATGCAAGAAACTGAGGCAACGACAACAACGTCTTTTCTGGTCAAAATGTTGGTTGTTGCCTGCAATCTTAACTTATCAATAAGTTCATTAATTTCAGCCTCTTTTTCAATGTAAGTATCGGTTTGAGGTAGATAAGCCTCCGGCTGATAATAATCATAATAAGAAACAAAATATGAAACAGCGTTTTCGGGAAAAAAATCGCGTATTTCCTGATAAAGTTGGCCGGCCAAAGTCTTATTATGAGAGATGATGAGAGCAGGCATGGCTGTATTTTTTATGATATTGGCCATCGTAAAAGTTTTGCCTGAACCGGTAACGCCGAGAAGAACTTGATTTTTTAGACCACTTTTAATACCGGCGACAAGTTTGTCTATCGCTTGCGGTTGGTCTCCGGTTGGGACAAATGAAGATCTTAAGTTAAACATCTGATTTAAAATTTAGGATTAACCTTTCATTATAACATTTTATATCGGATTATTGAAGAATAAGCTCAATCAGACATTCTCTTTCCGAACGACCTTTTTTTTGGAGAGTTTTTTCACCTTGTGATAAATGTAGTAGCTAACAAGGGCAAAACAGGCAAAGATGATTACATATTCAAATTTACGGTAATATACTTCTATTGAATCCCAATTCTTGCCTAAATAAAAGCCAGCCAAAGTGAGGAAAGCTGACCAAATTAATGAACCAATCAACGTGAAGATGGAAAACCGCCAGATATTCATGTGGGCAATACCAGCGGGCAAAGAAATAAAGGTTCTTACAACCGGAAGGACCCGGGAAAAGAAAACAATCTTTTCTCCATATCGGCGAAACCAAGCCTCAGAGCGGTCAAACTCATGTTCGGTTATGAGAAGATATTTCCCGTATTTGTTGATTAACTTACGGACAATCGCTTCTTGACCCCAAAAGCCGAGATAGTAGGCAAGAATAGAACCGGCAAAATTGGCCAAAGCACCGGCAAAAATAACGATAATAAGGTTGAATTTTTCAATAGATGCCAAATAACCAGCAAAAGTCATTGTCACTTCAGAAGGGATGGGGATGAGAGCTGATTCGGCTGTCATCAGGATAAAAATTCCCAAATAGCCGGTTTTTTCGATGGCCAATATGATAAAATTGGTTAAGGTCGCAATCAACTGATTAATCATCTTTTTGTCTATATTAATTTTTAATTATCTATCATCAGGTTATTAATCATAATTACTTGATATGCTTTTTATCGTCTCTACTCCGATTGGAAATTTAGATGATCTGTCAATAAGACAAGCAAAAATTTTGTCCTTGTCTGATGTCATTCTTGCGGAAGATACCCGCTCGACTGGCATCCTTCTTCAACAAATCTCAAAAAAGTTCAATTTTTCTCGTAATCCTTCTCAAAAACTGATATCTTATTATAAAGAAAAAGAATTTGAAAAACTACCGGAAATCGTCAAGATGCTTATTGACGGTAAAACTGTCAGCCTTGTTTCCGAATCAGGCATGCCGCTTATTTCCGATCCAGGCTATCTTTTGGTCAAAACCGTTATTAAACAAGGTTTGTCTTTTACTGTTGTGCCAGGCGCGAGTGCGTCAACAACTGCATTAATTTACTCCGGTTTTCCGCCCGACCAGTTTCTATTTCTCGGTTTTCTTCCCAAAAAAAGAGCAAAAAAAGCGCAATTAATTAACAAGCTAAATCAAATTAGAAAATTCATGCCCAATTTAACCGTTGTTTTTTACGAATCGCCAAAGCGAGTCAGTGAAACAATGGAAATATTAAATGAAATCATGCCTGAAATTGATGTCTGCGTCTGCCGCGAGCTGACGAAGATGTTTGAGGAGATAATCCGCGCCAAACCGAAAGAGCTTATCAGTAAATCATATAAAGGCGAAATCACCGTTGTACTGCATTAATCTTAGACCAATCCCTATTTCCACAATTTTTGTAATATAACATTTAAAATTGTAAAAAAAAATTAAAATATTCAAACAACTAAATAAGCTTTGTGAAAGCCCTTTTACGATCCTCTTTTTTTTTGGTGAATCAAAAAAATTTATTTTGAAATCAAATCTTTGGTGAGTTCAAGCAATTTTACTCAACTTTCCCTTTAGACGTCTAAATTTAAGCAAGCTATCTTATTATTGAATATTAAAACTTATGCCAATAAGACAATAAGCCAGCTTCAAAAAAAATAAGATCGTCTTCTCGAAGATACAAGCAGAGATTGTTAAAAAAGATATGAACGATAATTGCTTCATTAATAAGGGAAATCAAGATACTATGACTATTAAGTTAATGTTAAACTATAATAAGTGTTGTAGAGATAGTTGACCATGGTGTGTGATTAAAACCACCTCATTGGCTGTCTCTGTTAGTAGTTTTATTTTTTAAAGATAAGGAGGTGAGTTTATGTCAGAAGTCGAATTGCCACAAAATGTTAATGAAGCTGTTCAACAAGAATATGGCCTACAACCAGAAGGCAATCTCAAAACATGGAATAAAAAATTTAATCAAATTGCTGATAAATTGCAAGATCTTATTAACGAATCAGCTAGACAATATGTTTCTGTTGGAAAAAAACTACCATACAAAGATAGCGGGAATGTAGTTATGGAAATGGGTAAAGCATATATAAGAGGAGCTGCAGGAGCGGCACATGGAATAACATTGATGGAAATTAATGTACTTAAATCTCTTGCTGAATTAGGAGCAAAAGCAACTGGTGGACGGGTTTCACAAATTGATAGGCCTAGTAACAAATAAGATTTATCCTTTTGATTACAGCAATAAAACGTATTGTTAAAAAAAATAAAGTCTGGACGAATTTTTTTATTTAGGCGGCAATTCTTTGTTAATTGGGATTATGCTTTTAGGCCGTTTGAAACAGGCTGGCTCGTTGAGAGTACACTATCTTACTACTTCGCAATTTTCAAAAAAAATGATCGTTTACGAAAAAACTCGAATCTATTTTGAAAGCTACTGACGTATAGTCTTAGTTCTTCACTCAGTTTCCTCCTATATTTTTAACGGAATAATCAGAAGATTAGTAGGTTTTGTTAAAAACAAAACCATCAAAAAAGAAAATCATTTCAAATCCCAATATTTTTTGATTACAATTTTAATTTCTGGAATTATTGGCGGTACCGCCGGAGCGCTTGCTAATACCGAATGGCAAGTTTCTTTTCTGGTCGGTTACGCTGGAACTGATTTTATTGAAAGTCTTTAAAAAATTAAAATTGGTCAACAACTTGCAAACTATAAGTTGTGAAAATCAGGGAAAATTTGGTATACTTTAGTCGTCAGAATCGATTATTAGTTAATTTTGAGAGAAAGGAGTTGTAAATTATGTCAGAAACACCAAAACCAGAAATTAGAGAACAATCACCATTCCCTCCCCAGGTTGGTGAACTTATGGTGCGCAAGATATACCATCTCCAACCAATTAGAGATACCGAAAAATGGATGTTATGGAGCCAAGAACTTCATTTTTTTGATGAAGTAGGGAAACCTAGAGATCGGTGGCATTCTCAACGAATTGCACGCATACCATACCATGATGAAGATTATGCTGAGCCATATTTTAACGCATATCCTGAAACTGCTACTGACGCTGTAAGAAACATATGGGCACCAAATATTATAATAGAGCATGTTCATGCTTCAAATGCAGATTTAGACACATTTGTTCGCATGCTAGGAAATTACTTCGAAAAAATAGGAAAGAGGTGCAATCAGGATAGCGGAATGCTCTTTCAAGAATGGTTAGACGAAGTAAATGAATTTAAAAAACTTTTACCAGCGGAAAAAGAAAGAATTGCTGCAGCTATCGCAAGGAGACAAGCTCAAAAATAATTATTTCTAATAGATCGGCGGAGCCGAGCAAAATCGCGCGTACAAAAAATAAAAAAATATGAGCGAGGCCGAAGGCCGAGCGAAGATGGCGCTGAGTGCGTCCCTCCATGCGAATCTTCGCGAATCTTCGATTTCTTTTTTGGTGACCCCAGGGGGATTCGAACCCCCGATTTACTGGCTGAAAACCAGTCGTCCTAGGCCGCTAGACGATGGGGCCAATGAGATCACGTTTAATTTTATCAAACAGCGAGAGTAAAATCTACCGCTTCTGATAATTTATTTCATTTTGGTTCTCAGCTTTTCCAGCATTTCTTTGGCGATGTCTTTGCCACCTAGTCCGATCGCTAATCCACCGGCAATTGCGAAAAGGGCAACTATACCGGTAAAAAGAATTCTGATCAAGTCCTGAGCAACACCGAGTTGGTTTAGAATAACCAAAACGGTGAAAAAAACGATGATTGAGCGAGTTAAGGCAGAAAGTGTGGTAGAAGTTGTTTTTCCGGCCGCTTTAGTACTTTGCCTAACCAAATTGGCCGATAAATTTGCAAGAACAATTCCAACAAACCCAATGATGACGGCCACGATCACATTCGGTAGGTAAAAAAAGAGCTGATTGAGAACGGCGGTCGCCCGCGACAGCCTCCAGGCTTCAAGAGTGGGAATGAGAAAAAGGATAATCACTGTCCAACGCAAAACTTCAGCCAATATTTCCTCCCACATCTCAACCTCACTTTTAGGCATGAGTTTTGTTTTTTCAAGTATATTATTTACTTTAAGAAACTTTAAAAGCGTCAGAAGCAGCTGTTTCAAAATGCTGGCTGAAACAATCCCAATCAAAAAAATTATTAAGCCGCCCAGAAAATCTGGGATAAAATCGATTAAGCGCACCCAAAATCTGCCTAAGACGGAGTTGACAACCTCAAACATAGTATTTATATAAACTAATAAGATAAGTCAAATTTCCATTCCCTGAAAATAATCGATTTTTTCAGGCTTTAACGAATCGTTAAGCACGATGGAAACGACATCAAAAGAAAGTTTAACGTCTTTGCAATTATTATTCAAGAGATAGTAATTGACCGCTTTTTTTAATCGATTTAGTTTTCCTTTATTGACTGCCTCATAAGGTTTGCCTTTTGTGAGGCCGATCCTAGTTTTAACTTCGACAAAAGAGATTTTATTTTCTTTTTGGGCAACTATATCAAGCTCACCGAAATTTGTTCGAAAATTTCTTGCCAATATTTGAAAACCTCTGCTTTTAAGAAATTTAGTAGCAATCTCTTCGCCGGTTTTGCCTACCTCAAGCTTATGAAAGCCCATCGTTTTTTATTTGCTTCGGTAAAGTTTGTGTTTTAGCTGCTGATCAGATAAATTTCTGATGAAATAAAGTTTGGATTTGGTGAAGGGTGATTTTTTAACCAGTTTGATGTCTACTATTGAATGTGAGTTGAGAGGAATAATCCTTTCGACGCCGATTCCCGACCGAGTAATTTTCCTGATTGTAATCATCTTATTAGCAACATCTTTACCTTTGATTTTGATTAAAATTCCTTCAAAACTTTGTTCTCTTTCCTTGTCTGCTTCTTTGACTTTATAAATCAAGTTTATTGTGTCCCCGATAGCAAATTTTTTGTTCTTGTAAGTAAATGAGTTTGCCATAAGCGCTATTATAGGGAATAATATGCCAAAATGCAACAAAATCTTACTTTATTTAGCCTTTGAATGTGCTAACGCTTTATCAAGAAAAGACATGAAAATCGGGTGAGGAGAAAGCGGTTTCGCTTTAAATTCGGGATGATACTGAACGCCGATAAAAAAAGGGTGATTACTCAACTCAAAAGCTTCTACAAGCTTGTTATCGGGAGAGGTAGCGGAAAAAATTACACCTTTTGCGATAAACTGTTCGCGGTAATCATTGTTGAATTCGTAGCGGTGGCGATGACGTTCATATACAAGAGGAAGATTGTAGTCTTTTGTCGGATGATTTTTGTAGGCCTGCCAAAGAAGGGAACCTTTAGCTATTTTAGTAGGCCAAGCGCCGAGCCTGATTGTGCCTCCATACTGTCTTTTTTTAAGATACTCGATTTGGTTGGGCATTATATGAATAATAGGATTTTTTGTTTCTGGATCAATTTCAGCACTGTTGGCATCGGCTATATTTAAGACATTGCGGGCAAATTCGATCGCAGCAAGTTGCATTCCGTAGCAAAGACCAAGATAAGGTACTTTGTTGACTCGGGCGTATTTGGCCGTTAAAATTTTTCCTTCTACTCCTCTTGCTCCCCAACCTTGAGGAACAATCAATCCATCAAACGGTTCAAGAACGCTTTCGCCTTTTTTTTCAATCTCATTTGAGCTTATCCAAGTAATATCCGGTTTGATCTTATGCCAATAAAAAACTTGTTTAAGAGCCTCTAGAACACAGATATATGAATCTTCAAGAGAATATTCTCCACTTTTGAAATATTTGCCGACAATGCCGATTTTAACCGAAGAACGGCAAGATGAAGAAATATTACCTATAAACTGACTCCATTTAGTGGACAGAAGTTTATTTTTTGACCGAGTAGTTTTTAAATTTAATTTTTCTTTGATTCTAGCAACAATCCCCTGATCTTTGAGTCGCTGTGGGACTTCGTAAACAGTAGCTAGATCGGGATTAGAAAAAATGCAATTTCTTTTTACGTTGCAAAACAAGGCTATTTTCTCCTTTCTCAAATCGTCTATTTCCATTTCTGACCTAGTAATGATTAAATCTGGCTGGACGCCTGATTCAAGGAGAAAATGTACTGATTGCTGAACAGGTTTGGTTTTCAGTTCACCCAGGTTTTTTGGTAGCGGCATGTAAGCTACATGGATAAAAAGGACATCGTTGGGATTTTTCAATTTTAAGACTCTGGCTGCCTCGACAAAAAGAGCATTTTGGATTTCTCCGGAAGTACCGCCTATTTCCAAAATAACAACATCAGCTTTTGTTTGTGAACCTAGCTTTTTTAATCGTCTGATAATTTCCTGCGGAATATGGGGGATAATTTCAACTACTTGACCGTTATATTTGAGACGACGTTCGTCCTCGATGACTCTCATGAAAACTTGTCCAGCGGTCATGTAATGAAGCTTATTCAGATTACGATTAATAAATCTTTCATAATGACCCAAATCCTGATCCGTTTCCAATCCGTCCTCGGTTACAAATGTTTCTCCATGAATAATAGGATTCATTGTTCCTGCATCAAGATTGAGGTAGGGATCAGCTTTTATGGGAGCAGTTTTGAAGCCTTCTTCTTCAAGAAGATGTGAGATGGAGGCGGTAACTATTCCTTTGCCTAAACCAGAAATGATTCCGCCTGTAATAAAAATATATTTTAAATTCGCCATCTGATGAAACTATATTATAAATATAAAACAAAGTGGTCGTTTTTCAAAGAGACGAGATTTTCCAGCTTGAAAAATCGCATTTAGGATAATTTTCGCACCCATAAAACTTTTTTTTTGATTTGGTATATTTTACCACAATTCTTCCTTGGCATTTAGGACATTTTTTTCCTTTGATATAGTGCAAAAAAGGTTTTGTTTCCTTGCATTTAGGATACTTGCTGCAAGCAAGAAATTTCCCGAATCGCGAGTAACGGACAACCATCGGGCTACCACATTTTGGACAAACATCTTTCACGTCTTCTTCAACATTGATTACCGAGGTATCTTTTTTCCTAGTCTCAAGAACAGTTTTAAATGGTAAGTAGAAATTTTTTAGCAGATTAATCATATCGTGATTTCCATTGGCTATTTCATCTAAGCCGTTTTCCATTTGAGCAGTAAAATTGATACTAAAAAGATCTGGAAAAGAGAGGGAGAGATAATCGGAGATGGCTTCGCCAAGCTTGGTGGGTAATAAGTAACGACCTTCCTTCTCTATGTAATTTTTGTTCAAAATGAGATTGATAATTGGAGCGTAGGTTGAAGGTCTTCCGATTCCTTTTTCCTCCAATGATTTGATAAGAGTAGCTTCATTGTAGCGGGGCGGCGGTAAAGTCTGCAACATCTGCGCTTGTAACTCTTTCAATTTCAACGTTTCACCGATTTTAAGTTTTGGATTCTGGCGGTTTCTTTCGACAAAATCAGGGTTAAGAACTCTTAGAAATCCATCAAATATAACCCGCTGGAAATTGGTCTCAAAAAGATAATCTTTTTTACCTTTAATAAAGATTTTGATCTGATTGATTTCCGCTTCTTTCATCTGGGTAGAAATCGTTCGATCAAAGATGAGTTTATAAAGTCGTCGATGATTTTTAGTAATCTTTTTATCCCCATCAATTTCAATATTTTCTTTGAGGGACGTTGGTCTGATGGCCTCATGAGCTTCTTGAGCTCCCTTAACCTTTGTTTTATAACCGCGCGGTTTATTTAGCGAATACTCTTTGCCAAATTTGCTTTCAATATAATCCTTAACTTTAAAGACAAAAGAGGAAGAAAGATTAAAAGAATCGGTGCGGTGATAGGTAATTTTACCTCGTTCATACAGATCTTGAGCCAATTTCATTGTCATTTTAGAAGAAAATCCAAAACGATGAAAAGCCTCTTGCTGCAAAAGTGATGTTGTAAAAGGAGGAGGCGGATAACGAAGACTTACCGATTGTTTGATGTCAGAGATACAATATTGATCCTTCTCAAGCTCGGCCTGCAAAAGATCTACCTTTGTTTTATCGATATCGGTTTTTGTATATTGGTATTCGCCGTCAAAAAGCGGTATCTTTGTAGTTTGTTCAAAAATATGGTCAGCGTGTTTGATTAGTTTAGCCTTAAATTCTTCATTGTTGTTAAACAACCCATAAATTTGATAATAAGGTTCTTTAATAAATTTTCGTATTTCCTTTTCTCTCTCAACGATCAATCTTAGAGCAACGGTTTGCACACGTCCGGCCGAAAGCCAATTCTTGCCGATTTTTTTCCATAAAAGAGGTGAGAGTTCGTAACCGACAATTCGATCTAGAATACGTCTTGCTTGTTGCGCTTTGACCAAATTTTTACGGATATCAGTCGGGTTTTTTAAGGCTTCTTCAAGAGCGCGAGGAGTAATTTCATGAAAAACTATTCTTTTGATTTTGGCATTGTCAATGTCAAAATCAGGCCACTTTTCCTTGACATATCCAAGAAGAAACGCCGCATGATAAGCGATAGATTCACCCTCTCGATCAGGGTCGGTAGCCAAAATAATTTCTTTATTCTTCTTGGCCAACTCTTTCATCTGTTTTACCACTGGCTGCTTTTTTTTTATTATTTTGTAGTCAGGCTTAAAATCTTTATCGTAATTAATGGATATTTTATTAGTTGGCAAGTCACGAATATGGCCCATTGTAGCATAAACATAATAATCCTTACCTTTCAAAATCCGATTAAAAGTCCTTGCTTTGGTTGGTGATTCGACAATAATTAAACTCATAATCATAAATATAACATATAAAGACCTTTTTTTAATTAAAAATATTGTAGTAATCAGGCGCCGGAAGAAGGTTTCTTTCTTTTTTTCAGAAGTTTTATGTCTATAAGCGATCTTCGCAGAGTTATGATTGCCTTCTGACGTTCGCTTTGGTCACGGGCACGGGAAATAATTTTTTTTGCCTCACTGACAGCCTTTTCCGTTAATTCCTGATCAATCTCATCTTGACCGTATGATTTTGAAACCAAAATCGTCAGCTCTTTGCCGTTGGTCTCAAGATATCCTCCGCCTATCGCCAGCAAATCTTCTGACCTTTCTTTTCTAATCTTGATTACTCCTTCGTCAAGCATGACGAAAAGCTTCGTATGTTTTGGCAAAATTGTAATTTCACCCTTTTTTGTTGGTGTGGAAACAGATAAAACATCGTCTTCGAAAACAATTTTTTTGGGCGTAATAACCTTTAAATGTAGCTTATCCATATTTGGATTTATTTTACTTCATCAATTCCCCCAACCATGTAAAAAGCTGTCTCCGGCTTGGAATCATGTTTTCCCTCCAAAATCTCTTTAAAACCACGGACTGTTTCTGATATCGGAACATATTTTCCCTCTCTACCTGTAAAAGGTTCGGCGACAAACATAGGTTGGGTGAGGAATCTTTGGATTTTTCTTGCTCGGCTAACAGTTAGTTTATCCTCATCGGAAAGCTCTTCCATTCCTAAAATAGCAATGATATCCTGCAAATCTTTATACCTTTGAAGTGTTTTCAAAACTTCCCTTGCTACCGTATAATGTTCTTCTCCAAGGATATCAGGATCAAGAACTCGTGATGATGAAGTAAGTGGATCAATTGCCGGATAAAGTCCTTGCTCTGACAGCGACCTTTCCAACGTTATGGAAGAATCAAGATGGGCAAAAGTAGCCACAGGAGCCGGATCAGTATAATCGTCAGCCGGTATATATACGGCCTGAATTGAAGTGATTGACCCTTTATTGGTGGAAGCAATTCTTTCCTGAAGAGAAGACATTTCTGTTGCCAAAGTTGGTTGATAGCCGACGGCAGAAGGAATCCTTCCCAAAAGTGCGGACACTTCCGAGCCTGCTTGAGCAAAACGGAAGATATTATCTATAAAAAGTAAAACATCCATTCCTTTTTCGTCACGAAAATATTCGGCCTCGGTAACACCTGTCAGTCCGACACGAAGCCGATTGCCCGGTGGTTCATTCATCTGGCCGAAAACAAGAATTGTTTTGTTAAGAACCTTTGTTTCCTTCATTTCTAACCAAAGGTCGTTTCCTTCTCTTGACCGCTCACCCACTCCGGTGAAAACAGATACTCCTTGATGAGCTGTGGCGACGTTGTGAATCATTTCTTGAATCAAAACGGTTTTGCCGACTCCAGCGCCTCCAAAAATCGCCACTTTACCGCCTTTGACAAAAGGTGCAATAAGATCTATAACTTTAATTCCGGTTTCAAAAATTTCCTGCTTTACCGACTGATCAACCAGTTTTGGCGGATCATTATGAATCGGTCGCATCTGTTGTGTTGTTATTTCTCCTAGTTCGTCAATTGGTTCGCCTAGAACATTGAAAATTCTACCTAAGAATTTTTCTCCGACAGGCACGGTTATCGGTTTGCCTGTGTTGTGTACGGCTGCTCCCCGTCTCAAACCATAAACGTTACCCATTGCCAGAGCACGGACTATTCCGTTACCTATGATTGCTTCAACTTCAAGAGTTAATTTTGGAACGTCTTTTTCTTTTATTACCAGGGCGTCATAAATTCTCGGCGTTTCGTTTTCCGGAAACTTAACATCAACAACTACTCCTCTTACCGATATCACTTTTCCTTGACTCATATAAATGGCAAATAACTATTAATTGTTTTCTACTGATTCTTTGGCTGTAATCATATCCGATAATTCGCTGGTAATCTTTTCTTGACGCAATTTATTACCCAAAAGAGTTAGATTGTAAATGACGTCGTCAGCGTTGTCTGTAGCATTTTTCATCGCCATCATTCGCGATGAATGTTCGCTAGCTTCGCTTTCAATGATCGCATGTCTGATTTTTTGTTCAACAAAACTTTGAAGAAGAGGGTCTATTATATCTTTAGGGCTGGGCTCGATGATGTATCCCGGCTCTAAATCTTTTTCTTTGTCGGCTTTTTGGTAAGTGATCGGCAAAACAACATCTTTAACAGTTTCAAATTTCAAAGTAGAGACAAAACGGTTGTAAATAAGACTGATCCTTTGGTAATTTCCTTGAAGAAAATTTTCCAAAACCATTTTAAAGACAGCTGATACGCTTGAAAGCGGAGAGCCGGCGGAAAAATCAGCCACAATTTTGGCACCCATCTTATAGGCATATAAACTTCCCTTTCTACCGATAACAACAAAATCATTTTTTTTGAAATCAACGTTTTTTAAAAGAAAGTTGTAAAGGGAAAAATTAAATGATCCGCAAAGACCTTTATTGGAGGAAATTAATATCACCAATTCTTTATCTACTGGCATATCTTGACTACCTATCAGCCTTGAATACGAAGGGTCTATTTTTTGAACCACTTGACCGATGATTTTTTGAAGATGATTTTGATAAGGTTTACCTTCAAGAGCCAGTTGTTGAGATTTTTTCATTTTAAATGCGGAAACAAGTTGCATCGCTTTAGTAATTTTTTTTACGTTGGCAATAGATTTTGTTTTCTTTTTTACAGCTCTAATGTTCATAGATTATTTCGCTGATAAATTTAAAGGCGTACTAACCGTAATCTCTGCCTGTTCGGTAGATCCCGCAGCATCACTTAAAGTCTGGGAAACGAATGTTTTTAAAAATTCTTCGTCCTTTTCAGTCAAGACCTTTTCATGGTTAATTTTGTCAATAAATTTTTGCGCGTTTTCATTGAGATTTTGTACCAGCTTTGTTTCAAGAGCGTCAATTTTGTCAAGCGGTGCAGCATCTAAATAACCGTTTGTAGCTGCCCACAAAACAACTACTTCTTCGGCTAAACTATATGGTCGATTTTTCCTTTGCTTCAATATTTGGGTAATGCGCGCTCCTCGGTTTAATAGTTTTTTGGTTTCTTCGTCAAGCTCGGATTCAAACTGTGAAAAAGCGGCTAAGTCGCGATATTGGGCCAGATCAAGCTTCAGCTTGCTAGCCACTTTTTTCATCGCCTTAGTTTGAGCAGTACCACCAACTCTTGATACGGATAAACCAACATTAATTGCTGGCCGAATTCCGGCATTAAAAAGATCTGTTTCCAGAAAAATTTGTCCGTCGGTGATTGATATAACGTTGGTTGGAATATAAGCTGAGACGTCTCCTTCAAGAGTTTCTATGATTGGTAAAGCGGTAAGCGAACCGCCGCCATGTTTTTCATCAAGCCGACAAGCTCTTTCCAAAAGACGCGAATGAAGATAAAATATATCGCCAGGATAAGCTTCACGTCCTGCCGGTCTTCTAAGAATAAGCGATATTTGACGATATGCCCAAGCATGTTTGGAAAGATCGTCGTAAACAACTAAGACATCCTTTCCTTTGTCCATAAAGTATTCGCCAATAGCACAAGCGCTGTATGGAGCAAGATATTGAAGGCTGGCCGAATCTGAAGCTGATGCATTGACAACAATAGTATAATCAAGGGCGCCATTTCTTTTTAAGAGATCAACCAACGAAGCAATTTTAGAATTTTTTTGACCAATGGCGCAATAAATGCAAATTACATTTTCTTTCTTCTGATTAATAATAGTATCTACAGCAATGGTAGTTTTTCCTGTTCCTCGGTCGCCGATAATAAGCTCCCGCTGACCTCTCCCAATTGGTATTAAGGAATCTATGGATTTAATACCGGTTTGAAGTGGAGTGTTTACCTGTCGTCGAGCAACAACACCAGGAGCAAGTTTTTCAATTGGGTATTGTTTTTCAACGGTGATTTGCTCTCCACCATCAAGAGGGATAACCAAAGGATTAACTACACGGCCAAGAAGAGATTCATTTACGGGGATGCTAAGAACTCTTCCAGTTGATTTTACTTGTTCACCTGCTCTTATTTTAAGGTAATCGCCTAGGACAATAGCGCCGACAGTCTTTTCGGTAAGATCAATTATCATCGCCGAAACTCCCGACTCGGTTTCAATAATTTCGCCATAAGCAGCATTATCCAAGCCTTCGGCGATGATGACGCCGTCTTTTATTTCCAAAACCCAGCCAACTTCCTCACCTTGAATATCCAGTCGCAAATTTTCAAGTTTCTCCCCAAATTTGTTAAGGATGCTTTCAGAGATTTTCATACATTATGTTTCTTAATTTCTCTAATCTCTTTTTAAGACTGAAATCCATCACTTTAGATCCGTGTTGGATTATTATTCCGCCAATAATCCCCTTATCAATAACATTCACCAATTCTACATGCTTAAGGGCCGGAATTTTTTCCTTGATAAGATCCAATTCCGTCTGACTTAATTTATAGGCGGAAATAATTGTCGTCTTAGCCCGTTCATGATAAAATTCCCTGGTCGATTTCATTTCAGTCAGCTTTTGTTGATAAATTGCTAAGGATATGCTTGTTTAAATCTTTTTGGATGTTATCAGTAAGATAATCACCCAAAGCTTTGTTAATTAATGCTATGCTTATATCTATAGCCTCTTTTTTTAATTCTTTTTCCATTTTCTGGCGTTCTTCTTGAACCTGTTCTTTTGCTTTGCTGATAAGTTTTTCCGCTTCAGCTTTGGCTTCCTTGATATAAGCTTCTTTTGCTTTTTCCGCTTCAGCTTTGGCTTTTTTCATAAGCTCATCTGCTTCTTTTTGAATTTTTTGCTTAAGAGCAGCCTCCTTTTCTGATATCAAAGCCTCGCTTTTCTTAAGCGACTGGAGAGCGCTTTCTCTGTCGGCCTCCTTTCTTTTTTCCTCTTCCGCCAGTTGATTCATTGGGCCGGATATAAATTTTTTGAATATAAAATAAAACAATCCGAAATTAACTAATTGTGCAACCATCAACTTAAAATCAATTCCTAGATTTTCCATAGTAAAATTGGTTCTTTGCTAATTAGGTGAATTTAAGAATTAGGGCAACAACCAAGACATAAATAGCAATGGCTTCGGCAAAAGCAATAGCCAAAATCATTGCTGTTCTAATTCCTGATTCGGCTTCTGGATTTCTTCCAATAGCCTCAAGAGCAGTGACGCCGATTTTTCCGATAGCATAAGCAGGAACTATTGACCCTAAAACAATTGTCAACGCTGGCGCCAAAATTTTAACTGCCTCAGTCATATAAATATTCACCTCCTGACTAGATTAAAACATAACTTTTAATGATGATGACTAATAGCGATACTTATAAAAACAGCGGTCAACATAGAAAAGATTAACGCCTGAATCAAGCCAACAAAAAGCTCTAAAATCAAAAAAGGGAAAGAGGCTAAGACAGGGATGAGAAAAGCAATTATCGTCAAAAGAACTTCGCCGGCAAAAACGTTTCCAAAGAGCCTAAAGGCAAAGGAAAATATTTTTGAGAATTCAGACATAATTTCCAAAATCCCGAGAAAAAAATTAATTGGATTGGATGTATTAATAAATTTTTTAATATATTGTCCAAAACCCAAAAATTTAATCCCATAATACTGAACTGAAGAAACTCCAATAATGGCTAAGGCAAGAGTGGTATTGAGATCAGCGTTATTACTTCTAAGAAGGGGAGCAAAAGCTTCTTCGCCATGAACGTGTATTTTTATCAATAAACTACCAACTCCTGGAAGTAGTCCAAACCAGTTTTGGATAAGTATGTAGGTAAAAAGAGCTCCCAAAATTGGAAATACAGCCGTAGTTTTTTCGCCGAGGATAGGTTGAAATAATCCGTAAATTGATTTGACAAAGTAATGGATTAAGTAGAAAAATTTGGTTTTTGAACGTGAATTAATTTGGTATCGGTAATAAATACCGATGAAGAGAGTAAGCCCAATAGCTAAAAGACTGGTGATAAAGCTATTGGTAACTGGAATACCAAAAGCGGAAAAAATTGGTTCAGCTTTTAAACTAATATGCGGCATTACTTTTTTGTTAATCGGTATAAATTATACAAGCTTCCAACCGAACCAAGCAAAATCAAAGTCAAGGTGATTAAAGGTTTTGTGCCCAATTTGTTGTCTAGGAATATTCCAACTATTACTCCTAAAACAATTGGTGCAACAACATAAAACCCAATGCTAATATAATCTAAATTGGAAAAATCAAACTTTATTTCTTTTTTTTTCTTGATTTTGTTTTCTTTTTCCTCTATTTCCTTTATATTACCTTCGGAATCAATTTGATACGCCTTTTTTTTCATACTTATTTTACTACTCATTGGTAACTTCGTCAACCAGTCTTAAAAAAAAGCTATCTTTTGATTTTTAATAATTGTGAACAGTTTCCAAATCAACTGCATTATCTAAAATAATACTCAACCTCCCTTCTCTGTCATTTACTTTTCCTTTGAGAAGAAGCGCTTTATTGATTTGGAGAATATCCTTCAATTTAGCAAAAGTTTTGGGAAAAACAACAATTTCAATAGAACCAGTTTCGTCGAATAAGTTCAAAAAACACATTTCAGAATTATTTTTTTTTGTCTTAAGAATTTTTTTACCGCTAATTATCCCGGCAATAATCAAACTGTTGGTAACATCATTGTCTCCGATATCGCCGATTTTTTTATTGGCTCTTTTTTTAATAATGTCGCTGAACTTAAGAAGCGGGTTTTTACCGATAAGAAAACCAATCACTTCTCTTTCCATACTATAAAGTTCTTCTTCGCTAAATTCTTCAACCAACTTAAAATTATCCTTAAGATTGTCCGAAACTACATTTTGATTAAATAAGCCAAATTGACCTTTTTCGTAATCCTTTTTTAAATCGGTAATTTCCTTAACGACCGCAGGGTAAACGGTCAGAAGTGTAGCCTTATTCCCGAAGTGACTAAATGCTCCAGCTTTAATCAAACTTTCTACAGTTTTTTTATTAACTTTTCTTAAATCAACACGATATAGAAAGTCTTTGAATCCAAAGAAGGGTTTTTCCTTTCTTGCCTCAAGTATAGACTCAATCGCCGCCTGTCCAACGTTTTTTATTGCCGAAAGGCCAAATCTGATCGTCCCTTCTTCTATGCTGAAACTAAATTCCGACTTATTGATATCCGGTGGCAAAACCGTGATATTCATCCTTCGGCATTCCTCAAATGCCTGTGCCATTTTAATCTCTCTCATTGGGCCGGCTACTCCTTGTAGTTCGGCAGATAATAGAGCGGTCATAAATTCAACCGGATAATTTGCTTTCATGTAGGCTGTCCAATAAGCGATAAGAGCATATGAAGCAGCGTGGGATTTGTTAAATCCATAGGCGGCAAATTTTTCTATGAATTTGAAGATGTTTTCAGCCAATTTTTTTGTATACCCTTTCTTGGTTGTTCCTTCGATAAATTTTTTTTTCTCTTTGGCCATGATCTCCTTTTTTTTCTTACCCATTGCCCGCCTTAAAATGTCAGCTTCTCCTAAGCTATAGCCAGCCAAGCGATGGGCAATTTCCAGCACTTGCTCCTGGTAAACTAAAACACCGTAAGTCTCTTCAAAAACCGGTTTCAGATCAGGATGCAGATATTTGATTTTCTTTGGATTTTTTTTACCGTCAATAAAAGCAGGGATAAGATCCATTGGACCCGGTCTATATAAGGAAACCATAGCGGTAATATCTGAAATTTTAGAAGGTTTAAGCTCTTTGGCCAACCTCCTCATTCCGGGAGATTCAAGTTGAAAAACTCCAATTGTCTCACCGTTTCCAATCAAGCTAAAGGTTTTTTTATCATCTTTAGGCAAATCATAGATATTAATATCTATATTTTTGTTTTCTTTTACGTAGCAAATCGCATTCTCCAGAATGGTTAAATTACGCAGTCCCAGAATATCCATTTTTACAAGACCAATCGCATCAGGAGAGACATTGAGGTCAAGCGAATACATGTCGTATTGGGTAATTATCCTACCCTCTTTTGTTTCCTTTTGGAGAGGAACGTATTCAGTTAAAGGTTTGTCGGCGATGACAACCGCAGCTGCGTGAACAGAAGCGTGCCGCGGCAAACCCTCAACTTTTTCAGCGATATCAATAACCTTTTTAACATCAGGTTCAGTGTTGTAAGCCATTTTTAACATTGGCGAAAGCTCGATTGACGTTTTTAGTTTCTGATGAAAACCTTGACGCGGAGGAGGGATCATTTTGGCAATTCTATCGCCCTGTGAATACGACATTCCCAAAGCTCTAGCAACATCTCTAACCGCCATACGTGACTCAAGCGTCCCGAAAGTTATAACTTGGGCAACTTTGTCTTCACCATATTGAGAGCGCATATATTGAAGAACTTCATCACGCCTCAAATCAGCAAAATCTAGATCTATATCTGGAGGGGAAGGTCGTTCGGGATTAAGAAATCGTTCAAATGGTAAATTGTGCTCCAACGGATTGATATCAGTTATATTCAAAACATAAGAAACTAATGAGCCAGCAGCTGATCCTCGTCCCGGCCCAACAGCAATTTTTTGCTTTTTCGCCCAGTTGACAAAATCGTAAACGAAAAGGAAATAATTGTCGTAACCTTTTTGTGAAATTATCTCTAACTCGTAATCTAGTCTTTTTTTTACAACTTCTTCGGGGAAATTCTTTACTCTTTCTTTGTTGTCGTAAGTCAACTTTCGTAGATATTGTTTGGCCGTATAGCCTTTCGGTACATTATATTGGGGAAGAATAAGTTTGCCATGAGGAATTTCCAAATTGCAGTTTTCAGCTATTTGGAGGGTATTATCAATCGCTTCTGGCAAATCGAGAAAGGCACCTTTCATTTCTTCAACAGATTTGAAATAATAGTCAGAAACGTCTATCATCGAAAGAGGACGATTTTTTTCAAAAATAGCGCGTTGCGTTTGAATACATAGAAGAATCTCCTGAGCATAGGCATCGTCGGCATTTAAATAATGGACATCGTTGGTGGCGACAAGCGGCACACCATATTTTCGGGAAAGTTTGACTAATTCGTTATTAATTTTTGGTAGATCTTCAATTTGCGGATGACGTTGTATTTCAATATAAAAATCTCGCCCGAATATATCGAGATATTGCTCAAGACATTTTTCAGCTTCCTTTATCTGATTGTCCGAAATCAAACTGGCTATTTCACCGTTAAGGCATCCGGAAAGCGCAATCAAACCTTCATGATATTTTTTTAAAATCTCAAAATCAATTCTTGGCTTATAATAAAGTCCTTCTATATGGGCAATGGAGGTCAATTTCAGAAGATTTTTATAACCAGTAAGATCTTTTGCGAGGAGCACTAGATGATACTGGTCGCGCTCAACAGCCGGTTGCTTATCAAGGCGGGATCGTTTAGCTTTATATGCTTCTACTCCAATTATCGGTTTGATGCCGAGCGACTTAGCTTTTGACCAAAACTTAAAGGCGCCGTATAGAGATCCATGATCTGTTATGGCAACGGCAGGCATATTGTAATCCTTTGCTTTTTGAATGAGATCGTTTATACGACACATGCCATCAAGAAGCGAATATTCCGTATGAACATGTAGATGAACAAATGACATATTACTTAAATTTTAAAGTTAACTCTTTGACTCTAATTATATCGAAATCAGCGCCGACCGAGCACCAGACTTATGCGTTCGCCAACTATCTTTGCCTCCGCCTTGCCTTTCATTTCACGCATTACTTGGCCGATCAAAAACATAAGAGCATTGATCTTTCCGCTCTTATAATCGGCAACAGCTTTTGAATTTGCTAAGATTACTTTTTCAACTGCTCGATCTACTGCTTTGATATCCGTTTTTTTTGGAGAAAGGATTTCTATTGCTTTTGAGATGAAGTCTTCCACAGGAAGATTGGTTTCTACTTTACGATTAATAATCAAATTAGCCAGCGACTGTCCAACATTCTTTACCTTTTCTTCTAGTTTTTTTGTTTTCTCAAAATATTTAGCGTAAACTTCCTCAAAATAGGCACTCAAATTTTTATTTCTTGTAATGATATAGGCGTCTTGATATTTTAAACCAAGCTCTTCGACATATTTTTTTATCTTGTCTTCTGGCAATTCGGGCATCATTTTTTCAATTTTTTTCAAATATTCATCAAAGAAAACCAATGGCGGGATATCAGGTTCAGGAAAATAACGATAATCGTGGGCCTCTTCTTTTTTTCTTTGAGGATAAGTTTTCCCCTTCTTTTCATCAAAACCTCTGGTTTCCTGATTTGGTATTTTATTTTCTTTAAGGATTTCTGTCTGCCTTTTTATTTCAAAATCTATCGCCTGCTTGACAAAGCGAAATGAATTTATGTTTTTTACCTCAACCTTGTATTTTGGCAATTCTTCTGCTTTTGTTTTTATCGAAATATTCGGTTCCAGTCTCATACTTCCTTTTTCCATGTCGGCATCGGAGACATCTAAATATCGTATAATTACCTGAAGTTCCTCAAGAAATTTTTTGACATCATCTGAACTATTAAAATCAGGTTCAGTAACTATTTCCACCAAAGGAACGCCAGCGCGGTTGAAATCTATTAATGTGTTTTTTCCGTCATGGATTAATTTGGCAGTATCTTCTTCTAAATGCACTCTTTTTATTCTGATTTTTTTTCCATTGAGGTTGAAATAACCTTTAATTGCAATTGGTTGATCATACTGACTGATTTGATACCCCTTAGGAAGATCAGGATAAAAATAGTGCTTTCGGTCAAACTTAGACAACCTATTTATCTGGCATTTTAAAGCCTGACCGATCAAAATAGTCCATTCAATCGCTTTTTTATTTGGTGTGGGCAAAGCACCTGGCATTCCCAAACAAACAGGACATGTTAGAGTGTTTGGTGGTTTACCAAAATAATCAGCGCTGTCTTGACAGAACATTTTTGATTTTGTTTTGAGCTCAACATGAATTTCCAAACCAATAATAGGCAAATAAGTTTTTTCCATCATGTCTTTAATCGCGATAATTGTTAAGTCCTTTTTTTATGACGTCAAAAAAATTTGTCTCTTTTTCAAACTGGTATGCTAGATTTAAGATTGCTTCTTCATTAAAACTTCTGGCCATGATTTGCATTCCTACAGGCAGTTTTTTGCTGTCCAGCCCGACGGGAATGCTTATTGCTGGTAGTCCGGCTACTGCAGCCGGTTCGTTTAAGACATCCATTGCCTCGCCGAAAAAGGGATATTTTTCAAATTCTCCTAGTTTCAAAGCGGTCATCGGAGTTGTAGGCGAAATAATAACATCAACGTCTTTGAAGGCTCGGCTAAAGTCTTCTTTAATCAAAGTTCTCACTTTTTGCGCTTTTTTATAGTAAGCGTCATAATAGCCATAGGAAAGAGTATAAGTACCAAGCATAATTCTCCTTTTAGCTTCGCTTCCTAAATAACTTCGGTTGTTGCCGTACCTTATACCGTCATAGCGCGCTAGGTTAGAGGAAACCTCAGCCCTCTGTATTATCGTATAAACAGAAATCGCATATTTAGGTGGAATAAGTTTGATTTTTTTTATTTTGTGTCCCAGGCGTTTAAATATTTTGATCGCCTCCTCTATTTTAACCTTAACATCCTCATCTACGCCCTCAAAATACTCATCGGTAATACCGATAGTGAAACTTCCACCTTTTTTTAACGAAGTTTGATAGTCGGGGACAGGATATCGAGATGAAGTGGCGTCATAAGGATCGTGGCCAGCGATTATTTTTAAAATTAAAGCCGCATCTTCAACAGTAAGTGTAATCGGTCCGGGACAATCAAGCGACGAACCCATAGCGATAACTCCGTAGCGCGATACTCTGCCATAAGTTGGTTTCAGGCCTATTACACCACTCCATGAAGCCGGTTGTCTGATTGAGCCGGCGGTTTCCGAACCGATGGAAGCTGGCGAGAGGTAAGCGGAAACGCTAGCTGTTGCTCCGCCAGAAGAGCCGCCAGGGCTTCTTTCCAAATTCCACGGATTTTTTGTCGGCCCGAAATCTGACGTCTCGGTTGACGATCCATGAGCCCAAGCATCCATATTGGTTTTGCCGATTATAGCGGCGCCTTCCTGTTTAATTTTAGAAACAACAGTGGCATCGTATGGGGGTACAAAATCATAAAGCACCTTAGAAGAAGCTGTTGTTCTTATTCCTTTGGTGCAAAAGTTGTCTTTAAACGAAAGAGGTATTCCAACAAGCAAACCTTCTACATTTTTGTCTTCAAAATCAGCTTTGGTTATGTAAGCATTAAGCTTAGGATTGTATTTTTCTATCCTCTTTTGAAAGTATTCATAAATTTCTCTAGGCGAAATTTTCTTTTTTTTTACTAGCTGTCTTAATTCAATTACTGATTTGCCGAAAATTTCCATAGCTTATAGATTAAACCTCATATACTTCCAGTTCAAAAATTTTATTTGCGACAAAAAATTGGTCTTTATTATTCTTTGAGTTTGCAAGTGCTTGTCGAGCAGAAAGTCCTCGCTTGTTTTCACTACCATCTTCAAAGGAAATATTATCAAGATCGGTGATGTCGGCGGAAGGATTTACCTGATCTGTGTTGAGTTCATTTAAATTCTCAACATAATCGAGGGTTTTGGTCAACTGATCTTGATATTTACTTATTTCCTCATCTGTTAGTTTGATATTGGAAAGATCAGCAAGATGCAGAATTTCATCCTTAGAAAGCTTTTTTTTATTTTTTGTCATGTACTAATTATACCTCAAATTTATTTAAACCAACACCTATTTACCAAAAACGACAAAACAGCATCCCATCTCAAAATCTGATTTAATTAATTTAGCCAGATATAGAATTTTGACCGTTCATCTCGTCTTTAGACATTTTGATTTTGATATTGTCTCATACCTTTCTTTTACTTTCCTCTTACTCAAAAAAGAGAGAATTTATATGAGGTGGTTAATCCGGTGGCCTTGTTTATAAATTAACAATAGAACTTACGCATTTTTTGTCATTCCGGACCTGATCCGGAATCCATAAAACAAAAAGGTCATTATATAGATGCTGAATCGAGTTCAGCATGACAACAAGATGATCTAAACCGTAATTTAATGCGTAACCCCTGTTGATAACCGTTCGGGATTTGGCA
>Ga0123519_10000393_pt1 | contig 77152 bp, 60 predicted proteins | sample YelNatPaOPRAMG02_FD_87396 | JGI IMG/M metagenome (GOLD analysis project Ga0123519, IMG submission 87396) | Hot spring microbial communities from Yellowstone National Park - Yellowstone National Park OP-RAMG-02 (version 2) | ecosystem: Environmental > Aquatic > Thermal springs > Hot (42-90C) ...
GCTCGTGCTACCGACTCGGGGGTGAAGCGCTCGGCCAAGTCCCCCGGCTTCTCCTCGTATCCTAGCCCAAACCACCAGGGCCCGTTCACGACGAGGTCGTGCCGCAGCATGCTCCCATCCGAATCGTCTCCTCTCACTCCATGCCAGGTTGTCCCGGTACGCGGGTACGGCGTACCAGCAATCCTCTCACACAACTCAGTGACCCTTTCTTCCTCGCTTGGTGATGCAAAGCCGGAGACCGCGAGACTCGACACAAGAATGCAGGCGATGGCTAGCGTGGTCAGCATCTTCCCAGTATCTCCTCCGCCCTATGGCAACGAGCAGGGGCCATGGGGCTTGGGGGTTCACCCGTGTGTGGTGCCCACTTGCCGCGTTCGGTGGCCGCCCGACGAAAGTGGGGACTGCCCGGCAGTGGCTCTCCCTGCATAGTTTGTCTCCGGACACGCAGAAGTGTATCGCGCGTCCCCCGGCCTAGTGGGTTTCCTGCCGACGCCTTTCCCGCTTCGATTCGCTCGGAGCGGCGTCTCCACCAAAGATACCAGCCTCCCGATGCTGTTGACCCATTTCTCCTATTCCTTTACGGCGCTGGCCTGTTTGCCGGAAAACGGAAGCTCTCTGTGTGCGCCATTCTGTACGACACACACCTGGAAGTCCCACTCTGCCCAAGACCGGGCGCCCACAGGTCAGCCCCCACCGCTGGGAAGCTCGACCACCTGTACATCGTCAAACCAGGCGACGTCGCGCTCTGACACCTGCCCGCCGATCCCGAGCAGCAGGACGAGTCTGCCGGCCGCCTTGGGCACCTCAGCGACCAGTGAGAGGTCTTGCCAGTCGCCACTTAGGGCCTTCTCGTGTATCAGGTCGGCACTTACATCGAGGTTCGCGTCCTCCAGCCACTCCCCCCTGGGTGTCTTCCATCGAACTGTCAGAGAAGGGCTTCCCTGTCCCTCCACACGGCACATGACGGTGACGAAATACCGCTCCCCGGCTCTCACCGGGTAGTCCTGGCCGAAGCACCCCTCGCCTGCACGGCTGACACGGGCTGAGCCGGCAGCTTTCGCTCCCACCTGGGCATCCCATGCGAAGCTTCCCTGGGACTGCTCGGTCTGCCACGTCCACCACTCGGCAGGAGGGCCCGCGAGCGCCTCTGCTGGGCCCACGTCAAAGCTCCCGTTGCGAGCCAAGTCTCGCGCCTGGCCCACCGCCCTCAGGGCCTGCACCTCGCGCCTGGCCGCCTCGACTTGGCGTCGCCCGGCTGCTCGCGGGTCCCGCGCTGCCTCGAGGGCCTCGAAGATGCCGGGGATGCGCTCGTTCCAGGTGGGATACGTGGTCTGGCCCCTCCATTTGGCAGCATCGCCTGGCTCAGGCCACCAGCGTCCCTGCTCCCCCCAGAGCCAGACGTACTGGTCAGCCGCAGCTAGCGCGGCGCGCAGGTTCTGCTGGAGCATCTCCGCGGGTGTCCTCCCGCGCAGGTCCAGCACGTACCGCCCGCCCAGTTCCGGATGGTGCGCGTCCAGGTAAACCCCGAAGCCAACCTCCACCTGGGCGCGGTACTTCGCGCGGTTCTCCGGGGACACGACCTCCTGCCCGTCGCCCTTGATCCGGGCTGCTGCCTCCCAGAACTCGGCCGGGCTCGTGTAGCCATAGGCGAGCTCGCAGCCGTCCACCAGGGTGGCGGAGGGTGGCAGCACATCTAGCCACCCATCAATGAAGGCCGGATAGAGCCCATAGCCATGGGTCAAGAGTGCGGTCCTCGGGTCGGGGAGCCCTGCTGCTCCCGGCCCGAGCCAGCGGTGCGGGATGACCGCGTAGCTGTTCATGAAGTAGGTCAGGATCGTGATATTCGGGTACTCCTCGACCACTGCCTGCATCACTTCCCGCCCTCGCTCCCGTGCCTTCGCGTAGTACTCCGCAAACGTGTGGCCCTCGCGCCCGGGCTGGGCTGTGTACTGGAACTGGCGGTAAGGCGGTGTGTACGGCTCGGGGTCGAACACGATGCCCTTCAAACCGCCCTCCCGCGCGATCCACGCGGCGATCCGCCAGTGATCTGCAACCTGCGCCCAGCCTGCGTCGTCAAACCAGTCAACGTCGCCGGGATTAGCGGAGAGATGGACGAAGTTGTCGGTCAGCCTGGCAGAATGCACCGCCCTCAGGTCCGCGATGCTCTGCTGGAACCACTCCCTCTGCCAGGCCCGGCCACCGAAGGCCTCTCTCAGGGGACATGAGTTGATATCCTCCGGTTGGCCAAACGCCTTCACCTCCACCACCACGCCATCGAGGGGAGCCTGCTCGACTACGGAGAAGTCGCGCCGGAACTGTTGCGGAGTGGGCGTGTCCCACCCGCTCGCGATCACCTTGCGGGGACGCAGCTGGGCCTCTGCTTTGGGCAGCGCCGTCCAGGCCATCGCCACCACCAGGACTGCCACGATACTGGCCGAGCGCGGCATCATCAACCACCTCCTCCTGCGTTCTCGCCCGCCTTACCACGCAGACTGCCTTCCAGCGACCGCGAGACAAGGGCCTCCACGCGCGGCCGGTAGTACCGCTCGTAGAAGCCCGGTTCCGCTCCATGCGTCCGCCAGAGCCGTTGCAGCTCGGTCAGGACACGGTAGTACTCCTCCGGGTAGCGGCGATACTGATTCCGGCCGTTGTAGGAGAGCATGAGCAGGTCTTTCTGTAACTCGGTCAGTCCCTGCCAGGCATCACCCTTCATCACGCCGATGCAGTTGGCCTTGCGGAACTGGGAGACCATCCATCTCGGGTACCCCCACTCAGCACCCTGGCCCGACACAAGCTCGCCCATATAGGTAACATCAGCGTAAGTCGAGATAGCGGGTAGCTCGATACTGGGGTCGAAAAGAGCCGCGGGATAGGTGTGATGCAAAATGATCGCGCCGTCCGGGTAAGCCTCCCGCGTGAGGCGTATCTCCTCGTAGGCTACGATCCAGTCCTCCACCGGAAGACCGTCGTAGTACACTCCCTCGAAACCATAGGTGTCTCGCAGCCGCGTCACCTCAGCCCCAAATTCGGCCGCATCTCTGCTGTAGTAGAACCATCCGCTCATGTAGGGCACGGGACGCGACCCGGCGGCTTTGATCGCCGCCACATGACGGCGCAGCTCATCCTCGTCATAAGGCACATGCTCGCGGCCCCAACTGAAGGCCCAGGACCGCTGGAAGAAATCCCACAGCACCTCGCAGTGCCACTCTCCCCGACGGCGCGCGGGATAGTCGTCCACATCGTCGGAGCGCTGTGCCAACAACCACGCAAACTCAAACGACTGGTCCCAGGGATAGGGCCGCGGAGGGAAAACCGAGAACGCCAGTCGCTCTCCCGGGCTCAGTTGGTACTTCAGCCTCCAGCCAGGCCGGGCAGATGTGAGGAAGGTCTGGTCTCCTGCCAACCCGGCGAAGTCTATCCCGCCAGGCTCGCCGCGCCCGGGCGTCACCTCCGCGTCCACCCTCGCTCGTCGACCCGTGCCCAGAGGGATGGCGGGATTCACGGCCATGCCACCCCACTCGTCAACGACCAGCAGATGGCCCTCCACCAGGCGGTTCCACCGTCCCGCGATCCTGCTCTCCATGGCGAGAGTCAGCTCTGCATGGGGGACAACCATCACCAGGCTATCGCACTGAATCCCCACAGTCACATAGTCGTTTGCCAGCAGACACTCCTTCGGGCTCTGCCTCACTACCTCCAGGTTTGCCAGCGGCAGGGAGGATCGCCATAGGGCCACTTCCCGATGCTGCTCGAGCATTTGCTCCGCCAGGATCGTGTCCCCGGCGAGGTCAAAGGTGTACCGGGCTCCAGTGGTACGGACAACTGCCTGCTGTGATCCTAGACTGACCTCTTCCACCCGCATGGGCAGGTTGCCAGGCCCTCCGAGGAAGCTCGCCCCCTCGCCCCTGCCGTACGGCACCAGAGGCCTGGCGGGCAGTTCGACGAACACGACATCGGCCAGGCACAGCTCCGTGCCGGCCGGCGTCTCCCAGAAATGGATCTGGAACTCCGCGTGGGCCGCGCGGGCATCAGCCGTCATTACGCACTCCCATCGCTGCCACCCGTCAGTGTGGTTGGGCAGACCGACAAAGCGCTCCATCACCTCACGCCCGTCCCCATCGAGTTGGCGCAGGCCCACATTGATCTCGGCCGGCCTCGGAAAGTCAGCCTTGAGAAGGATCGAGATCAGGTAGTCCCGGTTCGGCAACAGCGGCAGGGTGCTGGGCGCGTAGGCCGTCTGCCTGTCCCACTGTTCCTCCTGTCGAGTTACCAGACGATAATGGCTCGGCTCGCCCTCTCGAGAGGAAACGAACACCATGTTGATGTAGCCGGTTAGACGCCACTCGACCCCTGGCCCGCGGAGGTCGAAACCTGGCAGCCGGATCTCCCGACCTCCTTGTCTCTCCAGGCTCTCGCCAACTAGTAGCCGCGGTGTGTAGTGAGTGTCGGCGTAGACCATCGTGCACCATATGAGGGAAAACACTGTACCCAGAGACAACCCGATCGCCTTCATCGCGTCTTCCTCCACTCACCATGCAATGAGGCCTCCTGCCGATTGTGACCGCTCGCGTCTGTCACCCGGTCACTGCGGTGATGACAGACCAGCATGCTGCGTTCAGCACATGGCCCACGATCAGCCCGATCGCCGCCTGGGCCGTGGGCCGGTAGAGGTGCAGCCCCCCATACCGCACTACCAGCACCTTGACCAGCCAGCCCAGAACGAAGGGGAAAAACTCCCCGGGGGATCCCTCAGCCCATCGCCACGATGCCATTGCCCTCACGCCTCGGCCAACTGCTGCAGCAGGGAGAGTGCGGCGGCGATCATTGCCGGCCCTGTGGCGACAGAGGCCGGCGTGCCGCGGCCTCGACCCCCGTGCGATCCGCCAAGACGTGGACCCCTCTCACGCGCGCCTTGACGGGTTCATGGTGTCACCCGTATCTCCCGCCCCTCCCGGCCTGAGCGGTAACAGGCCTCCACCACCTTCAGGTTCCAGACCGCCTCCTCTCCGTCTACTGCGGGGCGTCCGCCCTCGAGGACGGCCCGCGAGAACTGCTCGATCTCTGCTGCGTACATGTTCACCGGCTCAGCTTCCAGCTCGAATGTGCGCTCGCTGGGAGTGCGCTCCTGCTGCGCGTCGTAGCCACTCTGGTCGGACAGCACGACTTCGATCCGGCCCGTGGGCATCTGCCCGATGGTGCCCTGTCCGTAGAGCGCTCCGCCGGTGCCGTAGACCTCTAGCAAGCCCCTGCTCGCAGCATCGGGCACGTTGAAGAGCGAGTCAACAATCATCTGCGCGCCGTTCTCGAGCCGCATCACTACCGTGGAGCTGTCCTCGGACTCGTAGTCCTGAACCAGACTCTGGTTGAGCGCCATGACGGAGGCCGCCTTGCTCCCCGTCAGGAACTCGAGCAGGTCGATACAGTGGCTGCCCATGTCCATCAGTGCACCCCCTCCCCCCAGCCGCGGGTCCTGCCGCCAGGCGCCGGGCAGAGGAGGATACCAGCAGGTGAGCTGGGCGCGTCCGGCCACCACTTGCCCCAGCTCCCCCCGCGCGATCAGCTCCCGCGCCGCCACGTGGAGAGCGTGAAAGCGCATCATGTACCCGCAACCCAACAGCACCCCGGCCCGCCGACACGCGGCCACCGCCTCCTCCGCCTCGGCCACCGTCCGCGCGATCGGCTTCTCCACCAGGACATGCTTGCCCGCGTCGGCCGCCGCGGCGATCTGGGAGAGGTGTACGTGCACCGGCGTGGCGATGTAGACCGCCTCGACCTCCGGATCGGCCAGCAGGTCGCTCTCGCCCGCGTACACCCGTGGTATGCGAAAGCGCTCGGCCGCGGCTCGCGCCGCCTCCTCCCGCAGGTCCATCACCGCGATGAAGCGCGCGCTCGGCGCGCCCTGCACTGCCCCCGGCAGGGTGCGGCGAGACGCGATGCCTCCCGCTCCGATGACACCCCAGTTCAGCCTTCGCATGATCCCTCCTCGCGGCTCTGCCTCTGGTCAAGTGGCCGCAGAACGGCGCGCGCCGGCGCCCCATCTCCGCCCGCCAGCCGCAGCGGCAGACAGAGCAGCTCGTACTCGCCCGGGGCCACCTGCGACAGCTCGAGCATCTCCACGATCACCACCCCCGCGCCCAGCAGGATGAGATGGGCATCCACGCGCTCGGGATGATCGACGGACAGACCATCAATGCCGACCAAGCGCACCCCCGCCCGCACGAGATAGCGAGCACCCTCCTCGCTTACGTGCGCGGGGACATCGGGAACCGGCCCAGTGCTCACCCAGTGGGAGTTGTCGGTCTTGAGCAAGACCCGCGCCGATGAACCCGCTCCCGCCGCTTCCAGCTCACGCTCGCCAATGATCCGTTCTCCGATGACGTCACAGACGCGCGCGGGCCCCACCAGCGCAGTCAGCGGCAACCGATCCACGCCAACGTCACCCACTCCCAGATGGAGGGGGGCGTCCACATGCGTGCCCGCGTGGCTGCCCAGCGAGAGCCGGCTGGCGCGATAGCTAACCCCGCCCACCTCACCCCTCGTCGAGGTGATGCTAACTTCCGGGTCGCCCGGCCACACGAGCGTGCGTTGTTCAAGAGGGAGGGATATGTCCAAGTATCCGGCGGCCATCTGGTGCTCCTTGGAGATTTCTGCTCTTCTCTGACCGGCGGAGTTCCCGGTCGCTGCCGCGCCCCTTGCTGCCTACAGCACCAACAGGTACGCCGACCGCGGAGCCATCAGCGTGCTCTCCGACAGCCGGATCCTTCGGCCCGACCAGATGTCCTTCCCATGGGAGGGAACGGTCACTCCCTCGGGGACCACGATAGGCCGCGGCTCATCCTCCCAGTTGAACACCGCCAACTGCGGCACTCCTTGCGAGGTCGCTAACCAGAAGCGAGGGAAGGGGCTGACGAACAGATCCAGAGGCCGGGCACTCTCTTCCACCCGAGGGAGCAGCTTCTCCAAGGCGGCGATGCCTGTCGGGTTGAGGCGGGCCATCGAATCTGAGAAGAAAACGTCGCCACCGGTCATATGGACCACCGTCAGCCACACCTTGAGCTCGTCGAAGGAGGCCTCGGGGCCGGCCATCCAGAAGTCGTTGCGGTCCTGCCATTCCCGGCGCCGGTACAGGTACTGGGGGAAAGGATCATTGGTGGTCCGGGAGCAGCGGACGACCGCGAAGTCAGGGTCCACGTTCCACAGGTTCCCTTGCTCCCAGAGGTGACAGGCGATCTCCCGGGAGTTGTGCCAGATGTGCGACCAGAAGGTGTGGATGTCGCTGCTGACGCGGGAGGCATCCGCGATGCCCAGGGCGCACTCCGGCGGGGCACCGCAGTTCAGGAGGTAGCTGTCCTCCCCGATCGCCTCCCGGATCACCCGCAGGCCGCGGCGGATGATCCCCAAAGGACCCTCGGTTGCATCATATCTCTGCCCCGGCTGCCGCACGGCCTGTGGGTAGATGTAATCCAGCTTGAAGTAACGGAAGCCCGCCTTCCTTAGTGAGGAGAACAGGGTTTGCAGCCCCTCTAACACCTCTGGATGGCTCCAATCGAGCACTCCCTGTTCGCCCACCATCGCCGCGCCTCCAGCGGGATCCTGTAGGAACAAGTCCTGCCGATGGCGGCCAATTCGGCTCCAGGGGGAAGCCAGCAGTGGCGCATGCCAGATCCCCGGCACGAACCCGGCCTCTTTGATCTCGCGGGCAATGGCGCGGAAAGAAGCAGGGAAGCGGCGATTCGGTATGTTCTCTCCCCAGTCGGTCCACCATCCCATATCCACCACAATGTGCGTCACTCGGTCGGCCAGCGAAGATGCCTTGATCGCGGCCATCTCCGCCCGGATATCGTCCATGCTGACCGAGGCCCCGTAGTAGTCCCATGAGTTCCATCCGGTCACCGGGCCGCACCGATGCCGGCCCAAAGGGTGAAGCAAGCCGCCATAGTCGGCGAGGAGGCCCAGCGGATCCTCGCTCACTCCAAGCGCAAGAGCATAGCACTCCCTGCGGAGAAGCTCCCGGTCTGGCGCAAACCCTGCTTCCAGCACCTTCCCGTCCGTCCGGAAGCTGGAGAAGTCGCTGACAGGCCCTGCCACGCCCGCCAGCAGAGCTTGCCGCGCCTCCCCATCGTGGAGCAGTGTGAGGAAGCCAGACTCGACCGGCGCCCTCCCGTTGCCCAGGGGAACCACCCCCTTCTCCACGAAGGTGCCCTCAGGAAGCACCAGCATTCGGGTGCGCGAGCTCGCCATAGAGGGGACCCGATGGCGGCCCCCGCGCAGCCGAAGGAAGACCCGCTTCAGGCGACGCCTCGGGCGCGGCACCACCTCCATCTGCACGACGTCGAAGGGAGGTTGCTCACACAGCCGCAGGCAGACCCGCCACCCGCCGGCCCTCCCCGCAGCCTCTACGCCTGCGCGCCGGCCCTCAAAGAGATGCTCCCCGCGGTCGTCCTCCACCACCAGCGCCGCCTGCCAGCGCCGAGTCCCGTTGGCTTCGTCTGTGGACTCGATCACATTCAGCTTCTCGCGGAATGACAGCATGTTCGCGGTAACTCCTGCCGGGTACCCTCGTTCCAGCGAGCTATCGCCCGCTATCACTTCGAGTAGGCCGTAAGCACCTTCTCGATGGCCAACGCGATCAGCTCCATATGCTCCAGTTCGTACACCGGGTGACACGGAACCCAGAAGGTGCGTTGCTCCAGCCAGGCCGCATTCTCGCATTGCACCAGATCGTAGCGCACTGCCTCCGGCCTCGCGGCCGGGTCCCGGAAAGGATAGCGCAGCCGACCGAAGCCGTTGTGCTCGCGAAAGGCTCTCTCCCGATAGCACTGCGGCCACATCACTGGCCCCGCGGGCACCCCCTCCGCCTCCAGGGCCGCCACCACCTCCCGGGCATCCCTGACCCGCAGCTGCTCCAGGTCCAGCACAATCGGGAACATCCAGAAGGCGTTTCGGCGCTCCGGCGTGTCTAGGGGCAGATACTTTATCTGGGGAAGCTCCTTCAGACGCCTCAGCAGATACTCCCCGTTGCGCCGCCGCCGCGGCAGATGGTAGGTGTCAAAACGCGCCAGCTCCCGCAGGCCGATCGCCGACTGAATCTCCGTCATGCGGAAGTTGAACCCCACGCTGTTGTGAATGTAGGGCAGCTTCGCCTCCACCTCCAGCAGCCGCAGCCGCTGCTGGACATCGTAGCCGTGGTCCCGAAACGACCGGCACCGCCATGCCACCTCCTCATCATCGGTTATCACCGCACCCCCCTCTCCCCCGGTGGTGAAGTGCTTGCTCTGACAGAAGCTGAAGCACCCCACGTCTCCGATAGTGCCGGCCTTCTTGCCATTCCACTGCCCCCCGTGTGCCTGCGCGCAGTCCTCCACGACCTTGAGGTTGCGCTTCTTCGCGATCTCAAGCAGCGGGCCCATGTTCGCGATCACCCCGTACAGGTGCACCGGCATGATCGCGACCGTGCGCTCCGAAAGCTTCGCCTCCACGTCCGCCGGGTCTAGCGTGTGGCTCTCCCGCTCCACATCCGCGAACACCGGGATCGCCCCCGCCTGGCACACTGAGAAGGCGCTGGCAATGAAGCTGTAGGACGGCACGATCACCTCATCCCCGGGGCCTATCCCCAGCCCCGCCAACGCAGTGTGCAGCGCGCTAGTGCCGTTCGTCGTGGAGACCCCATACCTGGCCCCACACCACCGCGCCCACTCGTCCTCGAACTTCATCCCCAGCGAGCGCGTCTCCCCCTCCGCCTTCCCCGTCCAGTAATTCACCCCGCCGGTCTCCAGAATCCGCCTGATGTCCTCCAGCACGGCCAGGTCGAACTGCGGCCACCCGGGAAACGGTGTGGCGTTGATGGGAGCGCCACCGTCTATCGCCAGCTTCTCGGGGGTTCTGCTCATCATTTGCCTCCTTCATCGCTGCGACGCTGGTCCGGCTCTTCGCTTCCCGGCGGCGGAGGCACTCCCCTCCACTCGCCTCCGCGAGCCGCAGACTCTGCCGCCACCAGTCCCGGCACCGTCAAGTCCCAGGCCCTGATCTCGTCCAGAACAGGCCTCTCGCCGCTCTCCAGCGCCTGCAGAAAAGCCACAAACGTGCTGTAGTCGGAGCTGCCATGCCCGCCAAGGGCAGCCCACTCCGGGACACACGGGTCCATCTCCGGCCATTCCACTTCCTCGGCCTGCTCCATCTCGCCACCCACATAAAGCAGCCCTCGCTGCCTGCCGCCCGTGAACCCGGCCCCCCTGCGATCAGTCTCCACAAACCCCCGCGTCCCCTGCAGGTGATAGTAATGCACCGGCGGATGCCGCGGCGCCACTTGCGTGCGAGTCATCTTGATGATCGCCCCGCGCGCGGTCTCAAACACCGCAACCTGCACATCCACCGCGCCCACCCCCACCCCGGGCAGAATGCGCTCCCCCTGTCCCACCGCCATCGCCCGCACCACCCGGTCCTTCATCAGATACAGCAGCGGCCCCAGCGAGTGCGAGCAATAGTGCACTGGCGGCCGCTCCGCGCGCCAACGCCTCTCTCCGGTCTTCGAGTTGCGCAGCAGTTCGGGGATGGGGTGCAGGTAATCGGCCTCTGCGTAGATGACCTCTCCTAGCCGCCCCTCCCACACCAGCTTCTCCCATTCCCGGAACAGCGGCCGGTAGATAGTGTTCTCCGCCAGCATGTAGAGGCACCCGCTGGCCCGCACGGCCTCGACAATCCGCCGGCACCCCTCGACAGTGTGGGCGGCCGTGACCTCGCTCATCACGTGGATGCCTGCTTCCAGCGCCGCCACCGCCTGTTCCGCATGCACTGGAATCGGGGTCCCGATCACCACGGCATCCAGAGTCGGCTGCGAAGCCAGCATCTCGCGGTACTCGGTGAAGCAGCGGTCATCCGGCAGGCGAACTTCCTGTTGGTGGCGGGCCAGCGCCTCCGGATCCCGGTCACAGATGGCCGCGATCTCACACGCCGGATGGTGATAGATCAAATGGCCATAGGCCGACCCCCTGCCACATCCCACCAGCCCGAAGCGCCATCGTCTCGCCACAACCTTCCTCCTGACCCTCCTGCGCACACCTGCACGGCCAGGCAGCCTGCTCGACTCCGTTGAACATAGCACGAATGCTGCCCCCGGTCATTGCACAGAAGTCCCCTTCTCCTGTACAATTGTCTCGTGGACGCGTCCGCGGTGCGAGGGTTGCTGAAGTCCCACCCGGTGTGGGACCTGCCAAGGGACTTCGGCCGGCCGGTGTGCTTCCTCGCCGGCTGCGAGCCCGAACCCACGCCCTGGCGCTCCCACGTCCACAAAGGGATCGAACTCGGGGTGGTGTTCGGTGGCGCCCACCGTATCCGAATTGCCGATACGACGCGTACCTGCCGGATGGGCGACACCTGGATCTGCGCGATGTGGGAGCCGCACGCCTGGTGCTCCTTGGAGCCGGACACCTGCGTCGCCGTCCTGACCTTCCTGCCGGAGGCCCTCGACCCTTATCTCCTGGACGGTCGTCTGTGGCCGAACATGCTCGCCGTCCCTCCCGCCAGTCGGCCCCGTCCCCAGACCGCCCGGGAACGGGAACGGGTGCTCCGTCTCACCTGCGATCTCTACGAGGAGGTGCGGGAGAAGCGCGACCACGCTCAGGCGGCGAAGCTCTTGGGCCTGTGTCGCCTGCTGCTGGAGCTGGAACGATGTTGGCGGCCGGATCCAGAGGAGCTGGCCCAATCGGCTCAGCTCGCCCGCTTATCCGAGTTCGATCGCGTTCGCCCAGCCGTGGAACTCGTCGAGAGCGCCGCCGGCGCGCGAGTGCGCGCAGCCGAAGCGGCCCAGGCGTGTGGGCTCAGCAGATCCAGGTTCCACCTGGTGTTCCAACGCGCCATGGGGGTCACCTTCCACCAGTTCTGCATGCGCGCGCGCATCGGCATTGCCGCCCATCGGCTGCTCACTAGCGAGGACTCGGTGGCCGCGATCGCCGCTCGCCTTGGGTTTGTGGACGGCAGCCACCTCCACCGTTGCTTCGTCAGCCATTTGGGGTGCACACCCGGCGAGTATCGCGCCGGTCGCGTGCTGCCGCCCAAGTCAGCCCAGATCCTGGCGATTGGTAGCCTCATGCTCAGCCCAGAAGTCTGGGCCACTCCCGCAGAAGCGATCAGGCGACCCCGCTCCCGCCTTCTCCGCCCTCGACCCCAGACGTCTCCTGGCCCATCCTACTACCGGCCCGGCGGGGCAACCCCTACGCCAACCCCCAGGCCGAGAGCTTCCTCAAGACCCTCCAACACGAGGAGGTCAACCTGACCCAGTGCCGGAGCTTCGGGCGGGCCGCGGCCTCGATCGGCGCCTTCCTTGAGCAGGTCCACAACCGAGAGCGGCTTCACCCGGCCCTGGGCTGCCTGCGCCCCGCCGGGTTCGAGGAGACCCTACACCCGCCGCTGGCGGGCCACGAGACAGCCTAGCAGGGGGTACTCATCTTGACGCCGCAAGTGTCCAGTCGATGGTGTTCACTCCACAGTCGGCAGCCAGGCAGACCGGGAATGTAGCTTGCCAAGAGGGGCGGGTCCGTCTCACTGCTGCTGACGCTCGGCACGCCAGATCTCCAGGCCCGAGAGGTTGGCGGCTCCTCCGCTCGTGGTCAGCCGCAGTCTGCCGTCCTCGATGTCCACCGTCCAGGGGCCGAGGCGGTGCCACTCGCCCGCCACTCCACTGAAGTGGCGCCGGTCCACGATCCGGCCGTTCAGTGAGATCGAGAATAGCTCGGGGTTGTTGTCCTCCCACGTGTACAGATACACGGCGTACCTCCCCTCCGGTACGTCCGACAGCCGAAGGCTCGTCTGCGTTCCCCACCGGAATGAATGGATCATCTGCGCCCGGGCGGCGTCGGTCTCGGGGCGCAGGCGGACATCGTCGGCCCGGAATGGATTGCCGGTGCACTCCACCCCCGGCGCATCATCTCCCTCCCAGCGATTCCCGTCGATGGTGATCGCCGGGCCGTTGAGGTTGATGCCCCGGTAGAAGCGCCACGGCCCGGTGCTCGCAGGCGGACCCGCCAGCCGGTGGATAGGCGTGTTCAGGTAGACGGCGATGGGGTCTGCGTCGGGAGGCATGGGTACCGGCTGGCCGGTGACATGCAGCACCACGCGCCGATAGGAGATGAGTGGGGGATCGCCCGAATCTTGCACCTCGAGGATGACATGGATGGTCCGGCCCGACGCTTCCGCGGGCACCGCGACCTCGGCGTAAGGTGAACCGCTCGACCTTACTGGCACCTCGCCCCAGAAGTCCCCCGCCTCCCGGTAGACCCACCAACGATATGTGAGACCGTCGCCGTCCGGGTCGGTCGTGCCCGCGGCCGAGAGATCAACCTTCGCCCCCGGTGCGACCGTCCGGTGTATCACCCGCGTAGTGCGGTCGCCCGCGCAGACGACCCTGGGCGCGTGATTGCACTGGTCAACGGGCTTCACGCACCAGTCGGCCCGGGCGGCCCAATCGTTCTGAAAAGCGGGCGCCCAGCGGAGAATCGGAGCATAGGGGTCGCGGCCATCGCTGGCCGACGCCCAGTGCGTGCCGTTCCAGGCGAAGCGGCCGCCCCATCCCCCGTTGCCCGGGTCTTCCCGCGCCCCGAGGCCGCCGGCAAGCATATGCAGAAACGCCGGCGAGTCGCCCTCCGACCGGAAGCTCCCATCCTCGTTGGCCTCATACAGCGCGCACAGCGGGCCATGGTCCTTCAGGATGTTGTGCTCCATCCACTCTCCGTCGAAGAAGCGATGCAGCTCGGGATCCATCAGGCTGCGCCAGTCGTAGGCGATGGCCGGAAACGCCTGCGAGATGATCACCGGAAGGTCTGGCCAGTGTGGGAGGATGTAGTCGCGATACGTCTGGTCCTGCTCCATGATGAGATACAGAACCGCCTTGCGCGACACCTCCGCCTTGCGCTCTGGGTGCTGCTCCTCAATGGTCTTGAGGGCGCGCGCGATGGTGTTCGGGCCTCCCCACGCCTCCAGCCATACAGGCGCGGGATTGTCGTCCAGCAGCAGCTCGACGATGCGGTTGGAGCCTGGCGTGGGCTGCTCCATGTCGCCGGCAGCGCCTACGTTGCCCTCGAAGACCTGCGCGCGCAAGGAGTCCGGGGAAGGATACCGTGGGTCGTGCTCTCTCAGGTTTGGATACACACCGGCGTAGGCGTCGAGCTGACGTTCTAGCCACTCCTCGCCTTGCCAATCGTGACCCTGAACGCGCGCTGTGCCCTTCCAGTGGAACATGGAGCTGGAGAAGATGAGGCCGCACGTCTCCCACTCGTTGGTGTAGAGCAGAAAGCGGACCATGGAGCAGCGGTCGTCGATCTCGCCGTCGGTCGTGACGACTACCCGCGGACGCTCCGAGTACGGCACGCGCCACTCGGCGGCGGCAAGCGCGGATGCCGCCAGGCCGATGCTGGAGGCGGCCAGTGCGAGGCAGACGAGAGCGCGCATACGCCCACTCCTCATAACGACAGCGGGAAGAGCTGCCATGCGGAACCCGCGGCCCGGTTCGTCGGGCCCGATCCCATCCCTGCCCCCAGTGCGCACGATGTTCCTCCTTGCCCCGGGCTGCGACAAGCTCCTCCCCACCGGCAACCCCTCTGTTCGGGCGGCGCCCGTGACCCGGTGCGCTGCACACCGTCTCGACCCACCAGCCTCACGGGTTGTCGCTAGACCAGCTCCCACAGCTGCTGGCAAAGCGGGAAGACCGGACGCGGGCGACTGCGCGCCATGTCCTGGGGAATGAGGCCGGGCAGACTTAGACCCCCGTCTTGCCACCAAAGCTTTCTCCTCCCTCCGGCGCAGACAGCGGTCGTGTTCCTGTCCCAGTGCAAGCTTGCTTAGCTCTGGTGTCCATGTTAGGCCGCAAGCAACTCCTTGCCTAGATAGGTCCGTGTCTCGTCGATTGCTATGGTAACGGCTTCCGCGGCCATCCCCGGCCACTTTGAGGCCCCACACCGCCATCCTGGAAGAGAAGTCCGTACAGCAGCGCAACGAGCTGCTCCCGCTCGGCCCGACGAGTACGACACTGACCCGGCGCACGACCCCACGTCGTCGCTTCGCTCCGACCGGAATGGGTGATCACTGTCAACCGGAGGGCGCGGCCGCTTCTGATCGCAATGCGCGATCACGTTCACCGGAATGCGCCGTTGTGTGCGAATCCCCCAATGACAGCGCCGGGGGGCCCCGATCGCGGGAACCCCCCGGCGCCCTACAGGCTCGTCCTACCGACTACTTCGTCTTTGTCTCACTGGTCTTCGTTTCGGACTTGGCCTTGGTGCTGACCTTGGCCTTGGTGCGGGCCTTGGCTGTAACGTGCTTGTGGGTCTTCTTGTGCGCACGCGAGACCTTCTTCTTGGCCGAGACCCGAACTGCCTTCTTGGTCTTGCTGGACGCTGCAGTGGCCTTCGCCGCATGCGAGGCCGGCTTCGCCGCGCTGGCCTTGGTCGCGGGCTTGGCCGGGGTCGCCGGGACAGCCTTCGTCGCGGGCTTGGCCGGGGTCGCCGGAACGGCCTTCGTCGCGGGCTTGGCCGGGGTCGCCGGAACGGCCTTCGTCGCGGGCTTGGCCGGGGTCGCCGAAACGGCCTTCGTCGCGGACTTGGCCGGAGTGGCCTGCGTGGTCCCTGCAGTTGATGGGGCCACGGCCGCGCGTCCAGTGCTCGCCGGCGCTCGGCGCGCAGCGCCCTGCTGAGGCGTCGCCGCGAAGACCGTAGCGGACACACCCACAGCGAGTCCTGCGATGACACATGCTCCAATGAGTCTGTTCATAGGTCCACCTCCAGTAGTGTTTTGCCGGGCCACCGGCCCGGACTGCCCTCATGGTACTAGAGGCACCTCTCAGGAACCTCAACAAAAAGTCAACCGGAAGGCAATTCTTGTGCAGGTGTAGCCAAAAGCGCCCACACCGTGGTCCCGCATCCTGGGCTGCTCTCCGCCCCGACCTCCCCGCCCATGGCTTCCACCAGGGCTTTGACGATTGCCAGCCCCAGGCCCGCGCCAGGTCTCCCCTCCGCCGTTGCCTCGGCTCCGCGGGCGAAGCGCTCCCACACCCTGGGCAAGAAGTCCGGGGCGATGCCACAACCAGTGTCGGTCACCGCCAGCCGTACTTTCCGGCCCTCGTGCGCGCCCCACACGCGGATCGAGCCGCTCGCTGGCGTGAACCGGCGGGCGTTCTCCAGCAGATTCTGTAGCACCCTCCGAACTGCCTGGGGGTCCGCCCATGCGGGAGGCAGGGCCGCGGGAAAATCTAACGTGATGCTCGCGCCAGGCAGTTGCCGGAAGGCGCTCACCACCTCCGCAGCGACAGCAGCAAGATCTGTAGCTCCCAACGTCAGCGGCTCGCGTCCCGACTCGATGCGAGACAGGTCGAGTAGCTTGGTCACCATCCCCGAGAGGTGCTCTATCTCTCGCTGGAGACGGACGAGCGCTGCCGGCTGCTCCTCCGGCGCCAACACTCCATCGAGCCAGGCCTCCATGGTGACCCTCATCGCCGTCAGGGGCGCCCGCAACTCGTGTGCCGCGTCCGCCACGAACTGACGCTGCAGGCGCTCCAGCCGCTGCAGCCGATCGTGCTCTGCCTGCAGGTCTCTAGCCAGCCGGTTGACCGCGGCCGATACCCGGTCCAACTCCGCCACCGTCTGTGATGGAAGGTGCACCCGGTAGTCGCCCGCAGCCATTCGCGTGCTTGAATCGGCAATGCTGTCCAGCACCCTGGCGATCCTGCGCCCTGTGCGCAGCGCAACCCCGAGGCTCACCGCCGCCGCCAGCACCGCCGCCACCACCACCAGGGCATACATCGTGCTCACTGCCGCGCGCACCGCGCGGATATGGTGCCACTGCACGAGGACCACCCGCTGCCCGTCGGGATCGTACATAACCCGCGCTGCCCACACCACCGGCTCGGAAATCCACGGCAGCTTGCCCACTCCCTCCAGTTCGCCCTTCTTCATCACCTCCTCGACCCTGTCCCAGCGGGACGCATTCTGCGCCGACGCACTCTCCCGTCCCGATGGCCTCCCTGCCGCCCAGTGCCCATCCTCATCAACCAGGATAAATCCCCTGCTTTCCTCTTTTCCCCGCGACAAGGTCTCTACCGAATCGACGCTGTCGATATCCACCGATTCGATAGACCGCAGGTCCTTCGCGAGCGCCCGCTGACGCGAGGCCAGATTCGCAAAGTCCGCTGCCAACACCAGACCGAGCAGCAGCAGCCCCACCGCCAGTCCGGTCGCCCACAAGTGCTCTCGAACGATGGTCTGAAACAGCGTGGGTCTAGGTTTCACGCTTGGTCACCGCAAACTTGTACCCTATGCCTTTCACCGTTGTCAGGTACTCCAGCCCATCGTCGTGCGCGAGCTTCTGTCGCAGCCGGCTCATGTGCACATCGAGCGTATGATCGTCCCCCTGAGCCTCCTCGCCCCAAACCCTCTCATACAATGCAGCCCGTGACACCACGCGCTCCGGATGCCGAGCCAGCTCCGCCAGCAGGTCGAACTCCTTGGAAGTCAGCGGCACCAGCCTCTCCGCACGCCAGACACTCCGGCCGGCCAAGTCGATCCGAAGGCCCGGGAAGTTCAGTTCCTCTGGAGCTGGCTCGTGTCGTTTCGCTCGCCGCAACACCGCCTTCACTCGCGCTACCACTTCACGTGGGCTGAAGGGCTTGACGATGTAGTCGTCGGCCCCCAGATCCAGACCCAGCAGCCGGTCAGGCTCGTCGCTCCGCGCAGTCAGCACGATGACCGCCACTGCATCTCCCCACTCGTCGCGTATCCGCCGCAGCACGGCCCACCCATCGAGGTCAGGCAGACCAATGTCCAGCACCACCAGGTCGATCCCGCCACCCGCCAGGGCCGTCAGACCCTCCCGCCCTGTTGCCTTCGCGATAGTGGTCAGCCCCTCCCGCGCCAGATAGCGCGCGAGAAGCTCTCTCACCTGCGCATCGTCCTCGATAAGCAGCACCGCCGACATGGCCGTGTACCGCCCCTGGGGTCTTGTAGGAACGATTCCAGCAGAAAACAGGGCGTCCTGCAGCAGGCATGAGAGCCGGCGCCGGCGTCTGGCCTCGGTCTCAAGCAGGGACGTCGGCTGCCCACTGCCCACCGCGCCCTGACCTCCGTCGACCCGCCGGTGTGAGCGAAACCAGAAGGCTCACGCGCCCGTGCCTTCCTCCAATGCCCGCACCAGCCCCTCCTCGGCGCCCAGCTCCGGCAGCAGGTAGAGTGGGCAGGCGCTCGTGGGCAGGGACACGATCCCGCCTTCTCCCTCCAGGGGCACCGGGTTGCCGACCATATCCAGAACCTCGACCTGCCCCGTGGGTTGCCGGATGTAGTATGACACCGGCTCGTCCCGCACGTTCCAAAGAGCCACCACTTGGCGCCCGTCCCGGCGACGCAGCAAGTACGCCCGCATCCGTTCGTCTGGGAGATCAAGCTGTCGCAGCGGCGTCGCCCCGGTGAGATGTCGGGCACACTGGGCCTGGGCCACATAGATCAGCCGCGGTGTGTCGTCGAACTCGAGCATGCTGCACGACGGGTCGATCTGGCTTGAGCTGTTGAACGTGAAATAGAAGAGCCGGTGGACTCCGAGGTGGATGTAGATGATCGCTTTGCGCACGTGATAGGCGGCCTGCAGCACAGCCTGTCGCTCCCGGGCATACTTGCTGGTCATCCCAGTGAACACCCAGCCCCGCTGCGGATCATAGAAATCAGAACGGGACAGGTCCGGCGTCATGTGGCTGTACAGGCTGCTGGCGAGGATGCCGCCTTCGGTGTCCCAGATTGGCTTGTCTGCTCCGCCTTGCTGAAGCAGATCGCGCAGGTAGGCCAGCACCGCGGCGTACGGCGGCTCCACGAGGTCTGGAGGCGTGTCATTCTCGGGCGACTGGTACAGGTGCAGGGAGAGTATGTCGAAGTATGGGCATTCCTGTTCCCGGAAGATCTGACGCAGAGTTTCGGCGTCCACGTACATGGTGCCTTCCTGCAGCATCACAACATCGCATCCCATGAGATTGTTCAGTATCTGCGACCCCGGCGCCGCCGACTGAGCCTCCTCGTGCGTCGCGCGCAGATACTCGGGAAGCAGCGGATTTGAGTGGCGCTCGTTCAGGCACTCGTAATGGCGGACCCGACCCTGGAAATGCTCCATCAGCCGCCGGCAGTACTCGCGCCACGCGTCCAGCCTGATGCGGTAGTAGGTCAGCCCGTCGTAGCCCCTTATCTCCCTCGGCTCCTCGTAGGCCCAGTCGGGGACGTACAGCGGGTGATCGTCCGCGCCAAGGGTGATCATCACGCCGATGCCGTAGCGACTCGCCAGGTCCACCAGGTTGTCCCACACGTGGAACGCCCCGGGTTCGGGCAGCACCCACCTCATGCGAAAGGATTCGTCCCGGTGCCAGCGGATGCCGGCCTGGGCGGCCAGCCGGAAGTACTCCTCCATGCTGTCCCGTCCCCCGTGCGTCAGGTAATAGTGCCACCCCATCAGATGATCAACGGCGAAGATGGAGTCCTCGTCCAGTTCCTCGGGTGTGATGGCCAGCGGCTCGCACACCGCGTAGATGTACTCACACGAGTCGATCGGCAACCCCTCCCCGCGCGTAAGCTGAGCCGTCGTCTTGAATACGCCCTGCCGGTGCGACGGCAGACAGTAGGGAGGGTCGAGCCCGACCACCGAGCCGCCCTCGGGGAAGCTTACCGGCACCTCTGCCTCTGCGATCCGGTTGCCGGTCAGTATCTCCTCCGTGCGAAAGGCCAGCCGGTACATTTCCTGCCCGCGGTGCCGGTAGACCCAGAACACAGGCCGCACATCTTCTCCCACCCCATAGAGGTTGTGCGGCTGGCCACTGGTAACTCCCACCTCCGCTGGTCGGTGGGGACAGAAACCTATCAGTGGTCCCGCGCTAAGCTGCACTCCATCCAGCCAGAGGGTGTTGGGCGAGCCGCTTACCTGCCAGAGGCTCACTCGCACCCACTTCTGGGTCGGCCAGACGGTGAACCAGTAGCGCGCCCACTGCTCCCCGACCGCGAACACCGGTCCCTCCGGGTCCCCGACTCCGGCCGCCACAGGCACCGGACGATCCGACCGGGCGTAGAACGAGAACGTGTACTGCTGCCCCGGCTTGACCTCCACATAGCCGCTCTCCAGAATGAAGCCGCTCACCCCGGCCGGAATCTCCACCTTCAGGCTAGCGCTGCCAAGCTCCGGGGCCGCTCCCGCGCTTCCTCGATCAATCGTCGGTCGCACGGCGAGGTCCACAGGCGCCTCGTGCGGGTAAGCGGCATACCATGTCCACCCGTACGCCCCGACCTCGAAGCTGCCGTTTCTCAGCAGGTTTGCCGTGCCCACATGGAAGATCGGCTTCCGAGGAGCTTCGCCGAAAGAGCCGCCTCTAGCGGCGACAATGACCTGAGAGGTGGTCGCCGACCTGAGCGCGATGTCAGCGAGCCGACTGGTGATTACGGCGTTCTCGCAGGCGTTCGCGGCCATCGGCCTCGCTGCCGAGGTGCTCGCAGTCCCCAGCAACTGGCCACAGTCCGGCGCGATCGTTCCGCCTGTCTCCAGGAGGATGACCAGCGCTGCCAGCGCCGCCGTCCGATATCGTGGCGCCCGCATGGCCTCCTCTCCAACCGGGAGGTGTCCCCATTTGCCCCCGTGCTACGCCCAGGAGAGTCTAGCCAGGCAGGTGCATTCTACGGCGCGGCCCGGCCGGCGTCAAGACGGTCGTCCCTCATCCAGCCGGCATCTGCGCCCGTGAAAGGCGTCGATGCCCCTGCGGAGACGCTGCCTCCGCAGGATCTCCATGGCATCGTCGAGAGAAGAAGCCAGCAGCCACGGCTCGGCGCAGTCTCTGCGCCAGCCGCGAACCCGGCCCGCCTGGCCGCCGGGAATGGCTCCGTTCGGCTCCACCCTACCTGCCCCCGGCCGAGCTGGAGAAGATGCTACCCCCGCCGGTGGCGGGCCACAGAACAGCAGTGAGGGGTACTTACCTTGCCCCGTGATGTGTCCAGTCGATGGGGTTCACTCCAGGTCTCAGGGCCCGCCTGATCGCAGAAGGAGCCTTATGCCTGACCACGCGCCCGCGAGCATGGCGAGCAAGTATAGCCACGCGGCCGGGGCAAGAGAGGGGATCCCGCTGAAGATCCCCCCGATGTTGCAGGCGTGGGCGAGCTTTATGCCGGCTCCCATCAGGACGCCACCACCAAATGCTCGGGCCGCGTCGCGCCCGCGACGCGGCCAGCGCACCCGCAGCCCACGGCCCACGCCGGCCGTCGCCGCGCCAAGCACCATGGCCCCATCCAGAATGAGCATCGCCGCGGCCGTGCCAGAGAACCTCGCGCCCGGCGCGGCCCACAGAAGCGATGGCACCAGCGCCAGTCCGTATCCCACGGTCCACGGCCGCGCAAGAGACATCTGCAGCGTGTTTATCAGCCCGAGGGCGATGCCGCCTGCCGCGGGCGCGGCCAGCGCCCGGGACAGGACCGCGCGCCCTGGCCCGGGGGCTGACCGCGGAGACCGGCCGGTGCGAGCGAGGGCAATCCACAGCGCAACCAGCGCCAGCAGCGTGGCCGCAAAGGCCCACAGTGCGGGCCAGCGATGATCGATGACGGCATCCTCTGGTCTGCCCGAGTGTGCCCCGTGGAACAATGTGGCCGGAGCCAGCGCGGCGCCGCACACTATGCCAGCCAGCGTCGCCCACGCCACGACATACCCCTCGCCGATGCGGACCAGCGTGGTCGCGGCGCACATGCCGGCCGCGGCCATGCCCGCGCCAAAAAGGAGACCGCCCGCCACCGTCTCCGGTCCCACGGGCAGCCGCAAGAGGTGCTCTCCTGGACGGGGGCCGGACGAAAGGCCGACCAGAACCACGGCGCCAAACCCGACCGTCGCCGTCACCAGGCCAGCCATGATGCCGTTGGCGGCCTCCCGGGTTCGCAGCAGAATGACCTCGTACGCAGCGCGGGCGAAACAGAAGCCGCTGCGCTGGAGCACAAAGCCGTACGCCAGCCCCAGGATGGCGAAGACCGCTGGTTCGTCCGCGCGGCTCATTGCGCGTCGTCCCCGCAGCGCCCTCTGTCGCCGCCCCTGGAGGCAGGGGCAGTCACCAGCGACCTGTGCGGCCGCGGGTCGACATCACCCACCGGCCAGAGGGAGCAGGAGGCTCAGCACGTCGCCTTGCTCCAAGCGTGCGTGGTCGCTCTCGCCCGCGCGCAGGGGCGCGTCGTTCAGCAGCACAATCAGGCTGCGCCGCACGTTCCCGTCCCTGTCGAGGATGAACTGGCGCACCGAGTCTCCCCCGCAATCAGCGAGGCGCGCCAGAGCGTCCTTCACCGTGCCCCCTGGGTGCGGCAGGCGCACCTCCCGGCGCCCGACTGCGTCTCGCAGTGGCCCAAAGAGGCGAACCGTCACCTCGGCGCACTCGCTGCTCACAGCTCTGCCTCCTCCGCGCCTGGGCCGCGCGTTGCCACATGACAGAACTCGTCGTAGTCCACCAGGTGGGTGACGGTCGGGCGTTGCCCACACACCGCGCATCGCGGGTCTCGCATGACCGGGATCTCGCGAAAGCTCATGTCGAGCGCGTCGAACATGAGCAGCCGCGATGCCAGCGGCTGTCCGGCGCTGAGCACGAGCTTCATCACTTCGACCGCCTGGATCGCACCGATCACGCCGGCTGCGGCCCCGAGGACCCCCTCCTGCCCGCACGACGGCACCAGGCCGGGCGCGGGGGGCTCCGGGTACAGGCACCGGTAACACGGCCCCTGCCCCGGGATGATCGTGATGACCTGGCCCTCGAAGCGCAGCAGGCCGGCATGTGACAGCGGCTTCCGCGCCATCACACAGGCGTCGTTCACGAGGTAGCGCGTCGGGAAGTTGTCGCTGCCGTCCACGACCACGTCGTATCCAGCGATGACCTCGAGGACGTTGGCCGCGTCGAGGCGCACGTCGTGGGGGATGACCTGGACCTCCGGGTTGATCGCCTCGATGGCATCTTTCGCGGAAACGCACTTGCGCCGCCCGACGTCAACAGTGCGGTGAAGCACCTGTCGCTGGAGGTTGCTCAACTCCACCGCGTCGCAGTCCACCACGCCGATCGTGCCAATGCCCGCCGCGGCAAGGTAGAGGGCGACCGGAGACCCCAGGCCCCCGGCGCCCACAATGAGGACTCTGGCCGCCAGCAGCTTGCGCTGTCCGCGGCCGCCCACCTCCCGCAGGAGGATGTGCCGGCTGTAGCGTTCTACCTGTTGCTCCGACAGTGCCAGAGTCATCTGGGTCAGGCCTCTTGCCATCGTGACCTCAGCCGCGCTCGATCACCAGCACCACCCCGCCTTGCACCGGGGTCGCTCGCAGCAGGCGGTGCCCCTCCACCTCCACGCTCCGGGAGACGTTGCGGGCCGGCTCTCCGGAGTCCACGATCACCTCCAGCACGGCTCCAGGCCCCATGTCCTCGAGGCGCAGCTTGGTCCGCACCCAGTTCAGCGGGCACGGCGTTCCGCGCAGGTCCATGGTCGAGCCGGGTCGGGATCGGGCTGCCATCAGCGCGCGCCCCTTCGCGTGCCGCCAGACCAGAGCGGAGAGGCCGCCCGGAGCCGCTCGATGATCCGCGGCAGCGCGTCGAGGAAGACTTCGACTTCGGCGGTGGTGTTGCCCCGGCCAACCGTGACGCGCAGCGACCCTCGGGCGAGGGCGTGCGGAACCCCCATCGCCAACAGGACATGGGACGGCTCAAGCGACCCCGAGGTGCAGGCCGACCCCGACGATGCGGCGAACCCCGCCAGGTCGAGGTCCAGCACCACCGATTCCCCCTCCACGCCCTCGAAGCAGAAGCTCGCGCTGTTAGGAAGCCGCCGTGTACGATGCCCAGTCAGCGTGGCGCCGGGCACGCGGGCCAGGACGCCGGCGATCAGCCTGTCGCGCAAGGCTGAGGCGTGCCGCATCTCGCGTTCCAGGTCGGCGCGGGCCAGCCGCGCCGCCTCCCCGAAGCCCACGATGCCGGGCACGTTCTCGGTGCCGGCGCGCCGTCGGCGCTCCTGCCCTCCCCCGTGCACGAACGGCGCGAGCCTGGTGCCCTTGCGAACAAAGAGCGCTCCCACTCCCTTGGGGCCGTACAGCTTGTGGGCCGACAGGGAGAGCAGGTCGACGTTCATCGCGCGCACGTCGATGGGAACGTGGCCCGCCGTCTGCACTGCGTCCGTATGGAACAACACGCCCCGCTCCCGGCAGATTGCTCCGATCTCCGCGATTGGCTGTATCGTACCGACCTCGTTGTTTGCGTGCATCACGGAGACCAGAACTGTCGCGTCGTCGATGGCGTCCCGCACGGCCTGGGGGTCCAGCAGGCCGGTCTCGTCAACGGGAAGGTATGTTACGCGCCGGCCCTGTCGCGCGAGGGCCTGCGCGGTGTCGAGAACGGCGTGGTGTTCGATGGCCGACGTCACAAGATGCTCGCCGCGGTGAGGCCCGGCGCTGACGCCGACGAGGGCGTGATTGTCGGACTCTGTCCCGCTCGCGGTGAACACGATCTCGTCCGGCTCGGCGTTCAGCAGGGCGGCTACGTGCTCGCGTGCGCGCTCAATCCCCTCGAGCGCCGCCGTCCCCGTCCTGTGAAGGCTCGACGGGTTGCCCCAGCGCTCACGCAGGTAGGGCAGCATCGCCTCGATCACCTCAGGCCGAGGCGGGGTCGTCGCCGCGTGATCGAAATAGACCTGGTTCATGCATCACCTCCCGCGCCCCGCAGGCCGGGCGCCGCCGCGACCCGCCGGCAGCCCTCCGCTTGCAGGTAATATGATACTGAGACGGATGACGGCCCTGTGAACGCGACGGGAAGATTCTGTGGCCCGCCGCGCGAAGCGGGAGGCCGGAGGTTCTCTCGCCGGTCCCCTCGCGGCCGCGGGGCCGGCCGCCATGTGGTCACAGGACGACGCGCATCGCGCCGGGAGGGCAGGCCGGCACGCAGAGTTCGCAGGCGATGCAGTCGGCCGGCGTAAAGCGCACTTGTTGGCTATCGTAGTGCTTCGCCAGGGCGCCTGTGGGGCAGATGGTCACGCAGGCGCCGCAGTGCGTGCACCGCGCCTCGTCCCGGGCAACGTCCTTCTCCAGCGCCTGAACCCGGAGCCCCTGCCCCCGCAGCCAGTCCAGGGCGCCAGCGACGCTCCCGGCCTCGCCCTCGATCGCGAGGACGATGACGCCCTCCGACTGCGGCGTGATGCTCGCGCGCAGGATGTTGAACTCCAGGTCGTACTCCCGCACCATCCGCGAGACCAGGGGCGCGTCGATCAGATGTCGCGGGTAGTGGATCACCACGCGTCGGGCTGCCATCTAAGCCATCTCCTCCACGGGCCGGTACACCAGGGGCCTGAAGGTCAGGCCCGAGTCGGCCGACGGCAGTAGCTGAACCGGCTCGGACAGGAGAAAGCGACCGGCCCTCACCCACTCCTTGAGAATCCCCGCGATCTCGCGGGCCTTCGGGTAGCTCGACAGCGAACCGGTGGGGACCTCCTTGCCGTTTACGGTGATCCGACCACTCTTGAGCTGCCCGTAGGTCACGTAACCGAGCGGTCCGCCCTCGCTGTAGGGGTAGCCGCGGCTGTAGTCCACGACTGGCGCCAGGATGTCTTCGTCGGCCACCCCAGTGAAGCGCGCCATGTCCTCATCGAGCACTGGGATCGCCGCGCCCAGGCCGACCTGAAGCGACGCGCCATACCCGTACAGGCTCACGCCTACCACCCATTCGGGGCTCATCTGTTTCATGTCGCCCACGACCGACAGGGTGCCGGCCCCGGCCTTCGGCAGGCCCTTCTCGGTGCGCGGGACCGTCGGGTTATGCTGTGTGCCCTGCCAGAAGACATAGCCCTGTGCGCCGCCTAGGAAGATGCGGGTGCCGATGCCGATCGTGCGGTAGTATGGGTCATTCAGCAGTGGGCTCAGTTGTCCGGCCGAGCAGTAGTTCGCGTTGCCCAGGTCAGCCTTCAGCACTCCCATGTAGGTGTAGAGGTCGCGCTCGCGGCTGAGGTTGACCGCCACGTTGTAGTTCTGGTACGCGTTGCGCGGGTTGCACAATATGCACTCGTTCAGGTCCTTGATGTTGATCCACGTCTCGAGGTGTCTGCCGGGATAGCAGTCCGTGCCGTAGGCGATCGCGCGCAGTCGCACATCCTTGCCGGCCACCAGATCCTCGATAACGTGGCCGCCGCCGTAGCGGAACCGGCCGGGATGGCTGCGGTTGAGGGGATCATCCTCCGGCATCTCCGTCGCGCCCATGTACAGGTCGACCGCTGCCAGTCCGGCATAGGCCGGCACGTCGTTCAGCCAGGCCTTCTGGATCTTGATGCGCGGGTTCGCATGCCCCACATTGATGATCGCCCCGGAGGAGCACATCGGACCGAAGGTGCCTGTGGTCACCACGTCCACCCGTTGGGCGGCCTTGGCGGCTCCCTCCTCTTTCACGATTTCGGTCATCTCCTCGGCCGTCACCACCACGACCCGCCCGCTGCGGATTCTCTCGTTGATCTCGTCATATGTCTTGGGCAAGGCGCTCATCTCCTCTCATAGTCGCCCCTGGGTTGCACCAGGCGCGCCGCGCTGCGGCTCGGACATGGGCGACGCTCACGGGAACAGATCTCCCGACAGGTAGCGCTCTCCTGTGTCCGGAAGAACGACCACAATCGTCTTGCCCGCCGTCTCCGGCCGACGCGCGATCTGCAGGGCCGCGTGCGCGGCGGCCCCCGACGATATCCCGCACAGAATGCCCTCCTCGGCCGCGAGTCGTCGCGCTGCCGCCACCGCGTCTTCCTCCTCGACGAGAAAGACCTCGTCTATCACGGACCGGTCCAGCACGTCTGGCACGAACCCCGCGCCAATGCCCTGGATCCTGTGTCGCCCCGGCTGGCCGCCGGAGAGCACCGGCGACTTGGCCGGCTCGACCGCGACGAACCTGATGTCTGCCTTGCGCGGCTTCAGGGCCCAAGCCACGCCGGTGATCGTGCCGCCCGTGCCCACGCCGGCGACAAACACGTCCAGCTCTCCGCCGGTGTCACGCCATATCTCCTCGGCGGTGGTCTCCTTGTGCACGCGAGGGTTCGCGGGGTTCTTGAACTGCTGCGGCATGAACGAGTTCGGGATCTCCGCCACCAGCCGTTCAGCCGCCCGAACCGCCTCCCCCATGCCCCCCTCGGCCGGGGTTAGCACGAGCCTGGCCCCGTAGGCCTGTAGCAGCCGGCGGCGCTCAATGCTCATGCTCTCGGGCATGGTGAGGACCAGCGAGTACCCGCGCGCGGCGGCGATCATCGCCAGGCCGATTCCCGTGTTGCCGCTGGTGGGCTCAACGATCGTCGTCCTGCCAGGCTCGATCAGCCCCTCGCTTTCGGCCGCCTCGAGCATGGCAAGGCATATGCGGTCCTTGACACTCCCGCCCGGGTTCAGCGACTCCAGCTTGGCAAGCACTCTGGCGCCGGCGTCGTCGACGACGCGCCGCAGCTCGACAAGCGGCGTTCCTCCTATCAGTCTATCGATGCGATCCGAAATTCCCGGTCGTGGCATAGTGGAGATGCCCTCCTCGGCCCCGCAGGGGCTCGATACTTTATGGCCGTACGACGATCCCGGGCCCGTGGCCAATGTAGTCGTCTAGGATACCTGGACAGCGAGCAGGGAAAGGGGATGGATCGGAGGCACGCCCCGAAGCCAGCGCTCCGGGCACCCCTGCTCACCTGCCCCCGTGCCGCTCCACGCGGAAAGCGCGCCCCCGCGCGCCGCGCGAGCGGCTAGCGCATGCACATGCGACAGCAGGCATCGAGGTGGCAGAGGCTCCTCACGTACCTCACCTCACGGAGACAGGGTACCACGCGGAAGTCCGGCTGTCAAGCTCCAGTTTAATATTTTCTGTAACCAGAGCAATGCCGCGCAGGCCGCAACGCTATTGGCCCCGCCCCGGCCGGAGCACTTCGTTCATGCTTCCCGACCGAAACCCGGCGAGGTCCACCGTCACGTACGTGAACCCGGCCTCGCGCAGCGCGCTCACGACCCGCCTACGGATACACTCGTCCGCGAACCGACTGATCTCGGCGGCGGGCACCTCGACCCGGGCGACGCTGCCGTGGTGCCGCACGCGCACCTGCTCGAAGCCAATCTGCCGCAGGGACTCCTCAGCGGCCGCGACCTGGCCGAGGCGCTCCCTGGTGATCGCGTCGCCGTAGGGGAAGCGCGAGGCAAGGCAGGCCATGCTGGGCTTCTCGGCTGTCTCAAGGCCCCACTCCCGCGATATGCACCGAACCTCGGCCTTAGTCAGCCCCGCCTCGATCAAAGGCGCCCTCACGCCAAGCTCATCGGCAGCTCGGAATCCCGGTCGGTGGTCGGCCAGGTCATCCGCCTGCGCCGCATGGGCGACCCAGCGCAGGCCCTGGCCGCGCGCGATCTCATTCAGGCGCGCGAACAACTCTCTCTTGCAGTGGTAACACCGGTCTGGCGGATTGGCGGCAAACCCCGGAACCCCAAGCTCGTCCGTGTCGAACTCGATATGGTGAGCCCCGAGCCCGCGTGCTACGCGGCGCGCCTGCTCGAGCTCGCTTCCCGGGTACAGCTCCGAGCGAGCCGTGGCGGCGACAGCCTTGCTTCCCAGGGCGCGGACCGCCGCCGCGAGCAAGAGGCTGCTGTCCACACCCCCGGAGAACGCGACCAGCACGCTTCCCATCTCCCGAAGGATGGCAAGCAGCCGGTCACACTTCTGGCGGGCGCTGCGCCAAAACGCCGGCGCGCACGAACGGTTCGTCCGAGCGCTCACGATGGCCCGCCCGCGGCGGATATGCGGCGGAGTTGGCAGCTCCCGCAGTCCGCCAACCGCCCCTGCCGGCGGGCAATCTCCCAGCAACGCTTCCCCGGCGCTTTCCCCACCGGACATTGCGCCCGCCGCTCCTCGGGGCACTTGAGCAGTTGCCAGCACGCGGGGAGGGACACTAGGCGCGCAATATCATCGAGGTCGTAGCCCTCGTCGTTCACGAGTTCCCGAATCCGGGCCAGCCAGCACACGTCGTTGAAGCTGTAGAGCCGCTGGTTGTTCCTGCGCGCGGGCTGAACCAGGCCCCGCTGCTCGTAGATTCTCACCATCCTCACGCACACGCCCAGAAGATCGGCCACGGCCCCGATACGCATCACAGGCTTGTCCATATCGGGCGCGTACTTCGGTCCCACACTCGGCACAGTCATGTGACCACCTCACCGTCTGCTGCCCCGTCGAACAAGGCCGCCGCGTCCATCATACCCTGGTCTTCACGGCCCACCTCCAGATATGCTATAATCGTGGCCGATGTCTGTCAAGGGGTCGAGCGAGGCCGGGCCGGTGCCATCCGGGCAATGGCGGAAGCGGAGGGGCCTTCGGGCTCCTGGTCGGGCTGGCCTGGCGCAAACCGGAGGCAGGCTCGCTCCGAGGCCTGGAGAACAGGGGCGCAAGTCGGTCTTGGGACACGGCGGACCGGCCCGCACACGGGTGTGGGCTGGAGGAGGGGTGCAATGGAAACGTCGGTGGTGGGACCGGTTCGGGACCGGGGACGCGACCGTCTGGGCGTGACCTGGGCGCTCCTGGTCGCGCGGCTGGTCCTCGGCGCGGTGTTCATCGCCCACGGTTCTCAGAAACTCCTGGGAGCCTTTGGGGGACCGGGGCTGGCGGGCCCCGTGCGGATGCTTGGGCCTGTGGGCTACCTTGTCGCCGTGGCCGAGTTTTTCGGAGGGATAGGGCTCGTGACAGGGCTGCTATCCCGGTTCTCGGCCTTCTGGCTGATAGTCGAGATGATCGGCGCGATTGCCTTGGTTCACGGCAAGAATGGGTTCTTCCTCGGGGCCAAACTCGGCTTTGAGTTCAATCTGGCTCTGATCGGCTTGCTCGCCACTGTCTTGCTGGCGGGCCCCGGGGAGTTGAGTCTGGGCCGGTGGCTCCCTTGGCCCTATCGTACGCTGTTGGAGTAGGAGTGCGACTATCGGGGCCCAGACGTCGGCAACGCTTGTTTCACTTCCCGGCCTGGGCAGCGGCGGCAGCACGACCGCGGGCCGCCGCGCGACGGCGACGGAGCCGTCGAACCGATCAGGTTCGAGAAGCGGCCCATCTACGAACACAGGCCGCGGGCCAGCCCGCCCGAGGTCGCCTGGCCTGCGTTCCGCTTCCCCCGCGGCGCGAGTTGCGTCTTTCGCCCTGGCCCCGGTCGACCGTCCCACCCCACGGGGGAAACGACGGACGCGGCCGCGAGCCGAGAATAGACGCCGTGTCCGCGCAAGGTCACGCCCCACCGCTTCAGGGCCGCGATCGTGGGCTGCGGGCCGAACAGGAGGTGCAAGAGAGATGAGCTTGACTGTGCCGCTTTCGTTGTTGGCCGTGCTGGTCGTCGTCCTGCTATTCATCGCGCCCAGAGGTGGGGAGGCCGGCGGCGCGCCTCCTGTCCTGCCGGAGGGAGACGTGGGTCTCGCCGCCCGGTATCCCCGGGACGCCGGGATCGAGACGGATCCAGCCGTGGTGTTCCACGCCGACTTCGAGGACTGCCAGACCGTCGCGGACCTGCACCGAAGCTGGAGCTCGGTGATCCACGAGGGCAACATGCGCATCGCGGAGGAAGCGGCAAACGTCCATGGCGGTCGCCGGTCCCTGGAACTTACCCTGCCGCGGCAGAACGAGCCGCTCGCTGTAGGTGTGGACCGATCTCTGAGCGAGGGGCAGGACCTGCTTTTCCTGCGCTTCTACGCCAAGATCCAGGATGGGTTCGACGTTCCGATGTGTTCCATCCACAACGGCGCGAGCATTTCCGCGGGGTACTGGCGGGGCGAGAGCGCGGGTCCCGGCAAGCCGGCGGACGGACGGAACAAGTTTCTGGTCAACTTCGAGGCGGACATCGCCTCCCCGACCCCTGCCCCCTCGCCCGGCCCTCTGAACATCTACATCTACCACCCCGAGCAGCGGGACATCTGGGGCGACCACTTCTACCCCAACGGGGTGGTGGTCCCGAACACCAGCCTGCCCTATGACTTCGGCCCCCACTTCGTGCCGCGTCCTGACTTCGTGCCAGAACTCGGCCGGTGGTACTGCTACGAATACATGGTGAAGGCGAACACGCCCGGGCAGCGCGACGGCCGCATCGCCTGCTGGGTTGACGGCAGGCTGATCGCTGATTTCCCGAATCTGCGGCTTCGCGACGTGGAGACCCTGAAGATCGATCTGTTCGGCGTGGGGCTGTACATCGCAGACAACTCGCGGCGCGAGAACAAGAAGTGGTACGACGACATAGTTGCGGCGACATCCTACATCGGACCGCGTCTGCCAGGCGCCGCGAGGTGAGCCGGCAATGCCGCGGCTTCCGGCGACGTGTAAGGGGATCCCGGACATGAGAGCCATGGCGCTGTTTGTCGTCGCTGTCTCCCTTCGGCTGGGCGGAACCCTCGCGTGGGGGGCGTCAGAGACCGCGCCTACTCCGCCCGCCCTCGAGTCCCTGGCGGCCGAAGCGCTGGCGCGCAGCGCGGAGCTAGCGGCCCTCCGCGCGCGCATACGCGCCGCTGAGGCAGAGGCGACAGCCGCGGGGACGCTACCCAGCCCGATGGCCTCCGTCACACTGTCGAGCGTGCCGGTGGGCACCGCGGAAATCGACCAGGACCCGATGAGCGGCGTGGAGGTGGGGCTGTCCCAGACGCTTCCGGGCGGGTCAAAGCTCGGGCTCAGGCGCCGCATGGGCGATCAGGGCGCGGCTGCGCTGCGATTCCGCTACCAGGACCGCCGAAACGACCTCATACGCCAGGTAAAATGGGTATATTACGAGCTGCAATACCTCGATGAGGCCCTGACGATAGCGGAGCAGAACAGGGACCTCGCCAAGGATTTCCTCGCCGCGGCGGAAGCCAGCTATGCGACGGGGAAGGGGCTGCAGCAGGACGTCTTCATGGCCCAAGTGCGGCTGTCGGGAATGCTGGACACCTTGGTGTCGCTGCGACAGCGGCGGGCGGCCGCCGCGGCGCGGCTCAACCAGCTTCTCTACCGGCCGGGGGGCGACAGCGTGCCCACGCTGCCAGCTCTGGAGCGCACCGGCATCGAGCTGTCAGGACGGCCGCTGAGCGAGATCGCCGCGCGCAGCAATCCAGCCCTGCAGGAGGCCGCGGCTCGCGTCGCGCAGGCGCAGACGGGCGTGGCCCTCGCCGAGCAGGGGTTGCGGCCCGACGTAACCCTTGGCTTCAGCTATCGCATCCGCAAGCCCGTGCCCATGGATCCCATGTCGGGTGCGGACATGTGGTCGGCTTCTGCGTCCATTGACCTGCCGTGGGTGAACCGGCGGGATCGCGTCGACCAGGAAGTTGCGGCCGCGCGGGCCGAGGGAGCGGCCGCGGAGCACGACCTCGAGGGGCTCCGCAACGAGGTTGCGTCCCGGATCGAAGTGCTCGTCATTGAGCTCATACGCGAGGACGAGCAGATCGCGCTCCTCGAGACTGGGCTGCTGCCCCAGGCGGAGGGAGCGCTGGCCTCGTCGCGCGCGGCGTACGGCGCGGGCAAGGCGGAGTTCCTGACACTGCTCGATAACCAGGCGAACCTGTACAACCTGCAACTGCAGCGCAGCGAACTGATCGCCGAGCACGAGCGGAATCTGGCGGAGCTGGAGTACCTGGTCGGGGGATCGCTGACTGGGGAAGCGTCGCCTGAGGAAGAGGGGGTGGATCCCGGTGAACGCTGATCGCGTCGCGCGCCGCCGCGCGTGGGTGTGGCTGATCGTCGTGCTTCTCGCGGCCGCGGTGGGTGCAGGGGTATATGCCTGGCGCCTGCGGGGCCGGGCGTCCGCTCCCGCAGCCGCGGAGGCGAAGCAGCTGTGGACCTGTCCGATGCATCCGTCCGTGATCCGGTCCGAGCCAGGGCAGTGCCCGATCTGCGGCATGGACCTGGTGCCTCTGAAGCAGGAGCAGGCTCGGGTGGAGGAAAGCGGGGTGGAGGGCCACGGCATTGTGCAGATCGACCCGGAGAAGCAGCAGCTCATCGGGGTGAGGACGGTGGCGGTGGAGAGGCGGCCGGTGGGCCGCGTGGTGCGCACGGTCGGCATCGTGGCGACCGACGAGGCGCGGCAATCCGAGGTCCAGTCGAAGGTGTCCGGCTGGGTGGAGAAGCTGTATGTCGACAAGACCGGCGACCTGGTGAAGCGAGGCCAGCCCCTGCTTACGATCTACAGCCCAGACCTGGTGAGCACGCAGGAGGAGTATCTGGTGGCGCTGCGCGCCCGGGACCGCCTGAAGGCGAGCCCCTTTGCCGAAGTGCGGGAGAGCGGGGAGTCGCTGGTGCGGCGGGCGCGCGAGCGGCTGCGGCTGTGGGACATCTCGGAGCGCGAGATAGAGGACCTGGAGACGACAGGGAAGGTCCGGAAGGCACTGACGCTGTATGCCCCTGCCGGCGGCTACGTGCTGGAGAAGCACGTCGTGGAGGGGATGCAGGTGGGCCCCGGGATGTCGCTGTACAGGCTGGCCGATCTCTCGCGGGTGTGGGTGGAGGCAGCGGTGTACGAGTTCGAGGCACCGCTGGTCAAAGTGGGCCAGCAAGCGAGACTCACGCTGGCCGCGCAGCCGGGGCGCATCTTTCAGGGCCGAGTGGCCTACATCTATCCCACCGTGGAAGCGACGACGCGCACTCTGAAGGCGCGGCTGGAGTATGCCAACCCGGCGCTGGTGCTCAAGCCGGGGATGTACGCGGATGTCGAGATCGCGGTGCCCATGGAGACGACGCTGGCGATCCCGGTCGAGGCAGTGCTGGACTCCGGTGCCAGGAAGGTCGTGTTCGTTGAGGAGAAGGAGGGCCGGTTCGCGCCGCGCGAGGTCACGCTGGGGCCCCGCGCGGCCGACTACTACCCGGTCCTCGCCGGCCTGGAGGAGGGAGAGCGAATCGTGGCCAGCCCGAACTTCCTCATTGACTCCGAGAGCCAGTTCCAGGCCGCACTGGAGGCGATGAGACCTGGCGCCAGCGAGCACGCGGGACACGGCCGCTAAGCCCCCTCGTGCTTCGCCGCGAAGGCCGCTTCGCGGAGCCGCACAGGAGACCGGAGCGTGATCGAGCGGATCATCGAGTACAGCGCACGCAACCCCGTTGTCGTCATCCTCCTGGTGCTCGGCCTGCTGGCCTGGGGTCTGTGGGCGATCTGGCATGTGCCCCTGGACGCCATCCCGGACCTCTCTGACGTCCAGGTCATCATCTTCACCGAGTGGATGGGCCGCAGCCCGGACCTGGTCGAGGATCAGATCACCTACCCGATCGTAACCAGCCTGTTGGGCGCGCCCCGCGTGAGAGTGGTCAGGGGGCAGTCCATGTTCGGCATGTCGTTCGTCTACGTCATCTTCGAGGACGGCACCGATATCTACTGGGCCCGCAGCCGGGTGCTGGAGTACCTTAGCGAGGTGCGCGAGCGCCTTCCCGAAGGCGTCTCACCGACGCTGGGGCCGGACGCGACAGGCGTCGGTTGGGTGTATCAATACGCTCTGGCCGAGCGACCTCTGTGTCCTGTCGACGGCAAGCCGACCAGCCGTACTTCGAAGTTCGAGGAGGAATACAGGGGTAAGCGGTTCTACTTCGACTCCCACGAGTGCGCAGCCGCTTTTGCCGCCGATCCCGCGCGTTACGCCGCCAATCCCCACCGCATGGAGTCGAAGCTCGACCTCGCCGGGCTGCGCTCCTTCCAGGACTGGCACCTCAGGTACTGGCTGGAGAGCGTGCCGGGCGTCGCCGAGGTGGCCAGTGTCGGCGGATTCCAGAAGCAGTACCAGGTCACCGTGGATCCCGACAAGCTGTCTGCCTACGGCATCACCCTGGAGCGCCTGATGGCGGCCATCCGCGCCAGCAACAACGATGTCGGGGGACGCAGCATCGAGTTCTCCGGGCGCGAGTTCGTGGTGCGGGGGAGGGGCTACGTTCGGTCGGTCTCCGACCTCGAGACGATCCCCCTCGGGACAGACATGCGCGGCACGCCCGTCCTCCTCGGCGGGGTCGCGACCATCCAGGAGGGGCCGGATGAGCGCCGGGGCATCGCGGAGCTCGACGGCGAGGGGGAGGCGGTCGGCGGCATCGTCGTGATGCGCTATGGGGAGAACGCGCTCAACGTGATCCGGCGGGTGAAGGCGAAGATCGAGGAGATCGGGCCCGCGCTGCCGGAGGGCATCGAGATCGTGCCTGTCTACGACCGCTCGGCGCTCATCCTGCGATCCATCGCCACGCTGCGCCGCACCCTCGCAGAGGAGAGCATCGTAGTAAGCCTGGTCATCATCGTCTTTCTGCTGCACCTGCCCAGCGCCCTGCGCGCCATCGTCACCCTGCCCCTCGCGGTGGTGATGTCCTTCATCCCGATGCACTACCTAGGTCTGACCTCGAACATCATGTCCCTGGGAGGCATCGCGATCGCCATCGGCGTCATGGTGGATGAGTCTGTGGTGATGGTCGAGAACGTGCACAAGCGGCTGGAGCACGAAGTCGCGGGGACAAGCCGCAGAGAAACGATCATCCAGGCCTGCAAGGAGATCGGCCGGCCAATGTTCTTCTCCTTGCTCGTGATCACGGTGTCGTTTCTGCCAATCTTCACCCTGGAAGCCCAAGAGGGGAGGCTGTTCAGGCCCCTCGCCTACACGAAGACATTCTCGGTGCTGTTCGCCGCGCTCCTCTCCATCACCCTCGGGCCCCTGCTCATGGTGACCTTCATGCGCGGGCACATCCGCCCCGAGAGCGGGCATCCGATCAGCATCTTCTTGCAGCGGCTCTACCGGCCCTGGGTCAGCGCCCTCATGAGGCGCCGCGGGATCAGCATCGCGATCGCGCTTCTGGCGGTCGGCTCCAGCGGACTCATCGCACACCGCATCGGCTCCGAGTTCATGCCAGAGCTGAACGAAGGCGACATCCTCTACATGCCGACCACGGTCCCGGGCATCTCCACCACCGAGGCCGGCAAGCTTGTCCAATTGCAGGACAGGATCTTCCGCTCCTTCCCGGAGGTCGATCGGGTCTTCGGCAAGATCGGCCGCTCCGAAACCCCGACCGACCCGGCCCCCCTGGACATGGTGGAGACCACCGTCCTGATCAAGCCCCCCTCCCAGTGGCGGCCGGGCATGACCTGGGAGAAGCTGTTGAGGGAGATGCAACACGCGCTCTATCTGCCGGGGGTCACCAGGGGCGGGCTGCAGTGGCCGGTCAAGACGCGCATCGACATGCTGACGACCGGCATCCGCTCCCCGGTGGGCGTCAAGATCTTCGGGCCGGACCTCAAGGGCATCGAGGGGATCGGGGAGCACCTGGAGGCGGTGCTGCGAAGGGTGCCGGGTACGGAGGACGTGTACGCCGAGCGCGTCACCGGCGGCTCGTTCGTGGACATCACGCCGCGCCGACTCGAGGCGGCCAGGTATGGGCTGGGCGTCGAGGACGTCCTGGCCCTCGTGCAGACGGGGATCGGCGGCATGAACATCGGCTCCACGGTTGAGGGACGGGAGCGTTACAGCATCAACGTACGCTACTCGCGGGAGCTTCGCGATGACCTCGACAAGCTGGGGCGCGTTCTGGTGCCGACGCCGGCCGGCGCGCAGATCCCGCTCGCGCAGCTCGCCGATATGCGGGTGACTACGGGGCCGCCCATGATTCGCGACGAGAACGGATCCCTCACTGGGTGGGTCTTCGTCTATGTGACCGGCCGAGACATCGGAAGCTATGTGAGGGACGCGCAGAAGGCTGTCGCGCAACAGGTTGTGCTGCCCGCCGGCTACTATCTCCAGTGGACTGGACAATACGAGTACATGATGCGCATTCGGCAGCGGCTCATGCTCCTGGTGCCTCTGACGCTCTTCCTCATCGTGGTGCTGCTGTACCTGAACTTCCGATCGCTGGCACAGACCGCAATCGTCATGCTCTCCCTGCCCTTCGCGGTCACGGGCAGCCTGTGGGCGCTCTACCTGCTCCACTACAACTTCTCCGCAGCCGTCTGGGTGGGCGTGATCGCGCTCGCGGGCGTGGCGGCGGAGACCGGGGTCGTGATGATCGTGTACCTCGACGAGGCCTTCAACCGCCGCCGTCGCGAGGGCCGGATGAAGACAATGGACGACCTGTTCGAGGCCATCACGGACGGGGCGGTTCAGCGCGTGCGGCCCAAGGTCATGACGGTGATGTGCATCCTCATGGGCCTGCTCCCGCTGATGTGGGCGCACGGCTCGGGCGCGGAGGTCATGCGCAGGGTCGCCGCCCCGATGATTGGGGGCGTGATCACCTCGACGATCCTGACGCTGGAGATCGTCCCCGCCATCTACTCCTTCTGGCGACAGCGGCAGCTCAAGGCGCTGGCCGCGGAGGAATCACATCCGGCCGGCTGATGGCGGCTGCCGACCGGCGCCCCCAGAAGCCAGACTCCTGGAGCAACGGGTTGAGGAGACGTGGCCGCGTTGTCGAGGCTTGCAAGAGCCGGGAGAGGCCGACCGCGCGCCAGTCGATGCTCTCTGTTCCGTGGAAGCGCGGCTCGCTGTCAACGCCAGGCCGCTCCGACATCGCCGCCGCCAGGCGCGCCGGGCCACAGACTCGAACCCGGCCCCACACCTGTGACCGCGCGGTGGCGGCAGGGCAGAGGTGCGCTCAGCCCGAATCTCGGGGTGGAGGGCATTCCAGTGAGGTACGCTGTCGGCTACCAGTTGGCCGGGCCCGATGAGCCGCCCTTCTCCGCGCTCGTCCGGGAGTTCCGCGATCACATTGAGGAGGTCTATTTCCCGTGGCTCGACCTGCCGAGCGGCCGCGGGCCCATCGCCAGTCGAGATGGCTTCGTGGACTGGGACGCGCAGGCGCGGCTCGAGCACGACCTGGTTGATATCGCCGGCCAGGGCGTGAAGCTCAACTTGCTTCTGAACGCCTCCTGCTACGGAGCCCAGGCCAGCTCGCGGCAGTTTCTCAACACGATCCTCTCCCTGGTGGCCCACCTCTCGGACACGGTGGGGCTTTCCGCCGTGACCACGATGTCGCCCGTGATCGCCCAGGCCGTGAAGCGAGAGTTCCCCGGCGTGGACCTGCGAGCCAGCGTGAACATGCGGCTCGGCACGGTGAAAGCCCTGATGTACGTCGCCGACCACTTCGACAGCTACTGCGTCCAGCGGGAGTTCAACCGTGACCTGGAGCGGCTCGCCGAGTTGAGGGAATGGGCCGACGCCAATGGCAAGCGCTTGGTAGTTCTTGCCAACAGCGGCTGTCTCAACTTCTGCTCTGTGCAGACTTTCCACGACAACCTGGTCTCCCACGAGAGCGAGGTGTCGGGCATGTTGAATGTGCGCGGCGAGGCGCCGGCGCACTGTTGGGCGTGGTACCGGGACCCGGCCCACTGGGTCAGCTTCCTGCAGAACTCCTGGATCCGTCCCGAGGACCTGCACCACTACGCCGGCCTGGTCTCAACGGTCAAGCTGGCGACTCGCATGCACGCCCGGCCGCGCCTGGTGATCGACGCCTACGCCCGGGGCCGGTTCCGCGGCAGCCTGCCCGACCTGCTTGAGCCCGGCCACGGCTCGCTTTTCGCGCCGTACTGCATCGATAACACGCGCTTCCCGGCGGACTGGTTCGCGCAGACGTCGCGCTGTGACAAGCGATGCCATCGGTGCGACTACTGCGCCTCCGTCCTGGCCCAGGTCCTGGTGCTCCAGGACAGCGGCGCCCCGCTGCGGACGATGGCTGTGAGGGAGGCCTGAGATGGCAGACGCGCTGACGCAGGCTGTGAAGCAGGCAGCGTTGAGAGCCGGTGCCGATCTCGTCGGCATCGGGAGCATGGATCGCTTCGAGGGTGCGCCGGCGGGCTTCGATCCGCGTTTCATCTTCCCCGGCGCGAAGAGCATCATCGGCCTTGGCTTCCGCATCCACCGCGGCCTGTTCCGCGGCATCGAGGAGGGGACTTTCTTCGCCGCTTATCCCTCCCTGGGCTATGCCAACATCAACGATGTCCACGCGCCGATGGTGCTGCGGGAGCTGGGCTCTTTCATCGAGGACGAGGGGTACGAGGCGATGCTCTACAGCAACACCAGCGTCCGCCTCGGCACGGGCGCCGGCAAGGCCGTTCGCCCGGGCCTTCCTCCCCCGGACGTCTTCCTCCACTTCCGCATCTCCGCCTTCATCTGCGGCCTGGGCGAGATTGGATGGAGCAAGGTCTTCCTTACCCCGCGCTTCGGCCCTCGCCAGCGCTTCGCCTTCATCCTCACCGACGCGCCCCTCGCGCCCGATCCCCTCTACTCCGGGCCGGGGCTCTGCGACCGGTGCGGCATCTGCGTGCGGGACTGCCCCGTTGGCGCCATCCCGGCCGACAGGTCGGTCAAGGTCACCGTTGCCGGCCGCGAACTCGAGTGGGCGGACATCGACACGGAGAAGTGCTGGGTGGGCTGGCAGGCCGCCTCCCCGGAGTTCGATCCTTTCCTCACCGAGGATCTTGCCCAGGCCTTCCGGGAGATGACAGGCGAGGCGCTTCCCCAGGCCGAGCGCGACAAGTCCTGGGGCGCGCTCGGCGCGAAACTCCAGCGCGATCTGAGCTACATCCGCAACGCCCTGGAGAGCTACCACCATCCGGCCGCCATCTGCGGCGGCCGCGGATGCATGCGCGGGTGCATGATCCACCTCGAGGCCCAGGAAAAGCTCGCCAATCGCTTCCGGAATCCTTTCCGCACGCGCGAGCCCTGGCGGCTGTAACTGAAGCGGGCCGCCTGGCCCAGCACCGGGCGGATTGAGCCAGGGATGCGAACCTGCGTGTCGCAGGCGAAAGACGCCGATGGCCTGGCGCCCCAGGAGGTCCGACGCCCACAGGTGGCCGGTCGCTTTGAGCCACCGCAGCTTCCCTTGGCCCCCGCGCGCCGGCCGCGACGCCACGGCCGACAGCGCGCCTTGCTGGGCCACGCGGAGGCCGGCGAGGATGAGCATATCCTCGCCGGCCCGCGTGTCTTGCCGCACTTGTGCCGCCGGGCCTACTTCGGCGGGTAGAAGACCCCGCAGACCTCCAGGCCCTCGAGGGGCGCGTCGGTTCTCCCAGCCCCGTGAGCCTCGTTTCCGGCGAAAAGGATGAACTCGGAGGGGAACCACTTTGCGTGGCCGTCGGCGAAGCCGAGGTTGCTGCCACCAAGGTGGCGGGGATGACCGTATTCCTGGCGGTACTGCGGGTCGTTGCCGAAGGCCACGACGCCGGCCCCGCAGTCCTGGGTCCACGGGCAGTTCACCCAGTCAGCGCCGCACAGGTTATCCTCGCCCTGCCAGCCGCAGCCGGCGCAGTCCAGCCGGCAGATATCCGGGTAGGCCACCCAGGAGCACCTGGCCATGTCGAGCTGGACGCCGCCGTCAGCGCAGATGACGTGCTTCACCGGGTCGTTGATGCTGTTCATCTTCGCATCAGTGAGGTGCCAGGAGGCGGTGCCGATCGTCTGCTCGAACCCGCCAGTGTCGGGGCCCGCGCAGATCTCGATCTGGACGTACGAGTCGGTGATGGTGCCGCCCCAACCCGGCGGGAAGGCAACAGTGCAGTAGTCGTTGTAGCTGCACTCTGTGTTGGCACCGTTCTTCATGGCCGTGAACCAGTCCGGGGTGCAGGGATTGACCATGAACGTCGGCTTGGTCCGCGCGCTTGGACAGCGCCAAACGTCGCGGTTCCTGACATAGGGCTCAAGCACCACCGGCCAGCGCAGGTACGGGTTCTGAAGCCAGGCACGACAGCAGCAGTCCACACCGCCGTAGTCATTGAACCAATCGACGACCTCGGTGCGGTGCTCGCTCGGCGGGAATGTATCGTCGTAGTCGCTGAGGTACATCTCAATCGCCAAGCAGATGTTCTTGACGTTCGAGAGGCACACGGCCTTGCGCGCCGACTCTCGCGCGCGTGCGAAGACCGGGAAGACCATGGCGGCCAGGATCCCGATGATCGCGATGACCACCAGCAGCTCGATCAGGGTGAATCCCCCACGTCTTTGCCTACTCATCTGTCGCGCTCCTCAGTTGGGAAACAGAATCTGCAAGCCGACGAAGGATCCCCGCACGCCGCATGCACCCAGATACTCCTGTTCACCTCCTTTCCTGTGCTGCGCCCGCGCGGGTCTCGGGATTCCCTGCGAGACGTCGGGCCCCCCATCCGCCAGATGCCCGGGCAATGCAACAGCGAAGGCGCCGCGAACACAGCGGCGCCTTCCAAGCGTCCTCACATCAGTGCCGACAAGCCCGGCGGAGTTTGCCCCGGGCATCACCCGGCTGCGCGCCCGCAGATCTGCCGCGGCCCGGCAAACCCCTCTCCAGGAGACATCCGACATGCGCCGTCCCTCACACACGCTTGCCACAAATGCCAAGGGTAACCTACCAGCCTTGCCAGCCCCTGTCAACAGGTCGGAGAGACTCTTTATGCGCAACGCTCCCGAAGCGCACAAGGCCCGGTCTCGGGCCTTGCCTCCTGCTCGGGCGGCGCGCGCCAGCCACAGCGCGGCGGTCGCAGGCGGGTCACCGCAAGGCTCGGGGCCACTCGGCGCAGAAGCGGGAGAGCGTCTGCCATCCGGCCCTGAAGGGGGAGGCGCGCGTGGGCGATGCACTGCTTACGAAGACGCGGTTCCAGTACGGCCGCCAGTGCCTCCGGCGGCTATGGCTCGACTGCCACCGGCGAGAGGAGGCGGCGCCCTCCAGCCCCGCGACGCTCGCGCTCTTCGCCTCCGGTGCAGAGATTGGCGCTCTCGCGCGAGAGTGCTTCCCTGGCGGCGTAGCGGTCGCCGCTCGCCCCTGGGAACACGACGCGGCCGTCGCGCGCACGAATGAGCTGATGCAGGACCCGCACGTTCCCGCCATCTTCGAGGCTGCTTTCCTGCACGGCGGACTTCGCCTGCGCTCCGACGTGCTGGCCCGCGGGCGGCGAGGCCGCTGGCGGCTGATCGAGGTGAAGTCCTCCATCCAGCCCAAGGAGGAGCACTACTGGGACGTCGCGGTTCAGCGCCACGCCCTCGCCGGATGTGGCGTCCCCATCGAGTCCGTCTGCATCATGCATGTCAACCGAGACTACGTGTACGACGGTCTCCGCCATGACCCCGGCCGGCTGCTTGTGGTGACCGATGTCACCGATCAGGTCGACGCGCTTCTCCCCGAGGTGGACGGCCTACTCGCCGAGCAGAGGCGCACCGTGGCCGATCCGCAAGAGCCCGCCATCCCGCCCGGGCTCCAATGCTTCTCGCCTTGCGACTGCCCGTTCTTCCACCACTGCGCCCCAGACAAGCCGCGGCACTGGATCGCCTACCTGCCCGGAATCAGTCCCGAGCGGTTCGCCGCGCTGGCCGCCCTCGGCATTGAGGATATCTCAGACATACCCGACGACTTCCCCCTCACGAGCCGGCAGCGATGGGTTCGCGACGCAACGCGCGCCGCCGCCCCGTCGGTTCTGCGCGGGGCCGCGGCGGCGGTCGCGCGCATCGCGCCGCCGCTGCTGTTCTTCGACTTCGAGACCATCGCCCCGGCCATCCCGCGCTATGCGGGGACGCGGCCCTATCAGGCGACGCCGTTCCAGTGGTCGCTGCACGTTGTCGAGAGCGACGGAACCATCACACACGAGGAATTCCTGCACGACCGAAACGACGACCCCCGTCGCCCCCTTGCGGAGGCCGCCCTCGAAGCGCTCGAACGCGACGGCGCCATCGTCGCCTACCACGCGAAATTCGAGATCGGGATCATCCGCCAGCTCGCGGACGACCTGCCCGACCTGGCGCCGCGCCTGCTCCCCCTGGTCGACCGGATCGTGGACCTTCTGCCAGTGGTGCGGGACAGCTACTACCACCCGGACATGCTGGGCTCTTATTCCCTGAAGAGTGTCGTCCCGGCCCTCGTCCCCGACTGCGCCTACGACGACCTCGCCATCCAGGAGGGCGCGATGGCCTCCGTCATCTATGTCGAAATGCTAGCCGAGGCCGACCCCTCAAGACGCGCCAGGCTTCGGCGAGACCTGCTCGACTACTGCAAGCGGGACACCTGGGCCATGGTCCGGATCTGGCAGGAGCTGCGTCACCTGGCCGGCCTAGAGGCCCCCGGGACCGGCTAACCCGCACGGCCGATGGCCCGGACCCCGCGACGCGCCCGGCGGCCAGGCCGTCAGGAAGTCCTCACTCGATGGCCGCCGTTGCGGCAATCACCAGCGCTCCCAGCTCCAGCACGGCCTGCGCGGGCGCGAAGACCAGCTCCCTGACCGTCTTGTCGGGATTCGGATTCTGCCACTCCCGCACGAGGAACCGATCCCCGGGCCGATCGACGAGCCAGACCGGATCGGTGATGGTGATCGGCAGCGCCTGCGGCTCAGGCGACAGGGCCTCCCGCCCGTAGCGAACCGGGACGCGCTCCTGCGTGCCGTCGACATACTGCACGACCCACTCCCCCAGCGGCGCGCCCGGGGAGGTTCGGCCCCCGCTGCCGACTGCCAGATACAGTGCCGCACACCGCTGTCCCACCGGCAGACGCCTGGTTCTCTCGGCCAGCGCTTGGTCCAGGTAGTCGCGGCGGCCAGCCTTTTGCACCAACAGCCGGACCGGGTCGCCCGGGCGAAGCGCCGCCAGTGCATCGGCCTGCGGGGTTCCGTCACCCCGCTGCGCCGATAACACATACCCGTCAACCGGGATCGCGGCGTCCCCGACACCGTCATTGACGGCGCAGACGCGGCCATCGCGCACGACGACTTCGACGCCCATTTCGTCAGTGCCCGTGTGTCCCTCGCCATAGCCGGGATGGTACAGCACAACCTGTCCTGCCTGCCGCGGCGTGTTTTCGGCATCGATGGACAGTACCTGTCCGCCGGGCAGCTCCGCAGATAGCGCAATCGGCTCGCTGCCGCCGACCCACCGGCCCTGCGAATCCAGCACGGCGATGCGGTCGCCAGGATGCAGCTCCCTCAGCTCCGCGCTCTTGCTTCCCCACCATCCCTCGCCGTGCGCCGACAGCACGAATCCGCCCGCGGGCACCGGGTGGTTGCCAGAGCCGTCGTGCACCTCCAGCACCTTCCCGTCTGCCCCCACCAGCACCTCGACGCCATACTCATTTGTGCCGGTCGTCTCCACAGGAGCCACATAGAGAATCAACTGCCGCCGGCCGCGCTCGGCGTTGACCCCATCGAGGGCCAGCTCGGCCCCTCCCGGAAGGCGCACGCGCGCGGCGTCCGTGGGAGCGGCAAGCGGCTTCGCGCTGTCCGGCAGGGGATCGATGGTCGCGGACGCGTCGCTCGCGAGCGGCACTCCGTACCACCAATCATCCTCGGGCGATGCCGCCCGCGGCCCATCGGGCGTCAACACCACCGCCTTCTGTCCCGGCGTGGCCAGCGTCGGACGGCGCCAGAGGATCGCGTTCGTCGCAGCCTGGGCCGCGGGCCTCACCTCCGCCTCCGGCTGCACCCCCGGCCCGGCCGCGCCCGGGTTCCACGCCGCCTGCGCATACAGGGCGATCACCGGGCTGGACTGCGGGGATCCGAAACACGACGGCGGATCGCTCCACATCGTCCCCAGCGTGGGCACGCCCCGCGCCTGAGCGTAGCGCACCAGGGAAAACGGCGTCTCCCATGGGCTCGCCCACACCTCGAACCCCTGGTCCCGCAGGTAATCCAGCGCCGGGTAGGCCGGCAGCGGGTCGTAGAACCAGTAGTCCAGTATCACATCCCTCGGGATCATCCCCAGCGCGGCCGCCGTGTTCTGCGGAGGGCCGCCGTTGGCGGGCCCTGCCGGCCCCCCGATCTGCTCCGACAGGCTGGGCGCGATCAGCATATCGTGCCAGATCACCATCTTCACCCCGCGCGCCTTCAGGAACTCGTCCACCCTCTGGATATGCCGCGCGATCAAACCCGTCACATCCTCTCCCTGCTCCGACAGCCAGGTGAACAGCTCCCAGGCCTCGTCCATCCCGCAGTGGAAGTACTCCACCGGCCCGTAGACATCCAGCATCTCCTGAAGAATCGGGTACACGAACTTCTCGTAGGTCTCATCGCTGCGGATGTCGATGCCCCCGTGCTGGGTGTACGGCTCCTTCTGGTAGGCCCGGTCCAGGTGGCCCAGCAGGTTGAGGTAGGCGATGGGCTTCAGGCCCAGAGAGCGGCCGTAGTCGATCACCGCCCGCGCGTCCGCTTTGGAGAACCGCCCGCCCTGCGCGATCGATGGGTCGAAGTCCAGCACCACCTGTGGGCCGAACTCCAGCGCGAAGTAGGTGATATGCATGCGCGCCATCAGCTCCAGCGTCCTCCGGTAGTCCTCCAGAGTGGGAGCCCAGGCGCCCTGGACCATCAGCGACCGGAATTGCGCCTCCGGCCAGTCCCGCAGGAAAGGGATCGCCGCCGCGTACCCCTGCCCGGTCGGCCGCGCCCGGCCAAGCAGAGTCGCCAGCGTGTGCACGGCCCAGAACGCCCCCTGCGGGTCGTGCGCGCGGAGAAGCACCCCGCGCCCGTACGGCTCCACCGTGTACTCCTCGGGGTGCGGCAACGCGTCCGGCGCGAGCGCCAACCGCACCACCGTCCCCTTCTGACTGCTCACCGGCCCTCCGGCGAAGATGCGCTCGATCTCTCGCCGCAGCAGGGCCGCCTGCTGCGACAGCTCCGGCGGAGCGACCACGCGGATCGGCAGCCAGATTTGCGAGTCTCCGGCCCGGCGCACCTCCCGCGGCTGCGGCCATAGCACAGACATCGGGTCATCGGCCGCCGCGAGCGGCAGCGCGGCCAGCAGGCAGGCGATGGCGGCGAGGATCGCCGATCCGTGAAGACTCGTTCGGGCTATCAGCATCTCGGTCCCCTCCTTGGGATCTTCCTCTGTTCACCTTCGGCCCCGCCGGCCGCGCTGCCTGCTGTGGGCTAGATGTACTGGGCCAGGTAGCGCTGCCCCTTGATGAACCCCTCCTCGACGCCGAAGACGTCGTCCTCGTTCTCGATGCTCAGCACGCCGTTGTACCCGACCTGCCGCAGCCGAGCGATGTACACCGGCCAGTTCACTTCGCCGTAGCCCGGGATGCAGTATCGCCACCATCCCCCCGCCTGATTCCCGACCCGCCGGAGCACGTGTTCCTTGATCTCCGTGTCCTTCGCATGGGTGTGGAAGATGCGATCCCTGAACCTGTCAACCGCCTCCAGGTAATCGATCCCCTGCCACAGCAGGTGCGAGGGGTCGAAGTTCAGCCCCAGGTTCGGCGCCGGCACCACCTCGAAGACCCGCTCCCAGTGCGCCAGGTTCTGGATGTTCGTTGCGAACCAGTTCTCGAACGCGATCTTGACGCCGCGCTCGCCCGCGTAGTCGGTGAGCGGCCGCACGACGCCGGGGAAGTCCTCCTCGATGGTCGCCATCCGGTCCTTCCCGGGCATCGGCATGCCTGCCAGCGTGCACACCACGTCAACGTCGAGCGCGGCCGCGGCGTCGATGACCGCGCGCATCTGCGCCGCCAGGTCGCGGCGGCGCTGCCCGTCTGGGTCGAGCAGATTCACGTAGTAGGCAAGGCTCGAGATGCGAAGGCCGGCCTTGCTCAGCAGGCTCTTCACCTTCGCCGCGTCGAACGCGGCAGGGTCAAGGTGCTTGCTCCCCGGCCCGGCGGCCACCTCCAGCGCGCCGAACCCCGTCTTCTTCGCAAACTCAACAACCGACTCCAACGGCCTATCCCGCAGCGGTGCGGTCAGCAAGCCGATGTCCACAGTCCGCCTCCTGGTTGGTCGTTTCCCCTCGGCCGCCTTCATTCGACCCCGCTGCCGCAGGCCCCCTCCCGGCCCGCCCGCAACACCCGGGGGAACGCGGGCCCACCCGTCGAACCACAGGGCTGAACGCTCGCTGGAAAGGAGGCCGCCGTGCGCTGGCTGGAGCTAACCACTACCGAGATCGAGGACGCGTGCCAGCGGGCTGGCCGCGTCGCCATGATTCCCATCGGCAGCATCGAGACCCATGGCCCGCACCTCCCCCTTGGCTGTGATTCGATCGTCATCGAACGCGTCGCCGACCTCGTCGCCGCCGAGGAGCCGGTCGTCGTCCTGCCCGTCATGGCGTGCACATGGAGCCCGCAGGCCCGCCGCCACCCCGGCAACGTGACCATCGGCTCGCGCGACCTCGTGGCTTTTCTCGAGGACCTGTGCGACGAAATCGCGCGCAACGGGTTCGAGAAAATCGTCCTGCTGCACGGCCACGGCGGGAACATCCCCATGGACTCGCTGTTCCTGGGCCACGTCCTGGAGCGCGGGAAACCGTACACCGTCTACAGCATCGGCCCGTGGGCTGGCCTGGGGGCCGAGGACCTTCCGAGGGAGCGCCAGCGCGCGGCCATCGGCCACGCCTGCCACGTCGAGACCAGCATCTTCATGGCCGTCCGGGAGGGCCTCGTCAACCTCGACGCGTTGAGAGGCGTCGACATCAGGGCGAGGGAGACGCTCGACGTGGGCGCGGCCGCCACCTCCGTCGACTGGATCGAGCGGCATCCCTACGGCGTCGTCGGGGACCCCACCCTCGCCACTCTGGAGCTGGGACAGCGGCTGCTGCAGAACTGGGTCAGCAGCGTCGTGTCCACCCTGCGCCTGATCAAGGCCGACCAGGTGGCCCCTGGCGTGGTCGCCGAGATCTCCCGGGCGCGCGTCTGAGCGGGCCGCGAGCCCGCAAACAAAGGGAGGCACCAAAGATGGCAAGCAGCGACACCCTGATCGCGCACACCTTCGCGCCCCTTCAGGTGGAGGACCGCCCCACCGAAGTTATTGTCACGGGCGGGACGTTCCGTTTCACGATCAGCAGGGCGCACGGCCTGATCACCTCCATCCGGACGCTCGGCGCGGAGTGGCTGCGCGGTCGTCCGGTCCCTGACCTCTGGTGCAGCGCCGAGGTCGAACCCGGTCCGGAACGCTGGGAAGCCGCGCACGAAACCGGGGCCGATGTGTCCGTGTGCGCGCGGAGCCCCGACCGCGTTGTCATCCAGACGCGGGGGCGGTTCCGCTCCCGCCAGGGCCAGCTCGCGCCCGTGCAGTACGAGATCACATATACGATCGACTGCGATGGTGCGACGAGGGCGGACGTCCGCACCCAGGGCATGGCGCGCGGCCTTCTGCGGTGGCTCGTCTTTTCGGCAGGCGCGGTCCGCCGCGACCGGGTGCAGTTCTACTCGCACATCGGGGACCTTGCGCACACCGAAGACACCGGCGGCTGGCAAACTCGCCTCTTGCCGGACGCGGCCCAGGGGGTCCTCCACACCGGACGCATCCTGCCCTGGGTCCAGCTCGGCAACGACGCCTCCGGCCTCGACCTGGTCTTCGACCACGCGGAGGAGATCGACTTCGGTCTCACCGACAGCATGCCCGCGGTCGACCCGCTCGGCCACCCGGGAATGAACTTCGTGCTCGAGGCAGACCGAACACAGGTTGTCTGGACGTATTTCTCCCTCCGCAATCTCCACACACCGGTCCGCCCCGGATGGCAGCGGTACAACCGCTTCTACATCTCCCCGGTGCCGGGCCGGCCGTACTCGCCCGCGCTCGCCGACCTGCGCGTCCACTGGCTCGGCCCTCACCAGTGGCGCGAGGACGGATTTGCATATCCAACCGACGACGAGATAGCCGACCTGGCGCGCCGCGGCATCAACATCATCATCGGAGGCGCGCACTGGCGCTCCGGGGACTACGAGCATCCCGACGACCCGGCCGAGATCCGCCGCGTCATCGCGGCCTGCCACCGAAGCGGCCTCCGCATCATCCCTTACATCACCTTCACCGACCTCGAGTACGATACGCCGCAGTTCCCAGACCACGGAGAGGAGTGGCGCATCGTCCCCACGCCCGAGTTCCGCCACCAGACCAACCTCATGTGCTACGGCGCCGAGGGCTGGCGACAACACTGGAGGCGCGATATCGACACGATCCTCGACCGCTTCGACTTCGACGGGCTCTACATCGACTTCTGGGTCGGAAAGATGGCGTGTCGCAATCTGCTCCATGGGTGCGGTCGCAAGTACCCGCGCTTCACCCTTCCGGCGCTGCGTGAGATGGCCTGGCACGCCTATCGCAACGTCAAGTCCCGGGGAGCCGACAAGTTCGTGCTGGCCAACACGAACCTCTTCGCGGGCGCTCTCATCAACAACCTCGTCGACCTGCGGCTGCCGGGCGAATGGGCGAACATCGAGGAGACCCCCGAGGAGCTGACCCGCGGCCACCTCAACTCCCGTCGGCTCGGCTGCAACGCGCTGCTGCTTCGACGCGCCGAGGTCTCGCTGCGGTCGGTGAGCTTCTCCCTCCGCTGCCAGAGCCCAATGGTGATGTCTCACGGCAGCCTCGCGGCCAATGCTCCGAACGCGCTCCTGATGCGCTATGCCGACATCCTGCGCTTCTTCGGCATCCACCGCGCGCGCACGCAGAGCGCGTTCCTCTCGGACGGCGCGATCGAGTGGACGCACGAGCGTGCGACCGCCTATTGGTCGCGCTCCGACTCCGGCGCGCTGGTTGTGCTCGCGAACCTCGCACCGCGGCCCACCCGCGGCACACTCACCATCGCCGCGCCGGCCAGGCTCGGCCTATCCCCGCGCGCGCGATACCTCGTGTACCGTCCCGACCGCGGTGAACTGCTCGCCGAGTCCGCGCCCGCCGGGGACGTGCTCTCCTTTGACCTGAGCCTGCGGCCCTACGAGCCCGCGCTCCTATTCGTCACACGCTCGCCCCACCGCCCCCAAGTCCTGTGGGCGACCTATTCAGACGGCGTGGCAGAAGAGAGCTGGGCCGCGCGGGCGGGACGACTGACCTTTTCCATCGCGGGAGCTCCGGGCGGCCGGTCCGAGGTGACGCTCTACGTTGGGGACAGCGAAGTCGTCAGCTGCGAGCAGGCTGGCGCGCCCGTGCGGCCGCGCCGCCGCGGGCCGCTGGCGGTGATCGAGGTTGCCTGCAACGCGCCGGTTGAGATGTGCTTCAGGACGCACATAGGTGGGCGCTCAGAAACGCGAGCACGCGGTCGAAGGCCGCCACAACCGCGGGGTCATCGGCCTGGTCGAAGCCGTGCCCGCCGCCGCGCACCGTGATCAGGTCGTGCTCGACACCGGCCCGGGCGAGCGCCGCGGCCATCATCACGGACTGCTCGTATGGGACATCTGTGTCCGCGTCTCCGTGCAGCAGGAGAGTCGGCGGATAGCGCGGGGTCACGTGTTGCACCGGGCAGAAGTTGGCGAAGAAGCTCGGCGCACTCCGGGGATCGCGGCCGCCGACCTCGCGGGGCCACAGCCCCTGCTGGCGGCAGTAGAGGTAGAACAGCTCGCGGCCGCCGTCCCCCTCACCCGACGTGCAGCTTTGGCCTACTGTGCGGCGGGCTTCCTCCTCGCTCACGCGCGGCTGTCGGCAGTAGAAAGGATCGGGGCGCGAGTACCAGTCGCCGACAATGTCTCCATACCCGTAGAACGACACCAGGGCCTGCAAGCGCGGCTCTACGCGCACTCCGGCCATCAGCGCCAGGTAGCCTCCGGCCGAATGACCTACCGCGGCGACGCGGCTGGCATCGGCGCCGAACAGCTCCGGCCCGCGCTCCCGCACCCAGGCGAACGCGTCCTGCACGTCCTCCACGATCGCCGGCAGCTTCGTCTCCGGCGCCAGTCTATAGTCTATCGAGACGACGGCATGGCCGGCCGCCAGGTACGCCTGCCGGTGCGCGTGCGAGAGATCGGTCCGCCGGCCCATGATCAGGGCCCCGCCGTGGATCCACACGATGACGCTGTGCGGCGCCCCCGCGGCCGGCACAAACACGTCGGCGCGGATCTCGCAGTCCCCGACCGTCTTGTAGGCGAACGTCACGGGTGACCCGGGCACCATCTTCCCCTCTCCCCCGACGCCCACGCAGGCGCGCGGCCGGCCCGCGACGAACCAGTCGGCGGCATGCATCCCGTCACCAGCAGGGAGCCCGCTGCGCCCCGCGCGGCGTCGGATCGCGGCGAGCGCGAGCAGAGCGCGGTCAATGCTCGCGTCGTTGTGCTTGGCATCGCCCTCTCGATCCTCGTCGCCATCGCCGCCTTCTACGCCGACCTGCTCTACTTCGTCAGTTCCCGGTTCACGGCTGGCGCCCCCGCCACGGCGCCCTTCGCGCTCCTCTTCCTGCTCGCCGCCCTCGCCAGCGCCGGGCCGCTGGGCCGCGCGCTCCGCGCGCGCCGACGCGAGCTTCTCGCCATCTACGCCATCGTCCTGGCGGGCGCGCCCCTCGTCTCTCATGGGGTGCTGGGCTACATGCTTCCACACTCCATCTTCCAGCAGTACGGGGCGAGCTTCCAGCCCGAATGGCGAACCGTTTTCCTCCCCCTGCTCCCATCCTGGTTCAGCCCCACGGAGGCCGCCGCCGTGGAGAGCTTCTTTCACGGCGGCGCTGCCGTGCCGTGGTCCCTCTGGTGGACGCCCTTGGGCATGTGGTGCTCTTTCCTCGTCGCCCTCGCGGCCGCCTCCGTGTGCCTCGCCCTCCTCCTCCAGCGCCAGTGGATCACCAACGAGCGGCTCAGCTTCCCGCTCGCGCAGATACCGCTGGGAGCCGTCGACGAGGCGGAGGACGGCAGCGGACGCGCCCGCCTCCCCGTCAGCCGCCTCTTCTGGCTCGGTTTCGCGCTCGCCTTCGCCGTCCGCCTCTGGGACTACGTCGCCGGCCTCTATCCCTCGCTCCCGGCCATTCCCCTCGGTCCCATACCGATGATCTCGGCCCAGCCTGTCGGGCCGCTGGCCGGCCTTGGGGAGATGGACCTTACCCTCTGGCCGTGGCTGATCGGCATCGCCTATCTCATCCCCAAGGAGCTGTCCTTCTCTTGCTGGTTCTTCTGGATCGTCCGCGTCGGGCTCGCGGTGATCGCCATCGCGGCCGGCGCGACCCCACGCTCCCCCGAGGCCTGGCTCGGAGACACCACCTTCCCGGCCTTCGCCTTCCAGGGATTCGGCGCCATCATCGCCCTGACTGCCTGGGCCTTCTGGAGGGCCCGCCGCCACCTCGCCCGGTCCATCCGCATCGCCTTCGGCCGGCAGTCTGGCCGGGCCGACGCCGACGAGCCCCTCCCCTACCGCTGGGCGCTTCTTGGCCTTGCCCTCTCCTTCGCCTGGCTTGTCTTCTTCTGCTGCCTGATCGGCTGTCGCGTCTTCGTCGCCGTCGGCCTCATCGCCACTCTCCTGGCGTTCTACGTCGCGTGGACCTGGATGCGCGCCGAGACCGGCCTCGCCCTTCTGCTCTATCCCTCGTTCCTCGACGACATGGCCGACGCATTCGGCAATGGCTGGTACCGGCCGCAGGAGATCGTCACCATCATGTCCGTGCGCTGGACCTATTTCAACGGCGCGACACAGCTCAACCTGGTCCCCGGCAATGTCCTCGAGTCGCTCAAGATCGCTGACTCCGCCCGCATCCCCCCACGCCCCCTCTTCGCCGCTATGGCGGCCGCCTTCTTCGTCTTCCTCATCGTGGGAGTCTACGTGACTCTTACTGGCATCTACCGCTGGGGCTTCTCCGCGCTCCGCCCCACCACCGAGACCTGGCTGGAGTCGCAGGTGCGCTGGGGCGCAGGGCACATCTACTACGCCCTCACCAGCCCCTCACAGCTCGAACCCGCCGCCGTGATCGCCACCGCCGCTGGTGCCGCCGTGGCCCTGACGCTGGGCCTTCTGCGCATGCGCTTCTGGTGGTGGCCCTTCCATCCCGTGGGCTATCTGGCCGCGAACAGCTGGGGCATGCACTGGTTCTACAGCGCGTTCTTCCTGGGCTGGATCGCGAAGTCAGCCGTAACCCGCTACGGGGGCCTGCGCGCCTATCGCCGCACCATGCCGATCGCCATTGGGCTCATCGCAGGCGAGCTCATGAGCGAGGCCGTCTGGGCCGGCGTCCGGCTGCTGCTACACCACTCTGTCTGAGCGCGCGCGGCCGCGCGCTCAGACCGCGCGGCCCGCATCGCGCCCGCCGCGCGCTCGTGTTCGCAGGCCTGCGCCGGTTGGGGGCGCGCTTTCTCAGTACCTCGGGTAGGGCTTCGACAGCGGCAGGGTCACCGGCTGGTTGGTCTGGAACGACTTGATCGCCGCCCACGCACACTCCAGAGAGTAGCGGCCGGCCTCGCCGGGCGTCTCCGGCTCCTTGTCGTTCACCACGCAGTCGATGAAGTGCTCGATCTCGGCAAGGTGTCCCGTTGGCGTGAAGGGCGACCGCGTCAGGTGGGTGTCGTCGCCGATCGGCCCGAACGCGTGCACCTCCTCGACGACGGGGTTGTACTCGAGCATGCCGCGGTAGATGCGCATGGTGCCGCGCCGCTCGAGGCTGACGCCGCCCTCCGTGAAGAACACGCTCATGTGGCCCCCGAAGTTGCTCGGCTGGTTGGCCCCTCCGTCGATGATCCCGATGGCGCCGTTCTCGAACCGCCACAGCACGACAAGCTGATCGTCCGGCAGCGTCGGCTCCCGGTCGGTGTACAGGAAGGTTCCCGCCTCCGCGTAGATGCGCTTCGCCGGCCCCATCAGCCACGGCAGGAAGTGGAAGTCGTGGATGACGCCCTCGATCGCCGTGCCGCCGCTCTTCTTAGGATCCCAGAACCAGCCGGTGCGCTTGCGCAGCCACTCCGCGCGCATGTGATGGGCTGCGTAGATGCGGATCGGCTTGCCCAGCTCGCCCGTCTCGACCATCTTCTTCAGCCGCCGCCCCGATCCCGAATAGGGCCGCGGGAAGGCGATCATCAGTTTCACGCCCGCCTTCTTGCAGGCCTCGATCGCACGGTCTGCATCCTCGAGGTTCACCGTGAACGGCTTCTCGCACAGCACGTGCTTGCCGGCCTGGGCGGCCTTGATGACCTGTTCAGCATGCGCGAACGGCGGCGAGCAGATGTCCACCGCGTCCACATCGTCGCGCGCCAGCAGTTCGTCCAGATCCGTCGTCCACGGCACATCCCCGGACATGTGGGCCGTGTTCTGCGCCAGCTCCCCATCCACGTCCATCACCGCCGTGATCTGTGCCCGATCCTCCAGATACCGCCAGTCGATCACGTGGCTCGCGCCGATCCCCGCGGCGCAAACCATCCCTACCCGAAGCTTCTTTTTCGCCACTGCCATCCTCCCGCGCGAAATGTTGGTGACCGCCTCAAAGTCCAGGCGCTACAGACCTAACCTCCGCAGCGCGTCCCGGCTCCGCACCGCTATGTCGTCGGCAGTCTCCCCGGTTCCGGGAACCTCGAGCGTCAGGTAGCCGTCATACCCGATGTCGCGCACGGCCTGTGCCACCGCGGCGAAGTCCACGGCCCCCTCGCCGATGACCACCACCCTCTCTTCTGCGCCCGGCCGCACGTCCTTCACATGCAACATCCTGATGCGCTCCCCCAGCGCCCGCATCTCAGCCGCCGGGTCGGCTCCCTGTCCCGTCGCATTTCCCACGTCGTAGTACACCTGGCAGGCAGGGGACCCAACGCGCGACACGATCTCAATCAGGTCGTCGGCAGTGTACGCGAGGGCCTGTCCTACGTTCTCCACCGCATACACCACGCCCAGGTGCTCCGCGGCCGGCGCGCACTCCTTCAGCACCGCCACAAGGTTCCCGCGCGCCTGTTGCGCCGTCAGCGACTTGGGCTGTCCCACCGGCACGAGGATCACCTCGGCGCCCGCCAACGCCGCAAGCGGGGCCGCCTGCCGCATGATGTCGAGGGCCTGCTTGCGCACGGCATCGTCCGGGCTCGATGGCAAAAACCGCCACAGCACCCCGAGACAGAGCGAGCTGATGGCGATGCCCGCCTCCTGCGCCGCGCGGCGCGCGGCGGCCACGCGATCCTCCGTGAATTCCTCCGGCCAGTGCAGCCCCAGGCCTGTGTTGCCGAAGTCCCCGATGTCGATCTCATAGCCGTCGTAACCCAGTTCGGCGGCCCGCCTGATCGCGTCCAGCAGCGGGTACTTGCGCTCGATGCAGATCGAATGCATGGACAGCTTCACGGTCGGACCTCCGCGTGGGGCTGGTTCCCTCGCGCGCCACCGCGCCGCCGGAACACTACGCCGACGCCGCGAACGGCGCGCGGCCGAACTGGCAACAACGGGCTGCGACAGGGGAGTCGCGGGTGAGAAAGCTAGCGATAGCGATACGTGATACGCCCCCGAGACGGATCGTACGGGCTCAGCTCCACCTTGACGTTGTCGCCCGGCAAGATGCGAATCCGATACTTCCGCATCTTCCCGCACGCCTGCGCCAGAACTAGCTGTCCGTTCTCGAGTTCCACCCGGTACATCGTGTTGGGCAGGACCTCACGGACCACGCCCTCCGCCTCGATCGCCTTCCTCGTGTCTTTCGCCACGCGTTCTCCCTTCGCTTGCTGTGCGATCCATCGCGCCCTCGCCGCGCGCCATCCCTCACGGCTCCACCGCGCCCGCCCCGCACGTGGACGGCCCCGCGAGGACGCCCATAGGATACCACGCCCCCGCCCAAGATGCTAGCCGTCCGCCGCGGGCGCATGTGCACGCGGTTCCCGCTCGCCTCCGCCGCGGAGCCTCCTCCTCGGGCCCGCGCCGTGCCGATTCGACGTGCCGCGCGCCAACCCTACGCCGCAGCGGCCGCCCGGAGTGCAGCGCGCCAGCAGCGGCAGGGGGGAGAGGAGAAGGACGGCCCGGCCAAAGCGGGACTGGTACGCCGGAGAGGACTCGAACCTCCGACCTTGGGGTCCGCAACCCCACGCTCTATCCACCTGAGCTACCGGCGCACCGCGGTCATGCTATCATAGCCCACCGCAAAACGCAAGCCGCCACGGTCTCGAACCTGCCATCGACTGGCTGGCACCTCGCGCGGATCTTCGCCACATGGCCCAGGCAGGTCGGCCGTCGGCCCTGCCGAAGAGCGGGTGCGGCGGGACGGCGCGCATTCGCGGGCCGCCCGGCCGGGACAAGCGAATCCGCCAACCAGTGGGGGAGCTGACGATGGAAGAAGTCCTTCGATTCACGCTCAACGGCAAGCCCGCGACCGTCACCGTTGACACCGATCGCAAGTTGCTGTGGGTGCTCCGCACCGAGCTGGGCCTCACGGGCACGAAGTACGGCTGTGGCGAGGGGCACTGCGGGGCCTGCACCGTGCTGCTGGACGATCGGCCCGTGCGCTCGTGCGTGGTTCCGGCCAGGGCCGCTCAGGGGAGATCGGTCACGACCATCGAGGGGCTGGCCCGCAACGGCGACCTTCACCCGCTCCAGAAGGCGTTCATCGAAAACGACGCTCTCCAATGTGGCTTCTGCACCCCTGGCATGATCCTGACCGCGTACGGGTTGCTGCGTCGGAACCCCCGGCCGTCCGAGGCCGAGATCGTCCAGGCGATGGAGAACAACCTGTGCCGATGCGGTGCCCATAAGCGTATCGTGGCGGCCATCCAGGCCGCGGCGACCGAGATGGGGAGAGGATCCTGACATGACCGACGACAGGCTCGAGGAGATGGACTTCTCGGGAAAACACTCGGGCTTCCCGATGAGCCGCCGGGAGGTGCTTCAACTCCTCGGCGGCGGGATCATCGTCCTGGTCACCGGCGGCAAGGTCGTCGCGCAGCGCGGCGGCCGCTCCGGCGGCGAGCTGCCCGAGGACTTCAATGCCTTCCTTCGCATCGGCGAGGACGGGCAGGTGACCTGCTACACCGGAAAGATCGAGATGGGCCAGGGGGTCATCACCTCCCTCGCCCAGATGCTCGCGGACGAGCTCGATGTCTCCCTCGATTCCGTGCACATGGTGATGGGCGACACCGACCTGTGCCCCTGGGACATGGGAACCTTCGGCTCCATGACCACGCGGTTTTTCGGCCCGCCGCTGCGGGCGGCCGGGGCCGAGGCTCGCGCCGTGCTGCTCGAGCTGGCCTCCCAGCGCCTGGGCCGGCCTGTTTCCGACCTCGTCGTCGAGGACGGCGTGGTCTATGACCGCGTCGACAGAAGCCTTCATGTGTCGTACGGCGACCTCGCGAAGGGACAGCGCATCACCCGGCACGCGCAGGCCAAGGTCAAGTCTCCAGCGCAGCTCCGGGTGATCGGAAAGCCCACTAAGCGCCGCGACGCCCGCGAGAAGGTGACCGGCGCTGCGAAGTTCGCCGCAGACATCCGCATCCCCGGGATGGTCTACGCGAAGGTCCTGCGCTCGCCGGCCCACCGCTCGGCCCTCAAAAGCGTCGATGTCTCGGGCGCAGAACAGGTCAGAGGCGCCCAGGTGGTCAGGGAGGGCGACTTCATCGCCGTCCTGCACGAGGACCCGGATGTGGCCGAGCAGGCGCTGTCGCAGATCAAAGCCGAGTTCGAGCCGTCGACAATCCCCTCCACCCTGGACGACACGACCATCTTCGACCATCTGCTGAGCGTCGCGCCGGAGGGCGAGGACGTCTCCCGGGCCGGCGATCTCAAGCGGGGCGAGGGCCGTGCCGCCCGGGTGTTCGAGCACACCTACCTCAACGGTTACGTGGCGCACGCGCCCATTGAGCCCCACGCCGCCGTAGCCCGGGTCGACGGCAACAAGGTCACGGTGTGGGCCTCGACGCAAAACCCGTTTGGCGCCCGCAACGAGGTCGCCGAGGCCCTGGGCTTCGCACCCGAGGACGTCCGCGTGATCACGCCCTTCGTCGGCGGCGGCTTCGGCGGCAAGACCAACAACCGCCAGGTGGTTGAGGCGGCCCGCCTGGCGAAGCTGACGGGAAAGCCCGTCCAGGTCGCGTGGAGCCGCGCCGAGGAGTTCTACTGGGACACGTTCCGGCCCGCCGCGATCGTCACGATACGCTCCGGCCTCACCGCCGATGGGCGCATCGCGTTCTGGGACTACCACGTCTACTACGCCGGCTCTCGCGGCTCAGACCAGTTCTACGATATCCCGGACTACGCCACGGTCGCCCACGGCGGCAGTTGGGAAGGCGCTCCCATGACCCATCCGTTCGCCACCGGGCCGTGGCGCGCGCCGGCCAACAACACCAACACCTTCGCCCGGGAGTCTCACATCGACATTATGGCAGCCGCGGCCGGGGCAGACCCGGTCGAGTTCCGACTGCAGCACCTCAAGGACGAGAAGTTCCGCGGCGTCCTCACCGCCGCGGCCGAGAAGTTCGGGTGGACCTCCAGCAGACCTTCGGCCGGCCGCGGATGCGGCGTCGCCCTCGGCATCGATTCCGGCACCCATGTTGCGACGATGGCCGAGGTCGAGGTAGACCCCGCCACCGCCGCCGTGCATGTGCACCGGGTTGTCACCGCCCAGGACATGGGCCTCGTCATCAACCCGGAGGGCGCGACGATTCAGATCGAGGGCTGCATCACGATGGGCCTGGGCTACGCGCTGACGGAGGAGGTCCACTTCCGCGGCGGCGAGATCCTCGACCGCAACTTCGGCAGCTACAAGCTGCCTCGCTTCTCGTGGGTGCCGCGCATCGAGACCGTCTTGGTCGAGAACCGCAACGACCCCGCGCAGGGCGGGGGAGAGCCGCCGATAATCACCATGGGAGGGGTGGTGGCCAACGCGATCGCGGCGGCCTCGGGCGCGCGTCTGTTCCAGCTGCCCATGACCCCCGAGCGGATCGCCGCCGCGCTCAAGCAGAGCTGATACCTCAGGGGTCGGCGGCGCACTGGCGCCTCCCCCACGTCACGCGCCGGCAGCGCCCTCGTCAGCGCTGCTCCAGATAGAGCACGGCGTCGCCCGGGAACGGCGCCTCCAGCGTGAGGCCTCCGCCTCCAGAGACCGCGTCGGTCCGATATGTCTGGCCCCGGGAGGGATCGAACCACTCCACCGCCACGCGCCCTGAGGCGCCGGACAGGTCGACCGAAACAGAGCCGCCCTCCGGCAGATAGACCAGATACTGCTTCCCCGGCACCGCCAGGCAGTACCGCGTGGACGCCAGCTCGCCCGCCGGACGCGTCCGCGCGAGATCCATGCGTTCTGCGAACCTGCGCGTATAGCCGAGGCTATCGCGGATCGGGTCCCACTTGGGGTCAGGCTGCGGCAGAGGGCCGGTGAAGAAAGTGTCATGCAGGTACGGGTCCATGAACAGCGGGTTCATGCCGCGGCAGAACGTCTTCCAGACCCACGCCTGGCTGCCCCCGATGCCCCACAGGTGGTCGGTGTCCGACAGGACCACCTTTCGGCCGTCAGCCGGTGGGGGGTTGTCCTGGTAGTTGTAGCCGTCCGGCGCGTCCGGATTGGGGGAGATCCAGTCGGCGGGGCTCTCGAAAAGCGCCTCGTTCGTGCCCCCCGCGTACTGGAACGTCATGCCCACGGGGTGCTGCTTGGGCTTGCTCGCCTCGCAGCGCTTGACGAACTGGATCATGTGATACTGCCACTCCGTGGAGTGCGACCCCGCCTCGTTGCTGATCTCATAGAGCACGTTGTCCAGATCGTTGACCGTGTCGATCACCCGGCGCACGTACGCCTCCTGGAGGCGCGTGACCGCGGGCGACTGCAGCGTGTAGACCGCGAGGCCCTTTCCCGTCTTGCCCGGGTCCCCGTCCACGCCGTTGATGTTGTTCGCGACGTTGAACGGATGCCCCGCCCACGCCTCGCCTCCGAATTGCACGCCCCATCCCTCGAACAGCATGATCGACACGTAGATGCCGCGCGCGCCCGCGCTCTCCACGCGAGCCCGCAGCCGGTCGAAGTAGGCCTGGTCGAAGCGCTTCAGGTCGAACCGCGGCTTCCCGTCCAGCGCCTCGCCGGGCCCGGTGCGCGGCCAGGGGAACGGCGACGCGTATATCACCTCGCCGCTCTGATCCACATGACGGGTGAGGTCCCAGGTCCACAGACGTATGAAGTTATGGTGGCGCGCGGTCAGGAAGTCGAGATACCCCGACCAGTCGAACGCGGGCGGCGGGTCGGTGGCTCCCATATCCTTCAGGTTGGGCCACGTGTGGGCCCCGGTGAGGTAGACGACGTTTCCGGCGGGGTCCGCGAAGTAGCGCGGGTTCTCCGCCGACACGCGAAGCGGTCCGGCCGCGGGTGCGGCCGAACCTGAGCCAGCCATCAATGCACACACGATGCTCGCTCCCAGAAGCCGCAGTGACGTACCTGCCATGGCCCTGCCACTTCGGCGGCCCGGCGCCGTAACCTGCCTCCGGAGCCGACGGCCCTATTCGTACCGCAGGGCCTCGATGGGATTGAGGTGCGCCGCCTTTCGCGCCGGGTAGATCCCGAAGAACAGCCCGACGGCCGTCGCCACGGTCACCGCCAGGATGATCGAGCTGGTCGTCATCACGGGCTTGATGTGCAGCCCCGTTCCCAGGGCGTAGGACCCCGCCCAGCCGAGACCCACGCCGATCAGCCCGCCGACCACCGAGATCACCACCGACTCGATCAGGAACTGCGTCAGCACATCGCGACTCGTGGCGCCGACGGCCTTGCGCAGGCCGATCTCGCGAGTCCGCTCCGAGACGGACACGAGCATGATGTTCATGATGCCGATGCCGCCGACGATCAGCGACACCACCGCGATCCCCGCCAAAAGGCTGGTCATCGTGCTCGTGGCCGTGGTGAATGCTTCCATGAGCGCGGTCTGGCTGCGGACCGTGAAATCGTCGTTCTGCGGGAAGGGGGGCAGCAGGTGGTGCCGCTGCCGCAGCAGCCGCGTGATCTGCTCGATCGCAAGCGGCATCATGGAGCGAGAGCTGGCCTCGACGTTGATCATGCTCAGGTAGTCGCGGTTGAACACCCGCCGCAGCGCCGTGGTGACTGGCACGATGACGATGTCGTCCTGGTCCTGGCCGAAAAGCCCGGCCCCCTTTGTGGTGAGCACCCCCACGACGCGGTAGGGGACGCGGTTGATCGCGACGGTGAGGCCCACTGCGTCGGCGTCGCGGCTTCCCACAAGCTCCTCCACGACGGTCGTGCCCAGCACGGCCACCCGCAGCAGCCCGTCCACGTCGCTGCCGGTGATGAAGCGCCCGTAGCGGATCGTCTGGTTGGCGACGACGCGGTAGCTTGGCGTGGTCCCCATGAGCGTCGTCGTGTAGTTCCGGCTGCCCATCTTCACCGTCACCTGCCCACGCGTGATTGGCGCCACCGCGGCCACCGTCGTCGTGAAGGACTTCGCGATGGCGTCCGCATCGGCCATCGTCAGCGTGGTGACCCCCGCGCCCGCGAGCGGGCCCCGCAGCTGAGGGCTGCCGGGAACCACAGTGATCAGGTTCGTCCCCAGCTCCGATATGCTCGCTGTCACGCGCGCCGTCGCGCCTGCCCCGATCGCCAACATGGTGATCACCGCGGCGACCCCGATCACGATGCCGAGCATTGTCAGCCCTGTGCGGACTGCGTTTCGGCCCAGCGCGCGTATCCCGATCCGGAAGCTCTCCCAGATTCCCACCGGCCCTCCTCAGCTCAGCCTTGCCAGCACCTCCCGGGCCCGCAGCCGCTCGACCACCAGGTGATCGTCCTCGATCATCCCGTCCCTCATCGCGATGGCGCGCTTCGCGTGTCGCGCGATGTCGGGCTCGTGCGTCACCAGCACCACGGTGATCCCGGAATCGTTGAGCTGCTGGAACGTCTCCATGATCTCCTCACCCTGGCGCGTCGCGAGGTTCCCCGTTGGCTCATCGGCCAGAATCAGCTTGGGTTCGTTCACCAGGGCCCGCGCGATCGCCACCCGTTGCTGCTCTCCCCCCGACAGCTCATTTGGCCGGTGATACATCCGGTCCCCAAGCCCCACCCGTTCCAGCGCCTCCATCGCCCGCTCTGCGCGGTCCCGCCGTCGCGCGTAGATCAGCGGAAGCTCGACGTTCTCGACCGCCGTCGTCCTCGCCAGCAGGTTGAAGTTCTGGAACACGAACCCGATTGTGCGATTCCGTATCGCCGCCAGCTCCTCGTCGTCGAGCAGGCTCACATCCACGCCGTCCAGCAGGTAGGTCCCCGACGTGGCCCGGTCCAGGCATCCCAGAATGTGCATCAGCGTGGACTTCCCGGAGCCGGAGGGGCCGGTGATCGCGACGAACTCGCCGGCCTGCACCGTCAGGTCTACCCCGCGCAGCGCCTCGACCTGCACCGCGCCAAGGTCGTAGACCTTTGTCAGCCGGGTCACGGCGACCAGCGGCCTACCCTGATCGCCCGCCACCTCGCCCTCCCCCGCCGGCCGCAGGGCCGAATAGACCCGGTGGCCGCGGCCCGCTCGGCTGGCTCGCTGTCCCTGGCACCCGCCCGGCCAACACCACCGTCTGCCCCTCTTTCAGGCCGCTGACGATCTCTGTATGCACGCCATCGCTGATCCCCGTCTTTACGGGGACCACCTTGAACTCTGGCTTCTTCCCCCTTCGCTCGCTCACCACCGTAACGGTGTCTCCCGTGACGCTGGGCTTTACCGCGTCAACCGGCACCATCAGCACGTCGTTGTGGCGGGCCACCGTGATGTTCGCGGTGGCCGTCATGTTCGGTTTCAGCAGGTGATTGGTGTTCTCCAGCTCGATCGTGACGTCGTACGTCACCACGTTCTGCTCGATCGTCGCGGCGGAGGCGATCTTCTGCACCGTGCCGTGGAAGGTGCGGTTGGGGTAGGCGTCGACTGTCACCTCGGCGCGCTGTCCCAGCCTCACCTTGCCGATGTCAGTCTCGTCGACGAAGGCGTCCACCTGCAGCCGGTTCAGGTCCGCGACCACGATCAGCGTCGGTGCCGCCAGCGCGGCCGCAACCGTCTCGCCCGCCTGCTGGGCGAGCTGGAGCACCGTACCCGAGATAGGTGTCTTGATGAGACCCTGGTTCCGCCGGATCTGCGCGTAGTTCACCGCGGCAGCAGCTTGTCTCACCGCGGCCTGCGCCTGCCTCAGTTGCTGCCGCTTGATCTCGCGCTGGACCATCGCCGCCTGCGCCGCCGCCAGGGAGGCCTGCGCCTGCTCCAGGTTCGACTGGGCGGTCGCGACGTTGGCGGTTGCGGTCGCCCGGGTGGTGCTCAGATTCTGGCGGGCGCTCTCGAGCAGGGCCGCACTAGTCTCGGACTGCGTCCGCGCCGCATCCAGATCGGCGGCCGCGATGAATCCCGCATCATACAGTTGCTGCTGCCGCGCCAGGTTCGACGCCGCATTCCTCGCATTCGCCTCGGCCTGGCTCACCGCGGCCTCTGCCGCGCCGACCTGGCTCTTCGCAGAGGCCTTGGCCTGCTCCAGGCTCGTCTGCGCCGACCGCAGCGCAGCCTGCGCCTTCCGCAGGTCTGTCTCGCTCTGCGTGTCCTGCAGCGGCACGCCGCTCTGCTGCTGCGCAAGCTGCTGCTGGTTCCCCGCCAGCGCGGCCTCGGCCTCGCGCAACTGGGCCTCCAGCTCCGGCACCGCCACCTCGGCGATCACCTGCCCGGCCTTTACCTCGCTTCCTATATCGGCATACAGGCGCTTTATCTCACCCGTCACCTGCGAGCCGATGCGTACCATCGCCCCCGTCTGGGGGTTCACCGATCCGGTCGCTGACACCGTCTCCACGATGTCGCCTCGCGTTACCGTCCCGGTGATAATCCCCTGCATCACCTGGGCCGTACGCCGCGCGCGGGACACCACAAGGTACGCAACGATGCCGCCGATCACCGCCCCCGCGATCAACGCGTTCCTGATCACGCGGCGCCGACGCATCGCCGCCCGCCTCAGAGCCGCGTCCCTCGCGGCCTGCTGTATGTCCTGCTCCGTCATCGCTCTCCGCCTGTCGCCAGCCGGCGCCCGGTCGCCCCCGCCTCGTCGAGCGCGCTCACTGCGGCTCCACCAGCCCGATCGCGGCGGCCAGTGCCGCCCTCGCCATGCTCAGGCTGTACCGCGCGTTCACCTGGCTTGTCTCCGCGGTCACCAGCGCCGTCTGCGCGTCCATGATGTCGATGTATGTGCCCACTCCTGCCGCGTAGCGCCCGGTCGCCACCCGCAGGTTCTCCTGCGCGTTGGCAACGTCGGCCGCGGACGCGGCCACCTGAGCTTCCGCAGTCTGAACGTTCAGGTACGCCTGCACAACCTGTGAGGCGACCTCCTGGCGGCCCGCAGCCAGGTTCGCCTGCGCCGCTGCCAGATTGCCTTTGGCCTGCGCCACCAGTCCCCGGGTTTGCTCCATCTCAAACAACGACCACGACAGGCTGACCCCATAGGACCATCCCCGGTCGGTCGGAGGGAACTCCGTGCCTCGCAGGCCGTAGTTGCCAACCAGGTAAAGCGCGGGGCGATCGTTGGCGCGGGCCACTCGCAGAGCCTCCTCGGCCGCCGCCACCCGGGCCTCGAGTTGGCGCACCTCGGGCCGCCTTCGCAGTGCCTCCGCGACGACGTCCGCCTCCGGCGGGAGCGGGGGCGCCTCCTCCGTCTCCTCCACCCTCACCGGAGTTCGCACGTCGATCCCGATCGCCATGTTGAGATTCACCCGCGCCACCGCCTCCGTGCTCTGCGCCGCCACCAGGCTCACGATCGCAGACGATACCGCGGCTTCCCCACGGACCACGTCCGCCCGCGGCGCCACCCCCGCCTCGAACTGCGCTCGCGCCAGGTCCAGGTGCGCACGCTGGTCAGCCACGTTCTGGCGCTGCACTTCTGTCAGGCGCTGGTCCTGCAGGAGCGTGTAGTACGCCTGTTTCACCTGGTTGATTGTGGTCTGCCGGGTCTGCTGGAGCGCGTACTCTGCCGCGTCCTGCTGGCGCCGCGCCTGCGCCACGGCCGCCGGCGTTCTCCCGAAGTCGTACAGAAGCTGCCGCCCGGAGACGTTGGCCGTGTATCCGCCCGTCGTGAATACGCCCCCCACCGCCCCAACGCCGGCTGTGCTCGACCGCGTATGGCCTCCGCTCATCGTGATACTCGGAACGTACCCGCTCTCCGCCTCCACGGTCGCGCCCCTCGCCGCCATCACCTGCGCCTGCGCAAGCATCACCTGCGGCTGAAGGCGCAGCGCCGCCTCGATCGCTTCCGCCAGTGTGAGCGGCCGGCCCAGCGGCACCGGGCTCTCCGCGCCGGGTGGAAGCGGCGGCGCCTCGATCGGGGGCAGCGAGAGGCCCTCGCCCGCAGTCCCCTCAGCCGCCGCCCAGGCCGAACACCGGCTCAGCGCCGCCACCGCCGCCACCAGAGCCATCCAGTGCTTTCGTCCGTTGACAACCATGCGCCGTGTTGACTTCCTCCCTTGGTCTTCCCCGGCTCACAACCGGCCGTACCGCCGAACAGGAATGCCCAACCCGGCTTCCCGAACCGGGATGCCCCTCCCTGCCGAACGTCTCACCCGCAGCATTGCGCTTGTCACCTTCTGCAACGTGCGGCGTCCAGCGGACCAATCCCTGCCCGGGCCGTTCTTTCCTGCGCCACATGGCGACCCGGGCTCGACCGCACACTATGACGACACCCAGCGCCTCCCGATTCCCTGGTAGCCTGCGCGTCGGTGTTTGGGCCTTGCATGCACACGCAGACGCGGTACACTGTTGCGGGGCCGTCGCTGGGGGGAATCGAAGTCCCCGGGAGCTGCGATCATGAGACAGTGTCTGTTGTGCGCCGCGCTGGCTGTCGCGCTGGCGGCGCCCGCGGCCTGCCTGGGGCAGCCCGCCGACCTTGCGCGCATCGACACCTATGGCGCCCAGCCGTTCGTCTACGGCGGCTACGCCTACGTGCCCCTGAGGAGCGCGGCCGACTACCTGGGCGCCGGCCTTCTCTGGGACTCCCTCAAGAGGGAGGCGATCATCACCTACCAGGGCCGCGAGGTGGGGCTGGTGGTCGGCAGGCCCTCCGTCGAGTACCAGGGCGCGGCAGTGCCGCTGCCGGTTCCGCCCCTCCTGGTCGGAACGACAACATACGTGCCGGCCACAGTGTTGGACCAGTACCTCGGCGTGCCAATCAGGTACGAGGGGAAGAAGCAGCGCCTCCTCGTGCAGGGGCCGCGCGGGTGGGGCGCCTATCGCGTCGTCCCCCACGCGCCGCCGGGCATCGCCGTCTACCTCAGGGGTCAGGGGCCGCCGCCGTGGGCCCCCGCTCACGGTCGCCGGCGAAACCGGGCCCCTTATCGCACCATCTACGCCCCCGGCGCGTTCGTCTACTACGGCGCCATTTATGTGCCCCTGCGCGATGTCGCCGCGTTTGTGGGCGCGACCCTGCTGTGGGACCAGCTCCAGAACCGGTCCGTCCTGGTCTACAACGGCCGGGAGATCGGCCTCGTAATCGGCAGCCGGGCGGTCGCGGTCGGCGGACGGGAGTTATTCCTCCCGGCCCCGCCCCTCCTCGTCGGCAACACCGTCTTCGTCCCACTGGATCTATTCGAGCGCGAGCTCAGCCTCCCCACCGTGCGGTCCGCCGGGGAGATCGAGTTCAGGCACGCCGATCGGGTGCTGGTGATTCGCGTCAAGCCTGCCCCTCCCGGCCGGATTGCAGCCCGGAGCGGGGAGCTCCGCGGCCCCGCAGGACGGCGATCCATGCCCCCCGGCGCGCGTGAGCGCACGCCGCCGGGGCGCGGGGGCAAGGAACGGCCCGCTCCCGGCCGCGGTGGAGGCCGCGGACGAGGGCGCAAGTGACGGAATGATAGCCTGAAGGCGGAGTCGCGCTTCGCGCGTCGAAAGGTGAGTGACCACCTGCGCGCGGAGCGACGACCATGAACCTGCGACACGCCATCCTCGAGCGGGCCGAGGCCCTGCGAGGATTCCCGGGGCAGACCCTTCCCGAGGCGACCGACGCGACGCTCCAACGGGCCGAGAAGGCGGCGGGCGGCACAGTCTACTTCTACGGGCGAACCGAGGTCCAGATCGGACTGCGCAATATCGACTGGACCGGCTCACACATCCCGCATCAGGAGTGGCCGGCTCAGCTCAACCGCTTCTACTACCTTGCCCCCCTCGCCGCCGCCTATGTCAAGACCGGCGACGAGCGCTTTGCCGCCGCCGCCCGCAGCTACATCGAGGACTGGATCGACAGCCACCCGGGTTACGAGCGCGCCGAGCGCTTCCAGCCCGGCGACAGCGGCCTGAACATGCGCATTCGGCTCGGCACCAGTCACGCCACCGGGTGGGGCGGCGTGGTGCCGGCCCTGCTGGGAAGCGCCGCCTTCGACGATGCCTTCCTCGGGAAGCTTATGGAGTCGATGTCGGTCCAGGCGGGCTTCCTGTCCGAGCATCTCACCGGCTGGGGCAACTGGCGCATCTCCGAGCTCGACGCCCTCGTCTTCACTGCCCTGCGCTTCCCCTTCCTCGACAACGCGAACCACCTGCTCTCGCGCGGCATCCAGGGCATGCGCTGCGCGCTTGCAACCCAGTTCCTTCCCGACGGCGTCCACATCGAGAGAACCCCCGGCTACCACGAATGGATGGCCCGCGTGCTGGCCGACTACTACGACCTCGCGCGGCGGTTCCCAGACGCTGACGCGCACGTGGAAGCAGACGCCGTCGTGCGCGCGTTCGACTACGTCGCCCAAGACGAGCTGTTCGGCGTCAACGACTCGCACGCGCCCCATCGGGATCCCGAGCGGCTCCGCCACGCCGAGGACCGCAGAGACGTCCTCACCCGCCTCTTCCCGGGCGCCGACCTGCCGGCCGACGCCCCGCTCGAGCAGGTCTTCCCCGAGGCGGGACATGTGTTCGCCCGCTCCCGCTGGGAGCCCGGCGCCGATTATCTGGCCTTCGACGCGGGAACCTGGGGCGGCGGCCACTGCCACCTCAGCCGCCTCTCCTTTGTCTTCCGGTCCGGGGGCCGCGAGCTGATCGCCGACCCCGGCATCCTGAACTACGAGATGAGCGATCCGCTCGGCCCCTACGGCAAGTCGACACGGGCTCACTCCACGCTGAACATCAATGGCTGGAATCAGTCGGAGGCCGACGCCGATCTCCTGCGCGCCGTGTTCACGGCCGAGACGGCCCTCATCCAGGCGAAGTACCGCGGCGGCTATTGGGAGGGGGAATACGGGTGGAGCTTCGCCGAGGGCAAGGGCCGGGGTCTCTGGGGCATGCACGAGCGCGTGCTGTTCTGGCTCAAGGGCGAGTATCTGTTGGCGCTCGACGGCATGCAGGCCGACGCCGGAGCCACCGTTCACAACTGCTGGCAGATGGGCCCTGTGGAGGCGTGGGCCGCGGACACCGACGCGCTCAAGTGGTGGTCACGAAGCCCGGATGTCAACGTACTCGTCCAGTGCATGCCGCTCGTGGAGGGGGTGGAGATGGAGTGCTTCTGCGGCAGCCGCGAGCCGCTGCGCGGTTGGGTCGGCCTGCATGGCAATGACGCGACCCCCGCGCCACTGGTCGAGTTCCGATATCCGACTGGCCGCCTCGCCGACAGCCCCACCGCCGTCCTCATCGCCGCCTTCCACGGCAGCGCGCCGCCCACCTACGCTGCCCGACGGATCGACCAGACCGGCTGGGGCCGGCTCCGTTGTCTCGAACTCGCGCTTCCCGCCGGTGGCACCGACGTGGTCGCCTGGACGCGCAGCCTCGACTCGCCCGTCGAGTACGGCAACGCCCTCGTCACCGACTCGCCGTTCGTCTGGCTGCGCCTGGACGCCGACGGTCGGCCCACAGGGTGTTTCCTGCTCGAGGGCAGCTTCCTCAAGTGGCAGGGAGACAGCCTCCACGACGCCGGCCAGCGCAGGACGGAGTTCCTCGCGCTCCGCTGACCGCGCCGGCCAACCTGCCGGGGAGGACAGGTGCGCTGGCGCCACGGTTCGCGCGCTAACGCAGGTCCTCCCGGTGCTCCTTCACAAAGCGCGCCCGCATGTTCCCCAGCCAGGGGTCGACGTACCGCCGGTTCAGGTCGATGCGCGCCACCGCGATCGCTCCCTCGCCGCCGTCCGCCGCGGACGCCTCTGCTAACACCGTTCCCTGCGGATCGATAACCCAGCTCGGAACATCGTAGCCGGAGCTCACCAGGAACACGCTGTTCTCGATCGCCCGCGCCTTCATCAGCGTCTCGTTCCCTCCCCAGATCGGGAGTACGATCACCTCGGCGCCGCGGAGGGCCATCCGCTGCGCCGGCTCGACATATTGAACATCCCAGCAGATCATCATGCCCACGCGACCGAAGTCCGTCTCGAAAACCGGGCAGTCCGCGCCTGGCGTCACTCCGCCTTCGATCTCCTCCCGCGGCACGTACAGCTTCCGGTACTTGCCCACCACCTCGCCAGCCCGGTCGATCAGCACCGCGGTGTTATACACGCCGCGACCCTCCCGCTCGTTGTAGCACGCCTCGATATAGCAGTTGTGCTTCCTGGCCATCTCGCCGAGCGCCCGCGAGGTCGGCCCTGGTATCGGTTCCGCCACCTCCGCATACGTGAGGTCAGTGCCCACCATCGTTATCCCCTCGGGCAGGCAGATGATGTCGGGCTTTTCGCGCGCCGCGCGGTCGATCCACTCGCAGAACTCCCGCACGTTCTCCTCGGCCGACGTGTTGCCGTGGGGCCGGTGGTAGATCGTCGCGATGGTGACCGGGCGCGGGGCGGGCGCGTCGACGCGAGCCAGCCGCACGTCATCCCACCACACCGTGCCGCCCGGGCTCCACCCAAACAGCAGCTCCAGCCGCACCGCGGCCGCGCCCTCGGGCGCGGGCGCCACCGCCCACACATGCTGCCATCCGTCGCCCGCGTCTTCCACCAGATACGCGTACTCGGGCTGCCCGGCCCGCCCGCCCTCGGCAGTTCTCCAGTCAAGCCGGGCCACGACCGTCCGGCGCTCCTCGACCACACCCCGCGCGCGGTACAGCGCGTCCAGGCGATACCAGGTGCCCGGCTCCACACCCTCGACAGTGCGAACCCAGCCGCCATACTGCACCCCGTCGTGGCAGTCGATGCGCAGCGACCCGCCGCCCGTGCGGGAGACGTCGCCATCGACAGTGCACGCCGGCAGAGTCTCATCGCGGGCAGCCCACGGCCGCCACGCGCCCCCGGTCGCCGAGAACGATGTCTCCTCCAGCATGATCTCCCTCACCGTGTTGGTCTCCGCGGCCGCGCACGTCGGCAGCACCGCGACGAGCAGGAGCCCGCTTGCTGCCCGCCATCCCCGCCGGATTGCCGAAAGCGCCGTCATCAGCATCCCTCCTCCACGATCTCCACGCCCTGGGTCACAGCCCCGCCTCTGCGAGTGACAGCAGCCACTTCCGCGTCCCCGGTATCTCCTCGCTCAGCCGCGCGGCGGCGACGATCGCCCGCCACTCGGTGAACTGGCCCCGCCGCGCCGGCCGGAGGTCGAAGTACCGCGCACAGTAAGCGTCACAGAACCGGCGGATCGCCCTGCGCCGCCACCATGGGATTCCCGCCGCGGTGTGTGCCCTCTCTTGCAGAAGCACCCAGGTCCGTGCCACATCGGCTGTCGGGCTGCCGCAGGCCGCGTCGATCCAATCGATGATGACCGGGCCAGCCCGGCCCATGATCACGTTGTGGGGATGGAAGTCCCCGTGGCATATGGCCTCTCCCTCGGGCATCGCCTCCAGAGCGGCAAGAGCCCTCTTGCGCACCTCCGGCGGCACCACCGGCGATTCGATGCTCCTCCTGAGCCGATCGCGCTGTGCCGGGAGCCCCTCGACCCTCTGCCGGCTGTGTATCTCGGCATGAAGCTCCGCCAGCAGCCGCGCCCAGCGCCGCAGCCCCCAGGGCTTCGACAGCGCGCGCTCCGCCATGCTCGGACCCTCCACTCGCCCGAGCACTATGCCCAGCCGCCTCTCGACCTCCCTCACCTCGCCGACCGAAGGCACGGGCAGCCCGGCCGCGTACGCGGCCCGCGTCGCCCGCGCCTCCTGCTCCACAGCCTCCGCAGAGACCCACTCGCGGAAGAGCTTCAGCACGCGGCCTTCTTCCCACGCGTAGATCTCCGCAGTGCGACCCTCGGCGATCCTCTGACCCAATGAGCTCATGCGCGCCCGCCGCGGCCCAAAGCGCCGCCGCTCACTGAGCCTCTCAGAACCGCTCGTCCCTGTCAAGAACGAGTCCCGGCCGCGCCGGCCTAGCTCCCCGCGGCCTCGGCGACCGCGCGCCCCAGCGCGCGGCAGGCGTCTTCGTCCTGCGCCTTCGGCGCCCCCTGGCACATCAGCCCCTCCCGCACTCGCCTCAGACCGATTGCCTGCCCCAACTGCTCCAGATGGCCCAGGACGCGCGCCCCTCCGCCGTGCGTGCCGAAGGCCGCGAACGGCTTGCCGCTAAGCGCCTGCTTGTGCTGGAGCGCCTCGTCGAAGAATGTCTTCACATGGCCGGCCACGTAGCTGAAGTAGTCCGGCGATCCGATGCAGTACCCGTCTGCGTCCAGAACCTCGTCCAGGTTCGCGCGGGGCAGCTTCACCAGGCTCACCTCGGCGCCTGGCACCTGCTTACAGCCCTCCGCCACCAGTTGCGCCATCTTCTCCGTGTTGCCACTTTTCGAGTAGTACACCACCGCGATCTTCGCCACCGCAGTACCCTCCTGGCATGAGCTCGGCCGCCCTGCCGGCCGCTAGCTTGTCTGCCAACCGTTTCTCCCTCGGCCGTTTCGTCGGGCAGGGCCGACACCCTCTGTGTTCCCCTCGGGCCAGTGTCAGCCCCACACGCCAAGGAAGGGGAGGCCCCCCTTCAGAATCCCACGGCGAGCACCACTGCAAGGGAGACGGCGAGATGGAACGCACGATCACGTACTTCGACAAGCCGGGAGCGGAGAACACCAGCGCGGTGTTGGCCCTGGTCAAGCGGCGCGCTGCCGAGGCCGGGGTCCAGCGTGTCGTGGTGGCCTCAACGACCGGAGACACGGCCCGACAGGCCGCCGAGGCCCTCGGCGAGGCCGGCCTGAAGCTGATCGTCATCCCCCACCAGCACGGCTTCGGCGATCAGTCTCGTTTCGACCCCCACATCGCCGAGCAGCTCGAGAAAGCCGGCCACCGCGTGCACTGGGCGACGATGCTCTTCCACACCGAGGAGTTCTACGGCACGAATGCCCCCACTGCCCTGGCGAACGTGCTGCGAACCTTCGGGCAGGGCACGAAGGTGTGCATCGAGATCCTGCTCATGGCCGCTGACGCCGGGCTGGTTAGCCGCGGCGAAAGGGCCATCGTCGTCGCCGGCAGCGGCCGCGGCGCCGATACCGCGATTCTGGCGACCGCGTCCACAAGCAACCGCCTCCGCGAGGTCCGAGTCCACGAGATCCTGTGCAAGCCCGGCCTGTACTGACGCCCGCGCGCACGCCCGATCAGCGCGAGCATGGGAGGGCTGCCGCACAAGGGTTCTGCGCGATCCTTGCAGAATCGTCTGTCAGAACGCCCCCGGGGGTGACACAGATGGCCGATCCGACGACGTTCGGCTGGGGCGGTCTTCGGTTCTCCTGGGGGGACCACATCTGCGCGATCTTCGAGAACCACCAACAGCAGATGTCCCTCATGGTCCCCTTCCTCGCCCAGGGCATCCTCGCGGGTCAGCGCTGTGCCTGGATCTCGCCCGCGAGCGCCGCCCGCGCGTTCCGGGACGCTTTCGCCGAGGCTGGCGGCGACATCCCCAGCCTGGAGACGTCCGGGCAGCTCGTCATCCTGCCGGACGTCGATTTCTATTTGCGCGGCGGCTCCTTCGAGCCGGGGCGCACGCTGGAACTCGCCATGCTGCTCCTCGAGGATGGTCAGCGACAGGGCTACCCGGCCATGCGAGTCGCGGCCGATGTCTCCTGGCTGGCCGAGGGTCCCGCAGATTTCGAACTCTGGGAGCGCTACGAAGCCCAGGTCACCGCCGCGCTGTCCCAGGTTCCGATGGTCGCCGTCTGTCAGTACGATCACCGGCGCTTCCCCGGTAGCCTTGTGCTCGCCGCGCTGCACACCCACCCCATCGTGATCCTCGGCGAGACCGTCTGCCGCAATCCGTTCCACGACTCCCTGCCGCGCGAACGACGCGAGCGGCCCCAGATTATGTAGCCGTGCCCCGCGGCCCGGTCCCCCCCTCCATCATGTGCCGGGGACCGCGCCCGCTGGCCGCGCGTGAGCGGATCCCCGTCCCGAGCAGTGCAGGAGGTGGTGAACTGGCGCGGATGTCGAAATGACATGAGCGCGCAGCCGCGGCGACCGCGCCAGACTACATCCGGAGGCGAAGATGAAGAAGATCGGGTTCGTCGACTACTACATCGACGAGTGGCACGCAAACAACTACCCCGCATGGATCAGGGAGAGCTCCTTCAAGGGGCGCTTCGACGTGGCCCTCGCCTGGCAGGAGATATCGCCCGAAGGCAAGAAGAGCCTGGAGGAGTGGTGCCGGGAGCAGAACGTCGGCGTCGCATCGAGCCTGGAGCAGGTAGTCGAGGAATGCGACTGCATCGCGGTGCTGTCCCCTGACAACCCGGAGCGGCACGAGGACCTGGCCGACCTGCCGCTGCGCAGCGGCAAACCCGTGTATGTGGACAAGACCTTCGCGCCCTCCCTGGCGGCCGCCAAGCGCATGTTTGCCAAGGCCGAGCAGCACGGCACGCCCATGATCTCGTCGTCCGCGCTCCGCTACGGCTCGGCCCTCCAGAAGGCGGTGCAGGAGGCGGCCGGCAAGCCCGTCGGATACGTCGGCACGCGCGGCCCGGGCGACTTCGCGACCTACTCCGTCCACCAGGTTGAGATGCTGGTGATGCTGCTGGGCACCGGCGCGCGGCGGGTTATGCACTGCGGAAACGACCGCGCAACCGTGCTCGTCATCGACTACCCTGACGGGCGTCGGGGCACCCTCACCCAGTTCCCCAACCATCCCTTCCAGCTCAGCATGCAGTACGGCGACGGCAAGTCCCTCGTCATCGACGCCATGGAGGATTTCTTCCCGCGCTTCATCGAGGCGATGCTCGCCTTCTTCGACAGCGGCGTCCCCTCGGTCCCCAAAGAAGAGACGCTCGAGGTCGCCGCAGTGCTCGAGGCAGGGGCGGCCGCGCTGAAGTCGCCGGACACCTGGGTGCCGGTGCCGAAGTAGGCGCGCTACTCCGGCCCCGGGTAGCTGATCCTCGTGCCGCACACGCGCGCCCAGGGCGTGACGCGATGCGCCTGCGCGCGTGTCTCATTCATGATGTGCTCGACGCGGACCCCTCTCACCACAAGGGCGTCCGCGATCAGCCAGCGGTGGCAGCGCCACGGGACGGCCTCCGCGCACAGGATCGCCGTCCGCTGCTCGCGCGCGAGGGCGATAAGCTCTTCGACCGCGTGCTGAAACTCGTCCGTCAGCATGTAGTCGGCATAGCCGCGGAACCCCGCGTTTCTCCAACCCGTGTTGGGGGAACTTGCCCGGGCGCGCCGCCATCCGCCCAGGCTGCTCATCGCGAGATAGCGGATGCCGGCAGCACCGAGCGACTGCGCCAGCGCCTCCTGGCCGTACTGCGGATTGCGCCTCGACCGCGGCGCGGTGCGGACGTCCACGACCAGCTCTATTTCGAACGCCCGCAACATCGCGATCAACGTCTCGATCGGCCGCGTCGAGTGGCCGGTGGTGTAGATCGTCGGCGCGCTGCTGCTGCCCGGAGCCACCGACCCCCCGGCGACGGGCAGCACGCTACCGCGCCCCCGCAGGCAGGGCCAGGCCGCGCGATTCGAGGAAGGACCGCACCTCATCGAAGCGCGGAATGGGCCGCCGCCCGCCCAGCCCGGTGCAACTGATCGCCGCCACCGCTGACGCGAACCGGGCCGTCACCCGCGCGTTCCAGCCCTTCAGCATGCCCACCAGGTAGGCGCCGTGGAAGACATCGCCCGCCCCCGTTGTGTCGACCACGTCCACCGCAAACGCCGGGGTGTGGAACCGTTCCTCGCGGGTCACGGTGTAGCACCCCTGTTCCCCCTCCGTCTGGACGAAGACGCGTGGCCCCAGGTCCAGAACAGCCGCTCCCGCCTCCCAGATGTCCGCCTCTCCCGTGAGGGAGCGGCCGAAGCCCGACCCGCAGATCAGCACATCCACACACGAGACGAGCTCGCGAACGCGCGCTCCCGCCGATGCCCCATCCGTCCTCGCACAGTCCAGCGACACGATCCCGCCGGCCGCACGCACCCAGCCCGCCGCTGCCAGCGCGGCCTCGTGCTCAAATCCGTCCAGGTGCAGACAGCGGGCGGACGTGATGTACTCGCGGTCGAGTTCATCGGGCCGCAGCGGCGCGTGCGGCGGCCTGCGAACCGGAGCGAAGGCCCGCTCGCCGTTCTCCTCGTTGACGTAGACGACGATCACATGGGGCTCGGCTCCGGGCCGCCGCACCACACGACTCACGTCGACGCCGTTGGCGCACAGCGATCTGAGCTTCAGCTCAGCCGCCTCATCGTCGCCCGCCGTGCCGATATAGCCCGCCCTGGCGCCCAGTCGCGCCGCGGCCGCGCAGGCCGTCGCCACCGGCCCTCCCCCATCGAGCGCGAACTCGGACGGCGCCCCGGGCCGCTCCCAGGTCGGCATTTCTCGCAGCCGCACGAGCACGTCCAGCGTCGACAGCCCGATCCCCACGATGTCCGGCCGCTCCATCCCTTCCCCTCATGGTCCGGCCGGCCCGCTCACCTGGCGGACCGGCGTCCGCCCATTCGTGGCCAGCCGCCGGCTCCCTTCTGTCCCGCGCCCAGTGCGTAACCTCCAGAAGCGGACCCTTCACCTTGTGCGGGGAAAGGCAAGGCGGCCGGCCCCGCCCGGGGCTGTGAGAGCCGGCGCGAGGCTCGAGCGTCTTCAGTACCGGAACACCGCCGCAAGCGGCCCGCCGTTGGGAACTTCTTCGGGCTCGACGATATAGACCGCGCCTCCCGTCAACAATGTGTGGACGGCGGCGAAGTCGCCAAGGTCCTCGTCGCCCGGCTCCTCGCGCTCATGCACGTGAACATGCCGATGCTCCGGATCGAAGCGGCCCCAGATCTCCTGCCCCACCGCCGCGAAGAGCGACTCGACGCGGCCGTCGTACGCCGCCACCGCGATCTCTCCCACACGGCTCGATGCCCGCTCCCCGCCCCGCAACTGAGCGTACTTCTCGCGCGCCTCCTCCTGCGCCCTCTGGAACACCGGCCACACGATGTCCCAGGCCTGCATCCGCAGATCTTCCTCGCGCATGTCGTCGGGGTTCCCCAGAACGGCAGGCTCCATCAGGTGCGGATAGTCGCTGGTCTTGCGGAACAGTCCGTAGAGCTGCTCCACGCCGGCGAACACCAGCGGCAGCCGCCCGCCCCTCAGCACCTCGCGCAGCCCCGCGTGAATCCGGTGGAAGTAGCGCAGGATGTTGTCGGTCGCGTCATCCCGGCCCACTCCTTGCCCGTGGAAGACGGCGCTCTCCTTCCTCCGCGCGCCCCGGCCCACACGCACGCCGGCGTGCAACTGGAGCTGCTCCTCCGGATCGTCATACTTCAGCACTTCAGCGAGACTCGCCGGCATCTCGTCAACATGCACCTCCCACTGGCTGAAGCGCGTGCACTGAAGCAGGCGGGTCCTGTTCTGGCTCACCGCCAGCACGTAAAACATCCCATTGTTGCTCAGCAGGCCAAGCAGTGGCTTCAGGTGAAAGCGAGACGAGACCACCGTCACCTCGGGGGGAGACGCGGGGAGGCGATACCACTCGAAGAAGCCGCCCGCTCGGAACACGGCCAGGCCGTCGCTGCGCCGCTCCCAGAACGACATATCGGCCTCGAGGCGCCGGACCGGCTCGAGAAACTCCTCCACCTCCAACGACCGCATCCCCCTGTCGGCCAACATGTCCGCCACCTGTGACACCAGGTTCTTCAGTCGCACCGGATCCTGCTTGGTCTCCGGCGCCGCGCGGTGGGTCGGCATGTAAATCGAGACACATGTCTCGTCCCGCTTCTCAGCGAGCGCCTTCAGCTGTTCTGTCGTCAGCAGTCGCATGACATCCCTCCTGGTGCCGCGTCACCGGCAGCCGCGTCCGCTGCGCCGCGCGGGGCGTCCCCACACATCGCCCCCTGCCCGTCGGCCCCGGGCCCTCGGCATGGCGCTCCTCGAAGAGGCGTCCCGGCTGTTGCCGCCCCGCACGCCCCACGTGACACCCCTTGCCGAAGCACGGACGGACAGCCGTCCTCACGGCCCGCTAAGATACCGGCGCAGGTCCTGCGCGTTGTACACCGCGTACCCGTGCGCGTCGTTGTTGAAGTAGCAGTAGACATCGCGTCCCTCCGCCAGGTATCGCCGAATCCGCCGCGCAATGCCAGACAACGCGTGGCGGCTGTAGCTCCCCGTATACCCATCCCCGTGGAAGCGAAGGTATACCCACTCGGCCGTCGTGACCCGCGGGTGGTTCTCGATCATGTCGTGGATGCACAGCGCCGCCCCGTGCCTCGCGAGGACCTCGTACACCGGGCGACAGAACCAGCTTGGATCGCGAAACTCCACCGCCCAGCGCCGGCCTGCCGGCGCCGCGTCGAGGAAGGCGTCCAATCGCTCCGGGTTCACCCGCCACCTGGGTGGAAGCTGGACGAGGATTGGCCCCAGCGTCTCCTCGAGGCGCTCCGCC